>Ga0210040_10011241_pt1 | contig 10163 bp, 8 predicted proteins | sample CryGeyCG12114_NA_FD_185462 | JGI IMG/M metagenome (GOLD analysis project Ga0210040, IMG submission 185462) | Groundwater microbial communities from aquifer - Crystal Geyser CG19_WC_8/21/14_NA (SPAdes) (version 2) | ecosystem: Environmental > Aquatic > Deep subsurface > Groundwater | place: USA...
GGGCGGAGCCCGGCTGGTCAACGGGGGCGGGCTCGGCCAGCTGGGCGAGGTCGGTGATGACCAGGTCGGCCCCGGCCTCGGTCAGCCGGGCGGCGCCGACGCCGCGGTCCACCCCGACGACCAGCCCGAACCCGCCGTCCCTGCCGGCGGCCACCCCGGAGAGCGCGTCCTCGAAGACCACCGTCCGCTCCACGGGGACACCGAGCTGCTGGGCGGCGTAGACGTAGGTCGCGCCGGACGGCTTGCCGGCCAGGTGCTCGCGGCCGGCGACCTCGCCGTCGACCACCAGGTCGAAGCGGTCGGCCAGCCCGGCGGCCTCCAGCACGGCGGGGGCGTTGCGCGAGGAGGACACGACGGCCATCTCGGCGCCCCGCTCGGCCAGGAAGTCCAGCAGCACCACCGAGCCCGGGTAGGCGTCCACCCCCTCGCTGGCCAGCGCCGCGGCGAAGAAGGCGTTCTTGCGGTTGCCCAGCCCGCAGACCGTCTCCACCTCGGAGCCGTCGGCCGGGTCGCCCTCGGCCAGCACGATCCCCCGCGAGGCCAGGAACGAGCGCACCCCGTCGTAGCGGGGCTTGCCGTCGATGTGGTCGAAGTAGTCCTTCTCGACGTACGGCTGGTCGACGACGCCGCGCTTGGTCAGGAAGTCCACGAACAGGTCCTGCCAGGCGCGCATGTGCACCTCGGCGGTCGGGGTGAGCACTCCGTCCAGGTCGAAGAGCGCAGCGTCGTACTCGTCCCATCTCACGCGTCGAGCCTATGCCCGCGGCAGCCCCGGGGAGGACCGGTCTGGCCCACGCGTCCACCTGGTGTCCGCCCTCGGCGGAGGTGGGTGGCCGTGGGAGCGTTCCCGCGTAGATTGCCCTCCGTGACGAGGCCTGAGGAGAGCGACCCGATCCTGGTCGAGGTGGTGCGGAACGGCTTCGTGGAGAGCGTCCACCGGGCCCGGGTCGCGGTGACCGGACCCGACGGGGCGCTGCTCGCCTCGCTGGGCGCTGAGCTGGCGCCGATGTACCCGCGCAGCTCGAGCAAGCCGCTGCAGGCGGTGGGCATGCTGCGCTCCGGGCTGCCGCTGGAGGGCCGGCTGCTCGCGCTGGCCTGCGCGTCGCACTCCGGCGAGGACTTCCACGTCCGGGGCGTCCGCGAGATCCTCGCCGGCGCCGGGCTGGACGAGTCGGCCCTGCAGACCCCGCCGGACTGGCCGCTGGACGAGTCGGCCCGGGAGGCCGCCATCCGGGCCGGGGTGCCGCGCGCGCCGGTGTTCATGAACTGCTCGGGCAAGCACGCCGGGATGCTGGCCACCACCGTCGCCACCGGCGGCGACGTCAGCACCTACCGCGACCCCGACCACCCCACTCAGCTGGCCATCCTGCAGACCATCGACGACCTGGCCTCGGAGCAGGCCACGAACCTGGCCGTCGACGGCTGCGGCGCACCGCTGTTCGCCGTCTCCCTCTACGGCCTGGCCCGAGCCTTCGGCCGGCTGGCCGGGGCCACCGCGGGAGCCGAGCAGCAGGTGGCCGAGGCCATCCGGCAGCACCCCGAGCAGGTGTCGGGCACCACCCGCGACGAGCTGGCCCTGCACCGGGCGGTCCCCGGGCTGGTGGCCAAGGCCGGCGCGGAGGCGGTCTACGCGGTCGGCCTGCCCGACGGCCGGGGCGTCGCGCTCAAGATCGGCGACGGCAACCCCCGCGCTCGCACCGTGCTGATGGCCGCGGTGCTGCAGCGGCTGGGCTACTCCCACCCCACCCTGGACGAGCAGGTCAGCGCGCCGGTCCTCGGCCACGGCGAGCGGGTCGGGGAGATCCGTCCGGTGCCCGGGGCGCTGGCGGGCCTGGGCGTCTGAGCTCCTGCTCCCCGAGGTCCCGGGGGACGGGTCAGAGGCGGGGCCGGATGTGCAGGCCGATGTCGGGGTCGACCAGGACCTCCTGGTTGGCCGCGATCCCGTCGACCAGCACCGTGGCCGCCAGGTCGGTGGTGCGCTTGACCAGCGCGAGCGCGACCGGACCCAGCTCGTGGTGGCGGGCCGAGCCGCCGACGAACCCGACGGTGCGGCCATCGAGCTCGATGGTTGCGCCGGGCGCGGGCAGCGTGTCGACGCTGCCGTCCAGCAGCAGCCGGACCAGCCGGCGCGGGGGACGGCCCAGGGTGTGCACCCGGGCGACGGTCTCCTGGCCGCGGTAGCAGCCCTTGTCGAGGTGCACGGCCACGCCGAGCAGCCCCACCTCGTTGGGGATGGTCCGGTGGTCGGTGTCCAGGCCCACGCGCGGGACGCCGGCCTCGATCCGCCGGGCCTCCAGCGCCCAGGTGCCGGCCCGCGGCGCCAGGGCCAGGGTCTCGCCGAGCCGGTCGCGCGGGACGAAGAGCTCCCGGCCGCCGAGGGAGTCCAGACCGGAGCGGACGGTCCAGGCCACGTCTCCCCCGCCCAGCTGCCAGACCACGGCGAGCTCGTCGCTGCGATCGGCGACCTCGACCCGCATCATGAACCGCATCCGGTCCAGCCAGGCGACCAGGGCCGCCGCGGTGCCGGGCTCGGTGTGCGCCCAGAAGGTGGTGCCGTCGTCCACGCCGTAGAGCACGTGCTCCAGGTGGCCCTGCGGGGAGAGCACCAGCGCCGTCACCCCGGCCCCGGCCGGCAGGGCGGTGAGGTGCTGGGTGGTCAGCGAGTGCAGCCAGGTCAGCCGATCGGGGCCGGTGATGCTGAACACCCCGCGGTGCGACAGGTCCACCACGGCCTGGCCGGCGTCGAAGAGGCGCTGCTCGCGCATCGGGTCGCCGTAGTGCCAGGGGACCCCGGCGTCCACGCCGGACTCGGACACGATGGCCACGGGGGTGCTCATGGCTGGGTCAGCGCCCGACGCCGGACGTTTCTTCCCGGGCGGGTCAGGAACGGATGAGGCGGGCCCACAGGTTGTTCTGCAGCGCGTGCCCGTTGGCGGCCTTGTCCAGCGTCCAGAGCATCTCGCCCTCGACGTTGCCGTAGAGGCGCTGGCCGGCGGCGTAGTCCTCGGCGGTCGCCGTGCGCACCACGGCGTCGGTGGCCAGCTCGATCTGGGCGCCGTTGATCTTGCCGTACCAGATCTCGGTGTAGCCCTCGGGGTGGGACAGGACGACCTCCAGGGTGCCGTCGGGCTGCGGCCGCCAGAAGCCGGTCTCCATGGTCAGCGGCCGGACGGCCAGCCCCTTGTCGTCGACCTCGAAGGTCTGGGAGAGGTAGTGCAGGTAGTTGCCGCCGTTGTGGGCGAAGTCGACCTGCTGACCGAAGTCGAAGTCCTCGGTGCCGGGGTAGGTGCCCTTCCCCGACCCCTCCCAGCGACCGATCATCCAGGCGATCGGCATCAGGTCGGGGTGCAGGTCCTGGGAGATCTCGAAAGCCATGCCGTCGATCCTAGTGAGCGGCCACGTCGTCGGCACCGGGCGGCGGCCCGGCCGCGGCACCGGGCCGCAGGTCGCGCTCGAGCACGGTGGACACGGTGACGTAGCGGCGGCCGCCCGCCACCGGCCAGCTCTCCACCCGGGAGCCGACCTCCGCGTAGCCCAGCCGGCGGTAGAGGGCAGCGGCGCGCGGGTTGTCGTGCTCGACGGTGATCCGGCTCCGGCGGCACCCGGCCCGACGGGCCTTCTTCTCGAGCGCGGCGACCAGGCGGGTGCCCAGACCGAGGGACTGGAAGCGCTCGTGCACCGACAGCATGGTCAGCAGGCCCGCGTCCGGGTCCGGCCGGAAGTCCACCGCGCCCAGGGCCACCAGCCGCCCGTTGGCCAGCGCGACGACCAGGACGGCCAGCTCCCCGGCGTAGGCCGCCTGCAGGGCCGCGGCCAGGGCCCGCTGGTGCTCGGCCCCGCCCGACCAGTCCAGGTCACCGAAGTCGGTGGGCTCCAGGTCGCGCACGCTCAACCGCAGCTTCACGGGCACCACCCTGCCAGGCGGTCCGTGCTCCGGGCCGGTCGGCGGGCGGGCTAGCGTGACGGTCATGTCCCACCAGCACCCACTGCCCTCCGCCCGCACCGTCCCGGCCGCCCGGTGACGCGCTACGTCGTGGTCGGGGCCGGCGCGATCGGCGGGGCCCTCGGTGGCCGGCTGACCCACGCCGGCCGGGAGGCGGTGCTGGTCGCCCGCGGGGAGCACCTGCGGGTGCTGCAGGAGTCGGGGCTGCGGCTGCGCACCCCCACCGAGGACCTCACCATCGCGGTCACCGCCGTCGGTGGACCGGATGAGCTCGAGCTGCACCCCGACGACGTGCTGGTGGTGGCGACCAAGACCCAGCAGGCGCAGCAGGCGCTGCTCACCTGGGCCGACGCGCCCGTCGTGGAGCAGGGCCGGGAGGTCGGGACCGCCGGGGAGCTCCTGCCCGTCCTGATGGCGCTGAACGGGGTGGCCAGCGAGGAGCTCGCGCTGCGCTACTTCCGCCGGGTCTACGGCGTCTGCGTCTGGATGCCCGCGGTGCACCTGGAGCCCGGCGAGGTCATCGTCCGGGGTGCGCCGACCTCGGGGATGCTGCACGTGGGCCGGGTGCCGGTCGGGCTGGCCGACGACCAGGACCGGGCGCTGCTGGAGCGGGTGCGCGACGACTGGCAGGCCGCCAACTACGACGTGCCGCTGCCCGCGGACGTGATGGCGTGGAAGTACCGCAAGCTGATCAGCAACCTCGGCAACGTCTTCCAGGCGCTGGTGCACGGCAACGGGGACGCCGGGCCGCTGAGCGCCCGGGCCGAGGCCGAGGCCCGCGAGGTGCTGGACGCGGCCGGCATCGCCTGCACCAGCGACGAGGACGAGCGGGCGGCCCGGGAGGCCGGCTTCTCGATGCACGAGGTGCCGGGCGTGCCTGACGACGTCGGCGGCTCGACCTGGCAGTCCCTGACCCGCGGTACCGGCAACGTGGAGACCGACTACCTCAACGGGGAGATCGCCCTGGTCGCCCACCAGCACGGGCTCTCCGCGCCGATGAACGAGAAGCTGTCGGTGCTGGCCCGGCAGGCCGCCGCGGGCGGCTGGAAGCCCGGCGACCTCAGCGCCGACGACCTGGCCGCGCGCCTGGGGCTGTCCGCCTCCTGAGGGGGTCTCGGGGTCGACTCCAGAGCGCGGGTGTCGTCTGCGGCCGGGGTGGTGTTGTCCAGTCACCGGTAGGTGTTGTCTGGCTGGTCCGATCCCTTCTCCTCGAACTCGTGTTCGATTAGCGTCGTGGTTGTGGAACAGGTGGTGGAGGGGCCGGTCGGCGCAGCTTTGACCGTGCTGGCCGCTGCGTTGGACGGACTCGTCGCCGCGGTGGGCGAGGGTGGGTTGGACCACCTGGACGACGACGGCTTGCTGGTGGTGCTGCGGCAGGTCGAGGCGTTGCGGAACCGGCTCCCGGTGGTCGACCACCACCTGCTCGCCGCCGCGACAGAGCGAGGTTTGGCGGAGCGGTACTGCCAGGGCCGGTTGTCGCGGCTGCTTGCCCAGGCGTTGCGGATCAGCCCCGGAGAAGCGGCCCGGCGGTGCCGGGCTGCGGAGCATCTGGTGCCGCGGCGGTCGATGCTGGGCGAACCGGTGGCTCCGGTGCGGCCGGTCCTGGCCGCCGCGCAGGCGGAGGGGACGGTGACCCCTGAGCAGGCCGATGTGGTCCTGCGCGGACTCACCGTGATCGACCGACCCGGCCACCAGCCCGACGACGTCGCGGCTGCGGAGGGGTTGCTGACCGGGTTCGCCCGCACCTTCGGGCCCCGCGACCTCACCCGCTGCGTCGACCGGTACGTCGACCTCCTGCATCCCGACGGGTCCGTGCCTGACGTGCAGCTGGTCCAGGACCGCCGCCACCTCGACCTGCGCCAACAGCGCGACGGGTCCTGGCGCGGGGAGTTCCGGCTCACCGGCCCGGCCGGGGCGAAGCTCCAGGCCCTGCTCACCCCGCTCACCCGGCCCCGCCCCACCACCACGACCAGCGCCGCCGGCCGACCCGTGGAGGAACCTGACCAGCGGACCGCCGGGCAACGCCGCCACGACGCCCTCGAGCAGCTCTGCGACCGCCTCCTCCGCAGCCGCCCCATCGCCCGCGAGGCCGGAGGTGGCGATGGGCAAGACGTCGGAGGCACGCCGGCGACCGTGATCGTGACCATCGACGAGGAGTCGCTGCGGACCCGGACCGGCACCGGCACCACCACCGACGGCACCCGCCTCACCGCCGCCCAGGTGCTGGAGCTGGCCGACCAGGCCGAGGTCATCCCCACCGTCCTCACCGACAGCGGTGCGGTCCTCAGCGCCGGCCGAACCCGGCGGATCGCCAGCCGCGCCCAGACCCTCGCCCTGATCGCCCGCGACCGCGGCTGCAGCTTCCCCGGCTGCACCGACCCACCCGAGTGGTGCGAACGGCACCACATCCGCGCCTGGGTCGACGGCGGGTTGACCGACCTCGACAACTTGACCCTGCTCTGCCGCTACCACCACCACAACCACGCCAGCTGCGGCTGGACCTGCCACCTCACCCCCGACCGGATCCCCGCCTGGACCCCACCCCGCCACGTCGACCCCCGACAACGACCCCTCGTCAACACCCGCATCCAGGCCGCCCACCTGCACGGGGAGGAGGCCGCGTGACGACCAGGGGTGGCGGGCTCCAACGGCAGCAGGAGCGGGAAAACCGCTGGACCCACCCCGAGCGCCGTGGTTGCCTCGAGAGGTACGAGCACGTCAGGAACCGACCCCAGGAGGAGCTGTCATGCGAGCAGCGCGCGCCACCGGACCGGACCTCCTCACCCCGAACGGACGTGCTCGCTCGTGCCCTCGCTCAACCTCGGTGTCGTCGCCCACGTCGACGCCGGCAAGACCAGCCTGACCGAACGCCTGCTGCACGCGGCCGGGGTGCTCGACGCACCCGGCAGCGTCGACGCGGGCAGCACCCAGACCGACACCATGGCGCTGGAACGCCGCCGCGGCATCACCATCCGATCGGCCGTGGCCACCTTCACGGTCGACGACGTCCTGGTGAACCTGCTCGACACCCCCGGGCACGCGGACTTCGTGGCCGAGGTCGAGCGAGCGCTGGCGGTGCTCGACGGCGCGGTGCTGGTCGTGTCCGCAGTCGAGGGGGTGCAGGCCCAGACGGTCGTCCTGTTCCGGGTGCTGCGTCGGCTGGGCATCCCGACCCTGGTCTTCGTCAACAAGGTGGACCGGGCCGGCGCCGACCCTGAGCACGTGGTGGAGCGCGTGGCCGCCCGGCTCAGCCACTCCGTGGTCGCGCTGCAGCGGGTGGAGCGTCCGGGTCGGCCCGATGCCGCCGTCACCCAGCGGGACGCGCGCGACCCCGGCTGGCAGGACGAGCTGACCGAGGTGCTCGCCGGCGTCGACGACGAGGTCCTGACCGCGTACGCCGACGACCGGCCGCTGGGCCCCGACGCCCTGCTCCAGCGGTTCGAGGCCCGCGCGCGGGCGGGCGAGGTGCACCCGGTGCTCTTCGGCTCGGCGATCACCGGCGCGGGGGTCCCGGCGCTGCTGGCCGCGATGCCCCGGCTGCTGCCGGTGGGCGACCCGGATCCCGGCGGCACCCCGTCCGGCCTGGTCTTCAAGGTCGAGCGGGGGCCGGCACGCGAGAAGCGGACCTACCTGCTGGTGCGCTCGGGCACCGTCCGGGTGCGGGACCGGCTGGTCCTCGGTCCCGAGGACGGGCCGGCGCGACGGGCGGAGCGGGTCACGAGCATCGAGGAGTTCGCTCCGGGCGGCACCACGACGGCAGGCAGCCTCGCGGCTGGGCGGATCGGCCGGGTACGCGGGCTGGAGCGGGCCCAGGTCGGGGACCTCCTCGGGCCGGCGGCCGGGCGCCGGGCGACCACACCGCCGTTCACCCGGCCGTCGCTCGAGTCGCTGGTCGAGCCGGAGCAACTCGCCCTGCGGGGGCGCCTGCACGCCGCCCTGGTCGAGCTGGCCGAGCAGGACCCGCTGATCGAGGTGCGCCAGGACGACACCCGGCACGAGATCTCCGTGGCGCTCTACGGCGAGGTGCAGAAGGAGGTCCTGGCCGCCCTGCTCGCTGAGGAGTACGGCGTCGCCGCGCGGTTCGGGGACTCGACCGTGCTGTGCGTGGAGCAGGTCACCGGGACCGGCGCCGCGGTGGAGCGGGTCGGCGCCCCCGGCAACCCGTTCCTGGCCACGGTAGGCCTGCGAGCCGGTCCGGCCCCGGTCGGCGCGGGTGTCCGGTTCGACCTGGCGGTGGAGCGGGGAGCGATGCCGGCCGCCTTCTTCACCGCGGTGGAGGAAGCGGTCCGGCGGACGTTGTCCTGCGGCCCGCACGGGTGGGTCGTCCCGGACTGCGTCGTGACCATGACCCACTCGCACTACCTCCCGCGGCAGAGCCACAGCCACGCCACCTTCGACAAGGCCATGTCCAGCACCGCCGCTGACTTCCGCCACCTGACCCCGCTGGTGCTGATGACGGCGCTGACCCGGGCGGGCACCGTCGTCTGCGAGCCGCTGCACCACTATGTGCTGGAGGGTCCACGCGACACCCAGGGCGCCCTGCTTGCCCTGCTCGCCGGCGCCGACGCCGTCCCGCTGGGCACCGGCTACGACGGCGACGTGGTGGTGCTGACCGGGGAGGTGCCGGCGGCTGCGGTGCACGCGCTGCGCCTGCGGTTGCCCGGCGTCAGCCGCGGCGAGGGCGTGCTGACCAACGTCCTGGACAGCTACCGCCCGGTCCGCGGACGTCCACCGCGACGACCGCGCGTCGACGACGACCCGACGCAGCCGGAGGTCTACCTGCGGGCGGCCGGTCGGCTGGCCGGTCGCCTGTGAGCGCCGGACCTGTCGGCACCGGCACCGGCACCGGCTGGCACCGGCGCGGACCGCCAGCGCTCCCCACCAGGAGCTGCCGCCGGCACCCGCCGGCCGGGCTCACCAGGAGTCGGGCGTGCTCTCCAGCGGGACGGCCTCGGGACGCTCGACCGTGGTGGTCAGGGTGACGACCTCGTGCCCCTCGCTGGAGCGGAACACCGCGTCCATCACCTCCAGCACGTGCAGGGCCAGCTCGCCGGAGGCCCGGTGCGGGCGTCCGGTCTCGATGGCGCGGGCCATGTCGGCCAGCCCGTAGCCGCGGCCGGCCTCGGCGTAGCCGCCGGCGACCGCCGCCGGCCGCCACTCCCGGGTGGCGGGCGTCCACAGCTCGACGTCGCCGTCGAACTTGTTGGGGTCGGGCACGGCGAGCGTGCCGCCGGTGCCGTAGACCTCGAACAGCGGCGCGCGGCTGGCCCAGCGGTCGAAGGAGAGCGTCACCGAGGAGGTGGCGCCGCCGGCGTGCTCGAGGATGGCGCTCTGGGTGGTGTCGGTGGTGACCGCCACCGGCCGGCCCTCGTCGGGGCCCTTGCCCACCGAGCGCTCTCGGCTGGTCCGGCGGCTGGTGCCCATCACCCGCTCCACCGGGCCGAGGAGGGTGACCAGCGCGGTCAGGTAGTACGGGCCCATGTCCAGCAGCGGGCCGCCGCCGGGCTGGTAGTAGAAGTACGGCGCGGGGTGCCATGCCTCGTGACCCGGGGAGCCCCAGGCCACCGAGGCCGCGTACGGCTCGCCCACCGCACCGTCGTCCAGCAGCCGCCGGGCGGTCTGGATCCCGGTGCCGAGGACGGTGTCCGGGGCGCTGCCGACCCGCAGACCGCGCTCGGCCGCCGCGGCCAGCAGCGGCGCCGCCTCCTCGGTGGTCAGCCCCAGGGGCTTCTCGGCGTAGAGGTGGCGACCGGCCGCGAGCACGGCCAGGCCGACCGGCACGTGGGCGGCGGGCACGGTCAGGTTGAGCACGACGTCGACCTCGTCGGCACCCAGCAGGTCGTCCAGGGCCAGCTCGGTGACGCCCTGCTCGGCGGCGACGGCGCGGGCGCGCTCGCGGTCGAGGTCGGCGACCGCGGTCAGCTGCAGCCCGGGCAGCCGGGGCAGGGCCGCCAGGTACTGGCGGCTGATGTTCCCGACGCCGACGATGCCGACCCGCAGCGGGGCGCTCACCGGGCCGCCCAGAGCAGGCCGCGCTCGATCAGGTCGCGCACGGTGGGCACGGTGAGGGTCTCCAGGTCGTGCCCCGGGGTGCAGACGAAGATGCGTCCCTGGCCCCACTGCCGGGTCCAGACCGCCGGCGAGGTGACCGGCCGCGTCCACGGGTCCCAGGCGCGGACGGCCTGGGTGGTGGTGGCCAGCACGTCGACGTAGTCGTCGG
>Ga0210040_10011242_pt1 | contig 10162 bp, 9 predicted proteins | sample CryGeyCG12114_NA_FD_185462 | JGI IMG/M metagenome (GOLD analysis project Ga0210040, IMG submission 185462) | Groundwater microbial communities from aquifer - Crystal Geyser CG19_WC_8/21/14_NA (SPAdes) (version 2) | ecosystem: Environmental > Aquatic > Deep subsurface > Groundwater | place: USA...
GGCGTCAGCCGCCCAGCGCGACGACGTCGCCGACGACCCAGACCGCCGGGGGGCGCACGGCCTCGTCGGTGATCGCCCGGCCGAGCCCGGCCAGCGTCGTCCGCACGGTCCGCTGGGTGGGCGAGGCGCCGTCGCTGACGACGGCGACCGGCGTCTGCGGGTCCCGGCCGTGCTCGACGAGCGCCGCGGCGATCGCCGGAGCGGTGTCCACGCCCATCAGCACGACGATCGTGCCGCGCAGCCGGCCCAGCGCCGCCCAGTCGACCAGCGAGGCCGGGTGCCCGGGCGGGACGTGCCCGGAGACGACGACGAACTCGTGGGTCAGCCCGCGATGGGTGACCGGGATGCCGGCCAGCTCCGGCACCGCGATCGCGCTGGTGATGCCCGGCACCACCTCGACCGGCACACCGGCGGCGACGCAGGCCTCGAGCTCCTCGTAGCCGCGGCCGAAGACGAACGAGTCGCCGCCCTTGAGCCGCACCACCCGCTTGCCCTGCCGCGCCCGGTCGACGAGCAGGGCGTTGATCTGCTCCTGGGCCATCGAGCGGCCGCGCGGCAGCTTGGAGGCGTCGATGACCTCCACCTCCGGGGGCAGCGTGGCCAGCAGCCCCTGCGGCGCCAGGTGGTCGGCGATGACCACGTCGGCGCCGGCGACCGCGTGCCGGCCGCGCACGGTGACCAGCCCGGGGTCGCCCGGGCCCCCACCCACCAGCACCACGCTGCCGGCGGCGACCGACGAGGGTCGGGACGCCCGGTCGGCGATCGACCCGTCGGTGAGCCCGGCCAGCACCGCGTCCCGGACGCCGACGGCGCGCTGTGGGTCGCCGCCGCCGTGCACGCCGACGACCAGGTCGCCCTGCCGGCCCACCGCCGGGGTCCAGACCGTGGAGGCCGCGCGGTCGTCGGCGCGGGCGCAGAACACCCGGTTCCGCTCCGCCTCGGTGGCCACGGCCGCGTTGACCTCCGGGTCGTCGGTGGCGGCAACCGCGTACCAGGCGCCGGCCAGGTCGCCGTCCACGTACCGGCGCGGGTGCCAGGCGACCGAGCCGGGGGTGGCCAGCGCCTCCAGGGCGGGGGTGAGCACCGGGGAGACGACGGTGACCTGCGCGCGGGCCTCGAGCAGACCGGCGACCCGCCGGTGGGCCACCGTCCCGCCGCCGACGACGACGACCCGGCGCCCGGCCAGACGCAGGCCCACCGGGTACACCGACGCCGGGTCGGGAGCAGCACTCACTTCTCGGTGACACCCGCCGAGTCGAAGGTGGCGACGTCGCGCAGTGCGCGGGCAGCGCCGGCCACCAGGGGGAACGCCAGGAGTGCGCCGGTGCCCTCGCCCAGGCGCAGGTCCAGGCCCAGCAGCGGGCGCAGGCCCAGCGCGCGCAGGGCCAGGCCCGCACCCGGCTCGGCGGAGGCGTGCCCGGCCAGGGCGTGCTCCAGCGCCGTCGGGCACAGCGCCGCCGCGACCAGGGCGGCCGACCCGGCGATCACGCCGTCCAGCAGCACGGGGACCCGGGCCGCGGCGGCGCCGAGCACGAACCCGGCCAGCGCGGCGTGCTCCAGGCCGCCCACCTCGGCCAGCGCGGCGAGTGCCTGCTCGGGTGTGGCCGGGCGGGCCGGCACCCGGGCCGCGGCGGCGGCGACGACGTCGACCTTGCGGGCCAGCGTCGGGTCGTCGACCCCGGTGCCCCGCCCGGTGGCGTCGGCCGGTGCCGCACCGGTGAAGGCGCAGACCAGCGCGGCCGAGGCCGTGGTGTTGGTGATCCCCATGTCCCCGGTGATCAGGCAGCCGTGGTCGGCGGCCAGCGTGCCGGCGACCTCGATGCCGACCTCGACGGCCCGGCGGGCCTCGTCCAGGGTCATCGCCGGGCCGAGGAGGAGGTCGGCGGTGCCGCGGCGGACGTTGCGCTCCAGCAGCCCCTCGGCGGGGCCGACCGGCGTGGCCACCCCGACGTCCACCACGACGACGTCGGCGCCCAGCTGCGCGGCGAAGGCGTTGACCACCGCACCGCCGGCGACGAAGTTGGCGACCATCTGGGCGGTCACCTCCTGCGGCCAGTGGGTGACGCCCTGGGCGTGCACCCCGTGGTCGCCGGCGAAGACCGCGACCGCGGCGGGGGTGGGCAGCGGCGCGGGGCAGACCCCGGCGGTGCCGGCCAGCTGCGCGGCGACGTCCTCGAGCGCGCCCAGCGAGCCCGGCGGCTTCGTCATCCGGTCCAGCCGCTCGCGGGCGGTCCGCTCGGCGGCCGCGTCCCGGGGACGGATCGCGGCGATCGTGTCGCCCAGCAGGGTGCCGGGGAACGGGCGCGGCTCGGTGGTCAACGGGTCTCCTCAGGGATCTCGATCAGCTCAAGGGTCTCAGCCAGCACGGCGGCCAGTGCACGGGAGGTCCCCGGATCGCGGACGGCGACCCGCAGGTGGTCGCTGGTCAGGCCGGGGAACGTGTCGCCGCGGCGCACCGCCCAGCCGCGTTCCCGGAGCCGGGTGCGCACCCGGGCGCCGTCGGGGACGCGGAGCAGGACGAAGGACGAACGGGGGGTCGCGACCACCTCGACCCCGGCGGGCAGCGCGGCCAGCAGTGCGGCGCGGTGCTCGACGAGCTCGCGGGCTCCCGCCTCGGCCTCCGCCCGGGCCGCCGGGGTCGTGCAGGCGACCAGCGCCGCCAGCGCCGGGGTGGAGACCGGCCAGTGCGGTTGCTGTGCGGCCAGCGCGGCGACCAGGTCCGGCGGGCCGAGTGCGTAGCCGACCCGCAGCCCGGCCAGACCCCAGGTCTTGGTCAGGCTGCGGACCACCAGCAGCCCGGGCAGGTCGGTCCGTCCGGCCAGCGACTCGGGCTCGCCCGGCACGGTGTCGGCGAACGCCTCGTCGACCACGAGCACCCGCCCGGGCCGGGCCAGCGCGGCCAGGTCGACGGCCCGGTGCAGCACCGACGTCGGGTTGGTGGGGTTGCCCAGCACGACCAGGTCGGCGTCCTCGGGCACCGCGGCCGGGTCCAGCCGGTACTCGGGGCCCGGCAGCAGCAGTCGCTCGACCGGGTGCCCGGCGGCCCGCAGCGCGGCCTCCGGCTCGGTGAAGGACGGGTGGACGACGACGGCGCGGCGGGGTGCGAGCGCCCGGGCGAGCAGGGTGAACGTCTCGGCGGCGCCGGCGGTGAGCAGCACCTCGGCCTCGCCCCGGCCATGCGCGGCGGCGACCGCGGCCCGCGCCGGACCGGGGACGGGATAGCCGGCGCCGGCGTCCACGGCGGCGTGCAGCACGGCCCGCAGCCACTCCGGAGGTGCACCGGCCCGCACGTTGACGGCCAGGTCGACCAGGCCGGGGGCGACCTCGGCGTCGCCGTGATGGCGGAGGTCGATGTCCTGGGCCACGGCGACGGTGACCCGGCCGTGCACCGTCTTGCCCACGACCAGCCGGCCGCCCGCCAGCAGCGCGGCCGCCTCGGCGACCGACGGGGTGCCGACGGCGCCGGCGACCCGGTCCGAGGGGCTGGGCACCTCGACCGTGGCGAGCGCGGCGGCCGGGTGCCCGGTCAGCGGCCAGCCACGGCGGGCGGCGGCCTCCCGGAGCCCGGGTTCGGTGGCCCGGACGTCCAGCGTGGCCAGCCGGACCGGGCCGTCGAGCGTGGGCAGCACCGCGTCCACCGCGGCCAGCACCTCCTCGGCGGTCGCTCCGGAGGAGGCGCCGACGCCGACGACCGTGCTCACGCGCGCACGCCGGGGGAGTCGGGGAGCGCGGCGATCAGCGCGTCGGCGTCGCGCGGCAGGACGCCGTCGGGCAGCAGCCCCAGCGCCTGCAGCCGGGCGCCGACGGTGAGCGCCCAGGGCCGGTCCAGCCGGGCCCGGGCCAGCAGCGCTTCGTCGCCCAGCACGACGTCCGGCGGGCCCTGGACCACCCGGCCGTCGACCACCACCGCCACCTCGTCGGCCCAGCGCAGCGCCAGGTCGACGTCGTGGGTGCTCATCAGCACCGTCGAGTCGGCCTCCTGCAGCCGGGCCAGCGCGGCCAGCGCCTCGCCGACCGCGGTGGGGTCGAGCCCGGCGGTCGGCTCGTCGAGCAGCAGCACGCAGGGCCGCATCGCGACCGCGCCGGCGATCGCCACCCGCTTCCGCTCGCCGTAGGAGAGCTGGTGGGTGGGCCGGCCGGCGAGGGAGCCGACCGCGAGCAGGTCCAGTGCCTCGGCGACCCGGGCCCGCACCTCGTGCTCGGGCAGCCCCAGGTTGACCGGGCCGAAGGAGACGTCCTGGGCGACGGAGGCGCTGAACAGCTGGTCGTCGGGGTCCTGCAGCACCAGCTGGACCTCCTGGCGGTGCGCGCGCAGCCCGGCCCGGGTGTGCCGCAGCTCCGCGCCGTCCAGGGTCACCCGGCCGCGGGCGGGGGTCAGCGCGCCGGACAGGCAGCGCAGCAACGTCGTCTTGCCCGAGCCGTTGGCGCCGAGCAGGGCCAGCCGCCGGCCGGCCGGCACGGTCAGCGTCGCGCCGTCCAGCACCGGACGGGACCGGTCGTACCCGACGACCAGCCCCTCCGCGGCGAGGGTGAGGTGACTCATGCCGCCACCACGCTGACCGTCGCCAGCACAGCCAGGCCGAGCACCGTGGCCGCCTCGAACCGCCGCGAGGCCGGCAGGGTCTCCGGCAGCACCCGCAGCCCGGTCTCCATGCCCCGGCCGGCCAGCCCGTCCTGCAGCCGCCGGGCCCGGTCCCAGGAGCGGGTGAGCACGGCGGCGGCCAGCGCGCCGGAGGAGCGGTAGGAGCCGCGGACGGTCGCGTAGCCCATCCGGGCGGTCTGCGCCTCGCGGATCGTGGCCAGGCTGGTGAGCAGCACGAACAGCATCCGGTAGGTGACCGAGGCGACCTCGATCACCGCGGCGGGCACCCGCAGCCGCTGCAGCGCCGGCAGCAGGTCCGACATCGGCGTCGTGGTGGCCAGCAGCAGGACGGCGGCGCTGCCGGCCACCGCGTGCCCGACCAGCGAGCCGGCCCGGGCCGCGGCGTCCGGAGCCCAGCCGAGGCCGTCGCCGACCTCGACCACCGTGGTGAGCGCACCCACGACGATGAACGCCAGCGGCACGCGCACCGCCCGGCCGAAGGTCCGGGCCGGCACCCGGGCCGGGCCGAGGGCCAGCACGACCGCGGCCAGCCCGACCAGCACGCTGCCCGGCCACACCGGCAGCAGCAGCGCGCTGAGCACCAGGCCGAGGCTGAGCAGCAGCTTGTCGGCGGGGGAGCGGTGGCGCCAGGCGCTGGCCCAGGCGGCGTCGTCGACCGCCAGCCCGGTCACGGCTCGGCCGGTGGCGGGGCGGAGGACGGCGCGGTGGTCCGCTCCGCTCCCCGCCGGCCGCGCAGCCGGCCCAGCACGTAGCCGAGCACCGCGCCGCCGAGTGCGGCCTGCAGCGCGAACAGCCCGGACTCGACCTCGGCGGACCCGGGGGAGAACACCGAGGAGAACCAGGGCTCGTAGCCGGGGTCGGACTCCTCGATCAGCTCGGTCGCCTGGCTGTCGGTGCCGGCGAACTCGCTGCCCGGGTCGATCAGCAGCGGGGCGGCGAACAGCGCGACGACGGCGAGCACCAGCACCGCGGTGATCAGGTGCCGCCTCACCGCTGGGGCTCCGCGTCCGGCACCGGCTCCGGGGTGAGCACCCCGAGGCGCTCCAGCTCCGGGCGGGCATTGACCGTGAGCACCCGGAACAGCAGGACGCCGAGGAACCCCTCACCGATCGCCAGCGGGACCTGGGTGACCGCGAAGACGCCGAGGAACTTCACCGCCGCACCGACGAACCCGCTCTCCGCGTCCGGGTGTGCCCAGGCCAGCTGCAGCGCCGTCGTTCCGTAGGTGGCCAGGTCGGAGACGGCCATCGCGGCGAACACGGCGGGCAGCAGCCCGCCGCCGAGCCGCCGGGTGAGCCGGTAGGCCGCGTAGCCCGCCCACGGCCCGACGACCGCCATGGAGAAGGCGTTGGCGCCCAGCGTGGTCAGCCCGCCGTGCGCCAGCAGCAGCGCCTGGAACAGCAGCACGACCGTGCCCAGCAGCGCCATCACCGGCGGCCGGAACAGGACGGCGCCCAGCCCGGTGCCGGTCGGGTGGCTGGAGCTGCCGGTGACCGAGGGCAGCTTGATCGCGCTCAGCACGAAGGTGAACGCGCCGGCCGCGCCGAGCAGCAGGGTCGACTCCGGGTGCTCGCGCACCTCCTTGACCACCTGCCGGGCGCCGTGCACCACGAACGGGGCCGCGGCGAGCGTCCAGCCCAGCGCGTGCGGCGCCGGGAGCATCCCCTCAGCGATGTGCACCGGACACCTCCGTGGGGGTGGACGGGGCCGAAGGCCGCCGGGCACCGACAGCGGCGGAGACGAACCGGGAGGCCATCGCCGGCGATCCGGCCCAGTTCAGGTGCAGGTAGCTGGCGTGCACGTTCCCGGCCACGTGGCCCTCCGGCCCGTCGGCGTTCCACTGCCAGGCAGGTGTCGGCCCGGCGGCGGGGGAGGCGGTCGTGCGGTGGAACTCGTGCCCGCGCACCCGCGTGCCGGCGGCGGCCAGCACGCTGTCGGTGAGCGCGACCGCCGCCCGGTAGCCCAGCGTCAGCCGCGGGTGCATTGCCGTCGTGGTGGGGAGGACGCCGCACATCGGCTCGCCGTCGAGCTCGGTGGACAGGTACAGCAGCCCGGCGCACTCCGCGGCGATCGGGCCCCCGCGGGCGGCGAGCTCGGCGATCGCCGTCCGCAGGCCCACGTTCGCGCTGAGCGCGCCGGCGTGCACCTCCGGGAAGCCGCCGCCGACCACGAGTGCGGCGGTGCCCTCCGGCAGGGCGCTGTCCCGCAGCGGGTCGACGGTCACTACCTCGGCGCCGGCCGCGGTGAGCAGCTCGGCGGTCTCGGCGTAGCCGAAGGTGAAGGCCGGCCCGCCGGCCACGGCGACCACCGGCCGGCCGGCCACCGGGGTGACCTCGGCCGCGGGGTCCCACGGCTCTCCGGAGAGGTCCGGTGCGCTGCGGGCCAGCCGGAGGACGGCGTCCAGGTCGACGCTGGACTCCACCACCGCGCCGAGCGCGCGCACCGTGCGCAGCGCCTCGGCGGACCGCTCGGCCGCCGGCACCAGGCCCAGGTGGCGGGAGGGGGTGTGCAGGTCCTCGATCCGGCGGACGGCGCCGAGCACCGGGACGCCGGCCGCAGACAGCGCCTCGCGCAGGATCGCCTCGTGCCGGTCGCTGCCGACCCGGTTCAGCACCACGCCGCCGATCCGGACCGACGGGTCGAAGGTGGCGAACCCGTGCACCAGCGCGGCGACGCTGCGCGCCTGCGAGGCGGCGTCGACGACGAGCACCACCGGCGCGTGCAGGTGCGCGGCGAGCTGGGCGGTGGAGCCGTAGCCGGGCTCGACGCTGGCGTGCGCGGCGCCGTCGAACAGCCCCATCACGCCCTCGACCACCGCGACGTCGGCGCCCCGGGAGCCGTGCAGGAACAGCGGGGTGATCCGCTCGTCGCCGACCAGCCACGGGTCCAGGTTGCGGCCGGGCCGGCCGGCGGCGAGGCCGTGGTAGCCCGGGTCGATGTAGTCGGGGCCGACCTTGTGCGGGCTCACGGTCAGCCCGCGGGCGGTCAGCGCGGCGATCAGCCCGGTGGTGATCGAGGTCTTCCCGGCGTTCGACGACGGCGCGGCGACGACGATGCGCGGGATGGTCACCACTCGATCCCCCGCTGGCCCTTCTGCCCGGCGTCCATCGGGTGCTTGACCTTGGTCATCTGCACGACCAGGTCGGCGGCCTCGACCAGCCGGGGGTGGGCGTCGCGCCCGGTGATGACCACGTGCTGGTTACCCGGCCGGTTCGTCAGCGTCTCCACGACGTCCTCGACGTCGACCCAGCCCCACGTCATCGGGTAGGTGAACTCGTCGAGCACGTAGAACCGGTGCGCCTCCGCGGCCAGGTCGCGCTTGATCTGCGCCCAGCCCTCGGCGGCGTCCGCGGCGTGGTCGGTCTCGGTGCCCGCCCGGCGGGACCACGACCAGCCCGAGCCCATCTTGTGCCAGACGACGGGGCCGCCCTCACCGGTCTGCTCGTGCAGCCGGCCCAGTGCGGTCAGCGCGTTCTCCTCGCCGACCTTCCACTTGGCGCTCTTCACGAACTGGTAGACCGCGACCGACCAGCCCTGGTTCCACGCCCGCATCGCCATCCCGAAGGCGGCCGTGGACTTCCCCTTCATCTCCCCGGTGTGCACGGCGAGCAGCGGCCGGTTGCGCCGCTGCCGGGTGCTGAGCCCGTCGGCCGGGACGACGGCGACCTGTCCCTGCGGCATCAGGCGGCCTCTCGGGCCGCGCGCACGGTGCCGGCGAGCTGTTCGGCACCCAGCTCGTCGAGCCGGAGCGTCTGCGCACCCAGGTGGACGGCGAGCGTGCCGGCCAGGCCCAGCCGCACCGGACCGGACTCGCAGTCGACGACGACGCCGGCCACGCCGCCGGCGGCCAGCAGGCCCGCCGCCCGGCGGGCGTCGCCGAGGTGGTCACCGCCCCGCGGGCCGGTGGCGCGGCCGTCGGTGACGACGACCAGCAGGGGACGGCGCTGGGGGTCGCGGACCCGTTCCAGCCGGAGCGTCTCGTGTGCCCGCAGCAGCCCGGCGGCGAGCGGGGTGCGGCCGCCGGTGGGCAGGCTGGTCAGCCGGGCGGCGGCGGCCTCCACCGACCAGGTGGGCGGCAGGGCCAGCTCGGCCTCGCCGCCGCGGAAGGTGATCAGCCCGACCTTGTCCCGGCGCTGGTAGGCATCCATCAGCAGCGAGAGGACCGCGCCCTTCACCGCGGCCATCCGGGAGCGGGCGCCCATCGAGCCGCTGGCGTCGACGACGAAGAGGACCAGGTTGCCCTCGCGTCCCTCGAGCGTGGCCTGCCGCAGGTCGTCCCGCTCGATCCGGAGCCCGGTGCCGCTGCGGCCGCGGGCCCGCTGGTGCGGAGCGGCGGCCAGCACGGTGTCGACCAGGTGCAGCCGGGTGACCGCGCCCGACGGCCGGACCGAGCCGACCACCCGGCCGCGCTCGGAACGGGCCCGGGACCGCCGGCCGGCCGCGCCCGCGCCGAGGCCGGGCACCTCCAGCCGCTGGACCCGGAAGGGGGCGTCGGGAGCGACGGCGGCCTTCTCCGGCGCCGGGGCGGCGTCGGTGTGCCCGCCGCCCTCGCCCCGCGGCGCCGTCGTCGGCTCCGGTCCGGACTGGCCCTGGTCCCCGCCGTCCGGAGGGCCCGCGCCGTCCGGAGGGCCCCCGCCGTCCGGAGGGCCCCCGCCGTCCGAGGGGCCGGAATGGCCATCGCGGCCCTCGGGAGGGGCGCCGCCCTCGGGACCGCCGTCCGGGCCCGGGTCGGTCGGCGGCTCGTCGTCCGGGGAATCCGGGGAGTCCGGCGAGTCCGGGCGGGCGTCGGAGAGCGCCTGCTCCAGGGTGTCCTCGTCCAGGCCAGGGGCGTCGAAGGGGTTGCGGCGCCGGCGGTGCGGCAGGGCCAGCCGGGCGGCCACCCGGACGTCGTCCTCGGTGACCGCCTCCCGGCCGCACCAGGCGGCGTGCGCGATCGCGGCGCGCGCGGTGACCAGGTCCGCACGCAGCCCGTCGACGTCGAAGGCGGCGCAGACACCGGTCACCTGGCGCAGCGCGGCGTCGGAGAGGACGACGCGGGGCAGCCGGGCGCGGGCCTCGGCGATCTGCGCGGCCAGTGCCGCCTCCTCGGCGGCCCACGCGGCGGCGAAGCCGGCCGGGTCGGCGTCGTAGCCGAACCGCCGGCGGACGACCTCGGCGCGCAGGTCGGCGTCCCGCGGGGCGGCGACCTCGACGGTGAGCCCGAAGCGGTCCAGCAGCTGGGGGCGGAGCTCGCCCTCCTCGGGGTTCATGGTGCCGACCAGCAGGAAGCGAGCGGCGTGCTGCACCGAGACGCCCTCGCGCTCGACGTAGGCGCGGCCCAGCGCGGCGGCGTCCAGCAGCAGGTCGACCAGGTGGTCGTGCAGCAGGTTGACCTCGTCGACGTAGAGCACGCCGCGGTGGGCGCCGGCCAGCAGGCCCGGCTCGAAGGACTTGACGCCCTCGGTGAGCGCGCGCTCCAGGTCCAGCGAGCCGACCAGCCGGTCCTCCGAGGCGCCGACCGGCAGCTCCACGAGCCGGGCCGGCCGGGTCTGCGCCGGGGAGTCGGACGGGTGCGGGCCG
>Ga0210040_10011243_pt1 | contig 10162 bp, 14 predicted proteins | sample CryGeyCG12114_NA_FD_185462 | JGI IMG/M metagenome (GOLD analysis project Ga0210040, IMG submission 185462) | Groundwater microbial communities from aquifer - Crystal Geyser CG19_WC_8/21/14_NA (SPAdes) (version 2) | ecosystem: Environmental > Aquatic > Deep subsurface > Groundwater | place: USA...
AGAACCTACAGGTTGCGGGTTATGATTGGGTAAAGGTAGAGTTGAAAGCTAGGGATCTCTTGTATGTTCACCCGACCTGTCATTGCGCTCGTGCTGACGACAATAGTATCATGCCTGCTGGTACAGTCCATGCGGTATTCACGCCAGAGCCTTGCCTGACCGTTGGCGGCACTCTGCTCACAGCCGCAAGCCTCCACCGCTCCATGGAAGCCATGAGCGTACAAGAACAGAAGCCGCATGTATCGAACGAGGACCTCAACGCTGTCATATATGACCGGTATACAGACAGCTTGAAGCATCTCACCGCTCGAGGAAAGGAAAATCTGGACGAGAAGCTGTTGGCGGGTATCGTTGGATGTAAGCTTCATTTCGGGGACAAGAGCAAAGCTACGATTAGCAAGATGATCAGTGATAACAGGAAGGAGGTGGTCGAGCCGGTTTGGGAGGCTAGGAAACGGTTCTTGGAAGAGTTAAAGGAATTCTCAAAGCGCACCTGAACAGGAACAGGCGCGGAGGATGCCGACCTTGAAAGGAAGGGTATCTCGTCGCACATTATGCTATGGCCGTAGAGCCAGCCGGGGGTTCAAGTGGCCAGTCAATGAGATGATACTGTGTGCCTAGGCGACGCGTCTACAAAGATACATCATAAAGCAAAATTTATGTCGTTGGCCAGGACCGGAGTGACCCTGGCAAGCCCCCGGAAGCTTGGCCACCTGTGCCGATTGATTGACAGCCATTTGATTAGAGTGACACGGATGACCACTCGAAGACTTGGTGTTGTGAATGCCATACAAGTCCGACTACCTTGTCAGTGTGACAAGTCACTGAGATGCTTGTAAAACACATATTCAAGTCAGCACCAACTGCACGCAAACCACAATAGTGAGCACAAGATGGTGCCAACTAGAACACAAATGGAGGAAGAAAGACGGCAAGAGCGAAGATTGATCAAGGGCTGGCAGCTGAAGCACAGTTCCAGGACCCCATTGCTCTCGCGATCGTGTCTGCTTAGAACGAGAAATCCCTTGCTTGTTGTATACCCGTCTCTCGCTTCCGTGATCGGCCAAACACTAGAAGCCTCGTCGAACGCACTGCATACGCGAGCCTTCATGTTTTCCACTTCCGTTTGCTTCTTCAAACTGTCTCGTAGATTTGTATCGATGGAGTGGCCGAGTAGGTAGAACACTACACCTGTGCTTAGCCCTCTGCCAAAGTAGGCAGAGGAATCGGCAAGGATGGATTTATTCGGTATCGTGTGAGGGATTCTGACTTGGATGGTGGGCGGAAGGGTCCAGCGGCATTCCCGCGGCGGCAGCGCGAGTGCCGGTGCACCATGGACGACGCCGTTCGCGCCCATCTCAGCGTGCCCTGTGTACCCTTCTGGTCCTATCCGGCGCTGCCCGCCCCCTCGAGGAGTAGGTCGACTGCTGTCACTGCAGCCTCGCCGTCGCCTGGGCGCCCTACGACCAGCTCTCGACCTTTCCTTTGTGTACGCGGGCTCACAGACGCCCTCCAACGCTGGGGTCGCGACGGCGTGGACTGCGACGGCCAGATGCGGGCGCGAAGAGCGAACATGTCTGCCGGACGAGGAGGAGAGGGAGAGGATGCGTTCGTTGGAGGGGGCCGAGGACGATGATGGCGCGTCAGGAACGCATGCTGGGCCAGCAGGAAGCGGCACGGATAGTTTGCCAAACGGGCATGGGTGCCTTGGAAGTGGAAGCGCGGTTGAACTCGCATCCAACACATCGGATTCTTCTCGCAATACCAACCTTCGTGCTTGCTATACAATAGACACGGCCGTCGTGCTACATGATCGCAGGCACCGTCGTACAATTGCGACCTTGCTCGAACAGTCTGCCATGCGAGACCATTCTGGGCATCCCTTACTTCAGACTGCCACACCAACGCAAAGATAAACTGTAGTCATGCATTCTATCCTCATTTTTTCATACTCCGTCTTCATCTTCCTTCATCCTCCTTCAGCAGCCAACGTCTCTCGCATTCGCAACCGCTTACCGATATCCACGCGTGGGGCATTGCGCGGACACGATGTCACAGGCAAGCTCTCCGTATGTCATTCCGCAGCAACTGCCCGAACCATGTCTATTGCGCAAAGGTATAACGTGCGAGAGAGACGAGTTTGGAGACTTCGCGTGTCATTCATGTGCTCTTTTGGGGGACGAAGCAGCCCACCTGGAGCCACATCGCCGTCTAGCTTGCAAGGTGCGTTGAGTTTTCCGCAGGACGAAAGCTCCTGACATAGCCAGGAGACACCTCAGTCACGAATCACGCCGGCTGCACGTGTGTCGCGTGCAAAGAATGCAGATCCTCTGGTAACATGTTCGACTATGGCTGAAAAAGGCAACAAATAGCCGAATGAGGACCTGTATGGTGGAAGAAAGCAAGGTCAATAAGTTTGGGTGAGTGACTGCTTTCCTGCGAGACGGCACAAGACTTATACACAAACCCACAGACAGATCCATTGCCAAACCGCCAAACCGTGGTTCTTCCTGGGTCAGCTTTGATTGCTGCAAGGGCGCTGCTTGGTTTACGTGTCTCTCTCACCCACATCTTACCAGATATTAATGTTGAGCCGAGTGTATCGCGAGCGGTCAAATACGGGCTGTGTTTCTTTCTGGGGTATCATACCTTTATGTCTCCATCAAGTTGCTGCGCGTCGAATCACGTCCTGCTTTATCGCAGCACAAGGATCGAGCTAGGTCACGGTGAGCATTTATCATCTCGATTTTTTACCAAGTCTGCTTGCTGTCGCATGCGAGAACCGCGTCCACCTTTCTCCACCTGATATTCCATGACCGAACTCGACGCTTACTCTGACCTTTTTCTCGTACTCCTGCTCTCCACTATTCACACTCCCTCGCCATACTCCCAAGTTAGGGACCTCCTCTCCATACCACCGCTCGAAACGCCCATCAGCGGCATGCAACCAGGTTCCATTTTCGGCAGCATCTCAAGCGTCGTCTACAGAAGACTGGTGCGGTCAGAACTGGTGGGGCTTGCGGCAGTTGCAATCATGATTGCGGTGTGGATATCGGCGGTCCAAGGTCGCGTGTGGGAAAGAGACTGTTGTAGTGGTGACGATACGAAGGAATCTGCGACGCTTCCACCCAAAAGCTTGGCATTTCCAGCGTTCGGATCGTCCGGCCGCAGTGATCAATGAACTTCGTCTAAATCTTCCTGAAAGAGCAGGTTGAGAGCGCCGTTTACCTCCTTGCAGGCAGGTTGAGACCCTGGCGGCACCTAGATGAGGCTCTGTGTTGACGCTAGTTTAGCAGATTGCGGGGTGCATGACAGTAAGCCTGTTCCTAGGTTGCTAACATTAGACTTGTCCCTGACACAATTTGCGACAGTATTGCCTTGCACCGCAAAGGTGAAGTAGATAGGAAGTCGAAGCCGGTCCTCCCTTCTCTCAGTTGCGAGGGCCTTGGGGCTGCATATACCAAATCTCAGAGCGTCACTGGCATGGAACCGAGAGTGCTAGATAAGCTGAGCATGCTGGGAATGGAAAGCATACCGACACAGCGCAGTAACCTCCTCAGTGCCGCAGCAAGCCGCGCACACCAATGAGGGTACTTTTTGGGTTCTTCGGGGGGCTGCAAGATTGGGTCGCAATGGCGCCCAACCTGCATTTATTCCGAGTCTCTCCACGAGGTCGGCTACTAAACCCCAAGTTACTTGCCCGCAATGGTCACTCAAAGAGCACACGAAGAGCCGACTGGCGTAACCCCGGCTCCTTTGCAGGAGTTAAGTCCGAAGACAACCTGTTCTGCAATGTTGTTGTCGAAGCACTAGAAGACATGTTCAGTAGGAGCATCGAGCATGTGGGGTGTGGCAAGTAGGAACTTCCCAGGGTATTGCCCGATGACGGTTGATGCGAAGTCGAGGTTGACGGTCGGTTGAGGCTGTGCAGAACTGAGGCAGGTCAGCATCGAGTCGGGCGTGGAGCAGAGGAGAGACTCAGCTCGATGTGCGAACGGATGTCAAGGGCGGCGGTATCGTTGTCGTGTGCGTCGAGGGCGGTGGTATCGTCGTCGTGGTCTAAAACCTGTCTAGCCGGTCAGCATCATGCCAAAGCATGAGGAAGAGGAAAGACTCAACTTGGGTATCGAAGCATGTCGATGTCGTCGCCGTCGGTCCCGTTTCATCGTGCTGCTATGTGCTACTATCAGTGCTTCGTCAGTGCCTCGTCAGTGCCTGCCCCATTCGGTCCAGAGCAGTGGGGTTGCTTTGCGGCGATGGGCAGCTGAGCTGGTCCGGCTCTTTCATGCTGACCACCGCGTCCAAGGTCTCATCCAGTCTAGAGCAGTGGGATTGCTTTGCGGCGGTGGGCAGCTGAGCTGGCCCGACTCTTTTGTGCTGACCACCGCGTCCAAGGTCTCATCCAGTCCAGAGCAGTGGGGTTGCTTTGCGGCGGTGGGCAGCTGAGCTGGTCCGGCTCTCTCGTGCTGACCCACCGCGGTTGGTGATGAGGCTCAAGTAGGATGGGCGGCAGGCGAGAATAATATGCACTGTGCGGTGCCAAGGCCATTGCGTCACGTCTCGCTCATCCGGAGCGGGGTTTGTTTATCGTATGACCTTTGGTGTTGAGGAGGAAGGTGGAGGTCGACGTAGGAGGTAGGTACGATGTTGGCAGGACGAACTTCGACACCAGCGTCACCGGGGCGGGCCCGAGTAGCAGCGCGGCAAGCTGATGCAAAGCTCCCCGTCAAGGCAGTCTTTGGTGACGAGTTTCGGCTCGTTGCACATCGAAAGGTTGGAGTGCTCTGAGTTGTGCAACTGCCTAGCAAGTCCATAGCCGGCGCTGGCCTAGGAATGGCACTGCGATGCAAATCCACACAGGTCATCAACCTTCAGCATCCTGGCATACGTGTTCAAAGCACCTTCGAAGAGGCAAGGTAGGCGGGGGGACGATGAAGGCGCAAGCCAACGAGTTGAAGGGACAGTGCACGTGACATGATGCGATTCGACAACGAAACGTGAGAAGCTCGACTGAAAGCTTTTTTTTGGGAAAAAATGCAGGAAAGACACGGCTGGCAAACACAGGAGAAGACGCGCAGACTAGAAGACGTCGATGTTATGTTTCATCATGACTGACATCAAAGACTGGGACTGCTACTGCTCTTCACGACCATCAGCATCTCTCCACAGTCGCGCCATCACAAGGTCCGGTCGGCAGACATCAACACACTGCAAACTACTAGACCAAGGGGCCGTGTGAAGCTGCATGCTGTTGCATACATGTCGGGGTTCAGGATGGGTGTTTCGTGGACAAGGACAGATTGCCAAGTGCAAGAAGAATGCAACAGCTTTGTATAGCCGAAGTGCGGCGGATGCGCATCGACCACTACCACTTGCGTTGTCGATTGCAAATGATTCGCAGTGCAGCAGGTACAAGCCTGTGTTTCGATGATAATGCTGCATGCGATGCTACCACCGGGCAATCAGATGGATTTCAGTCACGTGGCGGCGAAACTAGGCTTATCTTGGTATAGCTGCGCTCACGTGATCGACATCCATCTGAATTGCTCGGTGGTAGTCTGGGCCGAGGTCACTCGAGCGCCCAGCCTCGATGGAATCATCCATGACCGAATCCGCGGTCCACCTGCCACCTGCCACCTGCCACAGCACACGATGCAGCACGCCCACGATGCCGCCAGCCTGTACTGCATGCCCTGGGCATAGTAAGGACGGCCTTCGTCCCGTCGCACTGCCACGGCCCCCTTCAGCCTGCCCGAGTCGAATGCGTGGACAGTCGAGCAACTTCGCTGCGTCGCGTCGCCACTTCGCCTGCCTCATAGTACCCGCTCCTTGCGCTCGTTACACGCGTGCAGTGGCTGGAACATGCAGAAGGCGAAAGATGATGCCAGGACCATGCGCTCAGGCAGTTCTTTCATGTCCCGACATGAGCCGCAAGGCCGTGCTGCAAGTAGGCCACGAGCAACACGAGCTGGTACAGACTAACCAAGACAAACCACTTCTCGCCGACCCGATCGTAGCCGCTACCGGTACTCGACGCCGCAGTGCGCTTCTTCATGGTCGTCCGCATCCAAGCCAGGCAACGCCATGCACAACTCCGTCACGACCGTTCGCAATTGGACGAGCCTGTAGCTCCGAAGTCGATCGATAGCCGTATGGTGGGGAATAAATACAGGGTTGAAGAGAGCAAGGCCGAGGAACTGGTTAGCCGTCGGCATCCAAGCAGGCAGCGCAATGCACAACTCCATCGCAAATGGAGCGCACGCACGGAAATGCCGCCAGAGTCGGCCAGAGTCGGTCATTGACGAGGCTGAATCCGCTCGAGTCTACCCAGCAAATCATCTGCAGCAATCATCATCGACGACCTCGAGCAAGTGGCTGGCGTCACTGGCCCACAGCCGGGGAGGAGGAGGCTGTCACACTGGGCACGATCTCCCACGTCGAGCACACGTTCGCTAGCCATCGCACTCATCACACCAACTGCAAGCCTACATCGTGGAAGGAAACGGAGGACGGGTGGAGTTTCACCTGGTCCCCTGCATCCAATCTACGGCGAAACGCAGGACCTTGACCGCCAACCGACCGACCACGCAGCCTCTCCGCGTGACAGTTCTCAGACCCATAATGGCAACTCGGGTGTAGGTGAAGGCACCGGCGAGAACGATGAGTCGTGGACCCATAAGGCACCCGAGGCACACGAGGCGCACCACTCCCGTGTGCATAACTCGGATCCTCCTACAGGCACGTCGACTACGCCTTCGCTTCAAGGGCAGCTCGCGACACCATATTACTTCTTCTCGGCAACATCTCCTTGCCTAGCGACATCGCCCTTGGCGACCGACGACAATTTGCAGATTTGAATCCCGAGAACCTATATCTTGGGTCACGCGCACAACGACAGCGACATCTTGGCATATAGAGTCCCTGCAGGGGATCTGCATGACCTTGTGTTTTGGGTGGTACATCCTCGTCGACCTCAACACACTCGCCAGATCCGGATTACCCAAGCCACAAAGCAACACCTGGTTTACCCCTTCAATAGACGTACCTGGCACACGGATCGTCTTCTGAGGTCGATCTAGGACGACTGAGACTCATAGTTCAGTGGTACTTCATTGCGAACGGTATCGGTGATGGCGTCGGCGTCCCAATCACATTCAGCGAGCATCTGCACTCAGCCCTTACGTACATCAACCACCGCATGGGCCCTGCTGCTGTCTCTTCACCATTGGAGAACTCACGTGGTACGCTAGGAAGCTTGCAGAACGTCTGACTTCTGGAAACGCGCATGGCAAGTCAAGAGCTTCTCCGACTCTCCATGATGATTACCTCGAGATACCAGCTCTCGACAAGGACCACGTCGTCCAACGCCCAACGCACGACGAGCATCGCAATATACCCGCCCATAGCGCGTCACTCCTACCGAGCGCCGGCTACTGTTGAAGGGGGCATTAGATCACGTCATGGCACCGAACGCACACCTGCGGATGCCGGCTTTGATGAACTTCGCGAACTCTCCTCACGAGAACAGGCTAAAACGGCTGAAGTTGGCTATATCGAGGATGAACTGGATTCGCACAAGGAATTACAGGTGAGTTCAACGAAAAGCTGGGATGAAAAGAACGATGAGATCTCGGGGAGGCTTTGCGAGGAAAGAGTGTAAGGATCTGAGTTTGAAACACGAAACAAGAGTACGACTCTGTGTCGTCTGCTATGACGTGTCTCTAATATGGGGGTGGTCATTGATGGCCTGTCGCTCAGACGTTGAGACAGATTTCGGCTTGCAATTCGCTTCTCTTGTCTCATCAGCGAGTTGAAGTACGTAATGCAGAAGAGTGTATTCAGTCACTGCTAGAGAATGGCGCTATGAGCGTCGCGAAGCGTTATCGCCGCCACTGTGAAGCTCATTGGATAATGTTTTTCCTCATCGAGTTTCACACTGACTGTGCTGTTGATAATGGAGGAGTTGCAGCTGTGCGGGAGGAGAAGGATACAAATGCAACGCATATTAATGGATAAGACATACATGACAACATTACCGCGAGCAGCGCACGTGCAGATCTGTACTGGGCTCCGACATTGAGTGTATGTGCCTCAGTGCCGCAAGCTTCCAGACCTCCTCTCACTCTCTTTACACAGATCCCATACCCCTTTCCCAGTTCATGAAGACGCATCCTTCATCGTCCTCGTCATCATTCTCATCATCTGTCCCTCCCTCTGCTTCGGCTATCATCTGAGGAGTGTTCCATTCTTGTGGAGGACAGTGTGAGAAGACACCGAAAAGCTTGTCATCTCCCGGGCCAAGCTCTGGCGCAGCCTGCTCTCCTTGTCTGAAACTGGCATGCGATGCATCACAGAGCTCTTTCACGAGGGTGTCGTATCCACCAGGATCGACGCGCGACAAGGTGTTTGCAAGAGAACAGAAGCGCTCGCTAATGTGCATTCGGTCCTGGTTGTTCAGCCGAAATTCCATCAGCCTGTTCACAGTCGCATTGCATCCGTTGACTGTCTCCAGCTTGAGACCGTATTTCCAAGACATTCTTGCGTATCTCCACGCTAGAAGCCGCCAATCCGTACAATCGGTCCAGTCTAGATTGACAATGATCTTTCCATCAGGGGCCAGAATGTTCTTGCACGCCACCGCCCAGTGCTGGAAGTCATACCACATTGGGATTTGGCAGACAATCTTGTCCCAAGGCCCACGAGCGACGTTGATGATGTCCGTGGGCACCTCTTGCACGCGGAAATAAGCGACATTCTGTGCGTTTTGCGTGTAGACCTCCAAGGCACGGGCTCCTTCTCGCAATGGCCGAATGGCAATCTTCTCGTGAACTTCCGCTTGCACTGCAAGCACCAGTTCAAGATTTTTCTTCATGAACTTTTCTTTCGTTGAGTATGCACGACTCGCAGATTCGTATGACGGATGCTCCCAATCGCGACCGGGGGAGGTTTGCTTTCTCTCGAGATCTAAGCGAAGTCATGGCGCGTACATACCGTCTAGGTTTGCGAGACTCCACAAACTAGGATCGCAGATGGGGGATGGCCACTTTTAGGCAGAGACCAAGAACACTACACGGTCACCAAACCTTTGGATTGCGTCGTCACAAAGATGAGCATATCCAAGTGACGGCTGGTGGCTTCTTCCTGCTTCCTCCGTTTCATCTACTACAAACACAAACAGTTGTTCATGGCAAACATTTTGTCCTTTTCCATCTAAACAATAGCTGCGTAATAAGAGCGAGGGACAGACCATCATCAACGAAGTCTAGTAGTTCCAATATCATCTTGCCACATACGCCAGAGATGTCTGAACATGACATGAACAAAGAACCGAAAGATGTTGGTGGTGCAGGAAGTGCGAAGAGCACAGGCGCTGGTGGAACTGATGGCGGTGGAGTAGGTGGAGACGCAGTTCCCGGTGGCGAGCCACGAGGGAGGAAACGATCACACAGTCAGTTTGCAAGAGACGGTCCGGAGGAGGATTCCGATGTGGAAGATGTGCATAGACGCCCAGACATGCAAGTCATCAGGGTAAGTACATCCAAACCAACCACCCTGCTGACTTCGAGACTGACCCTCAATCAGCAGCTCCAGATGAACGAAGTGCCCACCCTGAGCGCTTTAGCGGAACAATTCAATCAAGTCCTTCGTGTACACGGCTACGCCTGCCGCGTCCAGACTGACTGCGACCATATCTTGTTGTTCGCCATGACCCCAGAGCACGGAGACATCTCAAAGTTCCGCGCCAACGCCACCGCCGTCACGACGCAAGGCCACACGAGTGGAATCAAGTTCGAAAACAACGAGTCTGGTCCGGGCTTTTTTTCGGGGTGGCTGTCGAGCATCTCTGGGGCTGGAGGACCCTCCAAGAAGCAACGCCTCTGAGCGTGGAGGACAAGAGGAGAAATTGGGGGATGCGTGGCTTCTAAGGTTGCGTGGAGGCGCCGTGGACGGCACTCTGACGATTTGACGAGACGTGTACCTATCGCTCGAGAATTTGCAGGTTGAACAAATGTCACATGTCATGCTGTCGACTTTCGTGAATGTCTGTGCTTACAAGGTCGTGCCACGTGTAGAGGAGCGGAGCGATGGCGGGAGCTTGCCTGTCCCTCCGTTCACACGAAGAGATGCGATGACGTGGGCCACGCGACGTGAGGCTCTGCGG
>Ga0210040_10011244_pt1 | contig 10162 bp, 5 predicted proteins | sample CryGeyCG12114_NA_FD_185462 | JGI IMG/M metagenome (GOLD analysis project Ga0210040, IMG submission 185462) | Groundwater microbial communities from aquifer - Crystal Geyser CG19_WC_8/21/14_NA (SPAdes) (version 2) | ecosystem: Environmental > Aquatic > Deep subsurface > Groundwater | place: USA...
GATCGGACACAAACTGTACAAATGTTCAAACTGATCGCATGCAAGATACCAAAAGTGTCCCAGAAAATGAACAAAATTTTTGTGGAAAGTGGTAACGATGTTCCACCAGGAGAGAAAACATGAAACGCAAAAATTCCAGCACATTGGACAGCAAACATAGAAACAAAAAAATATATTCGTCTTTTCTGTGAAGCATGAATTTTTTGAAAAAGAGGCGCAAAATACAATTCCAACATCTCTTTTGTCTCCTGTTGGATTATTCTGTTTTCAAACTGAATTAGAGAAGAGAGAAAATGATGTAGGGAATTTGAATTGATCAATCTGATGACCCGAATGGAAAATATTCCTGATATGCCCAAAAATCCCCAAATTAGGATACCAATAACATCCATTTGATTTGTTCCCCATTTTGGTGCAGCTAGAGAGATGATCAGACCACACCAGGTTATCAGCCATATTGAAATCGCGATGAGGAAGAGAAATGCTGTGAAAAAAGATTTGCTTGCGTATTTTGGTGCACATTTGAATTCGCTTTGTTGAATTGCAGAGCTGAAAAATGGCAAGTAACCGAGATATGATACGATTTTGAATGTAAATTGACTTGCTGTGTTGAAATTGTTTGAAGGCCGATTTGATTCTCCCATTTTGAAAAATGAAGAAATGGGGTAAAGGTTTAGAAAATGATGATTTTCTTTGTACTTCTGGCACTCATATCCTCAAATGAAGTTATATTTTCATTGAAGCACTGCATTTATTCTGGACAGTGACAATATTATTGGCCGGCTGAAGCGTAATTTTGTCACTTTTGTTATTTACTTCATTACAGGAGGGGCCAAAGAACGTGGTTTTGTCAAGCCTAAATAAATATTCATGATATTCATTCTGTTATCCCTCATAAGACCAATTATTTTCTTTTTATTTTGTAAAATGTCAAATTTGCATGATATATTATGTTGCCGCAAAAAAATTTATTTTGAACAGCATTTTACACAAAATGTTATTATGTATTCGTTTGATTTACAGTAGATTCTAAACCGTCAGCCATGTCGTCTCTGTTTGCTGAAGCATTCAATTGTAGCATCACAAAAAGGTAGGTAAATATCCAAGCAATAATCTAAGCGAATATAAAACACCTTCAGTAAATACATTCAGCATGCTACAAAAGACTAAATTAGAGAAAGCCACTCAACTGAATTCAAAAGCTGATTGCCCACAGTAAACATTCGGGTTCGTATCACTGGTGGACTATTAATAATCCGGAGGACAAAAATTTTCACCTAAAAAAATTATAAAAACATTCATGAAATACATTGAATGGACGAATAGATTAAAAAATTTAGTTACCCGATCTCGAACTTTTTGACTCAACTTGTCTGCTTCACAATCCTCCAGACATTGTACCAATCCTGTGGCGCATTTGGTCATGAATTCACATTCACTGCACAACTGATGCAAAGTGTATGCAAAAATGCCCGCTGACAAAGAGCACAGAAATATATTTGCGATAAATCCCGTTGATTCCAATCCACGCATTCCTAAACTCATGTAAAAGCAAAGGAGCAATTGAATGCTTATGAACAAAACTGCAGCCAAAATCTCCCAATCGTGAAGTAGATTGAATTCGGTCACAACTTTTTCCAACTCCCGGAATGCATTCAATATCTCTTTCAATTTTTGATCGCCAATAGTGGAAACATAATGTTTCTCAGCTAATTGGATTTTTTTGGGCCCAGATATTTGACATGGTTTAATTTGAAAGGAATGCGAATCCTTAGAATTCTCGTCCATATTTGACTCACAGATCAAATTTCCAATGAGTTGAAATGAAGAGACAAAAGATCGAGCAAAACACAACAAGACACAGGGACTCACTAAATGAATGCATTGAGTAATGTCCCAAGTGAAATATAAGGTTTCATGAAAACAGGAATTCCTATTCATGGCATCGATGGCATACATGCAAATAAAATTTCCTCTAATTTGTATCACCCCCAAAATGGCTAAAGAAAGAATTGTCCGGTTGCAATTTTTGTGCGTGTTTAATACGGCAGTTTGATATTCGTTGTTTTTCCCATGGGATTGAGCCAGATATTGTAAGGATTGCTGGAAGGATTTATAATGGAGCCAAAATTTGGTGAATTTTTTTATTTGAGAAAGTTTTTGAATTCGCACCAGAATGATCAAGACGCTGCCAAAAATACTCCAACTGATGACTCCTATGTAATTCATTTTGCCTGTTCCCCAGCCTGGAAGGGTTAAGATGATTGCTTCGTGTATCCATAGTGTGAGCCAGAATAGGAGGCTGAGGAGTGAAAAAATGTCGAAGACTAAACCATATGAGCAGCTGCTGATGGGTCGATTATGATCGATTGGAATTTCGTAAGGAAGATAGCCGCAGAAAATGGCCAATTTGAAAACTGTTGAGTTTGGCGCGATTATGGGATCTCTTTTTATAGAGATCTCTTCGTGGGAAGAATTATCTTGTTTTTTTATGCCCATCATGTTCGTAGATAACTTGAAAACAAAGTGAAACAATTGCGACTAAAATAGGCTTGAAAAGCATTTACTCTATACGAGTCCTATTTGCTTATGCATGTTTACATTTGATGTTTTGGCTTGCCTTATGAATGGAGTATAGAAAGTAGAATATAATTTGTGTGTTTTGTAAGGATGGTTCATGCGGGAAATTAATTGTTTTCGCAACAATTTTATTAATTAGTAATAAATCGATAGAGCATTATCCTAGGGAAATGTTCAAATCGCCAACGCCTCAATCACCGCTTCAAATTCAAAACATGATGATTTGATGATGAAACATCAAAAAATGACAGCATATAATTTTGACAACACCTAGCATAACGAAAAAATGAATATTTCATAACATCTTTACAAATATTTCTATTTAACGTAGGGTAAGATCGTCCTAACTTTGATTAAAATAAACTTTCACTTTTGATTAATATGGAAAATTTATTCTGAAAAAAAATAAGCTTGGTGTATGTGATGATGGAGGATATTATCATATATTTTGTTACTATTTTTTTACTACTGATTCAGTACAGCATATAAGCTTAATTCTTCTTTTCGTGCAAAACTTTTCAAACAAAAATATAATGCCACAAAAAGCTACGCAATATCCATAAAGAAGCAAAAAGATGGCAAAAAATTCTATATTGATGGGTTTCTCAGTTTCCGCTCTTGGCTGCGCAGTATATGGTTTGAACAAGAGATAGGCTAGTATGTTTTCCTCAAGATGCAATTGACTTATTGATCCTTTCAAACTTTCAAACATTTTGTGTCTTGATCTCAATATTTCCAAATACGTAAACTGAAGCCAGTTGTAATGTTCCCATCTACCGTAAATTCCTGATTCCATCAAAGCAGACAGAATTGGTAAGAATGAGGACAAAAATTCATTCCGCCGAATTATCCATTGATTTCTCGCAGTTACAAAATTGAATGTTTCTCCTAAAGCAAAATCATTATGAGAAAAAAAGGAATGAAACTCTTTCAAAAGTTCAACTTTTTCTTCTAAATCCAAGATCATCAATTTTTCAGGAATTGTGTAATTACTGCTCAATCCTTCTAATTCAACTCTTGTTTCCATTGCAACAAACAGTTTCGAATTAATGTTAACATTCAAAGGTGTGGATTTAATCAACTCAATTTTTGTATTCAGTTTTTGATACTTTTCATATTTTTGATCGTCTTTTATTGTGATAATACGGTCCATGTCAAATCTTTTGGAAAATCTGTGAAGCTCCGCATTAAAAGTCCAAACAGAATAATTAGACTGTAATATTTCTTGCACTGTCTGAGGGACTATTTGGAAAGATGGTGTTGTTAAAATTGTGAACAAAACTCCTTTGTAGGCATTTGCCACCAAGAAGGTTAGCAGCAACCACAAAATTATCAAAAAAGAGGCCTCTTTATTCAACCTCTTGCAATTAGTCACAATGTCTTGACTCTGCTCCAACAAGACAGATAATACATGCGTTCCCAGAAATGACCGCTTTCCCAAAAGCTCAAAAGCGACTCGAAAATAGAAGCAAAGACTTAACGTGGATGCAAAAAGTAAAATCCATGTTGAGATATCGAATGGCTCGATAAGCGAATATATATCGTATCCAATGGGACGAGCCACAGTTCCAAACTTGAATGATTTCACCACCATTCCATAAGAAAGAAATTCAAATTTCAAATTGGTGTTATTATGGAATTTGCTCTTTACAGCAGATCTCTCTATTACTGCAAAGTTGACAATGCTGTAAGCTCCGCCGATGTGAACAGTAAATTGTGTGATGTTCAAACGTTGTTTTGCCTCTTGAAATAAACAACGCTTAGGATCTAGAAGTACGAGCTTTATACGCTTTAAGGGGACTGCACACGCGTCCAACGAATTTGACCATCTGTTGTCCCATCGAAAGTTTGAAGAAATACGCATTGGAGTTCTGTAATTTATAAATACCCGGTCTGCACTTTTAGTGGCCAAACGGTAGATAACAGATGTTGTGTCTATGTTTTCCAGACAATCATACGATGAGAAAGTCAAAACATTTTGGAATGTGATGAAATTGATAAAAGTTGGATTTTCATTTCGTAGATGGACTGTAAATTTTTTAAAGTATTCACAAATGATAGAAGTTGGACTCAAATGAACTTTTTCTTTAGCAGCCTCGGTTATTTGGTCTTGAAAGTAGAAGATAACGTAACAAATGCGAAATTTGAGATCCTTTACCCGCGTCAGTGCCAGTTTACTGTATGTGTTGTATCCGCGAAAGTCAACTGGAATTGATTCTAGGATGAAAGTGGCCTTGTTTTCGTAATAATTCAAAAATGAATGTATTTTGAGAGATGCCGAATATGAGTTTTCCAGAAATACCATCCGAATTACACATGGACTGAAAGAATTCAATAGTTTTGCCTGTTGTTCATTGAGGTTTTCAAAAAGATCCGGCTTACAATTTGCTGCTGGTTCAAGAAAAATAATCAGAAGAATGAAGAAATATAAACGAATAAACATTTTGTATTGAGATTTATTTGATACAACAGATTCATGTTTCAACTGTGACTGGTTAACTGAGCTGCAAAGTTTAAAATGAAACTTTATTCTTAAATTAAATGTATTTTTCAAGCATAGATCAAGAATTTAGTGGTAAGCTTTTTCTTAGTATTGTCGGATCACTTGTGTAAGTAATTGTCATTTGAATCAATTTATTTGATTGCATAAAGTAGTATCTTTTGCAGGTTATAATTTGAATTTTAAAGTTTTGTAAATGTGGGTTTTTTATTTTTCAATCTACACTTTTGAAAGCTGTTTCTTAGTCTTTTGACTCAAGTACCATTTTTCAAGTTTCTACTCTCCAACTGCTGATTGGAATCATGCATGGCAAATGTCACAGCATGAAAAAAATTATAGAACCACGCGAAATATGATTATCTTTTTGCTTCTTCTCAATGATTTTGCTACTCAGATAGGTTTTTGAGGGGTTTTCGATTTTGACAGCGACATCGTTGCAAACACTTATTTTGAAGCATCAAAGCTGAAGCATCATTAACAATTTTGTGAGTCCATGAAAGCACCTAAAGAGACACGTTTAAATTAAAAAGTTAAAAAAAACGATTGATCGCAAACATGTATAAGAGCACGAGAACAAATTGTAATAACGCTTATGAAACGTACTATAAAATTGATGAGAAATTCAACTTGAATGATTGTTAAGGAGAAATTGAGACGCCAATTGTGGTTTGACTGTTACTATTTTTAACCGTATCTGGGGTTTCTGGACGGAAAAAACACAGTAGGTTACAAATTACTTAGAAATCAAAGAAATTGGTTGCTAAACAATTTTTGTGCATTTTTCATTTGGTCAGAACATAATTTTTGGTTATAACAAATATAAAATCATTCTATATAATTGAAATCTTTTTTCAAACTCTGGCACAAAGAAGTAAACTTTTGCCAATTTTTGAAAATTTTAATTTTTGCAAAACCACGACTTTTTCAGTTGTTTTTTATTAATACATGAATTGTTTTCTTCGTGGCTTCAATTTTAAGTTCTGAATAGTAAAGTTTGAAATGTCGGAGTCAGTAAAAACTGGCAAACCGTATCTGCGGAACACGATCTGATGACCTGACTGAAAAGTCTAAAACAAGTGTCCATCCAATTAGATGATTATTTTCACATTCTTTTATTTCTGTACGTAAGCTAATTAATGTTAACAACATCGCACAAAATTATAAACCCCAGAGCCCACACATTATCAGGATTTTTTTAGCTTTCTATTAGGCTATCGTCTTCACTAATACTCGCATAATGTTTGATGTACCTCTAGCTCTGTACCTGACTATACCAACTCAAATTATTCGTATTTATAACATATTCCAATCATCAGTCGATTTATACGTTAAGTCAGTTGACCGTGCTTTAAAAAATCAATAACCGACCTTTTAACCAAAAAGTAGCAACTTCACTACATACAGGTTCATTTTGATTTCAGACCTGCAAGTTGAACGCTGATATATATTAAAAATTGAACAGATTTTTAATTACCTCACCAAAAGCGTACTTTTTGGTGTGGGATCTGGAGTTTATAATTTTGTGCGATGTTAATTAGCTTACGTACAGAAATAAAAGAATGTGAAAATAATCTTCCAATTGGATGGACACTTGTTTTAGACTTTTCAGTCAGGTCATCAGATCCTGTTCCACATACGGACTTTCAAATACATGCAAGACATTAAAAGTGTCCCAGAAAATGAATAAAATTTTTGTGGAAAGTGGTAAAGATGGTCCATCAGGAGAGAAAACATGAAACGTAAAAATTGCAGTACATTGGACAGCATACATAGAAACAAAAAAATATATTCGTCTTTGTTGTGAAGCATGAATATTTTGGAAAAGAGGTGAAAAATACAATTCAAACGTCTCCTTTGTTTTCTGTTGGATTATTCTGTTTTCAAACTGGATTAGGGAAGAGAGAAAACAAAACAGGGAATTTCAATTGATCAATCTGATGACCCGGATAGAAAATATTTCTGATATGCCCAAAAATCCCTAAATTAGGATTCCAATAACATCCATTTGATTTGTTCGCCATTTTAGTGCAGCAAGAGAGATGATCAGACCACACCAGGTTATCAGCCATACTGAAACTACGATGAGGAAGTGAACTGCCGTGGAATAAGATTTCTGCGTATTTTGGGGCAGATTCGTTTTGTTGAATGACAACGTTAAAAACCACGGGATAAAGTTTTGGAACAGAATGATATTCTAAACAATTTCACTAAACATTCGTATCCTCAAATGAAATTGTATTTTCAATGAAGCACTGCCTTTATTCTGGACAATATTATTAAATGGCTAAAGCCAAATTTTGTCACTTATTTAATTCATATCAGGAGGAGCCAAAGAACGTGTTTTTGTCAAGTCTAAATAAATATTCATGATCTTCATTCTGTTATCCCTCATATGACCAATTATTTTCTTTTTATTTTAAAAATGTAAATTTTGCATGATATATTTTGAACAGCGTTTTACACAAAATATTATTATGTATTCGTTTGATTTACAGTAGATTCTAAACCGTCAGCCACGTCGTCTTTGTTTGCTGAAGCATTCAATTGTAGCATGACAAAAAGGTAGGTAAATATCCAAGCAATAATCTACGCGAATATAAAACACCTTTAGTAAATACATTCAACATGTCATAAAATGACTAAATTAGAGAAAGCCACTCAACTGAATTCAAAAGCTGATTGCCCACAATAAACATTCGGGTTCGTATCACTGGCGGACTGTTAATAATCCGGAGAACAAAAATTTTCACCTAAACAAATTATCAAAACATTCATGAAATATATTGGATGGACGAATAGATTAAAAAATTTAGTTACCCGATCTCGAACTTTTTGACTCAAATTGTCTGCTTCACAATCCTTGAGACATTTAACCAATCCTGTGGCGCATTTGGTCATGAATTCACATTCACTGCACAACTGATGCAAAGTGTATGCGAAAATTCCCGCTGACAAAGAGCACAGAAATATATTTGCAATAAATTCCGTTGATTCCAATCCACGCATTCCTAAACTCATGTAAGAGCAAAGGAGCAATTGAATGCTTATGAACAAAACTGCAGCCAAAATCTCCCAATCGTGAAGTAGATTGAATTCGGTCACAACTTTTTCCAACTCCCGGAATGCATTCAATATCTCTTTCAATTTTTGATCGCCAATAGTGGAAACATAATGTTTCTCAGCTAATTGGATTTTTTTGGGCCCAGATATTTGACATGGTTTAATTTGAAAGGAATGCAAATCCTTAGAATCCTCGTCCATATTTGACTCACAGATCAAACTTCCAATGAGTTGAAATGAAGAGGCAAAAGATCGAGCAAAACACAACAAGACACAGGGACTGACTAAATGAATGCATTGAGTAATGTCCCACGTGAAATATAAGGTTTCATGAAAAAAGGAATTCCTATTCATGGCATCGATGGCATACATGCAAATAAAATTTCCTCCAATTTGCATTACTCCCAAAATGGCTAACGAAAGAATTGTCCGTTTGCAATTTCTGTGCGTGTTTAGGACCGCAGTTTAGTATTCTTTGTTTTTCCCATGGGATTGAGCCAGATATTGTAAGGATTGCTGGAAGGATTTATAGTGGAGCCAAAATTTGGTGAATTTTTTTATTTGAGAAAGTTTTTGAATTCGCACCAGAATGATCAAGACGCTGCCAAAAATACTCCAAGTGATGACTCCTATGTAATTCATTTTGCCTGCTCCCCAGCCTGGAAGGGTCGAAGCTATTGCTTCGTAGATCCATAATATGAGCCAGAATAGGATGCTGAGGAGTGAAAAAGTGGCAAAGATTAAACCGTATGAGCAACTGCTGATGGGTCGATTGTGGTCGATTGGAATTTCGTAAGGAAGATAGCCACAGAAAATGGCCAATTTTAATACTGTTGAGTTTGGCGCGATTAAGGGATCTCTTTTTATAGAGATCTTTTCGTGGGAAGAATTATCTTGTTTTTTTATGCCTATCATGTTCGCAGATAACTTGAAAATAGAGTGAAACAATTGCGACAAAAATAGGCTTGAGAAGCATTTACTCCATACGAGCCAATTTGCTTATGCATGTTTACATTTGATGTTATGGCCTGCCTTATATGAATGGAGTATAGAAAGTAGAATATAATTTGTGTGTTTTATAGGGATGGTTCATGCAGGAAATTAATTGTTTTCAAATAATTTTATTAATTAGAAATAAATCGATAGGATCATGTATGCTAACTATTGCATATGTGACATTATATTTTGTTAACTAAATAGTCTGGGTGAAATTTTCGCATTGAGATTTAAAGATTTTCCCACTACTTTCGGACACTCGGAATTGAATCATTAAAAACAGATAGGTTGTCAACAATCCAGCAACCTGGCATTAAATAATAGGAAACACATTGGTAAGTTTTTATATTACATTTTGGTCGTTTTCTAAGAGAAACAATCTTACCGAGGTCAGCAAATTTTTATTGAAGGATACAAATCCATTAGTTATTGTTGATGGACAAAAAGCCAATCGAATGCATAGAATTCGAATCTAGAAAACATAGAAAATGCTTTTTAAATTAATCAATATTAAGTTGAATTGCATGTAGTTTTAACTTTTTCGCACTTTATGTTCAGTATCCTGACTGATATTCCTGATTGCCAAACTCTCTAATCGTTTTATAATACCAACACTGGCATAGTTCATTTCTGATCCACGGACACAATAATCCCAACATATTTTCGCATTTAGGGAACCACTAGCGATGTAATAGACCGCAAAAGGAGAGCTTAAAGTCTCCAAATCAGTCACCACATAATAAATACTCATGAGAACTTGCATAGCACACAAAAATATTTCCTGTCCGTATTCTATGTAGTTGTAGTCATTGAATTGCTCAACTATAGATTCCAAATCGGAATACAAGTCCAACACCGTATTCACAAATGCATCATTCAGGTGGTTCATAATCGATTTGTCAGCAGAATGGATGTTAAAAATTCGATTTTTTGCATTTGAAAAGTCGACAAACTGCATCGCGTTATTCAATGTTTCAAAATAACATGCAAATATTAGGATGAAGAAAATAATAGTCATTGAATTTG
>Ga0210040_10011245_pt1 | contig 10161 bp, 7 predicted proteins | sample CryGeyCG12114_NA_FD_185462 | JGI IMG/M metagenome (GOLD analysis project Ga0210040, IMG submission 185462) | Groundwater microbial communities from aquifer - Crystal Geyser CG19_WC_8/21/14_NA (SPAdes) (version 2) | ecosystem: Environmental > Aquatic > Deep subsurface > Groundwater | place: USA...
CGGGCGTTTCCACTAGGCCAACTGAGCGAACTGGCGTTACAAAACAGCCATTGAGAAATGCTCCGCAACTTAGGACAGCAATTCTTACGTGTCGTAACATTCGAGACCCCCTGCTGAACAACTTGTTCTTAAAAAAGGAGATCGGCGCATCGTGAGAGTTTCTTCCCTTTTAAATCTTAAATAAATCAACCCATCGGAATCATTGCACAATATCCAGCCCTTTTCCCTTCATCCTGATAATAATTAGGCTTCGACCAAAAGAGTTTTACGGAAATTGGAATTTAGGAAAGTATTCTTTACCATCTCAGGCTCATGGTTAAGGGCTCATGGCAAAGGGCTAATACCTAATATATAGAAGGAGCCTCACTCCACCACGTCCCGGCCGAGCTAGCAGACCATCCGGATTCCTCCTCGTTCCCACGACCTATCCTTGGTCTAAGGCCAACCTCTCGATTCCCAGCACTTCGCAAAATATGCCCCGCGGCACAACCAAAGCTGCCTTTTCTCAGTACGTCCCACGCTGTGCCCTGCGGCACAACCAAAGCCGCCCTTTTCAGGTACCTCCCAACTGTGCCCCGGGGCACACCCAAAGGCTCTCTTTTCCAGCACGTCCCACGCTGTGCCCGCGGCACCACCGACTATACCTTTTCCCAGCACTCCACTACGTGTCCAGCAACAGCCCCAATCACATCCTTAAACCTCTGCCCCGGCGCTGACCGACACTGGGCGTTTTTTCACATTCTCATTCTCATTCTCCTTCTCCTTACGTTTCTTTTTCATGAAATTCGTTCCGAGTTCCTGTTCCGCCATAAACTGATTGTGAAACCTACAGCGCAAAACAAGATTCGATTCCTCATTGGTTCCACCGCGACACACCATCACGCAATGGTCAATTTCCAACATCGACGTTTGTTTGCACCTCCCTCCGTTTCCATGAACATAGGTGCACGTGCCCCCATCCCGCAGCCATACTCGATTACGCACGGAGGATCGAATCGGCCGCCGAGGATCACGACGTTTATTTCTATAGAGAGCTTGAATTCTTTCGAGGGGAGATAATTCTTTCAGTTCTTCCGGGCCATAGTTTTCGCCTGGCTCATTCGCAACGATATAATTCGCTTCGCCGCCAGCGAACAATCCTTCACGATTTAAATCTTCGTTTATAGAATCTGACACTTGATCTTTGAACTCGTCCCACTCCAAATTTATTTCGATCTTTTGAGTTTCACTGGAGTTCTGCTGCCGGCTATCATATAAAATTTCTTGCGCCTCTGCCCCTGCCTCTGCCTCTGCCTCTGCCTCGGTACTGGTTTTGGAATTAGAATTCGTCTGTCGCTTCAAAGCGCGCATCTCTTCCCGCTGTGCCGCTCGCTCGGCTTTACGCATAGGATCATAAGCATTAAGATAAGTCTCGGATGCCCGAAGCAATCCCTCGACATTGCTCGGCACCTTGCCTCGACATGCGGCGACCGCCAACACTCTGTCAAACAAGGCTGCCTGTGATTCGGTCATGCGAAATGTTTTTTCAACTATGACCTCATGATTGCGCAACAATCCGTTCGGGCTAACGCGAGCAAGGAAATCCTCTACCTCCCGCTTGGATTTATGTTTGATTCCTTCGAGAATAACCTCAGCATTTGCTGGAGTAATACGGTTACCTATCATCGCGATATGAGATATCTGCGTTTCGCCATTTTCAAACGCCTTAAGAGCCAAGGGATAGTGCTTTAAAATCGTGCCGGCCTTCAATCGCTTATAATATTGACTCGGGCTGAGGCCGACATGGATAGCAAGTTGTTCAACAGTAATGCCCATGTGAAACCAAGCTCTGCTGGCGTCGAGTTCCAAGACGATTTGAACCGATTGTAAGGTTATCCTTCGTTCTTGACTATGTATAGCTTGTGCGCGTGTGGTTATATCTTGGACGTCAGAATCTATTTCATGAAACATGGTGTCGCCTCCTCTGATAACCAGACATTACCACACCATTTTTCGAGGTGTTTTTTAAGAATTAGCAGGCGGTAAAGAAGAAGACGGTAGAAGGGACCAAACCTATACTTGAAGGAGTGAAATCAACACGAACGGCAGGAAAATTCAAAATTTCAATTTTCGTGAAACAGGCGCTCACTTTGCGATCCAATATTCCCGTCAAGGGACATTTGCGAAAGCGTAGTACGAATCGTTCTCGAGGTAGGGTAGAGCTTAAGAGGTTTTGCATAACGCGAGCTCCTGGGAAATCAACTCGCCCTCGAACCGCTACGATACATCGCCTCGAACCGAGCCCCTTCTACTTTTTGCGAGACTCTGCGCCGGGGCACAACCAGCTGGCCGATCGTAATGATTAAGATTAGTGATGGCACAGCGCAAACCGTATACAACTGAGTAAATATTTTTTGAAAACAAAAATGGAGCACGAAACCGTGCTCCACATACTCCGATTTTAAAGTTCACACTACACTAGTCTTAACAACGCGCCACTCTTCATTTACCGCCAAACTCACGAACCTGCTTGACAACAAATTGACCGTTTTGCAGGACTTTAAATTCAATATCCAAAGCTTTTGGCTTTTCAGCCCTAAATGATACTTCCGAACAGCGTCCACCCGGGAAATACTCAGGGTTCGTGCGACAATAAGCTTCTTCTATCTTTCTACACATCAAACTCATTTCGATAGTTTTTTGTTTTCCAAGAACCAGATCTTGCAGTACTGGTGCGTTAGCCAGAGGCTTGGCATAACGCGTGGTTGTAATGGTCGGAAGTGCCACTAACATGGAATCCATCATCGCAATATCAGTCTCACTCCAACTACCAGGTGTTGGATTTGTTACAGTATTATTGTCTTTTTGAATGGACATCGAATAACCATAGAAATCCGTGGTATTGAGGACACGGGTTAGAACAACGGAATTGCCGATGATGGGTGATTCGGTGTCATAACTTGGCAGGATCGTTAACCCCATGCTAACAAACCCGTGATGAAGTCTTCCGAAGTTCCGCTCGTCGATGGAACGCTTGTTCCACAAACCTGCATATACCCCTTTAATTGCACATGCAAAAGTCTGCGGATTGGCTTTCAATTTTACCAGTTCCTCCTCCGCATCGTCCTCATCCAATTCCAATTTGCAGCTATGGTCGAGGTTGTCTGTCTTCGTTAGTTTGCCCGTGTAACTATCGTGAAGACCCGCCCCGTTATAATTTTTTATATCCTCAGCATTGGCACTCGAACGTATTTTCCATTTGGTGATAGGACCACCAATTTTCTTTGCCATCGCGATAATGGCATCGAGGTCGGCTTTCGGAATTTCGCCATCTAATATCATTTGCCTTATTTCTGCAGAAAGCGAAGTACGCTCGGCGTTCGAGATGGTACCTGCAACCTCTCTATCGGCGAGCTGATTGATCTTGATTTTTACCGCAGCGTTTGCAGGGTGGTCGATGAAATCTTTGTAAAATTGCAACGGCACACCAAACCCGGCAGGGACCGGATCATAGGATAACGTTGTCATTTGAGCTACCCTGCGATCGCGGAAGACTTCTTTTAAGAACCCGAGATTCGCGGCCTTAGTCCCATAAACATCTTTTAGCTCGAGACAGCGCGAAAGGTTTCCTGGACACATCGACTCATAAGGCAGCAACTCTTTGGAATAGGTCAACGGCAGCTCCTCCCAAGGTTCACGGCTCCCTTTCCTATTTTGTTTTACCAGCGCATCGGTGCTGCCCTCGATCGTCCAACCCTGAGCCGTAACTTTTAAATGAACAGGTTTATTGTTCCACTTGCTAAGGACTGCATGACCCGGCCCGGCATCACGCAGAACCATATTGGGTGTATTACGCTCTTTGGACTTGAGATTGATGTGAGAATTCGAATCTTGAAATGCTTTTGTGATGGTGGCAGAGACTACGGTTAGATCAAGCGGAAGAAGCTCAAAAACTGGTATATCGCTAGGTTCTAATTTCTCTGGGTCGCTTGGGAAAACGCGCAGATAGCCCCAGGCCTCTCCCGGCTGCATGGGAATAAAATTCGTGGCTCCTAGGATGCCTTCCACACTTAAACTGAGAATGCCAAGAGCATCCATCTCCCCTTTTACCGTAGCCACAGTCTGATGATTTCCGGTGGCAACGAAGGCCAGTTTGCTGTCTGGGATTTTTAAAGCCGATCGGACAATTTTTGCAATCTCCAGAATCGCGGCCTCTTTACCAACATCCGATGGATAGAGCTGAATCCCGTATACGAGACCCTTGTCGGCGAGGTCGTAGGTACTCAATGTACCTGCAACATAGCGCTTCTCTTCGCCAAAATACGTAACTTTATTAAAGACGTCATTATTATCTTTGATTTTCAGATATTCTAGAGCAAACGCGTGATGGTATTTGTTGCATTCCCGGTCTATCTTACAAGGCCCACGAAAACCGCTGTTAATAAAATAGATTTTTATATTCTTCAGATCCCGCCTATCAATAAGAAACTTTAATGAGCGCTTAGCTTGAGCCAGCCCCGAAGCCTCAGTTGACATCGATTCGTATGTTTCTTCCGTATCGATCGTTGAAGTCTGCAATGGCAGCGAATTGGACCCTGCCTTAAGGCTACTGTTACCATCTTTTTGCACCGTTTTACAGGAGGATAGGGCAATGACTAGCATCCCTAAGAGGGTCATGCGACGCATCTATAAATCCTTTATATGGAATGTCCATCTGAAGATTTATAAGTTTATCACGGATTTCTGGAGTGTGAGACCTGATGCGATGAATAGACTTCATGCGGGGAACATCGTTTAGAACCACGAAATATACCAGGCAGGAACGCAGAAAACAGAAAATACTATCCCATAGACTGTATCGACACGACCGCCAGCAACGAGCACAAAGGTCATGCAACTCTTCGGATCAATGCTAACAAGACCCGAAGTGCAATCCCTTTTTCCTAACTCCCCACCCGCTTCTGCAAAACTTCCGCCGCCACGAGCTTATCATCAAACGGAAACTTGGTATTCCCAACGATCTGATACGTCTCGTGCCCTTTACCCGCGATCAAAATGCAATCGCCGGCCTTCGCTTTAAGACAAGCGAATTCAATCGCCGCAAGCCGATCTTCAATGACCTGAATTTTCTTTTTTCCCGGCATACCCTTTAAGATCTGGTTGATAATTTCACTCGGCATCTCGGTGCGGGGATTATCTGAACTGACAATTATCTGATCCGCGATCTTCTCGGCAATCGCACCCATCAGCGGCCGCTTCCCAGTATCCCTGTCTCCGCCACAGCCAAAGATGACCCAAAGCTGACCTTTCGTCATCTCTTTAAGCTTGGTCAACGTCTTTTCCAGGGCATCGGGAGTATGGGCATAATCGACAATCACTGCGAAATTTAACGCCGCTGCTTCCGGCACAGGTTCAAACCGCCCTGGGACCGGCTCGATACGAGAGCCTTCCATCGCCTCCAAGGGCTGTAAACTATTCACTAGGGCGAAGGCAGCCGTGAAGTTATCCATCACAAAGTCGCCGCCAAAACCAAAATCCAAAACCAATGTTTCTTTAGGCGTCGACAGAGCCAGCCGACTGTGATTCAAAAGGCTTTCCATAATCTGATACGAATAACCGTTCGTCTTGTCCGCACCCATAGCGGCCTCAGGTCCATAGAATTGAAACGGAAGCGTTTGCTTCGGCACTTGTTTTCGCACTGTGGTCGATACAAATCGAGCTGCATCCGGTTTCGCATAGCGCTCGAAAAGTTCCCACTTCGCGGCAAAATATTCTTTCATGGACGCATGAAAATCCATGTGATCTCTTGAGAAAGATGTGAAGGCCACCGCATCAAAGCGCAGCGGCCCCAATCTTTTCTGTACAATAGCGTGCGACGACACCTCCATCGCCACCCACTTGATTCCGCGAGACGCCGCCAATGCAAAGCTTTTGAAAAGATCATCTGGATCAGGAGTTGTATGGCTTGCTGGCAACATCTCGTCGCCGCAATAAACGCCAATGGTTCCGAGGGTCATACACGGCACGCCAAGCGTCAGCAGAATCTGACGGAAAAACCAGACTGTGGAAGTCTTGCCGTTGGTACCGGTCACACCAACCAATTTTAATTGGTTCTGGGGATTTCCATAGCGCAACGCCGCTATATAGGACCAGGCTTCACGACTGTCTTTGACTAAAAGCACGGGATGTTCCTCGGTAAGAACATCAAAACATTTTGGTTCTTCAATGATAAAAACGGTTTCCGGATATTGAAGGGCAAGCGCCGGTACGCGGGAGTGAGCATCGAATTGCACGCCCTTATACGCGATGAAGAGATCACCGTTTTGAAGCTTTCTGGTATCGGTCGTATAGGAACCCATCGTCCGCTGCGGAATAGGACCCTTTTGTTTGAGGAGCAACCCTGCTTCCTCTAGACAGGTAACGACATCATGAAAACTAATAGGTGCCAAAGCCGCCATGGTTTCTCCTTTTTCCAGCCCTATAAGATAAGCGGCAGCACGAAAAGAGTCCAGTGCATCAAAGCATCAGGTCACCAAAAGATTGGCCAATCAACAGGACCCTGTACCGGGATTGGCAATAAGCCAAATACCCTACCGGTCTTCGAAAGCCTTTAAGCAACTTCTGCCGCCTGTTTGATCTCCAAAGCGAAGTCACGCACCATGATCTCTACCGCCGCCTTCATAATTTCCCGGTCGAGCTCCGCGCTTGCAGTTTTCCAGCTCAAGACTGATTCCAAAAACGCTCCCGTCGCGCCTTCGATCGGCTTGAGGGCAAACCGACGTTCGCCCTGTAGCGTTTGACCAGCCAGCAGCCGGACTACGATTTCCTTTCGTTCGGCATCGATCAAAACCTCTTCGCGAAGAGGCGTGGCCTGAGGCAGATTCAAAAGAAGTTTCGATTGCGAGGGAGAAGCAGCGAGGACAGACTCCGGACGATCGGACGAATGAACCTTATCCCTAAGCCTTTGCCAGATAGTCGCGAGGGGCGCTTTCACTCGGCAGCGAAACGATGCGTAGGCCATAGCCTCTAGCCTTTCCTTTTAGGAAGGCTCAGGTAAGTCTGAGCCCGGTATTCCCTTAATGATAAGAGATGCCAGGCGCTTTGAAAAGCCGAGCGACGCCTAGAAGCGTTTGTTGGGATCAAAATTCTTTGGAATACCCTTCCAACAATCCGCATAATTTGGCTGCAAAAGTCCACCAGCCATCGCCTGTTGCGTGGGCCGATAGAGATAAGCGGACTCAAACATAAAGGCCATTGTTTTATCGATATAATGGGGCTTCAGTTCCGCTGCGATAGCCCCTTCATAAGCCTTCGCCTCCGGCCCATGGGGGAGCATACAGTTATGGAGACTGCCGCTGCCCGGCTCAAACCCTCCGGCCGGCTTCGCATCGTAGACTCCATGAATGAGTCCCATGTACTCGCTCATCATGTTGCGATGGAAATACGGCGGCCGAAACGTGTTTTCGGCAACCATCCAGCGCGGCGGGAAGATTACGAAATCCACGTTGGCCTGACCTTCGTTTTCGCCCGGCGAAGTCAAAACCGTGAAGATCGACGGATCCGGGTGATCGAAGCTAACGGTATTGATCGTCATGAATTTTTTAAGATCATATTTATACGGGGCGTAGTTCCCGTGCCAAGCCACGACATCGAGCGGCGAATGACCTAGGGTAGCCTCGTGGAGGTTGCCCGCGAAACGACAGATCAAGGTAAAATCGCCCTCTTTGTCCTCATAGGCGGCGACTGGCGTCTCAAAGTCGCGGGCATTGGCAAGCCCACTTGATCCGATGGGTCCGAGATAGGGCAGCACCAGATGCGCGCCGTATATTTCCAGCATATAGCCGCGAGCCTTCCCATCCGGGAGATTCACCTGGAACTTTATACCTCGTTGAATCACGGCAATTTCAGTAGGTTCAAGGTCGATGATTCCAAATTCGGTACGGATCTCAAGCCGCCCCTCTTGAGGAACGATCAAAAGATCCCCATCGCCATTCATGAAGAAGCGTGTATCCATATTTTTATTGGCAGCATAAAGATGGACCGCACTGCCGTGCCGCATCATGACATCGCCATTGGTCGCGAACGTTGTCACACTGCTGATAAAATCCTCGTCTTTTGCAGGATAGCCCATTGGATTCCAACGCAGCTGGGCGGCTGGAAGGTCCGGTTCGTGCTGCGGGGCGCTCTGCCATTTGATAGCCGCGACTTTTTTAAAATTACCGTGTACCACCGACGGGCGAATTCTATATTGCCAAGTTCGCAGATTTTCATGGCGCTTGGCCGTGAAGGCACTGCCGGACAGCAGTTCCGCGATCAATCCATAGGGGACTTTTTGCGGCGAATTCTGACCCACGGGGAGGGCACCGGGAAGCGCTTCGCTACTAAAATGATTGCCGAATCCACTTTGATACTGACGTTCGTTCTGCATTAGATTCTCCACCAAAAGTCCAGAGGAATCCCAGTCTTCCGAGGACCTTAGCAGAAATGAGGTCAGGCTGCCAAGAAGCGGAAAGTGCATGCCTGAGCCCACCCCGTTTAGAAAAATGACGCGGCTTCCCTAATCTTCTCTAAGGTTGGAAAGAATCCGTCCGATAAGGAGTAAGAATTGGACGATGAGGTGACCCGATGATGAGGCGCTACATTATTACAGGAAGCATACTTCTTAGCTTGAGTATGGCCTGTGAGGAAAAAAAGAAAACCCGTTTCGTGCCGGCGCCAACGTCAGCCGTCGAGACCGTAGCCCCCAGTCCAGTAGACATATCTTTGCCATCCGTCGTAACCGACGTTGAACCCGTTAGGACCGAGACTAGCGCTGCCGAGCAAAACCAGGAACTACCCAAGACCGAAGCCGAAGCATCTGCACCTATGAAAATGGCTGCCAAGATTATTCCGAATCCAGCTCCCATACAATATGAAGACGTCTCAAGCCGTGTCCTCGCCGAAGGCAGCCGCGACGAAGCGGTGCGAATCAGACTCGACGAAATCCGCGAAAAGGCCCTCTTACGCATGAAGAAAATGCAGGCGGAAGAAGAACGGGCCGCTGCACAAAAGGTTGGCGCAAAAATCGCAATGGTTGAACCTGAAACAGATGCAGATAGTGTGGATCCGGACGAAACCAAAGCTGAAGCCAAGACCAATCTTTCGCCCAAGGCCGGCAAAGCCGATCTGAAAGCAAACAAAGCCCAAACCGCTCAATATACCAAAGCCAAAGCCCTTGCCAAAGCTGGCAAAATCGATGCGGCCAAGGCCCTTTTCCTTACCGTCTGCCAGTCGGGATATGCTCACGCCTGTCATAAATTTGCCTGGTATGAAGAACAAGCCGGCAATGTCGACAACGCATCGCAGTTCTATCGCTCCGCTTGCGATGGTGGTCTGGGCAAAAGCTGTAACAATCTAGCTTTTCAATTCGAACGCCAAAAAGTTTATGACAAAGCTCTTGATCTCTACGATCGCGGCTGCAAGGAAAGACACGATGCATCGTGCACCAGCCTCAAGAGAATCAAAGAAGAACTCTCACAGGATGGGCTGAAGACCCGTTAACGTGTCAGCAGCCCGCCCAACGCCGATCCTTCGTTACTCTCATAGACTGTCGTCTTCGACATCCTGATCCCATTCTTCTTCATCTGACAACTTCACCAAGCGCTCTTCGCACCATTCCATAATTTCGCCTAGAATATGTTCACTTTCGGGATGAAGTAGAGGCTGATAGCCATTGCCTTCGTAGGGCAAAAGCGTCTTATCGTGCGATAAAAGACTCTCGTGGAGCCTCTCCATCGCCGGCAACTGTTTTGGATTACTCAACGTCAGGACTGGAAAGCTCAGAAAGGCATGGTCGGAATCGAGACTTTGACTTGCCGCATTCAGTTCCAGCACCGTTTTCGCTTTGACTGCTCCACGATACGAGAGTGCATCATCTTTCAATACTCCGGACAAAGCCGGTGACAGCAGCAGTTCCCTCGCTTGCGCATTGGCTTCCACGTGAGACAGCAAAGGCACGGCATAGCGCTCCAGGAGGCGCTCTTTGGAATTTATGGGCAGCTCGGGCATGCGTCCGCAGAGTATCATACCATGCAGATTCGGGCGTCGCGTCAGTGCAAAACGCATTGCGATCACGGCCCCCATGCCCTGTCCCAGCAAAAACAAGGGCCGCCCTGACTCTCTATCCTTTACCCGGGCATACAG
>Ga0210040_10011246_pt1 | contig 10160 bp, 7 predicted proteins | sample CryGeyCG12114_NA_FD_185462 | JGI IMG/M metagenome (GOLD analysis project Ga0210040, IMG submission 185462) | Groundwater microbial communities from aquifer - Crystal Geyser CG19_WC_8/21/14_NA (SPAdes) (version 2) | ecosystem: Environmental > Aquatic > Deep subsurface > Groundwater | place: USA...
GAACATGCGATTGATGCTGCATCACAAAGCTGCAACTGGACGCATGCGTTGACGCACCAACAAAATTCTTTGTTTGATTCACATGGAGATGCGATGACGATTGCATTTCGTTTGTTAATGAAAATTAAATCGACTGATCGCATGATCGCACCTACAAAGTTCAATGATTTCAACTTTTGTTTTGGTGCGATTTATCGCAACTATGGTGAACATGCGATGACATCGCATCTACGATCGCAGAAGTGGTTCACATGACATCGCATGTACAATCGCAGATGCACACAACATCGCACGTTAAATCGCATCCATGTGAACTAGGCTTAATGCATGAAAGATGAGCTGCCTTTTTGTTTGTTGATATCCGTCTAAATCCTCTAAATGCATTAAGTTTGCCCTAAATTTACTTTAAAATAGTGTGCAACTGCAAACATGAAGTTTTATTCATAAGCTAATAAAGCAGTGATCTCATCGGCATAACTTTAGCTTTTTGAAAACCGACAGGGTTATAATATTGACATGACAGATTATCTCTATAGGAAGGGAACTGTGACTGACTGACTGTGGTTGAAACTGAATTTTTCGGGAGAAATAATTTTGCATCTATTTCATGTAAAAAATTTAACTCAAGATTTACAACTCAGCCCTTGTCACTGACAATTTAATCAGGCCAATATCTGACCCTTTTTATAGTCAAATTACGAGCACAAAATATTTTTCTAAAGCTTAGGTAAGCTACACAAATTGTTAACAGAAAGTTGCACCTGCTCGTACATACGGAATTATTCAAAATATTTATCTTACACAAACTCTTTAGAATCGTATATAGATATAGACTATATAATAAATAAGTACGATCCGTTTCATTGAAATAAAGAATAACTTTTTTGATGTTACATGGCAGGTAAACCTAGAGCCCCAGGAATCCAAATTGTCAAAAAACAGGAAATAACCTCCATTGAGTCCATAATTATTTTCCCAAACTTGACATAACATTTTCTTCTTCCTAGCACTTAATTTTTTAAGTTCCAAAACCTAACAAACTACTAATTCACAAAAATTCTCAACTTTACATTGGACACTGTCGTTTTCAATGAAATGGACAGTAGGTAATAGTGTTGCACGTACGTTGTATGACAATGTGGGTCCATACTTACTACTAGGAACCAGAAATGACGCAGAAAAGCCTGGAAGGAAATCCGCCGGATCAGCATATAATTGCAAGGAAGCTTCGTTGGATGCTTGTTGGGTTTGTCAAAACTTGGGATTCAGTTTGCCTGCATAAGGTTAAGGTGGTTTTGGCTCTTGCAGAGAAACTAAAAACCTAAACTTCCTGTGACTTACATACATAACTAACTAACTAACTAACTGTAAGTAAGAATGGATGACTGTGTAAGAACCTGATGAGTGCGCGGGCTCAATAGATGTAAAAACAATGAATCAAGATAATGAGAGTGGATTTGGATGCTTTTATATTCTAGCAGAGAAATAGTGCCCTCTATCCTTTTATTTCCATTACAGTTTTGTTGCGTAAATCCCATCAGAAAAATAGCTTAACAGTAATAATTGTATGCAGTGCAGTACACGAAAAGTTGTCATTTCAACTCTGAAATAAACATGGCATGTCATGGTATTGTATTTGGATTCGAATTGGAGTAAACTGAAGGACCTTATATAAAGTACTGAAGGCTGGCTCAAATGTGAAAGCTATTATTACTTATCTGATCATCTCTGGGTAGTAAGTGTGGTCCCCTAGTTTCTTCCTAACTAACGAACTATAGTTAGTTAGTTAGTTAGTTCCTTAGCATACAGTTTATGCACGCATAATATAACGTGCTCGCATAAACGCTGAGTTTACATTGAAGATAATTCAAAAGCGTTATTAGTGAGACACTATGAATAATAACAAGAGGGAATTCTGTCACACCCTGTGACCACAAAGAAAACTAATAGTTCCCTTCGAAATAGTGATTTATCATCTACTTCCCCTAAACTGAATTAAAGTTTCCGATTTGGTTTCCATTATTTCGCATAAAATTCCTCACCATGCAGAAAACATCCATGTAAAAATTGGAAATGCTCAAGGTAGATAAAATTGCAAGCCATAATCCAACTTACTTTATGCATCTTCTTGCCTTAATTAAAAGTTGAATTAGTGTGTTTCATTAATTTTTGATCTAGACGTTCCCAGTAATAATCAAATTGATTGTAAGTCACAAGCTCTATATGTTTTACTAACTCACTAACTAACCACACAAATACTTTCCCTTGGTTGGCTGTAATAATACTAGGGAATCATTTCTCCGCGTGTTTGTGTGTGTACTAAATGCTTTTGCTAGGGACCATACTATAATGCTCATCATTGGATATATAGCTTTTGCATAGTAATCACATTATTTAGTTGGAATTATTTCGAATGTGCTGGGCTGCTGGCTTGCATAGTGATCTGGAATCTCGAGTGTGATTCATCTTTTCCAAAGTATCGGATGTCAATCCTTTTACTGCCATACTAGCCTTTCATTATGACTTTGATAGAACTAGAAATGATAGTTAGTGTTTTGTATTATGCGGTAACATCTGGCACAATGTAAAATTCAATATGGTAGATTATTTATTCGTTGCATCTTGCATCTCTTTCGGTATTTTGTACGAATTTTACCAATTTTAAACATTACATACATCACATGATTGTAAATAACTTATCTGAAGGAAGTTTTTTGAAACGCGACATGAAAAATTGCATACTCTTGACTTGCCTTCATACCAATTGTGTAAAAAATTGCTCAACTTTAAACATCCTGACTTGCCCGTCAGTAAAAAATTCCCCAACATATAAAACATGTTGTATAAGATGTATGTAAGACACTAACAAAGACTCCATGCTGTTCAAAACATATCACAATCTGTTTGGTCTGAAAACACAGGCGCTTGAATGTTGCTAAGTATTGGGAAGAAGGTATTATATTATCTTTTGGTTCATAACAACTTTTGGTGAAAGTTGCTTCCAGTCATATATATAATTAGCTTTTTGTCGTCTTAACTGCTTTGTCTGCTTAACATAACTTAGCAACATATAGTAACTAACTAACTAAGGTAGTCAATGAAACGTCCCATGTTAAGTATTCACCCGGTGTGTGTAATTCTCAAAGTTCAAGTATTACGCAAACACAGTCAGCTGGGGAATACAGAATGGATTGCTGATAAGAATGGCAACAAGATCTCCATAAAAAAATTCAATTAGAGCTTCTAAAATTTCGGGAAAGTTGATAGAACTTCTTCTCCCTCCTCCTCTGCCATTGTCAGTTTGTCTACCTAACTACTACCTTCCCTGCTTTTGATTACAGTGCGCTTAGTTAGTTAGTTTGTTCATTAGTTAAAAGAACGTCTGGGTAAAAATACTCACTAGACAACTATGATATTTAGTTCGTCTATGTACTTCTTTTCATGTTATGTCTCTGGAAACAATTTTTACCGCATGGCGTTTAGTAGACTACTGAGATGAAACAAAGCAAAATAAAAACTTGGTTAGAGGGCGAATCTACAGTTACTCCTTGGTCTTCTTAACTCACTTAAGGTACTGGGATAAAAAGTGCACAAAAATCACATATTTTTGCATCTGAAGTTTTTCTAAGCACGCAGATTACAGAAATGTATTGGAGCTATGCGTACTGCTGGCATAAATTAATATATGATTGATTGCATAAATTAATTTTATAATCAACCAAATGTCCTACAGAAGTTGACTACTAATTTTCAAGTTTTTACAGCTCTTAAAATTTGCTCCAACTTTTATAAAGTGCAGGCGACAGACTTTGCAAATAAGCATTGTTTTAGCTAGTCCCATGCATAAGTTCAAAGTTCAATGTTGGTTCACCCTTTGTGCTGGGTAATGGACAAAATGTTAAAAGAGAAAAAAAAAGTGTTTAAAAAAAACTGTGTTTGAAGAAAGGAATAGTGAAGAATATAGGAGCCACAAACTGGAGAATTTTATTATGAGATTCATAAGCCCAGCAGGAGTTGAGAAATGGGTGAAAAAAAGTTCCATGTAGACACTCTTATCATCATCAGGGCTACTAACCTACAAACGCATAATCTGCAATTTACTTTCTTTGAATCGTTGAAAAAGGTTTGATGAGATGAGTATGTATTCAGTCATATAGTTAGAAACAATGGAATTACTTGTTCACTCTACCGAAGAAAGTATCACATGGAGGCTATTTTTATTCTAACTGTGGGAGAAAGCAGGAGCAACTTCAAAAATTGCATCTCCCCTTTCACTTGACAATATAACTTGGATTTTAGAATCAAATGTGTACCGCCATTGTTAGTTTTATTTTCACTAGATAGTTTGTTTTTCTACCCGAATAATTTTTTTGTTGCAAAAAACTGCTCACTGTTCATCATACAGACAATGATTTTTATATTTTCTCTTCATTCATATACATAATGCACATGAGATACGGATATATTTTTAGAGAGTAGCTCTGGAGCGCAGTTTTCCAATTTAGCTCATTTTTCTGTCGTTTCTTTCATTTTCTAGAACAAATAATAATAAAAAAATGTGCTTCTACTTGAGGAAACTTCAATTTCAATCCGTTCACACCCTCTACATTTTTATTAGCTTTCTTTTCGATTCTTTGTGAAGATTAGATAAGAGGTCTTTTGGCCACGACCTGGTAATGGCGGTAGGTTCAAAGTAACGCCTTTCAAACAGGGTGATATAAATAAATATATATGAGATGATTTAGAGCCATTTGCAGTGGTTTCAAGGAGAAAATGAGGCGAAATTGAAGTGCCACACAAACGATTCAAAAAAGAGAGAGAAAGTAGGAAATCGAGGGGTTACTTAGTTTTCCGTTTTTCCTTCTCTAGCTTCCAACGAATCTTACATTGCGAGTATATTGAAGTCGAATCCATTACAGAAATCGCACGCTAAATTTTGCGTACCTTTCTGTTATCATGAAGATGCCTTATGCCCATCAATATTTGCAACAAACAGCTGAACTATGTAAACTTTTCTCGGACTTAAGGAAATCGTGTTTTAGTTGCATAAAAATTTTTGTACGATCTTCTCTTGCATAAAAATAAAGATTCCTTAAAACTGCTATTAGAGCATGAACATGTAAAACTATAAAAAACTTGCGAATAAAAACCACAGGAAAAAATGTCAGACTTTATATAAGCCAACATTGTAAGTCTACAAGCCTACAATTACTTTAAGCTTCTAACCACAATTTTTCCTCTTGAACTTCTCCATCGAAAAAAGCAAATCCCGAACCGTTTAACATTAACTTTTCACTCCATGTAATCTCAGAGTCAGTCACTCAAGAGTGAGCGTCTAATGTTCACCGTACCACTATGATTCCAAGTCCTTTGGCAATCTACAGATGAGAGAAAAATGACAGGAAAATTATACCGCAATCCACTTGTATATAATATAAACACGAAGCAAAAATAAATGAACTACTTGATTGGTTTTGTAGTAACATGGGCTTATGTAAAGAACGTGAGAAAACGAATTTCCTCTTAAATCCCCAATCGAATTTCATGTTGTGTGAGCAAATAGGATTTAAAACCGATTATAAAGTAGTTATCTCCAATCCCAACGGATAATATGGAATCTCCTCTGCACAATTATAGTCCATAATATGGCACTCGTGTTCCCTTATACAACAGTGAATAAAAAAACGCAAAGTGGATTCATAATAGAGTATGGACTCAACCAAACTATTTTTTCAACACCGATGATGACTTTTCAGAGTATGGCAAGAAAAATGAATATTCATTGGGCTCACAAAATACACTCTAGTAAGTAAGTTTTCTTATCTTGTATTTTAGTAGTAGCTAGTTAGTTAGTAGTTGTAGTTAGTTAGTTAGTAGTTAGTTAGTGTGTGGGAGACGCCACATACATATATTATTAATTGACTTTTGCCGTCTTCACCATGCACAGACTTCCATAGGCTCCAAACTAGGAGAAACACTCGTTTCCTCTCTCTTATGTCTTGTCGCCTCTCGCCTCGTCCTCCTAATAAGGAAATGAAGACCTAGTATGAAGAAATGATTTGATTTTCTGGTGAAAAACAGAATGTCCCAAATCCATCCGCCGTGTACACTTATTGATCGTGATGATCGAATAAATCTGCTGGATGTTGGTTCAAATGAAATTGTCGAAATATTTTCTACCTCAACATTTGGTTACGTTTGTTTTCATTCTCTATATTTAAACTAAATGCTTTGGTTAGTTAGTTAGTTAGTTAGTTAGTATGCGATTGGACGATATGGACATGTGTGCACACAGATATGGACGCTAAATCCACTAATACAGCCACAGAGGCTTAAAAAGCGCACTTCCTTTACGTGAGACACAAATAAACAATATACATTAGAGTGTTTGCAAAATTGACCCGATTACAAGGGATTAGCCCGTGTGTTGACAACTTGCCTTTTTGCCCACATCTTTTCAAAATAGGAGAGAAAGTGAGTGTGTGTGAAGAAATTTAATGCTTCAAAGAAAACCCCGCACATACAAAAACCATCCTGCAAAAGATATTTTGACATTAAGTAGTGAGCTTAAGCGCGCCTATAATTCTACCATTTGCTTCCATTATTACATAAAGCTGTCTAACTAACTAACTAACTCACGAATTGACTGACTGTAAATATACGAATACTTTTCTATGCATTAACAAATTCCAATGAATCTGTGTACAAACCCATGATTTTGGGTTATTTAATAGCGAATTCATCTGCTTAAGAATATGTACAGGTAGATGGTTGTGAAGTCGTAGTCGCCTACACACGGTTTGTGTAAAATGACATGCATATGTTCAACGAAAGAATCAATCAATACTACTGGTAAAACTATAAAGGCCACTTACTTGGATCAGGCAGGGAAAGGAGAGAACTAACTAACTGTCGACATTTATAAACTTTTGGGAAAAAATCAGTTAGACTCACTCGAGTGACTTGAGAACATCTCATTATGAATCTCTAAAGACTTATAAAACTTGTGCGTTATCACTTTTATCACCAAATGTGCAGACTCTTCAACTTTCACCAATTAATACTTTACAAGCATGAGTATTTAAACTCTTTGACACATCTTGAGTGACTTGACTTGCTCAAAACTTGGACACTCACAGTCACTTCTTCATTATTAGATCTGAAGGTTTGAATCAAGTCGTATGCTGAAGAAGAAAACACAATTCTCTTTCCTCAGCATCATCACCTTGCAGGGAATGATAAAGCACATAATCATTTTCTTCCTCGTCTTTATGTAGAAGTTCTTCATGAAAGTACATGCATTGCTATCACGCAATTGTCTACAGATTTTATAATAAAATACATTTTGTTATTCTTTGTGAATGCGGAGAAAGTTTTAGTTAGTTAGTTGGTTTCAATTCATCTATTTATCAAACTAATTAAATTTTTTGATTCATGAACATTAAAAGTAGACCACAAATAGTTTTATCGATTAACCCATTAGAAAAGCAATTCTGAGAGCTGCATTTGATTCACAATACTTGACAATGTCGTTTTCTTTCTCCGCTTGTGTAACAACCGATTTCTTTTCTGATTCTTGAATCCTGTCAAATAAATGGAAAGCAATTGACTTTAGAAACAATGTACCCGACTGTGTTCATTTTTAAAAGAATTGTATTGTTCTCAAGAGCGTTGTACATACAAAACCATTTTTTCAATTATATACGTCCTCTGTTCTCTTATCTTGTAGTCATCATAATGTACAATAACAAAATAAAGAGTCAGTCTTTTCAATGATGTATTCCTTACAATAAAAAAGTTGATTTGTTTCACGTCAATTTTCTCTTGCTCGTGTATTCACCAAGGGTATATATTAATAGTAACCTTCAAATTCATTCATTTTGGTTATCAGCTTTAACTTGTGAACATGTTGACGTGCAGTCAAACTTTTCAAAATATTTCACAACATGAATGAAAGGTCTTTTCCTTACTATCGATTACCAAATTACTAGACACACTGTTAAAAACTAGCCGTAGTAACTTATACATAGATAGAATGAACCTTCTTTGTCTATAAACACATACACTTTGGACAAAGCCACAAACAAATGATGATAACTGGAATGTTTTTTGAAACTACTCACTCCAATAATAATCAATATATTGGGCTCGCATAAACGTTCAGTCACTTGCTCACCATGCATATTTATTCACTATATAAGAATTTATTCATGCGAGACCAGCTCTATATAATACGGTTGGTGATAAGTTCATAGGAATATCCATATAAAGTGCTTTTGGTAGACAAACCTATGCAAAAGTTCCGTATCTGATTTTCATATTGTGCTTTACAGTAGTGGATTGTGAATCCTAAAGAAAATAAGGGAAAGCCGATATCGAAACCTTTAGTTTCCAATTTACAAAGCTTCTTTCATTGTATAACACTAATTCTAGCAAATCAAACAATTCAGAATTCAAAACAATACATAATGTCCGTTGCTTTTAATCAAAATGAATGTTACACGATGTTACAAACAATATTTTATTTGAAACGGTAAGATATTATGGAAAATGCCGGCAGAACGGTCCTTACAAAGATTTCCATAAACCCTAGTGACTGACTGACTGACTTGAGAGACATGTTATTTGTATCAGGACTCAATTCCGAATTCCCGAAAGTCTCATTCCAATCCATATGTTGTTGCATCACGTAAATATCATTACAATCTTTATTGATTCCATATCTGTCCATCGGTTGGTTTCCACACGCTACAATCTACTTTCTTGCTGTAGCTTTATGCGTGATTATAGGATGAGAAATCTGCATTGCCATGCTATATGGATTGGTATGGCAAAAACATTCAATTTTCCTGACAATCGAGGATATTGCAAGTATGTTTTGTTAGCAAACGGAAGTGTGATTATGTACAGAACTTTACGTTTCTCAAATTCAAAATGTTTTTCAATTCTACAACTAAAAAATTTTGCATTCTTACTATTTGCTTTGCAATATCAAACGCAGTAATCTAGGCATTTATTGAAAAATATGTAGAGTATAATTTTTTAAGTAATTTAGTCTTATATAAATGCAAATGCTGTGTACCTAAAGCTTTATAAATTTGTAAACCCGTTCATTTCCAAGCTGGAAATCCCCCTAGTTAGGTTGTTAGTTAGTTAGTTAGTAATTCTTGTCCCACATTTGATCATGCATGCATACACAACCGAGGCAAATAAAAGGAGAGCAAGTTAATTCCATGGAACTCCATTACATACGGGAAATTGTAAAGGGATTTAATCCTTTCTCGGTTTGTAATGAGGTTTTTCCTTCTCCATTCATTTATTTTCTGCTTTGTGCTTCTATCACAAATCCGTTTTGTCTACCCAGTTTATCCCGTCACACTAATAATAATAATGGAAATTATATAGAGAGAATAAAAAAACAGAACCTCGCTACTATTTATTGTTCAAAAATGAGCCCTTTTTTCCTAGGGAGCTCTATACTATATATAATCCATTCATTCCAACTGTAGTGTGACAACGAAATGCATGTTTTGCGCCCACTACTTGTACAGAACATTTGCCAAATGGTGGTTTCACAAATTCGGAACATGCAGTAAGTGCTTGTTAAAACAAGACCGTAAAACTTTATGAGCAGCTCCCATTACACTGTACAGAACTGGTTCAATAAGATCTATCCAAGTTTTCTAATTCTCCCCGTTTGTGTTCAACGACCAACCTGTAGGATTACACTTTCGGTACAGTTGTGTTGCTCACGCAAACTAAATTGAATCAAGTATTTTGTCGCGTTAGTTACTCTTTGTCGTGCATATACAAGGAATACTATGCAACGTTGCGCTACCTAGAATATTTGTTGGATTATACTTACCGCAATTGAATTGAAAATCTACAGTCCGATTTATTGCACGTAATTTTTTTCTAATACTGACTGACTGGCTGAATGAGTTTGATTTCGTGTTTAAAGCGACAGCTTACTTGGCGACCATGATTGAATCAGCCTAAATATAGTTAATCTACCAACTATCTTAACCTGCCAGTTTTTGTGTATTTCACCATGATTTTTTTTGTTCAATTTTGTTAATCCTTGTGTCAGCAATGAGCATTTCAATTAACCAGGAAACAGGATGTATTTTTGTAAAATAATCTGAAATAGGAAAAAAACT
>Ga0210040_10011247_pt1 | contig 10160 bp, 1 predicted proteins | sample CryGeyCG12114_NA_FD_185462 | JGI IMG/M metagenome (GOLD analysis project Ga0210040, IMG submission 185462) | Groundwater microbial communities from aquifer - Crystal Geyser CG19_WC_8/21/14_NA (SPAdes) (version 2) | ecosystem: Environmental > Aquatic > Deep subsurface > Groundwater | place: USA...
TTAAAATCTGCAAAATTTTCAATGATCCACAAATTTTTTGACGTGTGGCAACTTTCTAGAATGTGATAAACAAAATAGTAGAATAGTAAAACTAACTCGCTATAGAGTTGTTTATCACATTCTAGAAAGTTGCCACACGTAAAAAAATTTGTGGATCATTGAAAATTTTGCAGATTTTAAATTTTGCTTGTAAGAGTGAGTCTGGCTAAAAGCCAGTGGGTCCGGCTAGTATATTGTTAAGAAGCATGGGTATTTGCTTTTCTTGAAATCCTCATCATTTCGTTTCTATCAGTCTTCTCATGCATTGCTTCTACTGGTGGTATGTAATGTTTGGCACATTATCAAAGCATGTCATTTTTGTGTGTAGACAATAATCAGAGTCACTTACGTTCTCTGTTTGTTTAGTTTAGTTAAAATAACATTCATCTATCAATATTATTAGCAATGTTGGATGAAAAGATTGCTCCCATGTGAGATCATACAATGTTATCCTTTTAAAAGAAGAAAATGTTCAATTACACTTTTTTCACACTTTTCCAGACTCACATATACATAATCCGAATTTGAAAGATCACGTACTAGTAAAACAAGCAGCTGGGACAACTAACGTGTTCGGGTATACTTACTGATACTCAAATATTATTGAAGCAATACGTACACTCGTATTCTTTAAATTTTGCGTTAGTTAATAAAAATTCTATGCAAGCCTTAAGCATTCTTTGCTTATTCGTTTTAACGGTGAAACTAGATTGAAATCGTTAGAATGCTGGCTGAAAATGGCTTGCTTTTGTTCAACTCATTTTTCATAGTTATGATTTCTGCCTTAATATTGCTTTAAAGCCAAAAACTAACCACGAATAAATAAAAAAAGTGATATCATTTTACAGTTGTGTATTCATAAAGTGTTTTCGAAAAACTTATACATCACTTAATTATATTAGTGGAATCCACAATAATCTGAAGGAAGACTATATAGCTGAATAATCCATTGTTTTATTGCTACTGTGGTAGGTGCAAGAAACTTTTTTTTGGAATTTCAACTTTTCTTGAAATGTTAGTTTTTGTGCAAGGTTTACTATCAGTCAGCAGATGAGAAACTCATCAATGTATTGTTTTTAGTTATGTAAGTTATGAAAAGAATATTATTGTCCTACGTTTGCAAGTATCTTCCCATTGTTTCTTTTTACACAGTATCAAGCCAATCATGCATAAGTAACTTGCCTTATATTCTATAACCATTGTAAACAACTTTCTCTTCCGGTATTTTGTTTAGATGAAAGAAAGTTTGTGAATAAAACGAGCCGAGAAAGTTTTTTTTACATAACCTTACTAAAGGCTATCTTCATTGTTTGCAACTTTGATGTATGGATGATGGATTGCATGGATTTTCATAAACTTGAGTTTCTGAACATAACTTTTCAATGCTAGTTGCATAAAATCATTCTTTGTTTTTCTATGATTGTTTTTCAAATTCAACAAAATCATCTGTGCTTTCAAAAGCATGCATAGTTAGTTGGTTGTCTTTTGGAAAAGTAAAATTTGCTTTCACTTTTCAGAATGCAATTTTACCACTGGCGTCTAAATTGAACAATTTTTTTGGGACTTTTTGTCGCCTTAACCAAAATTTGACAAAATATGTATGATGAAGAACGCAAGGACATTAAAGTAAAAAGATATATAGAATAAATAAAATAAATTAAATTACTCGAAAGCATATTTGCTATTTTTTGGCTATTTGATTCCAGCAGTTAATTGTATTGCACAGAAGGCTTTCAGTTTCTTGAAAGATGTGATTCTGAGATATGATTTATTGGACATCTCATGCAAAAGGGATAAATCAAATGTGAATGGAAAAAGCTTGCGGTACAGCAAATTTGTGGCTTTCTAGTTAACAATATGCATATCATATTTATAGTCATACAAAGAGATGAATGAAATCATCATTTGTTGGGAAACTAATGTAAATGGAGGCAACTACATTACGCAGTCTATTTAATGTCGTAAATTTGAATATAAAACTAGGTTACAGGCGTTAATGTTAAAATAAGATGGTAATAATAGTAGTATGTAAAACAGTTTTTTGTACGCTCTTTTTTCGAAGCAATATTTAAAAAATTTTTCATCTGTGTCCGACAACATACCAACTTATCAATGTAACCCAAAAATTCTCCAAGAAAGAATTTCAGCATTTAACGGTATACCTTCTATGCAATAACAATTTCATCTGCTTTAACTACATAACTAAAAGAGTCTGTAATTTCTTCTGGCTTTAGAATGAAACCACAAGCAAGTTGCAGAGCAATAAAGTTGAAACCCTAAAGAAAACTGTGTCCCCATATTTTGGCAAGAAAACCACAAGTTTATTTCACATTATCAATACATACTGGTACAAAAAAAAACCGCTATTCTTCCACTTTTTCATTTAGCTAACTATACAAGCCAATTATTGAAAGATAGATTGCAAGCACCAACTTTATCTTCTTTATGAAACTTTCTTATTTTATATATCTGGGGAGAGAAAGCCGTAAGTCATCTTGTCTTTACTTTTTCAGTACAGTTAATATAGTAGGAATGGCCTACTTTTGAAATTAGCAATGATTTTAACTCTTGCCAACATTTCCTGTAGGTGGTCGAGCTAACTAACTAACTAATGTTAGCTTTAATGACTAACATTCCCTCTATTCGCTATAAGGCAGATTACAAAGCTAATATAATGATAATCCCATGTAATTTCAAGATCAGCAGTTTTCTTTTTACTAGTTTTAGTACAGCTCTTTTCCCTAGTCCAAACTTTTTGGTCTACTTATGAAATAAAACTGGCTTTCTCCTTTTTACAGGTAGGCCGACTTCTATAATCCGTATTGTAGCTTCAAATGAATTAATCAATAATGAAATTCAGACAAAATTTTGTTGATTTACATAATTTAAATATTTTATCTTTCATTAACTGGTAGTGCATACAAGATGATACAAGCAATCGAAAGCAAATTTAAATATGTCCGCATGCACATCTTTTTGCAACACTCATTCAGAGTGAAACTTAACTTTTAGATTGTGTGTAAGTTAGAAATGCAATCTGTTCCAAAGCGACGCATAAACTGTAAACTGTATTAAGCGCTTATTTAAGAAGCTAAAATTTTCTGAAAACATATCCTATGCTATTGGCTTGCATTTGAACTAAGAAAAATATAAAGCGGCGATGATGAAACCAAGCCAAGTATGACGGAGACACAATTTATTCACTTGCATGAAAAAATTGATAGCTCTCTTTTATATGCAACATTCTTTTTATTACACTTTTATATTTCTTGTTTTATCATCGATTTTACACTTAGGATCTAGCAATGATACATACCTCCTGTCCCGTTGACATGTCCAATAATATTTGGAGAAATGAATTTCCCCATCTGCCTGCAGTCATCATATGTTCTATGAGCATAAGAAAAATATGAGTGAGTACATATTTTCATTCTGATCCCCAAGTTAGTTAGCGTACTACTAGCATTATCTTGATAGCATACTACCAAATCATATATACGGCATAGCTTTCTCATGCCCATTTTTTTGTTACGAATGAATTTAAGGGCAGCCGGACATACTATAGCTATCATTGCTCTAAAACCAATCCTCACTTACTCACTATGCTATGTAGAGTTCAAAAGGTACATTCTACTACTTGAACTTTGAAATGAAATGAAAACTGTTAGAGCTCAAAGAACACTTGTGTAATCTTTACCAAATTTCAAGTTTGTCTCAAAGATCTAAGAGAAAAATTGTTCAATTTTGTTCACAATCGTTGTAGATAGTGGACTTTGTACGCTATAGCTTGCGATGCTGGTACAAATTCAATGGAAACAAACGGATGAGTGAGTTAATTCGTTTTCATCTTGGGCAAAAAGAGGACACTTGGTACGATTAAATAGATTTTTACGGCAAATATAGTAGTGTCCATGTCTTGTTCGCCACTCCATCATGAGTGAGCTTTGATGTGCCATTTCTCCTACTTTATTTCAGGCTCCCAAGTCCGCTAGATAGGACAAAACGAACAAACGGATGATGTACGTAATGGGAATGGAGCAGAGATTGCCCTAGTTTGATTCTCATCTGCGACATCTCATAACGAGCATGCCCTGTTATAATAATGTTTCAGGCTCACTTTTACTACCCAAGCAGGACTTTTTTTTGTCTTACAGCTCATTGTACCATGTTTTGCATATACGTTTCAAATGGAAGGAATGATATAGGACATGTATGCCCGTGGGCTAGCCAAATTATTGCTACTGTGATCCTAGTTAACTAACTAAGTAAACTATGTATGTATTTAGTACAGCAGTATTTTTGGTAGAAACCTTGGTCTAATGCAGAGTAAAATGCATATGCGATAGTTCTTATCGAATCAAATAAAAATGAAAATGATTATCAACAGATTACACCCATGACAGATTGCAAAAGAAGGTTGCAAAGAGTTTAGTTTGAATTTTAAAAACCATCATAAAAAAGTAAGTCAGGAAACAGTAATATCAATATTTCTTAGAATAAACCGGGTCACCCTAACTATATAATGATCTCGGGTTGAACTTTATTGTAGGTTTAAGCAGTTCCTACCAACCAATAAATAAGATGGTTAGGTCAGAAACATAAAATACATTGTGGAAAAAAGTGCACACAAACTACAGCAAGGAACTAACTAAAAAATGTTAGAAATCCTTTCAGTCTGGCTACACACTGTAGTGTACGGGTGAATAGAGACCCTAGGTTGGAATGACGAAGGGTGCACACTACCATGAAAATGTAATGGGAGAAACTTTCCATAAAATCAATGTTGCGTATGAAAAAAAGGGGCACGGCAATAAGAGTCACTTTAGTCACTACTTTTTATGCAAACTACTAAAAGAATTGATGAGAGTGAAAGTGAACACTATGTCTATGCTATAGTCCTCATCAATTTGGGATGAGAATAGCGTGGACCTAAAATAGATTTAGATGTTGCTTGACAACTTATTACTTTTCAAAGTGCGCACCCCGCACACACACACAAAACTTTTGGATCCAAGGCGAATTTAGTTTGACACAGGAAGGGAAAGTTAGCTCCGAGGGTCACATCTAATAGTAGCAGTATCTACCGCACAGTTAGTTTGTTCTCCAAGAATTGGAAACAAAGCATGAAAGCTACAGTCATACATTCCTTCCTATCTAGCAATGATTTCTAGGTTTCTACATTATAAAGTAGTTAATGAAGGGAAGCTACTTAATGTCCGTCTGTCTGGCGTTCTGTCAGGTTGACGGTCCATCCTGTCTGCCTTTAAAATATCTCTCAAGCAAATTTTTAGGGATTTTGATAAAATTTGGTATTTAGAGGTTGTGTGATATCCTGAAAAAGATGCAACATGCGCACTACTTTTTTATACCCACTTGCTGTGGTTTATTTTCCCACCAATTACGTTTTATAGATAGATTAAGACTGGTAATTGAAAACTAGATACGTGGTAGGTCAATCCTGGTTAGTTACATCAGGGGCATGAAAGGTTTCAAAACTAGACCAACGCATAACCATAGTTTTGCAAATTGACTGTATGAATGAAAGTTGAAAGTAAGTTACACAGTACAGTTAGGAGTTTTTTGACACGACACATATACTAGTATAGTATGTTCTTTTGTGTGTATGATAAAGTTTACTCATTTGAACCCAAAAAAAGTCTCATCCAATTCCTCATACTTGTATGGCACATATCGCAGTTGATGTGACAGCAAGGTAGGATGCCATTTTTGGGCTCCCGTTTTCATAATAAGAAAAGGTATGTGCATGGTGTTTCCACTCTGGTGAACTCTTTCACTGCAACTATTTGGGTTCAGAGAAAAAGGGAAATACAATTTACTTTCTTTGTCGGAGATGAAGAGACTAACAACAGGAGTGTCATAAAAGAAACTGATTGTTTGACATTTTCCCATCCAATTTGGCAATAAAGAATGCCAAGAAAATTTTGCGGGGCGCATCGTCATGAGACAAAAATTAATGTAAGATTATGCTCTCCTATCAAAGTTGTTCAATTTTTTATTGAGTTGCTAAAAGTGATTGCGGTACAGATTTCATACTCTACAAAATGCATGTATTTGTATATTAACACTTGTTTTAAGAATTATTGATGATTTCATAATTTTGCGTGTGATATTAAACTAACTTGAAAAGTAGAATTTTACAAAAATTCAGATCAACTGACTGAATATAAGCATTTCAAAATTAGTCCTGAGAATTTTTATTCATTCTAATGCAATGGTTAAGGAAATTTCGTTAAGCAGTCGCTTGAATTTCTAAAGTGAGAAGAAATTGAAAGATCTTTGGATTGTGGGACTAACATTAACATATAAGGAAAGCTGTAGTAATGTAAGTTTTCTTTGAAATTCATTTCACAGTTTTTTTTATGAAACGTTATTTTATCTTTATGAGTCTTTAATGGACCAAACGCACTCATTCAGTGTAATAAATGGATGGTCATCTCATTGGCAGTTCACACTGTGTGCAATGAAAGGGATAATAGGTTTTACTATAAACTCATATATGTGAGAAAAATGGAAATTCTAATAAACTACATTTATAAGGTCAATAGTACAATGCAGTACAAATTTCGTTTTTCAGTATGAATTTTTCTCTGTTAAAAAAATAAGCAAATAGATGTACATATAACGAATGGTTTTACCATTTTCATGTTAAAAGTTGTTAAGCAATGCAAAGTCGTTCAGAGTCTATCGGTTTGCACCTGGATTAAATTTCGCTGTTATTTAATATCAGCTCGATTACTAATGAATCAAAAGATTTCAATAACACTAGATACAACTATTTTCAAAATAATTCAGGTTCGTTGTCGACTAAATTTTTTATTTTTCAACATTCAGTGGGATTGGGAAATAACAATTCGTCAAAGACTCGTATCGTTCACCAATTCTTGAAATGTTTTGCTGGAATAATATCTTGTTGAACAAAGAAATGAAATCCAGAGAGCATGCTTTGGTTTTAATCATGTCGTTGTCTTCCCACACAACTATGCTAAATTATACAAATTCGTAATTGCAGGGTTTCGGCTACTTTGGAAAAAATATCAACCTCACAATAAAATAAAATTATGATTTTCTACATCAAAGTTCTCTTGCTTAAAGTCTTATTACAAAGTTTACGAGTTGTAAAAAAGGCAATTCTAAAAGACTAAGCTATATGCTTATGCCACTTTACCCTGCGGCCGTATCCACTATCTGAGCTCCCCAAAGCTAAAGCCAAACGCTAACTGCTAAGATTAGTGCAATATGCGAAAAATGCGAGCTCCAATATTTAGTTGAGGCTAATTTTTGAGAAAACAGTGAATTATGGGCTTGTAAAACCAACTAATGGCATTGCAGCTCAGCTTGGCTTTTTATTCCTGTAGCCGGCTCTCAACTGTTGCCCTCTATCGGCAATAGTTGTCAACACTAATACCTTGTGACCGTCGGCTCACAATTTATTTCAAAGAATTTGATCAAACGAATGATCGAGCAAATTGACCACCATAAATCCATAATTTTTAAATCCATCATCTCTTTAACCCTCTTTTTAGCGCGCTTAAACTAACTACTTTGTCCGGCAATCCAGCCCGTCGGTCATAAACGTACATAAGTAAGTAAGCTCACTCACTAATCCAACCATACTAGAATTCTTCCCTCTCGCCACTCGTACAAACTAACTACTACCTACTACGTATACGCAATACATAAAACGCTGTTGCAGTGAAAGCGAAAACACACAGAAAGTGTACAGAGCGCAACTTTCTCCATCCAAACTCTCCCCTCTGTTATACCATAAGATGAGGGGAACACGAAACACACGACCTTAGTTGGCGGACAGACAGCTTCCTAATCAAACCTCCAAAATTCTTTCTCCATTGTGTTTCAAACGACTAGCTCAAATTTGATTACCAAGAATCCACTATAATTTCTTTACATACTGGTACAAACTAACGAGCTAACTAGGCAATAAAGTGTTGAAGCGTGCACCGATAAGTGGATCAGTGAGAAATTTTTTTTCCACCGGTGACAACTCTTTTTGTGCGTCAATGTATCTACAAGCCAAAACTAACTGCATTTTTCTTGTCTTCAGACATTGGTTCATGGTTGACTGAACGTGCTGTCAAACTATAAAGAGAACATGTGAACTTGGATACCAACAACGAGCGAACTAACCAGCGAGCGTCAAAACATTAAAGTTATAAACTTTTGAGAACGGAATGGGCACTAACTAGGTGAACCAAAAGGACCGAGTGGAAAGGCTAAAACTGTAATCTTATAAATAGTATATATTCGTCTCGTCAGTGATAGTTTCCTACTTACTTACTCACACATATACATTGTGTTCAAGTTGCTAAAAACTTTTGTGCAACTTGGATACTCATTTGAGATAGTTGTTGTTGTTCCTATGATGATTACTTTGGTTCAGTTGGCTGGTTAGTTAGTTATGTGAAAGTATGCTTTGTGGTGCATAACGAATGAGGATAATTTAGCCACCGAATGCTTCTTCTTGCTTACATGGAGTAAGTCAAAAATGTAAAATTCATCGGTCCTATATGCACGAAATCTAGTTGGTTACCAACCAGTCCTTGGCAAAGGACATGGAATGAACAAGATTGGCAAATAAATTATTCCCTTTGTTGTTTGAAACCATAAAACAGCTGTGTTGAACCCAACTGTAGCGGAGTAGATTATTTTCTTTCTCTTTACCACAGGAGGAAAAAAGTGTGCCCAGTTGGATTCGATGTGGTGAGTATAAGCAAGTATCATTGTATAGTATGTAGTAACTATTAGTGTGTGAATTTTTGCTCAAAGTGCTATAGTAACTATAACAGACTAAAGAATTCTCATTAGAATAAGTCACAGTGTAGGTTTCTCTTTTCCCAGCGGCCAAAAGAAAGGGCGGAAAAAATGGGGCACATAGTATACTATTATTAGTTTTGTACAGTTAGTTGCAATGCTTATGTATGTTGTGGAATGACAGAAGGAAAATGCGTAAAATCCACGAATGATTTACAAGTAGCAATTTGCTGAAAAAGCTCGTGTCATTTGACTCCCGAGTTATTCATTGCCCAAGGAAAATTAAAAGCCTTGTGTTTCTGTCGACTACTTACTTGACTGTGGGAATTAATTTGACTTGGTTTCACCCATTTAGAAATTTGAATTGCAAAACTACGGACTCCTCATAAACTATCATAATAGACCCTAGGAATTTAATGGGAAGGAGGTCACACTCGTACAGTTTGCGGCACTCCTATACCGTTTGTGTAGAAAAACAGTCGAGTCACTTCCAAAAACAGTGGAAATAAGAATAATAATAATCGCTAATAGCGTATTGTAGACAAGTGCTTTTGTTTTCGTGAAATTACAATTCCAATCCCTGTCGTAAATTGTTCAACTTTGGGCTTAAATTTAAACTACTCCTATACACTCGTGTCAGCAAGTAAGCGGCACCTCCTAATATTCAGTTTGTGAATCGGTTTCCCTTGGAATATTTAACGTAGAGCATATATTTCTCTGTTTACAAAATATAATTTACAATCTTCTCAGTAAAAAAAATTCGGAACTCGTTCACTAACGAACTAGAAGATTATGAAATTTGTTGACTTATGATGAACACAGGGTTAAGCCTTAAGCAATATATTTACCAATATAATTATAATGACAGACTGACATGTTTATTTTCACTTTGCATAAATTGTAGCAAATAAGGCAGGTGTATGATAGGGCATGGGTTAGCAAAGTATTTGTATCTTCAAGCCGTGTAGGATTACATTCGTACTACGTAATGTAACATAAAACGGTTTTGACAACCATGAATAAACCCAATTTCGGTTTAAAATTGGCGTGAATATGGAACACAATAGTTTTAACAATAAACTAGGTGGGCGCGTAGAAATCTTTTTTATAATAATGGGTTCACAGAATTTTTATATTTTATATCACATAGAGATTCATCATAAAAATGCCATGAAAATGTTTTCTGCATACTTAATATGGGATTATAGTATTTTTTATTTCAAAATCTAAAAGCCCATAGATTTGAATTCGAAAAGAGAATGTAATTCGATGATAGAAATTAATATGATTTTGCAGTAGACTAGAAAGCAGGCATAAACATTAAACTATAG
>Ga0210040_10011249_pt1 | contig 10159 bp, 11 predicted proteins | sample CryGeyCG12114_NA_FD_185462 | JGI IMG/M metagenome (GOLD analysis project Ga0210040, IMG submission 185462) | Groundwater microbial communities from aquifer - Crystal Geyser CG19_WC_8/21/14_NA (SPAdes) (version 2) | ecosystem: Environmental > Aquatic > Deep subsurface > Groundwater | place: USA...
GTCACATGTCATGCTGTCGACTTTCGTGAATGTCTGCGCTTACAAGGTCGTGCCACGTGTAGAGGAGCGGAGCGATGGCGGGAGCTTGCCTGTCCCTCCGTTCACACGAAGAGATGCGATGACGTGGGCCACGCGACGTGAGGCTCTGCGGGAAAGCGTCACGCCAAGCACCCGGGCCAACAACCAAGGTTATGCCCACGACGCTCACCGTTACATCTTCATACCGCGTTCTCCAGCTGATGCTCTTCCAGCGTCGCGCATCGCCTCCGCACCATGTACTCCCACCCATTCCACCCTGATTGCACCTTGCACCTGGGCCAAGCCCTCTCCTGCGCCGCGCATCCTGCCACTCCCACAAACATTGTCATACGTTGCGCATGCGATTAGTCATCTATCCTGAGCACCACGACAGCGATGCACATCGATGCTTCAGCCCAACGGTGAAGTTCTGGTGAAGCAATCCGTAGAAGCCCAAAGACGAAGCACACTACGTGTGAGACATACAAACGCTGAAACTATCTAGAAGCTTCGCTGGGTGTGGCTGTCGACTGGTAGTGATGGCCGTCCTGACAATCACGATGTGACTGTTGCTCTGCTACCTCATCATCACCATGGAATCTGAGATAGATTGATTCGCACCTTTTCGAAGACGTGGATTAGTGTCACGTGCAGGGATAAGCTCCATGAAGCCGGAAACAAACCTAGCAAGGCGTGAATGCGTGCAAGACCACCGACATGTGCAAATACATGCCGCGGCTCCTGGCATTTTCAATAATGCTGTGTACCGGTATGGTCGGAGGGGGAAGCGGCTTTTGCGCTGGTTGGCTAGCGTGGCGCATCCAAGGTACCGGTACCACGACTACCCCGCCAATTTCACTTTCACTCTCACCCGTATGCAGAGCGGGGCGGCAGGGGGTACAACCGGCGAGCCGCTTCCGCGCCCGTCAGATGGACCTAGTCGCGCACAAGGCCGTGTTTTGGGCCGAGGTGCCCACAGCCGTGTTTGTGTTTCGGTGTGTGCGACCGCGCCATCCCGTTCACTCCGAAACCGCCCTTTTCGACGCGCCGCTCTAACGGCAAGCTGCGAAGACGCCCTTTCCAAATTGTAGTGGCGCCCTGCGCGCTGCAGCAGTGGTGTCTTCGCCGAGACGGCTATCTCGTTTGTTCCCGCATCGTATCATGTTTCTGCTCACCGGCGACGGCACAGGCAGCCATCCCGTTTATCTTTGCGTCAGATGATATTCGTGCGCCGGTGCTTTTCTCGACTCGCAGTGCTCAGGGGCAGTCTGCACTGGCATACAAAGGCAGCGGTGTCGCCCTCGCTTCATTGCACCACTGCTCTTTTCGCTTTGTTCTTATATATAGCCACCTCTTTTCATTTGTTCTCGTGTATACCACCTCCCCTCATCTGTTTTCGTATATACCACCTCCTTTCGTTTGTTTTTATATATAGCCAGACTGTCCCACGATCTTTGTACTGTGTAGTGGCTCTGCGTGGGGCAGCAGCTTGTTGGTAGTTTCCACATCGGAGGAGGGTTCTGGTGTAGGAAGGTCGTGAGACTTTCCGTTTCCGTCAGGTTGCTTCATTTCATTGGCGTTCTGGCTGTAGCTCTTCCACGTGAGCACAGTCTTCAGGAAGGGCCAATGGTAATTGGGGATGTCGCGGAGAGTCTGCCGGAGTTTGCATGCGCGGAGGTGGTGGTTGCATGCGTGGGCTCTGTGGTCACGATGATGGGTACGAAGCGGGTGTGAAGAGGTTGGTCGGAGCTGGCCGGTGTTGTAGTGTGCTCATGCACACTGTTGCCCACGCTTGTTGCCATCGTCGACGTCCCGGCTTGACTTGGTTTGTACTGATGCTCCAGCCCATGCATGACCTCACTGACCAGCTTCAGCAGGCCCGCCCTCGCCCTCATTCTCGTCCTCCGCGCTCGCCCATCTGCCGTCGCTTCCGGACATACCATCGACCAGTCACGCTCCTCCACGGCCGAAGCCGCCAAGTCTACAGCTTCCACCCCGCGCGTCCACGGAGACGGGCAACGGGTCCGTCTCTTCGTCATGGCCGGGGCCAGTCTTGATAACCCTACGAGGGTCTACATCTTGACTTAGAGCTCTGAATAAGGGGTCGAGAGTGGTCTGGACAGCACTCAACAATTCCTTGTTCCAATCTGCATACGCCTGCTTTCTTCGTTTATGGCATCCCTTCTTGCATAGACAGGAGAAGAGGAAGAGACAGTGGGTCCTGGGTCCGCGAGTGCAGGTGACGACAACAGCGTTTGGGAGGAGGACACCGACCACGAGCAGACTTTCATGGCCGGTCAGGCTTCAGCGAAAAGTCTGAGCTAGGAGACCTAGATTCCACGCCGTCGCACCTTCGACAGCCTCGTTGGACAGGCCTCCGAGCCGACGTGGAGGGCCGTTTTGCATGCTTGGCATACAGGATCACCTCGCCACGTCTGACTTTGCGACCTTCGCGTGGATCATGCATGCGTCGTTGATCCACCGTAGTGGATCTCAGTCCTGTCGCTCCAGTCCAGGATCCGTCCGAGACCACTTCGCGATGAGCCACAAGTACTAGGCGTGAAGTGGCTGGAGCCTACTCGCAGCCCAATCGCACCCGCCGATCGCTGACGCCTCTTCGATCCATACTCCGATGCCACCTACCTCGACTGGATGAACGCATGTCACGGTATGACGAGTGGTCCATGAAACAAGGCGGTGACTGGATCGCATACCCACCATCAGAGAAGATACCCCACCTCATCTACTCACAACCTTTCAAGGACGCCCAGCACGCATGTCTGAATCGGGTGCGAGAGCTTCTTCTCAGAGTGTAGCTCACCCCAGCACGAACAGAAGATGCACGGTACCGACATCGAAGAGCCCGGACCAAGGCATGACGAGTGCTCACCGGAAACCTTCATCGAGACGCACTTCCGTGGAACGTTCTCACACGATCTCGGTTTACACTCCTCTACTCCCCTTTCGGTATATATGTCCTCGCGGACTCACTTGCCCCAACACCTACGACGCCGACCACGCGCTATCGCAGGTTATCACTGCCTGGAATGATCTCGTCGAGTTCCAACACTTCCGATCGGAGGGAGAGATTCATGCTCCTCCTTCCCGCCTACTATATACGTCCCTATGGGACTCAAGTCGCGCCGCTCCTCCCTACTTGGTTCATCAGTCCCAACGGCACTCAAGTCGCCCTCTTCTTCTTCCTCCTCCCAACTCCGTTTGTTGGTCCCAACGGTACTCACGTCGCCCTCCTTCCTTCCTCACTTGGTATATATAGGTCCCCATGGGACGCAAGTCGCCCTCCTCTTCTTCCTCTTCCCAACTCCGTTTGTTGGTCCCTACGGCACTCAAGTCGCCCTCCTTCCTTCCTCACTTGGTATATATACGTCCCCACGGGACGCAAGTCGCCCTCCTTCCTTCTCCACTCGGTGTAACGCGCGCCACAATCTCGAGAGCAGGACACGATGGCGTTAGGGGGCGAGATCCTAACGTTGGTGTCCTTGCCATCGACGTAAGACATTAGGTTTGGCTCCTCATGCAGTCGATGGAGACAAAGGCCTCAGCATGTACACTCGTGCTTCCGCTACCTCAGTCACGCCATCCTCGATTGGGTCGCATGCCTCGCATGGGCAATTCTCCGTATCCTGGAATTTGGTTTCTGGGAAATCTTCACGTGTGTCACCTTCACGACGTCGCAGTCTCCTGGACAGGACTTCCTATGGTGGATGTTGATCACCGGTGCATCTACCGCCGACACGGAAGGCCATGGCCACACTTTCGACCAGTACAACCGTATCGCAATGGTCAATTTGTCGCCGGTGAAGCGAAGTTTACTGGGATTTTTAGCGGGAATGCAGATGATGTATTACCGTCGCCTTCAAGAAGTTGGTTATTGAGGCCAGGTTTTCACACCGCACGCATCATATACAACAACACCGCCACCGACTCTCTCATAGCATTGCTGATGTTGGCCTGCTTTCTCTCGAGATCATTGTATCAGTGCACCAAAGCCTGTGCGAAGCCTTCGGCACTCCCACCGTCCGGTATCAAACTCCACCTCCAGGAAATGAGCACGAGTATCATCGATCAGCTCGAACTCAATATATCAATGCCTTCGCGTCAAGCCTGGCACTGGTCATTGAGAGTCAGGTAGACTCAGTCATCGAAAGATTGCGCACTACCACTGCCGGCGCTCAGAGTCACGCCTTCCAGAGGAACCTGTTTGAACGCACGATACGAGGCCAAATTTACCATCGGTGGAGAGCGAAGTTGCCGAGACTCCATACGCACTCATGTTACAAATACACTCGCTCATCTGGTACCCCTCAGCACGCCTTCTCTACAATCGTATATATATATATCGGCTATCGCATTGCGGATCCTATTGTTTCCGACAAGCCATTGACTTGCTTATTCTGGCATCATCATGGCTACTGCAACAAGCGCGATTCGGACTCCCTTCGCACGGCTCTACGTTCTCGGCGAGCACATAATGGACGAGACTTTCCAGACCTTCGTCCTAGCCGCCATGATGAACACCATTCCAGCTATATATCCAGGTCTCCAGACCGCACGATCTTCCTCGTCATCTGCCGAAGCCTTTGGGCAGCAACGCGTCGTTAGTGGATCTACGACGCTTGTTTACGGAAAGCGCGCTATGCTCGCCGCTACCTGTTTCGGTCGCCAGGGGAATTCCTTGCCGCAAACTGAGTGTTACGCACCTTGATCGCCTTGTAGTATGGGTTGCATGCTAAGGCTGTTTGGAGGTCTCGTCGCTTATCTGAAGAAATTTCTTCGGGCGCGACGGAGCAGAGATCTCTGGCGAAGGGGGAGTGCGCCACCAGCCACGCACCAAACCCAAAGATGACGAATCGATCAAGGCATTGCTTTCTGTCAACTTGTGACCCCAGCCAATCAGGCGCACATCATGCGCCTCGGGCACTCTTCACGCCCACATGACCACCATGTCTAGGCCAGGCGAGGTGGCAGCGGTGTGAGATGCGGGCATGGAAGCTATGAATGGGCTTTTCGCCGACCGTCCAGAGTTTGAGTCAAACTCGAATCCCACCTGGACGAGTTGGAAATCACGTACATCCGACGTGTCTTCGACGGCGCCCAAGAATCTCACGCGTCTCAATATCGCAACGTTTCTATTTGTTCGAGGTGAAGCAAGCCGTCTCCAACAACCCCAGCGCAAGTCCGTTCATCGATCCCGCAAGGAAGTCTCTCTGCGGACAGGGGAGGCATGTCTACCCACCCTATTGCGCACATTGGCGCAGGATCATGCCTGACCCCTCTGCAATAGCTGCGTGCAGCTTCGTGCGTATAGTAGGGAGCTTCGAGCCCGTATACAAGACTTGAAGCCAACGCCCACCCCACTGTGCCGCACGACGAAGAGGATCGAGAAGAACTCTCCAAGCCAACGACGAAGTCCTGCACCAGGCACCGCAACGCAATCAGTACGAGCATCTTCACAAGTCATCCATTTATTCGGCACCAATTCCCTGGACGGCTACACAAGACACCGCAACGAATCAGTACGAAAGACTTCACAAGTCATCCATTTATTCGGCACCAGTTCCCCAGACGGCCGGACCAAACACCACAACGCAATCAGTATCAGACTATCCAAAAGCCATCTGTTTCTTCGGCATTGATGCTCCAGACACTAGTCCAGCAATCCAACCGTACTTCGTACGTGCCAGGAACCACAACTCGGTCAGCACCACACTTGTGACCAGACGGTCAATGGTAGTCAGGAAGTATCGTGCGAGCAGAACATGATGGTCCCAGGAGGAGGCCGCAACGGAGCGTGAAGCGTGGAATGCTTCACCTTTTGTCAGTACAATACAGAAGTCAACAATGCAAATGGTATTCGATACACTTCTCCAACACACCTGCTTGTCCATGATGTGACGGGAGACGGTGCTTCATTCTGCAATGTCATGGTGTTTTGGTGATGCGTCCAATGATTGGCGTCATGTATGAAACCTCGGGGGGTCCTGATTGATTGTCAGAGCTGACGGTGGAGTGCATTGAAGCTTGTTGACGTGACCGAAAACGGGCCACGGCGCGCCACTACGTGACTAACACTCAACCTTACTCTGCGCAGCTATCTTCGACGGTCGAGCTGCGCCTCTCGCTCGCCTTGCGCAAGACCTGCGCGACCAGAGTCAAGCTATACGCACAAAATGCACACTGCGCCACGCAAGTCTTGCTACATGTCTCGATAGTCGCATTCAGCAATGCTGCGGCTCGTTCGCAATTACAACACCACCTTAACGTGCGAAGCCAAACTGGACCAGTTTTGAGTGTGGGCTAACAACGCCATACACTAACCTTACCACCAATTAAGAGTTTAACAAGGCCCAGAGCTACGACGTCGGACTGCTAAAAGAACTGAAGACGCTGCGAAAGAACAAGAACCGCGATGCTGAACTGCTGAAGGAGCCAAAGGTCCTAAGGCAATGCAAGGAAGACGCGGAGACAAATGCAAGATACTACAAGGACATGCTAAACAGGTATCGCAAACCTCTCACACGGGACTTCCGCATGGCCATGGAGATCTGCGAATATGCAGAGGACCCGATTGATGACGAAGTCAGCGACAAAAAGGGCAGAGCCCACGTCGCAGACCTTACAACAGTGATGCATTCCCAGTTCTCGAACGCAGACAGCGACCTTCGGGATTACTTCAAGGAGATGGGGGATGGAACACGACGAGGACGAAATACCCACCAAGACTGTCCGCAGAGCATGGAACGACCGGAAATTCTTCACCAGAGACCGCCTCCGCGAGCTAACCGACCCCAAGAACAAAGAGAGCAACCGGACGAGCACCGGACGCGACGATCCCAAGCGTCCAGAACCGATCGTCAAGAAGCACCTTCCCTTGGGAAAAAGAGCATAGAGAAACGCGAGAGGCAGGATGAAGAGAAAGATGACCAGCCACGAATACCAAACAAGAACAAAAGCTGGATAGAACCACAAACCAAGACTAGGCCAGCTTCTCGATCCTTGTTTCAAAGGGCCGATTCACGGCTAAAGAACAGCAAAGTACACTTCTACTTCGTACTCAAGGTCAGCGCTACAGATCAAACTCGGAGAAAGAAGTGATCAAGGACAGTGAAGGAGCACGGAACGCTCCCCCCAGGAACATACATTCGAGAATAGTTGGCCAACGATCAGTCATGTGCGAAACATGGGCAAAGGCGTAGCGACAGCACACTCCTGCCGAAACTAACAGCATATGCAATCTTTTGCAAAACGACCCATCTCAGTAACTACCCATGGGCCGGCTTCCTTTTGTACATGTGCGGACTGTTCCTATCGTATCCAATTTGCAACATCAAGTTATCCAAGGAAGAGAAGTACAGGCAAGATTTCAACATGGGAGAGAACATCAATGACTACTGGCCGAAGCCGGGGGAATCAGACTTTCTTGACACCGACACAACGTCTATGGCTCTTACCAGCCATTGTCATACCCCCATCAAATCAGAACAATAAGGCCCATCCTCACGCACTTCACATCGGCACCGTCAACCTCGCCCAACTGCATAATTCAACAATGCTGCAAGACACGATGATGCGTCACAACCCATATGACGGCTATCCCAACCCGTTCAATGTACCTACGGCAAACTAGCAAGAGTACCAAACACATGGTGCGGGACCACGGTCCGGCGACGCAACACCCACCGTCCCGTAGCGCCCGGGGCCCTGTTTTGAACACAGTGATAGCAGTATTTTAGCTTTAATATAAGTATAATAGTATATTTAAATTTATATATAATCTTTTAAAAGTTTTAATTATAGTAGGTGTTAAATATAAACACTATAATAAAGTAGGTATAGTATTTAATTTTTAGCTCTATTATAAGCGTTTTTAAGAAATATAATATTAAAATTATTATAATATTAAGATAAGTATCTTATTTTAAGTAAGGTAGCTAATAAGGCTAGTATAAGGTAGCTTTAGTAGTCTTAGCAGCGCTTACTTTACTACTTATAGTATAAGTATTTACGTAAGATAAACTATAGGCCTCTTATAAGGTGTAGCGCAGTCGTAAATATATAGAAAGGCTTTATAATAGTATAATATACTTATTACCCTTATATAGAGGGGTAATAAAGAAGTATATAGAGGTTAGTAAAGTAAGTATAAGCTTATTCCTACGCTAAGGACCCTAAACTATTAAGATAATATTAGCACTAATATAATATTAAGATTATATTAACCTCTATACTATATTTATTTTAAAACGTTAGTAGGGCTATTTTAGCTTTAATAGCTATTTAAACTTTATATCTTATTAACAGCCTATACAGAGCATGTTTAAAAACCCCCCCTGGGCGCTATGGTCTAGCCCGCAGCCTGCAGTGATGTTAAATGCCCCATCATTTCAACTGCCACCAAATGCCGGAGTGGACAGCGCAAGCGATGATATCTCCAGCCAACAAGTAACAGAGACACAGACAAGCCCAGTCACGACCACCATCGAAGATGATCCCGGTGTACCTTCTACCTCGCGCACGCTGGACGCAGCACATACAGACTCACCATCCGCGACGCCCGCACAAAACCTCAGTAACGCACAAATCAACAACGACGAGAGCGGCGACGACGGTGAAGACAGCGACTGTGATACCAGACGCGAGCCGGACGCAGGGTCATGAGAAGAAACAAAGCAAACCCTGCACAAGGCATGCAATCATTCGCCCTGTGTTGAAAGTCAGTCACGTGAAGACTCCGGCATCAGGTATATAGCTGTGGGCTCCCCCCATCTACATCATTCAACTCTTTTCCCTCTAATTCCTCTCATCCTTCCACACCCTGGCGGGTATGACAACAACATGTTATCATGAAAGGGCGACCCGACTTCCAACATGTACATTGCACGGCATCAATGAACACACGACATCCCCGCTCACCCCAATACTTTCAAGCATGCAATTCATCAAACTGAAAGACTTGCAACACTATTTCTGGGACAACAAGCATACACTTCCACACCCATCCCCTCCATGCATCGCGTTTTGTTGAACATCACAAACAAACAGCACCATCAACAGCACTTCGAGAAGCGACTTCGTCGCTGACGGCAACTCCATATCTTGCCCACAAAGGATAGGCATCAGCAGTCGTACCCTCCCAAAAGCCCCATACAAGGAAAAGCAAGCGTTATACTGGCACTCAGGGAAAATTGACAAAGCTACACAACCCTATTCCACCTATCGTCAGACCCTCATACACCGGACACTACGACAAAAGCGAACACCAGGACCGGACATCATCATGGCGGTTCCCACGACGACAAGCACGGCGCAACTCCGCGGACGGCAAATCATATACGCTAGTGAAATAGAAGTTTAGAACGGTGGACGGTCCGGCTCTGGAAATTGAAGTACAGAACCGGCTGCAGGGCTATTTGGCACCAATGGGTGATGTCAAGGAAGGGGTGACACACCAAGAGATGGTTTCTTTTACTGGTTTTTTTTTGTCTGAGGCGCGCACTGTGAGCCTCCTGCTCACCGGACATGGGATGGTAGATACCGGACACTGATTGCGGACATCGTTGTACACTCTGCCAGTGACCCTGCAACGGAAGCTAGTTGGATGCAGAGAACACTCATCAGCCGCGAACGAGATGCACCTGTCTTATCATCTTTGAAGACCATTGCGAAATGGCCTGGCTCCAGAACTCTTCATCTGCCCAGGTGGTCGACTGAAGCAGACTATATGATGGAGATGCGCCACGAAGCCGTGCATGCAATGTACCAGTTGTTGATCGACCACCCGTCTGCCGCAAATGCAGTCTTGTTTCTGCATCATGGCTACAATCAAGGTCGACGATATCCACCTCGATAGGATAAGCGTGTAGTTGCTACGCACGCTTCCGGCTTACGAAGATGATGCCGGCTCGTTGCAGTAGTCCATAACCCACCGGGCGGAAACAATGAGCTTGGCTTTGCAGACATCTCCCTACGAACGCAATATGAGAACACGATGTTAGGAGATTGCTTGGTCACCTCGAACTACAGAAGACATGTCCGATTGTACAACTGCAACCAAGAATGCTTTTCTGCTTACTCAGTTGTTTCCCACTCTTTCGTTCACCCACCCTCGTGACTGTGTTGA
>Ga0210040_10011251_pt1 | contig 10158 bp, 8 predicted proteins | sample CryGeyCG12114_NA_FD_185462 | JGI IMG/M metagenome (GOLD analysis project Ga0210040, IMG submission 185462) | Groundwater microbial communities from aquifer - Crystal Geyser CG19_WC_8/21/14_NA (SPAdes) (version 2) | ecosystem: Environmental > Aquatic > Deep subsurface > Groundwater | place: USA...
CGGGCAGCCGGGCTACTTGCTCCACGGCGGCCGCGATGGCCTCCAACCGGGCCTCGTCCAGCCGCAAGCGATCGAGCATGGCCGGCGCAAGGCCGTTCGCCTCGCCCGCATTGATGTCTTTCTGATTTGCCTCGAGGATGGCCGAACGGGCGCCGCGAAGCTCTGCGGCGGCGGATGTAAGAGCGCGGGCCTTGTCGTCGTGACTCATGCGCGCGAGCTGCCGCTGAGCAGCGCGGCCTTTCTGCGCAAGATCCGCGATGAGGCGATCGGGATCGGGTGAGCCAGCGGCTTCGGGGCGGGCGAGCGTATCGGATTGAACAGACATGACATCCTCATAGCAAAGACTCGCGGGTCTGTCAGGCCGGTGCCATCGCGGAAAACTCGGTCGTTTGCACCCTAGCTCTTTGGCGATTCTGGTTCAGTTCCCACCAATTGCAAACTTTTCTCCAACTCATATCGCTTCATCCCGGGACATGCCCGATCCATCCAAAAGGCTCGCAGCATGAATGGACTCGGCGCCGTCGGCCGCTACCCAGCGCCCCTCACACGGACAGCAAGAAATCCGGGGGTCGATCTTGAATTCTTCCACAGCGTCACGCGAAAAAACGCAGCTGCGCAGCCGCTTTCCCAAGCGCGAACTCATCGTTCGGGCTGACGGCCAGAGCCGCTTCATTACGCTCACGCCGCGCATGCAGATGGCCTTGCTGACGGTCATCGCGCTCGCCGCGTGCATCAGCATCGCCGCGCTCGCCACGCTGGCCTACGGCCAGTACCAGACGCGCGCTCTGCAGGCGACGCTGCTCGCCCGCGAATCGCTGGTGGCGCAGGAAGAGCAGCAGGTCACCGCATTCCATGACGAGATCGAGGCAGCCACGCTCCAGCTGGATCGGCGCCAGAAATTCCTCGAGCGCATGGTGGAGATGCTGCCCGAAGCGGAAGACGACGCCGCGCTCGCAGCCCAGACAGCCGAGCAGGTGCACGAGCCCAAGGCGGCGCTCCACCGGATCGGCGCTGCGCTCCCCGAAGCGCGTGGCCTCGCCGCCATCGAACGGCGCCAGCTCGCCATGGTGGATGCGCTGACGGGCTTTGCCGAGGATCGCGCCCGACGCGCGGAACAGACCATCCGCAAGCTTGGCCTGGACCCTCGCTCGGTCGTGGCCGCAACGCAAGGCACGGTGGAAAGCGGGCTCGGCGGTCCACTCGAGAAGATCTCAACCGAAGCCGACGGTTCGCTCGACCCGCGCTTCGAGCGCCTAGGCCACAGCCTTGCCCGCATGACCGCGCTTGAGGAAGGGCTTGCCGGTATCCCCCAGGTCATGCCCACCTTCCTGGGCCGCATGACCTCGAATTTCGGTTTTCGCCGCGATCCGTTCACCGGCGAAGGGGCGATGCATTCGGGCCTCGATTTCGGCGGCCGTAGCGGCGATTCGATCCGCGCTGCCGCGGCGGGCGAAGTGTCGTTCGTGGGCACGCGCTCGGGCTATGGCAATGTGGTGGAGATCACGCACGGCAATGGCCTGCTGACCCGTTACGCCCACATGTCCTCGTTCAAGACGCGGCGTGGACAGACGGTAGAGGCTGGCGACGTGATCGGGGCGATGGGCAGCACCGGCCGCTCCACCGGGCCGCACCTGCATTTCGAGGTGCGCATGGGCGGCCACGCGATCAACCCGCGGCCCTTCCTGGAAGCGGCGCCCGATATCCTGGCATCAATCCGCTAGCTTCGCCCGCGAACCGGCAATCGGCAACGAAAAGGGGCGGCCTCCAAATGGAAGCCGTCCCTTTTTCTTGCCAGCGCTGCCTGCCAATCGTGGCGCAGGCTTACCGGCTGGGAACGCCGCCCGCTTCGGACGCGCGCTTGGCTTCGAGCCAGGCTTCGGCCTCTGCCTCCTGAGCGGCCTCGACCGCGGCCCGCGCAGCATCCACACGCTCGCGCCGCAGCTCTTCGATCAGCATCGCCTTGTCGTCACGTGGAGGGGCGGCCGGCGTCTCGTTGATCTCCTGCTCGTCCTCGCCTTCCGCCGGCTGCACGCGCTTGGCGGAGCGCGCCACGGCAGCATCGAGCTCGCGCTGCGAGCACAGGCCCAGCGTCACCGGGTCCTTGGGCTGGATGTTCTGGATGTTCCAATGGCTGCGATCGCGCAGCGCATTGATGGTGTTGCGCGTGGTGCCGATCAGTTTGCCGATCTGCGCATCCGAAATCTCAGGGTGATTGCGCAGGATCCAGGCGATGCCATCGGGTTTGTCTGCCCGCTTGGAGACCGGCGTGTAGCGCGGGCCCTTGGTGCGGCTGACATCGACCGGCGCCTTGTGCATCTTGAGGCGATAATCGGGATCGGCCTGCCCCTTCTCGATCTCCTCATGCGTAAGTTCGCCCGCATGAACCGGATCGCGGCCGGTATACTTGGCGCCCGCGAGATCGTCAGCCATCGCCTGTACTTCAAGGATATGCAGGCCGCAGAAAGCGGCGATCTGCTCGAAGCTGAGGGCGGTGCTGTCGACCAGCCAGGAGGCGGTCGCATGAGGCATGAGGGGGGTGGGCTGGGCCACGAAGCTCTCCATCGGAAATAAAAGGGCCGCCCTTCGCAGGGCGGCCGGTACCCTCATGATGTAGGCCTTTTGGACCGCCGCGGCAAGGCAAGCCTTGCTCGCCGCGCCAGACCGCAAATCCAGGATGGCTCAGGCGACGCTGACGAGCCCAGGCACGCCATGGACCAGGTCCTCCATCCGCTGCAGCGGCACCAGGGCCTGGAGGAACTGGTCTGCGCTCGCCTGCCAGCTGAATGAGCGGCCGTGCGTTAGGCAATCGGCCCGTTCGAGCATGAGCGCACGGGCGATCGCCTGGTCGAGATCCTCGTCCATCGCCCCGCTCCCCAGGGAAAGCACGTCGAGCGGCCCGGCTACCGGATAGGCGGCGACCGGCGTGCCGCAGGCGAGCGCCTCGATCATAACCAGGCCGAACGTGTCGGTCCGGCTCGGAAAGACGAACACATCGGCGCCTGCATAGCATGAAGCGAGCGCCTGCCCCGAGCGGGCCCCGAGGAAATGCACGGTGGGAAATGCGCTTTTGAGCCGCGCAAGCTCAGGCCCGCCGCCAACCACCACCTTGGTGCCGGGATGCGTGCTGGCGAGAAAGGCCTCGATGTTCTTCTCCACCGCCACCCGGCCGACATAAAGCTGGATCGGCCGCTCGAGCGTGAAGAACAGGTCGGGAGGGACGATGTCGGGATTAAAATTTGCCAGGTCCACGCCGCGGCTCCACTCGGCCAGCTGGGTGAGCCCCTGGGCGCGCAATTGCGCGCGGATGGTCTCGGTCGCCACCATGATCTGCGCCGCCGGGCGGTGGAAGTGCCGGATGTACGGCCAGAACAGGCTCGGCGGCAGGCCGGTGCGGCGAGCGAGATATTCGGGAAATTGCGTGTGGTATGCGGTGGTGAAGGGGCGTCCCTGCGCCAAGCACCAGGCCCGCGCCGCCCAGCCCAACGGCCCCTCGGTGGCGATGTGCACGGCATCGGGCGCGAAGCCGGCGAGCCGGCTGCCAACCGCGCGCCGATCCGCCAGTGCCAGTCGGATTTCGGGATAGGTGGGGCAGGGCACCGAGCGGAACAGGTCGGGCGAGGTGATTTCGACCTCGTGGCCGCGCGCACGCAGCTCACGCGTGACTTCGGTGAGCGTACGCACCACGCCATTGACCTGCGGCGTCCAGGCGTCGGTCACGAGCGCGATCTTCATCCGCGCGCAGAGCTTGCATGCCGGGCGATGCTGGCTTGGTCGAAGAAGGCGCAGCGCCTCACGCCGCGGCAGCGACGGGGTCCGCGGCAGCGGCAGCGATGCGTGCGTCGGCCTCGCGCATCGCCATTTCCTCGGTCCAGTGGAGGATCTCCATCCGTCCGTCAAAATGCTCGACCAGCGCGTTGCACCCTTCCACCCAATCGCCGTCGTTCCAGTATTCGACGCCGTCAATGTCGCGGAACTCGGCTGTATGGATGTGCCCGCAGACCACGCCATCCACCCCGCGCTCGCCCGCCGCCCTGGCGACCACTTCCTCGAACTTGGAGATGAACTCGACCGCGTTCTTCACCTTGTGCTTGGCGACCTTGCTGAGCGACCAGTAGGGCATGCCCAACCGGCGCCGCGCTCCGTTCAACCAGCGGTTCAGCTCCATCATGCTGACGTAAAGCGCATCGCCCACGAAGGCGAGCCAGCGATGCGCCAGCATCACCGTATCGAACTCGTCGCCATGCAGCACCATCAGCCGGCGCCCGTCAGCCGTATCGTGAAAGGCCGCGCGGCGGATTTCGACACCGCCGAAATTGAGGCCCGTGAACTGCCGGAACATTTCGTCATGATTGCCCGGAATGTAGACGATCCGCGTACCGCGATTGGCACGCTTGAGGATGCGCCAGACAATGTCGTTATGCGCGGCAGGCCAGTAGAACTTTTTCTTCAGCCGCCAGCCGTCGATGATGTCGCCGACAAGATACATTGTTTCGGAATCGACGCTGTCCAGGAAGTCGATCAGCATCTCGGCATTGCAGCCCTTGGTGCCCAGGTGCACGTCGCTGATCCAGATCGTGCGGTACTTGCGCCGGCCTTCGGGCGAAGGCTCGGGCCGTAATGGCTCGTGAATCGCTGGCAGGTGCCGCTCGATCCCTGGAAAGGGCGAGACGTTGGTCCGATCGCCCGCTTGGTCGTCAACTATCGTGTCGAACATGCCTGACCCCCGTGTCCCGCGATCTGTGGCAAGGGCCTTGTGCACCACTTTTGTTACAAGCTATCCGCAAATTGGCGTCAGGCCCGCGACAGTGTGACGCTTCGGAGTCAGTCCATCGGCGCAAAGCCTGGCAGCGCGCGGACACGATCCAGCCAGGCACACACCGCGTCGTAGCGCTGCAACGCAAAGCCGCCATCGCGGGCGACATGCGTGTAGGCGAACAGCGCGATGTCGGCGAGGGAGGCAGCCTCGGCCACGAACCAATCGCGCTTGCCCAGGTGCCTGTCCATCAACTCGAGCGCCGCTTCGCCACCCTTGCGCTTGGCGGGCAGCAGCGCCCGCTGGTCGGGCGTGAGGCTGTCCTTGCCGATGTAGGCAAGCCAAAAACGCAAGGTGGCGATGTTCGGCTCGTGATTATATTGTTCGAAAAACATCCAGCGCAGCATGTCGGCACGGGCGAAGCGGTCATCGGGAACGAGCGTGCTGCCCTCGGCCAGGTACCAGCAGGCGGCATTGCTTTCCGGCAGGAAACGCCAAGCCCCTTCGGCGCCCGCCTGCAACCCCGGAATCCGGCCATTCGCGTTGACCTCGCGCAGGAATTCCGGCGTGCGCGTCTCGCCTTTCCTGATATCGTAGCGACGCCGCTCGAGCGGCAGGTCGAGCAGCGCGGCGGTAAGGCGGATCTTGTAGCAATTGCCGCTGACCGGATCTTCGTGGAGGACGAGGCGCTCGGCGGGCGCGGCTTTGCTCACACGCGATCCTCTTGGCCGTTCCATGCGCAAGGCATGTTGTAAGGCACGGTGACGAACACCGCCTCGACCGCCGCGATCTGGCCCTCCACGATCTTGAACAATTCGAGCAGCACGAAGCTGTGCGGATAATGGAACACGCTTTTCGCCCTGGTCCCGTCGGTCCAGGTGAAATCCATCAGCTTTCCCTCATGGTCGATGAAGCCGCCGGCCAGCACCAGGCCCTTCTCCTCATCGACCAGCGGGAAGCGCCGGTCGCGCAGGCGATCGTCGTAGCGATAATGGCCCATGCGGAATTGCTCGGCACAGCCCAGCGCGGCGATGGGGTATGAGTCGCCGAATTGCTCGGGATTGTTGGTGGTCTGCACCCCGTTCTCTATCCGCTCGCAATCTGGCGTGAAGTGCGTGAACAGCTGCCCGTCATTGAGCTGGATCGTGTCGAAATACCCATCGGCGATCGAGATGATGCGCGCGCGGGGCCGGCGAGCGACCTCGGGCACGTCCTCCAGCAGCAGCGCGCGCGGCACGGTGAAGGTCTCGGTATCCGGAAAGGGGCTGAGATCGACCTTGCGCACCACGATGGTCTCCACCTCGGCAATGCGGCCCTCGGGATCGAGCCGCAGCCGCAGCCCCATGCGCGCCGGATGGCCATGCTCCTCGACGATGCCGAACCAGCCCACCTCACCCTGCTCGAGATCGGCGAACTTGAGGTCGTAACCGCGCCTCCGGGCGCTGATCGTGTTCCACAGCCCGTCGCCGATGCGCAAGCGCACGTTGTTCTCGCTGAAGGCGACATGCGGCGCCCAGCCAAGGCGCGAAGAATCGCGCGCTTCGAGCGCGAGAAGATAATCTTCGGCTATCTGGTACAGATCGGCGCGGGTCCAAGCTCGGGCGGGTCGCGAATTCATAGCTGCGCCACTTCCAGCACGATCTTGCCGATATGATCGCCCGCTTCCATCCGTCGATGCGCTTCGGCAGCTTCGGCCAGCGGATAGATCCGGTCGATCTCGGGCCGGAGCACGCCTTCCTCCGCGAAGGGCCAGGCATTGTCGGCGATCTCGGCGGCGAGCAGCGCCTTGAACGCATCGGGGCGCGCACGCAGGGTCGATCCGGTGAGCACGTGGCGTTTCACCATCACCTTGGCCATGTTGATCTCCGCTTGCGCTCCGCCAAGCACGGCAATGGTCACCAGCCTGCCATCCTCGGCCAGGCAATCGAGATTGCGCTGGGTATAAGTGCCCGCCACCATGTCGAGCGTGCAATCCACGCCGCGCCCATCGGTGAGTGCGCGCACTTCAGCGACGAAATCAGCGCTCTTGTAATTGATCGCATGGTCCGCGCCGATGCACAGCGCCGCAGCGCATTTGTCGTCGCTGCCGCAGGTGACGATCATCCGCACGCCGAACAGCTTGCCCAGCTTGATCGCCATGGTGCCGATGCCGCTGGTGCCGCCATGGACCAGCGCGGTCTCGCCATCGCGCACATGGCCGCGTTCGAACAGATTGTGCCACACGGTGAACAGCGTCTCAGGCATCGCTGCCGCCTCGGCCATGGACAGAGCCTCGGGTACCGGGAGGCAATGCTCGGCATTGGCGAGGCAATAGCCGGCATAGCCCCCGCCAGTGACAAGCGCGCAGACCGGGCGGTCGAGCCATTCGTCGGCCACATCCTCTCCCAAGGCGACGATCCGCCCGGAAATCTCAAGGCCAGGAAGGTCGGAGGCACCCTGAGGCGGCGGGTAGCGGCCGAGGCGCTGGAGCACGTCCGGCCGATTGACCCCTGCATGGCTCACCGCGATGAGCACCTGGCCCGGGGCCGGGCGCGGAACCGGGCGCTCCACGAGTCGGAGGACATCGGGCCCGCCTGCTTCGGTGATCGCAATCGCTGGCATTGTCTGCACTCGGTCAGTGGCCAATCGGCATCTCCTACGCGGCATTCTATCCGGCGGATCGCGCCGATCTACAAGCCAAGCCATTCCAGCCATTGACATTGTGCGACAATCACAGATGTTGCACTGCAATGGAAGACGATCTTCCTCGCGTGCGCGGTGTCGACACGTTCGGTGCCGCAAGCCAACTCGCCAGCGAGAGCCTAGACAGCTATTCGCAGGACGAATTGCTCGCACGCATCACACTGCTCGAAACCGAGATCGCGCGCGTACGAGGCCATCACGCCCGTGCCGCGGAAAAGCGCAAGCTGGCCGATTCCCTGTTTCGACCAAGGGACGATGGCTGATGGGCCGGGTAAGGCCCCACCCACCCTCTCGCATTCGCGCTTTTGCGCACCATATCTTCAATACCGGGAGGCGGGATGAATAGCCCGCCGCCGGTCCGAAAAGCGACTTTCCTAACGGCCGGTGTTTTGACAGCATTCACCTTTCGCCTCGCAGCTTCGCACTCCTTCGGCTCGCACAACCACCGCAACGGATCATTCCCATGCCCAGCTTCGCCCAGAACCTAGAAAAAACTCTTCACTCGGCGCTGCAGAACGCCAGCGACCGGACACATGAATACGCAACGCTGGAGCATCTGTTGCTGGCGCTTGTCGACGATCCGGAAGGCTCGGAGGTGATGAACGCCTGCGGGGTGGACCTCGAGGAATTGTCCAACGTGGTGCGCCAGTACCTCGACCAGGAATATCAGTCCCTCAAGACCGAAGGCGACGCTGATCCGCAGCCCACTGCGGGCTTCCAGCGAGTGATCCAGCGTGCCATCCTGCATGTCCAGTCCTCGGGCAAGGACACGGTGACCGGCGCGAACGTGCTGGTGGCCCTGTTCTCGGAGCGCGATTCCTATGCGGTCTATTTCCTGCAACAGCAGGACATGAGCCGGCTGGATGCGGTGAGCTATATCAGCCACGGCATCGGCAAGGGCGGGCGCCAGATCGAAAGTCGCCAGCCGAACGGGTCCGAGGAAGGGCAGGCCAGCAACGCCAAGGCCGACGAGAAGCCCGAGAAGGGCAACAAGAAGGATTCGGCGCTCGACCAGTTCTGCGTCAACCTCAACGCCAAGGCCGAGAAGGGCAAGGTCGATCCGCTGATCGGGCGCGCCGCCGAGGTCGACCGCACGGTGCAGATCCTCTGCCGCCGGTCCAAGAACAACCCGCTCTATGTAGGCGATCCGGGCGTGGGCAAGACCGCCATCGCGGAAGGGCTCGCTCGCAAGATCATCGAAGGCGACGTGCCCGAAGTGCTGCTGGATGCGGTGATCTACTCGCTCGACATGGGCGCGCTGCTGGCCGGCACGCGCTACCGCGGCGATTTCGAGGAACGGCTCAAGCAGGTTGTCTCCGAGCTCGAGAAAATGCCGGAAGCGGTGCTGTTCATCGACGAGATCCACACGGTGATCGGCGCGGGTGCGACCAGCGGCGGGGCGATGGACGCCTCCAACCTGCTCAAGCCGGCGCTGAGCTCGGGCGCGATCCGCTGCATCGGCTCGACCACCTACAAGGAGTTCCGCAACCATTTCGAGAAGGACCGCGCGCTGCTGCGCCGCTTTCAGAAGATCGACGTGAACGAGCCGAGCGTGGAGGATACGATCAAGATCCTGCGCGGCCTGCGCAGCGCCTTCGAGGAGCACCACAAGGTCAAGTACACGCCCGAGGCGATCAAGACCGCCGTCGAGATGAGCGCGCGCTACATCAATGACCGCAAGCTGCCGGACAAGGCGATCGACGTGATTGATGAGGTTGGCGCGATGCAGATGCTCGTGCCGCCCAGCCGTAGACGCAAGACGATCACCTCCAAGGAGATCGAGAAGGTCATCGCCACCATGGCGCGCATCCCTCCCAAGTCGGTGAGCAAGGACGACAAGGCCGCGCTCGCCAGCCTGGAAAAGGACCTGAAGCGCGTCGTCTATGGCCAGGATAACGCCATCGAGAAGCTCTCCACCGCGATGAAGCTCAGCCGCGCGGGCCTGCGCGAGGCGGACAAGCCGATCGGCTCGTTCCTGTTCTCGGGCCCGACCGGCGTCGGCAAGACCGAGGTTGCGCGCCAGCTCGCCGCCATCATGGGCATCGAGCTGAAGCGCTTCGACATGTCCGAGTATATGGAGCGGCACTCGGTCAGCCGGCTGATCGGCGCGCCTCCGGGCTATGTCGGCTACGATCAGGGCGGGCTGCTGACCGATGCGATCGACCAGCACCCGCATTGCGTGCTGCTGCTTGACGAGATCGAGAAGGCGCATCCCGACCTGTTCAACATCCTGCTGCAGGTGATGGATAATGGCCGCCTGACGGATCATCACGGCAAGACGGTCGATTTCCGCAACGTGGTGCTGATCATGACCACTAATGCGGGCGCGTCCGACGCCGAGCGCCAGGGCATCGGCTTCGGCAGCAGCCAGAAGATCGAGGCGAGCGAGGAGGCGGTGAAGAAGATGTTCACGCCCGAATTCCGCAACCGTCTCGATGCGATCGTGCCGTTCGCCTATCTGGGCGCGGAGACAATCAGCCGCGTGGTGGACAAGTTCATCCTCCAGCTCGAGCTGCAGCTCGCCGAGCAGAACGTGCACATCCAGTTCGATACGGATGCGCGCGAGTGGCTGGGCAAGCGCGGCTACGACAAGCTGATGGGTGCGCGCCCGATGGCGCGGCTGATCCAGGAAAAGGTGAAGCAGCCGCTCGCCGAAGAACTGCTGTTCGGCAAGCTGTCTTCCGGTGGCGAGGTGCATGTGAGCGTAAAGGAGGACAAGCTCG
>Ga0210040_10011252_pt1 | contig 10157 bp, 7 predicted proteins | sample CryGeyCG12114_NA_FD_185462 | JGI IMG/M metagenome (GOLD analysis project Ga0210040, IMG submission 185462) | Groundwater microbial communities from aquifer - Crystal Geyser CG19_WC_8/21/14_NA (SPAdes) (version 2) | ecosystem: Environmental > Aquatic > Deep subsurface > Groundwater | place: USA...
CCCGCTGGTCAGCGTGGTGCTCGGCGTCCTCGTGTTCCGGGAGCGGCTGCGCCGGCTGCAGTGGGTCGCCGTCGGCATCGCCGTGGTCGCCGTCCTGGTGCTGACGGTCGACTACGGCCACCCACCGTGGATCTCCCTCGCCCTGGCCGTCAGCTTCGGGGTCTACGGCCTGATGAAGAAGCTGGTGCGGGTGGACGCCGTTCCCGGGTTGTTCGTGGAGACGGCGGTCGTATTCCTGCCCGCCGTCGCCGTCATCGGCCTGCTGACCGCCGACGGCTCGGCGGCGTTCGGGCACGAGGGCGTGGGCCACGGGCTGCTGCTGGTGAGCTCCGGGCTGGCCACCGCCGTCCCGCTGCTGATGTTCGCCGCGGCGACGAGCCGGGTGCCGCTGTCCACGGTGGGCCTGCTGCAGTACGTGACGCCGCTGATGCAGCTCTCCCTGGGGGTGTTCGTCTTCGACGAGCCGATGCCGCCGGCCCGGCTGGCCGGCTTCGCGATCGTCTGGCTGGCCCTGGCGGCGTTCACCGTGGACACCCTGCGGCAGGCCCGCAGCAACCGGCGCGACGCTGCCGCCCCCGTTCCCGCAGGGGTCTGACCCGACCCCTCGCCAGCCGGGTCGCCACCGGACTACCGTCGTGTAACTACACCGGTGGGAGGAGACGACTGATGAGCAGCGACAGCGCGCAGCCCGCGCCGGCGCACGACCCCGACGCCGCAGACGTCCCGTCGACGCCCGCCGGTGGGGCTGCTGTGACAGCTGGGAACGACACGGCTGTGACCCTGCCCGCGCGGGAACGGGAGATGCTGGCCTTCGAGCGCCAGTGGTGGCGCTTCGCGGGTGCGAAGGAAGCAGCCATCCGGGAGCAGTTCGGGATGTCGGCAACCCGCTACTACCAGGTGCTCAACACCCTGGTCGACCGTCCCGAGGCCCTCGCGCTGGACCCGCTGCTGGTCCGCCGGCTGCGTCGGATGCGCGCGGCTCGCCAACGCCAGCACACCGGTCGGGTCCTGGGCACCGACCCCTCCCGGGGCTAGCCTCATCACTGTGGGGAGGCATGGGGCACCAGGCAGTGAGGGAATCCCGTCCGACGTGACCCCGGAGACGGGTCGCCGTCGTGCCGACGAGCGGCGCGCCGCAGCGCCGGACGACGACCGGGCCGCCACCCCGCGCACCGACGACCAGCTGCGCAGTCACTTCGCCCCGGGGCCGTCGACGGGGCCGGAGTCCGACGGCGCGATGACGATGCCGCGGTCCAGCCGCGCCGACCGGCGCCGGGACGGTCTCCTGCCCTCCGGCGAGGACCCGATGATCCGGCGCCCGGGGCCGCGCCCGGCCGGTGGCCCGCCGCCGGGCGGTGGTCGTCGCCGCACCGACCTCGATCCCTCCGCCGCACCAGGTCGCCCGCCGCTGACCGGGGAGCGCCGCCAGCTCCCGCCCGCCGGCTCCCTGCCCCGGCAGTCCCCGGCCGGGCAGTCCCCGAACCGCCGGCTCCCGGCCGCCCCGCTCCCGGCCGCCCCGCTCCCGGCCGCCTCGCTCCCGGCCGCCTCGCTCCCGGCCGCCTCGCTCCCGGCCGCCTCGCTCCCGGCCGCCTCGCTCCCGGCCGCCTCGCTCCCGGCCGCCTCGCAGCCGGCCGCCTCGCTCCCGGCCGCCTCGCTCCCGACCGAGCAGTCCCCGGTGGTGCGCACCCCGCGGCCGGCCGCGAGCCCCGCCATCTCCGGACCGATGACCGCAGCCGTCGCGCCGGCCGCCGCAGCTCCCCGCCGGCCCGTGCCGCCGGCCGGGCGGAGCGCCTCCGCCGCCGTGCCCGGTCAGGACGTTGTCCGTCCGGCCGTCGCCCCGGAGACCACCGGCATGCCCAGCTGGGCGGCCGACCCCGCCCCGATCCCGCTCGACATGACCCAGCGGGTCTCCGGTGCGGTACCCGCGGAGTCGCCGTGGGGTGCCTCCGCCGCTTCGCCTGCCGCCGAGCCGGCACCCGCCGTCGACCGGGCCACCCCGGTGCGGTCCGCCCCGCTGCGTCCGGCCCGCTCCGCCGCCGCCGAGCTCCTCCTCGACCCCGCCACCGACGAGCAGGACGCCGCGCCGGCCGCCGAGAGCCGCAGCCGCCGGCCCGTCGACGTCCCGGTGGGCGGTCGGGCCGCTGCCCGGTTGGAGCGGCAGGCCGCCGAGGCGGCCCGGAAGAAGGCCGGCGGCCGCCGCACCGGCCCGCCGGACCGCGGGGAGGCCCTGCCGGCCGCCACCGGTCCCGGCCGGGACGTGGACGCCGACGCGGACCCGCCCCGCGCTCCACGCCGGCTGGCCCAGGGCCTGATCGCGGTGGTCGTGATCGCCGTCGCCGTCCTCGGCTTCTGGTCGTTCACCACGCCGAAGGCGCAGGAGGTCTCCTCGGAGAGCCCGGCCCCCAGCAGCTCGCCCGTCGCGCCGACCGAGGCCGCCACCGCCACCGACGGCGTCGCGCCGGCCACCGACGTCGTCCCGGCCCCGGTGGTCCCCGTCTTCGCGCCGGTCACCGTGGTCAACAGCACCAGCATCAACGGCCTGGCCGGCGACGTCGGGGACCAGCTGGCCGCGGGTGGCTGGGAGATCGCCGGCACCGGTGCCTCGCCGGTCGAGGACGTGGCCACCACGACCGTCTACTACACCGAGGGCGACCCGGTGCAGGAGCAGGCCGCCACGCAGCTGGTCGAGCAGTTCCCGGAGGTCTCCGGGCCGGCGCCGCGCTACTTCGAGGTGACCGGCGTCGCTGCTCCGGGCCTGGTCGTGGTGGTCACCGGGAACTGGACGCCCTGAGCCGTCCCTGCGGCGACTCGCCCGGGCGGAACAGCGGCGTGACGCCGTCCGTTGCGGCCTCCGTGCGCACCGCTCCCCGGCCGTCGCCGTCCGGTACGCGCTCCGGCGTCCGGCCGGTCCTCGCCCTGATCGCCGCCCTGTCCACCGCCCTGCTCACCGTCGGCGTGGTCGTCGGCGGCGCGACACCGGCCCGGGCCGCCGACGGCGTCAGCACCGAGGACGCCCGCGTCCCCTCCGGGCAGGGCGCCGACGCCGTCGAGCTCGACACCACCCTGTACCTGCCCGCCTCCGCCACCGCCGACGACCCGGCGCCGGCGGTGCTGCTGGCCCACGGCTTCGGCGGCAGCAAGGCCTCGGTCGCCGCCGACGCCCGGGACCTGGCCGGTCGCGGGTACGTGGTGCTGGCCTGGTCGGCCCGCGGGTTCGGGTCGAGCACGGGGCAGATCGGGCTGGACGACCCGCGCTACGAGGTGGCCGACGTCAGCACCCTGCTGGACCTGCTCGCCGACCGGGACGACGTGCTCCTCGACGCCGCCGGTGACCCTCGGGTCGGCGTCGCGGGCGGCTCGTACGGGGGCGCCCTCTCGCTGCTCGCCGCCGCCTACGACCAGCGGGTCGACGCGATCGCACCGCAGATCACCTGGAACTCCCTGACCACCGCGCTCTTCCCCGACCAGGCGGCCGGCCCGGACGGCGCCGGCACCCCGGCGGCGACCCCGCGGACCGGCTCGGCCGGGGTGTTCAAGCGGCTGTGGGCGGGGCTGTTCTTCGGCGCCGGCTCGGTGCCCACCGGCGACGGGCTGCTGGGCGGGCTCACCGGGGCCGGCGACGCCGCGGACGGGGCCGCGCCCGCCCTCGACGGCGCGGACGCCGCCGCCGTCACCGAGGCGCTGACCTGTGGCCGGTTCCGGGCCGACATCTGCGCCGCGTACCAGTCCGCCGCGGCCACCGGGGCGCTCACCCCGGACGTCGCCGCAGTGCTGGACCGCAGCAGCCCGGCGGCCGTGCTGGACCGGATCACCGCCCCGACCCTGCTGGTGCAGGGCACGGAGGACTCGCTGTTCACCCTGGGCGAGGCCGACGCCAACGCCCGGGGCATCGCCGCGAACGGCACCGAGGTGAAGGTCGTCTGGTACGACGGCGGCCACGACCAGGCTCCGTCGGACCGGGTCGCCGCCGACCTGCGCGACCAGGTCGCCGGCTGGTTCGACCACCACCTGCGCGGCACCGGCGCCGATCCGGGCACCGGCTTCGGATACCCGGCGCCGACCGGCCTGGGCAGTGGGGTGGGCAGCGTGCAGGGCGGCAGCCAGACCGCCGAGGCCGACGCCTACCCGGGCCTGACCGGCGACCCCGTGCGCCGCACCGACGTCGCGCTCGACGGACCGGTGCAGCCGGTGGTCACCCCGCCCGGAGGCAGCCCCGCGGCGCTGACCACCCTGCCCGGCCTCGGCGCGGTGAGCTCCGCCCTGGGCGGGACGACGCTGGAGATCCCCGGCCAGTTCGCCGCCTTCGACAGCGCCGCGCTCACCGACGCCGTGGACGTCGTCGGAGCGCCGACCGTCACCCTGGCCGTGTCCGCACCGGCGGGGACGGCGACGCTGTTCGCGAAGCTCTACGACGTCGGCCCGGACGGCGCGCAGACCCTTCCCAGCGGCCTGGTGGCGCCGCTCGCACTGACCGGGCTGTCGGCCGACCCGACCGCCCCGACCGAGGTCGAGGTGACACTGCCGGCGATCGTGCACCGCTTCGAGACCGGCCACACCCTGCGGTTGCTGGTCTCCACGACCGACCAGTCCTTCGCGCTGCCGATGCAGTCCAGCGTCTACACCGTCGGCCTGGCCGCGGACACCGCGCTCGCCGTCCCGCAGGTGCCGGGCGCGGTGCAGGCCACCGCCGGCGCGGCTCGCTGGTGGGTGCTGCTCGGCGCGCTCGTCGTCCTCGGCCTGCTCGGCTGGCTGGCCACGCTGCTGCTCCGTCGCCGGCGTGCCCGCCGGATGTCGGTGGCCGCGCCCGACGGCGAGGACGTGCCGCTGCGGTTCACCGGTGTGACCAAGGCGTACAAGGACGGCTTCGTCGCCGTCCGCGACCTGTCCTTCGAGGTGCGCCGTGGCCAGGTGCTCGGCCTGCTGGGCCCGAACGGCGCCGGCAAGACGACGTCCCTGCGGATGCTGATGGGGCTGATCCGGCCGACCGAGGGGCGGATCGAGATCTTCGGGCACGCCGCGGGCCCGGGCGCTCCGGTGCTGTCCCGGCTGGGCTCCTTCGTCGAGGGCACCGGCCTGCAGCCGCACCTGACCGGCCGGGACAACCTGACGCTGTACTGGGCGGCCACCGGCCGGCCGCCGGCCGACGCGCACCTGGACGAGGCGATCGAGGTCGCCGGGCTCGGTGCCGCGCTGGACAAGCCGGTGCGCAGCTACAGCCAGGGCATGCGACAGCGGGTCGCCATCGCCCAGGCGATGCTCGGCCTGCCCGACCTGCTGGTGCTCGACGAGCCGACCAACGGGCTGGACCCGCCGCAGATCCACGCCATGCGCGCGGTGCTGCGTTCCTACGCCGACACCGGCCGCACGGTGATCGTCTCCAGCCACCTGCTGGCCGAGATCGAGCAGACCTGCAGCCACGTCGTCGTCATGGCCAAGGGGCAGAAGATCGCCCAGGGCACCGTGGAGGAGATCGTGGGCACCGGTGGTGCGGTGCTCATCGGCCTGGCCGACGACGCCGACGCCGGCCGGGCGGTGCAGGTGCTCAGCGGTCTGCCGGGCGTCGGCGAGGTGGAGCGCACCGAGGAGGGCCTGGTCGTCGACCTCGGTGCCACCGGGCGGGCCACGGCGCTGACCGCCCTGGTCACCGCGGGGATCGCCGTCGACGAGCTGAGCCCGCGCCGCCGTCTCGAGGACGCGTTCCTGTTGCTGGTGGGGGAGTCATGACGTCGAGCAGTGCGGTGCAGGCGACCGGAGCGGCCGCCGGCTACCGGCCTGAGCGCACCCTGCGGCTCGGGGTCGAGCTGCGCCGGCAGTTCAAGCGGCGCCGGACGATCGGCGTGCTGGTGCTCATGGCGGCCCTGCCCCTGATCCTCATCGGCGCCCTGCAGCTGGGCGGTGCGGAGGAGGCGGAGGAGAACAGCCGGGTCAACCTGGTCGACGTCGCGACCTCCAGCGGGCTGAACCTCACCCTGTTCGTGCTGTTCGCGACCACCGGGTTCTTCCTGGTGGTGGTGTTCGCGCTGTTCTTCGGCGACACCGTGGCCAGCGAGGCGTCCTGGGGGTCGCTGCGCTACGCGTTGGCCACCCCGGTGCCGCGGGCCCGGCTGCTCGGCCAGAAGTGGCTGGCCGCCCTGCTGCTGTCGGTCGGTTCGATGGTGCTGCTGGTCGTCGTGGCGGTCGTCGCCGGCGGGATCGCCTACGGCTTCGACGACGTGCAGACCCCGGTCGGGGTCGCGCTGGACCAGCGGACGGCGCTGCTCCGGCTGGCCGGGATGGTCGGCTATCTCGCCGTCCACCTGCTGGTGGTCGGGGCACTGGCGTTCTGGCTGTCCACGGTGACCGACGCCCCGCTCGCCGCGGTCGGGGGAGCGGTCTTCACCACCGTCGTCTTCGCGGTGCTGGAGCAGGTGGAGCAGCTCGGCGGCATCCGCGACTGGTTCCCCACGGCGTTCAACTACGCCTGGACCGACCTGCTGCTCACCCCGGTCGACTCCGGCGACATGTTCCGCGGCGTCGTCCAGGGGCTGGCCTACGTCACGGTGTTCACCGCCCTCGGGGTCCGGCACTTCGCGCGTAAGGACGTCACCTCGTGAATTGTCGCCCTGCCGGGCGACACCGCGGCCACGAGCCGGTCCCGGGCGAGTGGAGCCGCTGAGTCCGTGCCTTCGCGGACCCCTCCGGGGCCCACTCGGCGCGAACTGTCACAAGCTGGCGAGGACGGCCTGCGCCCAGCCCTCGCCCATCGGGGCGTCGGTGACCGAGACGTTGGGGACGGCGGCGAGGCGGGCGGCCATGCCGTCGACCGCGGCCCCGTTGGCGGTCACCCAGAGCCGGCGCACCGCCGGAGCCATCTCCAGGTCGCTGACGCTGTCGCCGACCGCGATGGCGTCGGCGGCGGTCAGTCCCCGGCGGGTGAGGTCCCAGCTGATCGCGGCGCCCTTGGAGATCCCGCGCGGCATCAGGTGGTAGACGTGCGGGGGCAGTGCCTCGGCGGACAGCGTCATCCGCGGCGTGGCCGGCACCGCCCCGTTGTCGTTCAGCGTGAGCCAGCCCCAGCCGCGCTCGGCCAGCCAGGCGTCGACGGCGGCGGCGTCCACCCGGCCGCGCAGCAGAGCGTCGGCGGAGTGCGCGGCGTGCCAGGGCTCGTGCCACTCCAGCCGCCCGGGGTGCGCGGCGACCAGCTCGTCGACCACGCCCAGCTCGGCCATCACCGACATCGGCGTCCGGCCGGCGAACTCGGCCGGCAGCTCACCGGCGAGCAGGTGGCTCCCCGTGCCGCCCGCCCAGCTGACCAGTGAGCCCAACTCGGCGATCGCGCCGTCCGCCGCGAAGATCCGGGCCGCCTCGACCAGCTGCGCGTGGGTGCGGCCACTGACCAGCACCAGCGCGACGCCGGCGCGGTGCAGCTCCATCAGCGCCGTGGCCGGGGAGGCGGTCGGCTGCCGGTCGGCGGTGTGCCAGAACGAGCCGCGCGGTCCGACCATGGTGCCGTCGAGGTCGGTGTAGACGATGCGGGTGGCCACGTCCCCATCCTGGCCGGTCGGGTCCGCACGCTCCCGGCCCGGGTAGAGTCCGCTCCGTTCCACTCATCCAGAGGGGCAGAGGGACACGGCCCGATGAAGCCCCGGCAACCGCCGATCGCACCATGCGGTCGAGAGGTGCCACGTCCGTCCCGCGCGGCTCGACGGCCCGGCGCGGGGAAGATGAGGAGGTAGTCGTCGCATGACCATGACCGCTCCCGGTTCCGCCCAGGCTGATGTCACCGAGGGTGGGCCGGTTCCGCCGAACCCCGCCCGCGGGCTGATCTGTCGCAACTGCGGTGCCACCTTCGGCCTGATCGCCGAGCACGCCTGCGCGGAGTGCTTCGGACCGCTGGAGGTCGACTACGACCCCGAGCTGATGCGGGCGGTGACCCGGCAGCAGATCGAGGCCGGACCGCAGAACATCTGGCGCTACGCGGCGCTGCTCCCGGTCGGGCAGGACCCGGCCAGCCGGGTCACCCTCGACCCGGGCATGACCCCGCTGGTGCGGGCCGACCGGCTGGCCGCCGAGCTCGGGCTCACCGCCGGGCTCTGGGTCAAGGACGACTCGGCCAACCCCACCCACTCCTTCAAGGACCGGGTGGTCAGCCTGGCGGCCACCGCGGCCAAGGGCTTCGGCTACGCCAAGATCGCCTGCGCCTCCACCGGCAACCTGGCGAACTCGGTGGCCGCGCACGCCGCCCGGATGGGGCTGCCCTCCTTCGTCTTCGTCCCGAGCGACCTGGAGCCGGGGAAGATCACCCAGTCCGCGGTCTACGGGCAGGCGCTGGTCGCCGTCGACGGCTCCTACGACGACGTGAACCGGCTGACCAGCGAGCTCGCCGAGACCGACGAGTTCGAGGACACCGCCTTCGTCAACCAGAACGTCCGGCCGTACTACGCCGAGGGCTCCAAGACGATGGGCTACGAGATCGCCGAGCAGCTCGGCTGGCGCATCCCGGCCCAGGTCGTCATCCCGATGGCGTCGGGCTCGCTGCTGACCAAGGTGGACAAGGCCTGGCGCGAGCTGGTCGCCGCCGGGATCGTCGAGGACACCGACTGGACGATCTTCGGGGCCCAGTCGGCCGGCTGCGACCCGATCGCCACCGCCTTCGACAACGGCTGGGACGTCATCAAGCCGGTCAAGCCCACCGGCATCGCGAAGTCGCTGAACATCGGCAACCCGGCCGACGGGCCCTACGCGCTGGACGCGATCCGGCGCACCGGTGGTGCGGTCGGCCGGGTCGGGGACGACGACATCGTCGCCGGCATCCGCGACCTGGCCCGCACCACCGGGGTCTTCGCCGAGACCGCCGGCGGGGTCACGATCGCGGTGCTGCGCCAGCTGATCGGCAACGGCGCGCTGGACCCGGCGAAGGAGACCGTCGTCCTCAACACCGGGGAGGGGCTGAAGACCCTCGACCCGCTGCTGCCGGTCGTGGGCCCCTCGCACCACGTCCAGCCGTCCCTGAAGTCGCTGCGTGAGGCCGGTCTGATCGGCTGACGCGCCGGGCGCGACACCCCGTACCACACCTTCGGGGGTCGCGCCTCGCTGGACGGTGACCTGTACCACCCGTTCCTGTACCGTTCCGCGCGGTTCGAGTTCCACGTTCGTGTTCGACGGGCGGAAGAGCGAGACCCCGGCCCTCGATCAAGAGGCGCCGTCCGCACGAACGTGGGAGCACACGTGGCACAGGGCACCGTGAAGTGGTTCAACTCCGAGAAGGGCTTCGGCTTCATCGCCGTCGACGGCGGGCAGGACGTCTTCGTCCACTACTCCGCCATCCAGATGGACGGGTACAAGAGCCTCGAGGAGGGCCAGCGGGTCAGCTTCGAGGTCGTCCAGGGCGACAAGGGCCCGCAGGCGGACGCCGTCCGCAGCGCCTGATCCCGCACGTCAGCGAGGCCCGGCCCCCTCGGGGGCCGGGCCTCGCTGCGTTCCGGGGACCCCCCGTTCTTGCACTCGACCTGGTCGAGTGCCAGACTTCGGGCTGGCACTCGGAGTATCCGAGTGCCAACCAGGTCGGATCGGTGAGGTACCGGTACGTGGGCCGCAGGAGCGCCCACCGCGCCAGTGCCGTCCGTCGCGGGCACCGGACCCGGCCGTGCAGCGATCCACGCTCGGAGGACATCACCACATGGCCAAGATGATCGCGTTCAACGAAGAGGCGCGCCGCGGACTCGAGCGAGGGATGAACACCCTCGCCGACGCCGTCAAGGTGACCCTCGGCCCCCGTGGCCGGAACGTCGTGCTCGAGAAGAAGTGGGGTGCCCCCACCATCACCAACGACGGTGTGAGCATCGCCAAGGAGATCGAGCTCGAGGACCCGTACGAGAAGATCGGGGCCGAGCTCGTCAAGGAGGTCGCCAAGAAGACCGACGACGTCGCGGGTGACGGCACCACCACCGCCACCGTGCTCGCCCAGGCCCTCGTCCGCGAGGGGCTGCGCAACGTCGCCGCCGGCGCCAACCCGATGGCCCTCAAGAAGGGCATCGAGAAGGCCGTCGCTGCGGTCTCCGAGTACCTGCTGACCACCGCCAAGGACGTCGAGACCAAGGAGCAGATCGCGGCCACCGCCTCGATCTCCGCCGCGGACCCGGCCATCGGCGAGCTCATCGCCGAGGCGATGGACAAGG
>Ga0210040_10011253_pt1 | contig 10157 bp, 5 predicted proteins | sample CryGeyCG12114_NA_FD_185462 | JGI IMG/M metagenome (GOLD analysis project Ga0210040, IMG submission 185462) | Groundwater microbial communities from aquifer - Crystal Geyser CG19_WC_8/21/14_NA (SPAdes) (version 2) | ecosystem: Environmental > Aquatic > Deep subsurface > Groundwater | place: USA...
AACTATATAAATAGTGTACTACTGGTTATATGGCACTGATTATTGGTAGATACCAACTATATACTTAAACACTCATTGCTATTTGCTTGCCGTGAAAAAATACTCGTGCCTTTCTCGTAAATGTGTACCTTTGCACTTGAAAAGAGAAATGACAAACCAGCCACATGCCACATATACACACAACTAAAATGCACACAGAGGATAATGGATTCTGTGTAAGGTATTGAGTGGATTTCTTTCTATTTATCTTCAACTTGAAAGGACGAATACAAATGGATTGAGCACTGCTCTCCCTGTCTCCTTTCTCACAACTTTCAATCCTTTTCTTCAAGCTCCCGTTGTCACTTTATGTAATATTTTTCTCACACCGCTTTTACTCCAATAAAACGTGAATTTATCAATGGCCATGTGTTAAGACTAACTATAGTCGATTACATACAAGATAAACTGATTTAGTGTGACTTCAATATTTTCAGGACGTTCAACTACATTCCGCGTTCATCGTTTGTCGTACCATATGCTTTAAATTTTCTTTTCAGGTCTGCGCAATTTCAATTACTACAGTGTTTTAGTTAGTATAGTAGTTAGTAGTTAGTTTTGCCGAGTTCTGGAGAAAGCACTAGATTTATTCTACGCCACATACTCTTAATCCCTTGCCACCCTGGAATAAGATACACAAGTTTTTTATGTGCCGTCAAACTTTTGAGATGACGTCTTGTTATGTACTAGTTCTATTTAGCAGCAGCGTGAACGTGTGTAGTGGTGGCAATAGATAGTTTCTGTTCAGAAAGAGAAACCAGGCAAAAGGAGTTTGACAAAGATGTCCTAATTCAAATCGAAAAAACTGCTCACAAGCTCTCAAACGTAAGACATGCACGAGTGCACCTGGTTCATCCTTTTTCCTTTATGCTTGTGTTATTCATTGTAGAAGCAATAAAGAGAACGGGCAAATGTAACACTACAGTTAGGAGTTTGTGAGAAAACGATGAAATTCCTTTGGAATATGCATTATTCTATAACGATACTCTTTTCGCAATATCTTAGGATTTGTCCGAGTTCCCCAGAATACAACAACTGCTGTGTGAACTTACATTGGTAAGCTTCCCTGTATGGATGACAATTCTTTTCATATTATAAGCTTGCAAACGTTTTTTTAAAATGTGCAAAAATCTAGATAGTATTGAAAAAAGTTTTAAAATAGATAACACAATTTTCCGGAATTCTACCAGCGCTAAATTTTATTTTTTTTAAATTTGAACTGGTTTGTAAAAAAGTATTAAGAGTTATTTTGAAAACACGTAGAACCTGTCAAACCTAGCTAACATATTATGCTTACAGGAGAAAAAAGTTGCATTTTTTATGCTGAAAGCTTAGAGTATGTGTTACGTAAAGTTAGATTTGGGCTGAGCTGAAGATTACATCGTTTCTCCATTAAAACATAGATTTCTTAAATCCTTTTATAAATAGTGACTTTCACTGCGAACCTTTGGGCTGGCAAGTTAATAAGCGGAGTTAGATAAGCAACCTGTCTAAATAAGCCACTTATTGTCAAAAGGTTTGAGCCCGCCAGTTTTTTAATGTTAAATCGTATTAACTCTCATGAGAAGTTTCAAACTAACTACCTAACTATGCATTAAAAATGAAACTACTATCATTGTAATGTTAAACATTGCTGGCTAATTATGCATAATTCTTTGTCTGAACAAACTTGCCCTTCTACACAAAAAAATTAGTATTTTCTGCGAATAAATATATTGTCTTATTAATTTACGAGATTAGCGAATGAACAATTCCAATCTTTATACCGCATAACATTTCCCTTTCAAGTTTACAAGTCCGCATCTAAAATGTATACTTGTTTTGCATTCATTAAATGAGATGCAAAGGGAAAATTAGACCAGTGAATTGCACAAGTAGGTTCTGCTTGTACGAACCTATTACATTAAATACACTACATGTTTAAGCAATAGCTTAACTTTTTAATCTGCAACTTGAATGCCGTTAAATCACTGAAGCATACTCAAACCATGTTGGGAGTCATTTGACTTTAGTCCAATGACTATACACACATTCTTTCATTAACATTAGCTTGCAGATTCAAAGCTTTTGCAAAAGACTAGCTTGACAATCCAAACAAAGCACATTCATTTTGGCCAATGCACGAGTTTGTATGAAAATGATGTTTACTACAAGTCCCATCCAAAAGTACTTTCAAAAATTCACTTGTGCTCAAGTGTACTCATTGGAAAATAACTTAAAAGTTTTAGTTCTGAAGCAGTTAGTTCATAGTATATTATATGTGCAATCAAACTTGAATAATTGTTTGGCTAATTTTTTGAAATATTTTCTAAACAAAAAATAACATTTCATATTTTTAAGAATGGCTACAAAAAAATCCGCGCATTTTGAATGAATTCACTAAAAAATTTTAAAAACTCTAAAACTATTGACCAAAAACGTGTCGCTGATCATTTTCGTTTACTTTTATTACAGTACAACATTTGAGAATATGTAGGCAAGCATTATAATGGAGACACCAAAAGCGTCACTATGTCCTTGTGAGCATCCTATTGAGTCTAAAATGGGACATTCAGATAAAATCAAAACTGTACTTGGATATACTTACTGAATAAACAACATCTTTCTCCCCAAGGGGTTCTTGGAACCAGCATGGAAACATTTTCCCCTCTCCTTATCATAATCCTATCAAACTACAAACAAAAAATTGAAAATCCATACATGAAACTTTTGTGAAAAGCCCACATAACTCATTGTGATCTGCTGGCCAAGCAATTTTGTAGCGCATACATATATGTACATGTGTAGAAACTATAAGTATTCCAATTACTATAAAATCCTGACATAAAAGTCACCACACAAACACTCGTAAAAACAGTATATCCTGTTTGAAGTCACCCTAAAAGCTGACTTTTGTCTGCAGTTTATAAACAACTGGCTAACTAGTGAGTTTTGATTCCACAAACTTGTACTCTAACTTCCTGCTGCTTTTATATGCACGGAAGGATAGCCATCATGTTATGTTAGTTGAGTTGAGTAGCATCATGACATTACCATAAATTGGCCAAGTCGTGAGAATGCTCAGAATGGAATGAGAATCCGAACAAGGGCTATTAAAATAAAGTAAAGAAAGAGAAAGTAAACGTCCGTCACAAATGGTCCAATAAACTTTCCCTCAAGGTTCATGGATTTTGCTCGCAAATCTTATGCCAGAGGAAATTGTGGCAGATGTAACCGTTTAAATTCCACCGGTAGACAATCTTATTACTATGAGACGTTCATGCTGTGGCTCCCACGCTTAGTTAGTTGTCAGCTTTCATTGTCAGCAGTGGATATAAGATAGTAATATTATGAGCAAACGCCATATGATGTGCGTATCTTCTGCAAATTAATTCATGCAGCCAGAATCTATAAGTGTGTCATATCTACAAGCCACAGAGTTTCCGGAATTAAAATCCTCTAGTATGTTTTACACAATTACTTATCTAGCTCAGTGAGTATAATGATGGAAAAGTTACGAATGTGATGTTGAATATACCTTGGAATCACCTACTTTACATTTTCAAGTTTTATTTTCGTTCAAAAGGAAAGCTAAAAGACTTGCTTTTGTTATGAAAGTAAACAAACAAATATTTTGACAATCATGAGCTTCTCAAAATATCTAAAAAAATTTTCCGTATGTTTCAGGTACCAAACAACGCTTACAGAGAATTTCCTGGTATGCAAGCATAAGATGGAAACTTTTGGTGAAAGGAAAATTTATGCCAAGTTTTGTATTATGAAACTTTGCTTTTATAAAGTAATTTAGACTTGCTTATACTCCATCAGTGTATGATGGTGTGTCCAAAAATAAGTTCCCTGTCTACCGTATGCTTGAGCTCAGACAAAACTGAGCATTAAATTCTCCTGTAATGCTAAAGATAACAATAATATTTGTCAAGCATAGAATGTAGCCAAGAGGGAATTCAAATAGCGAAAACATGAGCAATGAAAACAATTTTGAGTACCCATCCTTTTTAATTAGGCTTGCTTATTTGCGCACTCAAACCTGCATTTGCATACACATTCCCGTTACTAAAACGAAAAGATGGAAAAAATGCATTCTTTAGCTTTCCATACTAACTTACTTATCTTTGAGGATGCTGTAGAGCACAGAATCTGAAACATTGTCTATACCTCTATAAGGTAACTAACTATCGCCACTTTCACTCATTATATTAGGTATTGATTGACAGCCCTTTGTTAATTACATACGTCAATGTTAAGTTTACCTAATTATGTCCACACATCAAACAAGTTTGATGGCCATACAAGTCACCTACTTTGGATAAACTTATTATCAACTAACTACAAATGTGCTTGCGTAAAAAGTAACTACGAGGACTTAACTGTTGGTTACTTTTCATTGCTTTAACTTTGGCAACCTCAAGTTTTTGACCAAAATGGAAAAACTTCCCCCTTTCAATAAAATTCACTTGAGCACTACATATTTATAGATGCATACCACCCCACTGTGAAGGCAAAAACTTTTGGTCCGCTTCAGTCTATCCTTGGCTTTATCTTATTATTGTTTTGACACGATTCTTAGGATCGTATGCCAACTTTTCTATCCTATGGTTTCTCATTCTTGGTCCGGTTTCATTAAATTTATGTACATCTCAGCACTATAACAACATCATGGGTGTTTCTCCATCCCTCTTGATGGACATTAATGTGCAATCATTGGAGAAATAATACAGACTCAAGTTAGTTTTATCCGCCAAGTGAGTAATAGCAATGAATCTAGAGTTGTTGTTTTCTCCACATTTCTTACTGTCTGTTATACGTTACATCAGCTGCGCTCTCAACCATTACGAAAGCCTGTGGGCAAAGTTTTTTTTCTTCCCCGTTTCTTTTTTTCTACCGGCAGTGGAGAGGAAAACATACATGGTGAAAGTTTTTTCGTATGGTCACAAACGCAAGCCCAACAAGGGATGGACGCATCGCAGAGTAAGTGAGTAGCTTGGTCTACCATACGGACGTTACATACTGGGATGATGATGAACTAGCTGTAAATGTTGTTGTTATGTATGTGTATTGTCCCTATAGATAACTTGTGTGCAGATAGGTTGTACTGACTGAACGAAAAGATGACGATAAAGGAAAAAACGGTGTTTTTTATTCTCCCCTCACAATGTGCTCAGTACAACTGCAAGCAAGATTTTTGGATCAGTTCCCTAGACTGGAGATTTTCATTTCGTTGTGTCTATAAAGTAATGATGAAAGTGTGGCCTGGATAGGAAAAATTGTGTGCACACAACTATAGGACTGAATCCAAAGTGAAATTAAAATGCGCTTCATGCTCAGCCACAGGAAGAAAAAGTTTTGCCCAGGATTAGTATTTAAGACTGAGCAACTTTTTCTCTCTCACTTTGTTTCCAAAGTAAAATGCGTGTGCAAGGGAAAAAGTGGAGCCAATGGCTGGCTATACTAACTACATAAAAGCTGTGATGATAATCGTGATAACTTTAGAAGGTGAGCACAGCTTGTTGTTATCTCACTTGTATTATCCCGTAGGTGTCGGCCTGTTTATTATGTTCCTCAGCGGTGTGTGGCCAAGGTGTTAAAATCTTAAATGATCCATAATAGTAGTATACTTGGGCCCCTGGAGTTGGCTCGGTGTGCCTAATTCCTGTGCTCCTGCTGTGCCCTGTACGTATGGTAATAAATGGGGAGGAGAGCTTGTACAACTAACTTTCAGTACACCAAGAGGAGTGAACTTGTTCACTTTCTCTCTTGAGCTTTTATATTAAACAAGAAAACATCTTGTTCTCATTCTCTTCAGGTGTCCACATCTTCCTTTCTATAGCTCATAGGCTTTACACATTTTCACCCAATATTTGGTCAGATAAACTAAGAAAGGGAAAAATATATGGCAACTCCATTGGATTCCATCACTGTACTAACTTCAGCTAACTAACCAGCTAAAAGTAAGTCAACGCAAGAGTCCTATGGTCTCATAAATTCACAATCCCATCTTCACGATACTAAAACTGCACATAACTGACTGAGAATCAGTAACACACAAGTTTTAAAAGTGAGTAAATATATGAAAAAACTGCAAAGTCACAATATCAAAGCTTTTCATTAATTCCCCAAACATGTATATAGCTACATAATATGATTTGCCCGGAACTTTCTAACACAATACATGTTGTAACTAACTAACTCGAAAGAGAATTTGTTGAAACAATTTTGTGGCTGGAACCAAGTTCCAGAGCTTAAGTAAAGTTCCTGATCGCACATTAAGAGATATGAAAATGAGAAAGGAAACTGTGCCCAAGTGCTGTCTGCGTATATATTATATGTTTTTAGTTTGTTAGTCAGTTAGTTGGTATGTGGAAAGGATTGCTCTCAAGTTGACTTAAACCTGATTTCTTGTTGACTTGGCACGGCACGCAAGGGAAAGGAAACAAGACTGGCCGTCAGAGCAAAAGACGAGAGCCAAAAAGTAAAACTCGTACATTAATTCCTTTCTTGTCGCACTTAATTTACGTAGTTGTGTGTTGTCTCCCGCTCGCTTTCCTGTTCTATGTATAGAGGAAATCTGAATGACGACCCACAAAATATACGAGCATCCTATTACTCACTTTGGGGAAAGTGGTCCAAGCTCTGCTGTTCGTACGTACGTGCAATCTACTTATAATTAGTAGCACAAACAGTAAGTGCTTCTATACGGATGATAGATAGTGTTTCTCACATAATATCAGAAAGTCCATTTGAGATTTTTTATCTCCTTCCACGTCTTATGCTTCTATGTTCATATAATTAAGTTCATTTCGTAATAATTTATTAATGAGTCAACTCATAAAGATTTTTAAGTTTGCTGCGAGGATATTATAAGTATTCAGTCAGTAGTAAAGTTAAGATTCTAATTGGATAGTTATATAACGTTAAAAATTAAAATTGCACGGTATGACTTGTGGATGTACAATAATTTTAGTGTTGACACATCTTTTAACGTAGGAAACGGCTGAAAAAAAGTATTTGATGAGTTTTTTTTGCACAAAAAGTTGTTTTTACCAATTTTTATCTCACAGAGCAAAACTTTAGCCATCATTCTTTACAAAAAAGAGTTCAAAGTTTACAAAGAGTTTTTTTTCTTGTGAAATATAAAAAGTTTTCATGCATGAAAGCATAAGTAATATGATGTGGCCAACTTTCCTAGAAATGATGAGAGCCGGCCAAGTAATGTGATGAGTTTTTACACCAATAATCTTAAAGTAGTTTTTTGTACTTTATGTTCGTTTGATTTGCTAATACAATTTCTCATGTTTTCACTAATTGCCTTTGATACTCATTATTTTGCATGAGTTCTCTTGAGCGTGTGTTTGACCTGGATTTTCATGGGATTCATAGGATTATGGCGTGTTATTCAAAAAAGATTATTTCTTACCTCGGTACTATGTTCATGAATGGCTTGAAAACGATCATCACTGCTGTATGTTTGAAGTCCAACGGTAAGTAAATGATAGTCCTTTCTACGAATCCAGGAAACCTATCAAACCATAGAAACTGCTTGTTAGTATAATTACCAGAGTGGTCAAGGAACGAGTGCAAATGTAATACACGATATAATTTTTATACTTGGCACGTTAACACAGTTTTTTTCAACCCAACACCTCATTTTTCACCATAATTTTGTTTATACACACTGAAGAGATAGTATACACAGGCAGCTGTTGCCCCAAACTCATGTCTCATTAGAACCAAATAAATCAAACAAGCACCATCGCACTGTACTCGTTTTATTGTTTCAGACTTTCTCCCTCCCTCGTTTTCATAATAAAATTGGGTAGGAACTGAGTAAACACATAAAACCATGCATTTTTTTCTTTTCCTGCGTCTTTTTAGATTTTCAGTTAAACGGTTGGAAAAATTTATGACTTCTTATGTTTGCACGACAGGCTGTAGTTGTGTGTGTCACTTTTATTTTTTTTGCATTTTCCTTTTTCATCCTCAGACAAGTAGGAGATACACAGAAATGTTCACGAAATGATATTTTATCTAAGGTTGAGATCGTTGGTTTCTGGTTTAGCAAAAAATATTGATGTAGCATTGCGAACCTGGAAAAAGGTTTCATTTTGTAGCTATTCCATATGTCAATGTGACAAAAACATTGTGTTTATAATTTGTTTGCAAATATTGTTTCAGCAAAAGATAATTTAGTTCATTTTTCAAAACTACAGCTTTTCAATGGCTATGTACATTGTAGCATTGCTTGTTCCACATCAAAAATCCTAGTAAGGGACACAAATCTCCTGAGAGCACGCATAGTCATCAACTTTGAACGACAAAGCTTAAAAAAGTAAAAAAATAGAGTAGTCAATAGTGAACAAGAGGGCTATTTGTATTCTTTATGACTATTGTGTACAACAGTTATAAGAACTTTTAAGTTTGTCCATACTACTACTATTATACTGCTGCTTACTGTTATTTCATTGCAAGAATAAACAATTTAGAAGCTAACTAAAAATAAGAATTTTGACCTCAAAATTGATCAATAGCTGTACTTTCTTTTATAAATATTTTTGTAATCCATCTCATGAAATGGAAACCAAACGCAAAACAGGATACATGTTCAAGCAGCTGTTCATGATAGGAAATGGAGACTTTAATGAGATTCATATTTTAAATTCAGTTTTCAACAAGTAAGTTTGGGTAAAAACATGGGAAACAAGAATAAATCATCAAGAGTCAGAATGGAATCAAAGAAAATTTTCGCCGGTAACTGTGTATGCTTTTGCATAAAAAATAAGAACTGGATAATTTCTAAGTCTTCATTTTACGTCATTGTGAAAGCTTTGCAATATAATTTTTAGATTAGAATAACTATTTACGCGAATATTTTTGTCACAAAGTCAGTCATTAATCTTTTGATTGCATAAATCGCAGACTAGGCTTTTGAACTCATATGATGATGATGACTCCAATAACTTGAATTCATTTAAGAAAAAACTGTAACGAGAATAAAAAAATCAGCAACTGTCTGTCAAGAAATCAAATCAACGTTGAAGACGACTGTAATCTAAGCCCGAAAATGATTGAATCTGTGAAATCATATCTCCAACTGACAGAAAAAACATGACTTTCATGAAAACTTTATACGAGACAGATTTTGAGCTTCCCATCGGCAAAAATTCATGCCAGCCAAAAATAAATAGAACTCAAGAATCACTGGATCTATCTGGACAAACCTACAAAATATACACACACGTTTATATCAAAGCCTGGGAGCCAAGTCATTTCATTTCTCGTGAGTTTCATTTGATTTTCTTTCTGGTTCGGCAATTCTTACACCTGAGAAAGTTTTTGCCATGTCTACGTATCATCTTGTCCAAACATGTCGATCCCAATTCGTCCCATAACATGCATAAAGATACAGAGGGAACAAGTTGGTCCATTAAATGAGCAAGACATCTGCTCAAGCTCTCTTGGCCACATTTCAAAATGTCCTTCTCATTTCATTGGCCAGCAGTTCTTGTCTTTTTCTCCCATACAATTCATTGAATCCTCACTGTAACTAACTATAGGCCCAAAAATTTTATAGATTTCTGTTCATCACATTTTTTTTCTCATCACTTGAGAGCTTGGACAAATATGGGAATCTAGTACACCAAACGAAACCACCAAATGAAATGTATGAAGAAAAAGATTGAAGACTCTAGATTTCATTTCTCTAGTGGTGTATTATGCTGCGGAGGAGAGTACTATCCTTGTCTTCTATTGGAAATGTGAAGCCCCTTTACGTGCCGACTATTGCAAGAACGATGGTACTCTAGGAAATGCTTTGGGTTCATACTACACATTGAGGAAAAAGAGCTTTTGGTTATGAGAGTTTCAATTGAATTCCTTTTTTTACCCTCTTTTCTTCATCTTGGCATCAAAATAGTGTCTAACAAAGACATACAAAGTTGTCTAAAGATAAAAAATCACAAAGTCTTCTTATGCACTGTAGTGTATGAAGAGATGTGGAAAAAAAGCTCTTCTTGGTCCTTCTGTTCAGAGCTCCCCCATGTAAAAGATATGATCATCATCTTCTCCACATTCCAATGTAAATGTCACTTTCATTTCGTGACTTTTTCTCCATGCATAATATA
>Ga0210040_10011254_pt1 | contig 10155 bp, 10 predicted proteins | sample CryGeyCG12114_NA_FD_185462 | JGI IMG/M metagenome (GOLD analysis project Ga0210040, IMG submission 185462) | Groundwater microbial communities from aquifer - Crystal Geyser CG19_WC_8/21/14_NA (SPAdes) (version 2) | ecosystem: Environmental > Aquatic > Deep subsurface > Groundwater | place: USA...
ATAAGTCATAATTAGTTAAGGATACTGCATTTTAAATAAGCCCTCAGGACGTTTTTCTCCTGCATATTGAATTAAACACAAGTCGTTTCTCGCTCAAGCAGGCTGAAAAACGCATTGTTTGAGGAAAATTTGTACTTGCACATTTGAATGATTATCATTATTGTTAAGCAGTTAAAAAAGTGGAACACTCTTATTTTCTATCTAATAATTTGTTTTTAAATAAAACGACTTAATTGACTCTGCTGTGCAACCATGTACAATCTGACCAGCAGAAGTACGAACATTTAAAATTTATGTAAATATTTACATCAGCTACAGTATAATATTACAATATTTAATAACTATAACATGCAAAAATGTTATATCCATTTAAGAAAGCTATGATTTACTTTCCACATTATAATGAAGCGCATTTAGACTAATTCAGCTAGATTTTACAGCTGGTCTGGCGTACTTACTCTTCTATAAATCATTACCAATCAAGTCAAGATAATGCAACGAAATTATTTTTTACAATTAAATACAAAATTATTTACCAAAGGACAGCAAAAGCACAGCTTCTTGTCTCATAGAATATAAATAAAATGCGTAGCTATTTCAGACTACATCTGTGTTCAAGGATTTGAATTGCCGGAGCCGGATAATTATATTTTAGATAACAATTGCTTATGATGGCAGGTCCATGAATGCAGTTGTAACAAAACTTTTAATTTTCCAGCAACAAATACAAATTAAAATCAGAAATGGGTGTAGAGTTTTTATTGCAGTAAAAATCTGAGTATTTTAAAGTGAAACTAACTAACTAACTACACGAAAATTTGAATTTATGGATATTATAGCCCCAAGTTCATAATATTGCATGATAGATCCATATTAATTTATTCTTAACGAATTTTTATCTTTGCAGTCCCCAATGTTACAAAACTTTGCAGCTCTCAAGATAAAATTTCAAGCTCGAACATTTTGATTGCCCAAACTGTCATACCATACACCATATTGAATTCATTGTGAACACATTTCTTGCAAAAAGGAAAACCTATTCATCTTTAACGAGCCTCAGCATTAATAATACTTAAGTTAGAAACTAATCTAAATAAGATTCAAATCCTAAACATGCACCCAAACGATAACGTAATATAACTATACCACATAATGTACACTTGTAGTTAGTAAGTAGGTCCTCATCTTGCATGAAACCAATGTGACAGCTGAAATCGGCGCACATAATTAGACTCTCTTATGGCCGCGTGCTCATTCACAGGGGTTATGGCATAAGCTAATTTCTGCAAAAAAAAATCCAATTTTATTTCCATGTGTATCCCATTACCAATCTCAAAATTACACTCATCCAACAATTTAAACCCATTTAGACTTACATTTTTACAGCTACCAGGAAACTTGAGTAATTCTATAATCCCTATAATTGGAACGAACGTTATAGGAATAAAGGTAAAAATGGTGCCACAAAGTTGAGCCCACGTTGGATACTCGTATTCATCATACTGTAGGGGCACTGCTGTTGAGAGGTCCAATATTATAATGACCTACAACAGAATATCTATTAAAATCAACCTAATTCCCCCTTAAACATTATCATTCATGTCTCCTTACAGCAATCAACAGAGGGCTTATGAATTTCCAACATATTCTCCAGTACCATCCAGGAGCAAACCCGAGCATATCTTCAGCATCTTTACAAAGCTGATCCAGCCCTGTACTCATACACAGAAAACATTTTGCTCCCATTACGTTTTACATTCCCATATACTTACTTGACGGCTCCCGCACATGATTCAATTTGGCTTATTCAATTGACTAAACCAAATTTAGCATCAGGGACATGATGAAAACTGTACTAACTCACCGTACACCCAAGAAACCACCAGGACTTCAAAAAAGACGGCAAACAGTAAAGAACTCCCTGCGGCGTAAGTATCGAAGAAGGTGAAAGTGTACATACCACCCTATGGTGAAAAAAAACCGACAGATTACTTTTGGGCATACACACCAAGGTAGAAGGTAGTTAGTTAGATAGTTACAAAAACATATGAGCCTACTATAAGAAACTGAAATTCATGTAAGTGAGACATGGATGAACAATAACTCATCACACATGAGTAAGTACTTGTAGTTTGGCACATACCCTGGTGACATTAATGATGCTAATGAGGAAGGAGACGAGAACACATGCAAACATGAACAACTCCCGAGAGTGTTTGATTTTGCGAAATCCCTTTTTGAACTCATCGGAAATGCCAGTGATAACACACTCCAGACCACCCATCTGAAAGAATCATCATTTTTCAACTTTCGTTATAGTGAGTTGGCTCCAAATAAGTTTACGAGCCTCGTGATTGAGCGGTTAGTTAATTGGGGGAATAATACTTACCGCACTGTCAATGCCCAGAGTGATTAGCATGAGGAAAAACAGGAGAGACCAAAAGTTGGCACCTGGAAGCGTCCCAACTGCTTCTGGGTAGACTTCAAACACAAGTCCGGGACCTGTTAATGCATACGAATGAATACGTTTTTTGTAGACTTTGTTGGGTCAGCTATTATGATAGTTAGTTAGTTAGTTGAGGAGCATCATTAAGTTAGACCACACAAATAGATAGGGCAGAAAAATTAAGCGGTTTATCAACTAATCAACACTTTGGTGTCTGGAATTTGGAACTGCGCTTTATTGGTGCAACTCACAGGCATAAATTGAAAACTGTTAGATGGTGTTAAATGTACTACGTCAAAAATTAATTGTCGTACAGTGCCATCGAATACGTTTATCACTTCTGATATTACACTACTATATAACAATATTCCTATGTAGCTGTACTGTGCTGTGTGTACTTCTGCGTCTAATTTTATGGACAAAAGATGCGAAGGCTGTTATTTTGCATACTAATGAATTCTGCTGAAAGAAATCCAATCAATTCATCAACTTACCGACATTAACGACTTCTTCAATCGGTCTGCCTTGCCTGTATGCCATGTATCCAAGATACGTGAAAAGAACAAAACCCGAGAAGATACTGGTGAAAGAGTTGACTACCGAAGTAATTATGCAATCCCTTTTGCAAACAAAAACATACATGTAGAAAATTAACACTCTATGAACATAGCCAAAAAATGAATATTGAAACCGTTATAATGAATATATAATATACCGGTAGCAATTGTTGTGATAGTTATTGTAGCTGGCATAGGTAAGATGAACTCCAAATCCGGCGCCTGATGAGAAAAATATCTGCTTTGCTGCATCACTCCATACCTAATGCATAATTTTTTCATGCATTATAGGATTACCCAGGCATTGAAAAAAGGTGTGCTCCTAGAAAATCCTCACCCATAGAATAATATGGACGAGAAAAAGTGTGAAATCGCTTACGGAGGAAAAAAGGACTTACCCCAACTTCTTGAAGTTTTGTCATGTTGGGTACTAGATAGTAATAAATGCCATCACTAGCTCCATCCAGCATAAGCCCTCGAATCAATAAGATCAACATAACGACATACGGTAATGTAGCCGTCACCCAAACCACCTTGCCTGGAAAATAAAGTGCACACAGGTATTTGTACTAACCGTATCAACGTAATATTCATACCTGAGGAAAGCGAAACTTCTTAAAAGTTCTCCGCAATGGAGAAGAAAAGAAACTTGCGCCCGCCAGGGTATAATGAGACTGAAATTAGTTTGGGCTTTAAATTAAATGGAAAATATTATGGGGCGTATTATCTTTTGATAGCTTAGCAATATAGAAAATTGGCCTGTAAGATTGAAGGAAGAAGCGAAGAATTCAACAGAGGAGAAAGATATGTTACACTTATTCATTGAAGCGGTAAATAATATTGGGATGGTTGGCGAAAACCAACACTTGCTATACCCTATAGTTAGTCAGTCACGGGCTAAAGAAACAATTTTTGCAGCCATTTCTACGAAATACATTGTGTACACTACACGATTTTCATATATTTATGTCTATGTGTGGTGTGCGCATTGATGGGATTTTGATTTCCCTATTTGATCACACAGGAAGACTTTTAGTGAACGCTTTCATACACAAGGGGAGATACACATTTTATTAAGAAGAACATGCTATAAAATTGAGCATACCTGAGCTTTTGATTCCACGGAAAAGAGTGAGATACAGAAGACAATAGATTGCAGCCAGGCACAACAGAAGGTCCAGTTTTGGAGATCCCAAGTTCTCAACATCATGGTCTGCCATGTCGAGTACGCTGAGTCTGTAACAAATATAACATTATCTTATCTGAGACTACAGCCATAGGGAATTGAGAACGGAGAAAGTAGACAACATTTTATATCCAGTGTGATACACGGGAGCATAGTGAAAATCAAATGGTTCATGGTTAGCTGCACCCCATGAGGTAAATAATGTTGTAGATAGACTATCATTTTAAAAGTTTTTCTAGTCGTCTATTTTATTGATACCTTTTTAATGTTTTAAGGCTTTCTTTTTCCTCCCAGGTGAGAACGATTGCTTTCTAAAGCCTCTCCTTTGGTTTACTACATCATGTACTGCAGGATTATAATAAATCATTTTTGTGGTACACGGTACACACAGTAGCACATTGGTGTTTCCGACAGGATATGAATGGTGATCACTATGCATTTCTATGCAACTAAGGAAGACATAAGGTATTGAAGGTATATACATATATTAGATGGAGGGAAAGTATACAAGCGGCCAAAAAATTACCATATTTAACGAGTCGTGCAAAAACTTCCTTCTCGTCCATCATTTGATACACACACAATGCCCCAATTCTAAACCGTCAAATACAATTTCAAAACTGAAGTTAGCCCCATATTGGTTGCATAATTTCACCACAAATGGATGATTTAAGATTCCATATTATATGAAGAATACAGGTGCTTATCAGACTGAATTCAGTAGTCCACAACTGCTACTTAAAGTGCATATTAAGAAGATGTGATTATTCTGAAAATCAGTAAAGCGATGAATTGGAAGAAATCCAATGAAGCCTGAACATGTAGGAAATAATGATGTCACAATTTTCTTGTGCCTACATACTGAATACTTTTTTGAAAGCTTTTAGTCCTATCTTCAAGCATCCATATGTGCCTTTTATTATTTGTTACTCGCTACCAGAACATGTTTGGGGAGACAACAACTCTTGCGGCAAATAGATGTCTAACAGAATGAACACACATGAAAAATGGATTCTCTATGCATTCTTTGACGGGCTCTATTCATCAACAGATTGTAGTAGTGCTATAGCTAAATGCAATGTAGAATAATGCTCATGCCAAAGAAACCTATAGTGCGTTCCTAATGCACCGCCAGACTATGACTGCATGATAATGCAAGCAAATAATTCATTAATATGATGCGTTTGTTAAATTAACTTCCAGTTACAAATTTGCATGAAATTGCAAGTCTGCATAAAAGCTTTAAGTGTGTGTGTGTGTGTGCACCGTAAATGTTACAAAAATGTGGTGAACATTTGAAATATATGATCCCAAATCCCGTGTAAACTTCCTTGATTGTCTTTTTGGGGAACGTAGCGGGATAAAGAACTTGTCTACTCCGCAGTATTCAAATGAGCTATGATAAATATATGGATGAGCCAGAAAAGTTTGACTTTTCCTTCGTCTCTAAACTTGAGTATCCTTGCAGATGGACTAAAGGATGGCTTGAGCACAGGGAATAAGATGTCTCAACGAGAGTTTTGATTAAGAAAATCTCATTCAGTGTAATATGAGTGGCAGTACAATATGCTTGTAGAGAACGACAGAGGAACGCATGAAAACTTTTTCTCCCTTAATCATACTAGTAAGTAAGTAACACAGAAGGAATCAATGTATATTTGGAATCAGACAGACCTAGTCAATTTCCCTAGAGTACATCATCATCATACGACCCTGATTCTATGGATTGGAAAATAATACGAAAAGTATTTGAATCAGTCACTGAGGAAAATATGAGCAGCAGTAGTGAAGTTTGCTTGATTTTTATCACTGCTCAAGTTCCCCATGGTTGTGCTTTGTAGTAACCATGTTCTTTTTTGAGCATGTTATGTACGTGTGCATAGAAAATTTTGTCAATTCTTGTAGCTCAAAGAATCCTAGGAATTTATTTGACACTGGGTTCTAGGAGTAAATGATCTATGCACTTTGCATGGGTTATTTTAATTCCCTAGTTGCAATCAGTGTGAGTGAAAGTTAGGAATACAGAGTGTTCCTTCCTTCTCATTTCATCTAATGTTCTGAAGCCTTCGTATTTATGCTTCAGTCAGTCTAGTAGACTGAACAATACGAAAGTTTATTACCATTTAAATGCAAATTTTGAACACATTAATTAGCACCGAGAATACCATGCAGTAGTTATGCATGTAGTACGAAGTTAAACACATGAATTATTAGTCTGACTGTGCCAGAAGTAACGCATACTATGTATTGGTTTGAAGAGCTACGAAATTCGCACGTTAAATTACAATTAATTTATTAGTTTATATGCTCTTTGATCAAGAAATAAAATCACAGAGCTGCATAATTAATCTATTTTTTATCGTTCTAGTTAAACGCTATTTAACCCAATTAACAATACGCGCAATCACACATTATAGTTATTTATGCTTCTCTATAAGATGCTCTAATATATATAAAAATCCTCACAAATCCTCCTCTAATATATTTTATAGTCTGAAAAAAAAAACGTCTAAAAAGTTTATAAAACTCTTGATTGGACAAAGGTTTATATACAGACACGCTAAACATAAAAAATATTTGTCAAAAAACCTCATTCCTCCTAACCTGTGTGCAAGCTAATCATTTGAATATCTCATCAACGGCGTCGAGTGCCATCATCATTTATTTGGGCAGTCAAGCTCGACTTAAAACGAGGCAATCAGGGACGATTGAATGCCTCATTATGATGCTTCCTTATTCAATCAGCATTACTGCTGCTAGCTAACACATCCTATATCCAGTTAGTTAGTCTTCTATATCTACCTGTCTAATGCATCTCTCATGTTCTATCATGCTCATCCTTCTGAATTTCACTCAACTCAACAACATATATATTTGCATCCATTTAGATTAGTTAGTTAGTTTTAGGTAGTTAGTGAAAGAGTGATACATAATTTGGAATTTAGGATACCAAGTGCGGAGAAAGGCATACATACCTAAAGTACTCGCTAGCTGGAGACGTGGCATTCGGAGGTCTCCTCACTCTTGAGAACGTTAATGATGTATTAGCGGGACTGAATGGGGCACTTGACTCCATGCTGGTACTCGACTCCAAACTGCTACTGTCCTCCTCATCCACTAGGGCTGTCACATTGAACTGCTCTGGAATGAAGCAGTCCTTTGTGTTCCACGTATTATTGCACGTTGTCCACGGCAGTGGAGAGGAGAACGAGTGGATGATGAAATGAAGTGACCATCCCATGATTGTATTGTAGTAGAAGGACGTAAAGTAGGAGACAGTGACAGCACAATAACCTATGCCTATATGGGAGAATGTGAGCGGAAAATTAGTATGAGGATCACGGCACGACAATTCACAATTGTCCTAGAGCAAATAACAATCATATAACAACATGAGAGCTGAACACTGTCAACAAATCTAAATGTAGGTACGTGGCAGTAGTCTGCCAACCTACTCTTTCATATTTCCTTTTTTGTTTAGGATAGTTAGACGGATGGAATGCGGATCTCCAGTTTTCATTAGATCGGTTGTTGAGTTTCGTGATGAGTTTTCAATCAAGTTTGAAATAAACAGGATGGGTGGGAAGAAAAGACTTACCTTTGAATATTGGACAAATTTTCCACATACTAATAGGACCTTGTCGAATGGATTGACCTAGCAGAAGCTCCATAAAGAATATTGGAATGGCGCTGAGTGCCAGCATCAGAAAGTACGGGATAAGGAAGGCTCCTGTGAATATTTTGAAAGACCATAAACTTAAATATTTGTTTGGACAGTTTGGAGTCAGCAATTCAATATTTTTAATTTGGCTTTTTTGCACATACCGCCTCCATTTTTGTAGCAGTAGTATGGGAATCTCCAAACATTGGCGAGATCCACAGAGAACCCAATAATAGATAGAAGAAAGTCAAGTCCTTGCGACCAAGTTTCCCTTTCGCCATCATCTCCACTTGGACTGCCGCCGCCACCACCAGAGTCATGACTTTTTTCTTCTATCACGTTCGAGTTCATTATAAGAGGTGATGATGGGGCATTGTGAGATTCTCGTTTGGACCCTCTGAGACTTTCACAATCTGTTGGGATTCACCAAATACTATATGTGTAGATGAATTTTGTTTCAGCATTAAAATGCTTGAAAAACATTTTGTCGTTTTTCGTGTTGTGAAAAGACACTAAAATTTAGTGGTCTCACAAAACACACCCAGGTTACAAATCACACTATTGCATGTAATGTGCATGTAATTGGAAAATGTTGCTTTCCACTTGCACCAAGTGAGTCGTAAATCTGTCAATATGTGTACAAGAAGCGCAAGAAAGAGTTTTTACGATTATTAGCTTGTGTAATAAAACATATGCTCAATGATACTGCTAACTAACTAGCTAAATATGTGTAGCCACATTATATGGTCGGCGCAACGATAAATTGCAGTCATTTCGTCACGAAAATTTGCATTCCATGCGTACCACATGTGTGTGTACCACACATGGAATGATGATAAAATAATATTTTTCGTTAGTTGCCATATTCACTTTACAAATAGACTGATGGGATACTTTATGCTGAAACCACAAAGACAAGGAGACGACAACCCCACTCAAGTTTACGGTCTTCCAATCTCATTCAGTTAACGGAACGAGTTATGTGAAGTTGACGAAAAGCATTTGTAAACCGTGGTCTGCTCAAATAGGTTGGAAAACGCTGTTAAAAAGTAAGATCGTCAAGTGAGAAAGATACTCACATCGGGGAGGGAATTGTTTGCTGGAGCCCTTCTTTTGCTTATTAGCATTCTTTATATCTCTTTTTTTGGCACATTCCCTTGTCACTGACAATAAAGGTTGCGCCCAAGTTCAAGTAAGTTGGTGTAAAAGCAAGCAACATAGGCTCGTCTGCATGAAACTAACTCTCGGCATTTTTGGCAAACAAGGAGTAAAGCAGGATTTGTTTGAGCCGACGAACTATCCCCCCTTTATGTAATGTAACTTAGTGAATTTGGGGCAAAAGTTTGCATTAAGAGTACATCATGTGTGCAACATGGAAGAAAACCACGTACAACCTATTCAAAGCAGACGTAAAGGAATGCACATCCAATTAGGTAATAAAAAAGAGGAAGTCTTCATATTGATTCGTACATGCGCTTATATACTGCTAGCTAATGATGAGTCTCGTCTAGTTTGTACAAAAAAGCGGCACTATAGTATTGCTGTTTGTTGTAAATCCCCTCTCGTCATGAAATGGACAGTGTCCATCTTTTGAAAAACCCGTCGGGAGGAGAGGAAGTCTATTCAAAAGAAAAATGGAATCCTATCGCTCGTGCTGTCTCTAAGATTTATTTCATCTTTAACGCATTTAATGAACCTCACTTTTCAATGGAGTCCTTATATGTTGAGTTAATAGTAGTGGCTAAGCAAAGTCCTGTTCTATAATTTTAAGTCTTTCCTGCTCCAAACTAGGTCCAGAGGTCTAAGGCTGTTTTATGTAGACGTTCTCTGAAGATCATTTAGATAGTGCAACGGGCTTGCACTAAAAGACCTGCTTTCAGCCAATTTAGTTAGACTGTGAGAAATTGAGCACATCATGAGATGCAATAGCAATACCGATGCAATGAAATTATGATATTAATATAGTCATTGTACTTTTTTCAACGTTTAATGTTTATTGCGTTGATGTTGATTGAGTTCAAAGCCGAGTACTATTTTTACAGGATATGCTTGAAACTTGTGTACATATTCGTAGATGACTTTTTCTGTTGACGTTTATGAAAATTTGAAGTCCGGCGTTGAGAATTCATCCAAATTCTATCTAGTTTTTCCCGAGAAACATAAATAGCAATTTATTGCTTATTACGAAGCCGAAGGCGAAGTCAGGTAATTACCAACGGGAGCGCCCTATGCTGCACATGTTAAAGCTAAAATCACCTGAAAACGCAAGATGAAATTTGTGTTAGTAAACTCTGTTTGGAACGGG
>Ga0210040_10011255_pt1 | contig 10154 bp, 4 predicted proteins | sample CryGeyCG12114_NA_FD_185462 | JGI IMG/M metagenome (GOLD analysis project Ga0210040, IMG submission 185462) | Groundwater microbial communities from aquifer - Crystal Geyser CG19_WC_8/21/14_NA (SPAdes) (version 2) | ecosystem: Environmental > Aquatic > Deep subsurface > Groundwater | place: USA...
CAAAACGTCCTTGAGCGCGGCGGCGTATGGCCCGTTGCCGACAAGCAGGCCGCTGTGAAGCGCTTCGAGAAAGACGTGGTGAGCATGCGCCAATGTCCTCGGATCACGGGACGCACGCATTTGTGTGGATTGAGCAAGGCTGCCATGTGCCGTTCTACTCGTTCCAGAATTTGTTCCGAAGCCTGCACTGCTCTGTCTTGAGGTCTTTCCCGCTGAGGACGTTGATCCCTCACTGTTTGCTTCCCGCAACCATTTTGCAAAGTGTTCGTAGCTGTTCCGAATGACTTCTCCATGGACGTATGCATCCAATTCGTTCATCACGTACAAAGCCTTGCTGGCGGTAGCCCAATGCCTCCTCATATGCCTCTCCCTCTGACTTTCTCTTGCGCGACGCGTCGAAAGTGCGCGTTTACCATGAGCCGTGCCTGACAGAGGTGGCCCGGCCGGTGCTGGATGGCAACGCCGGTGCGCTGTCAAATACCACAGCGACGAAAGATGGACTTCTGTGCGCCGCAGCGATAAGAGATAAGTGCTGATGCTCGAGTATGTTGTAACGTCCTCCGGCAGAAGGAACAGATGCAACGAAGATCCTAGGGGCAGGGAAATAGTCAAGGCGGCGGCTGTTGGTAAAAGAGTCGAAATAATGCTGTCATGCTGTCTTGAACTAAGGCGAACTATGGACCTGGCAAGATCGAATGTGTCATCCTCCATGTCTTCGCTTGTTCGAAGTGAAGCCAGTTCCGTCCATGTTTGATTCAAAATGATGTCAAATTCCGCATCCTTTATTGTCATATCGTCCAACCTGCCAATCTTTCGAACAGGCTTGGTTGTGGTACGGGCTTGCTGGCGAGCCGCGATATGTTCGTCGGCGTGCGATATCAGGGACAGCGCAAACTCGCCTCGCCCAAGGAACAAGTATTCCTGTGCTAGAGTCATAAATTGTGCGACTTCCCTAGCAGACAATAAATGGGAGAGTGCATCTCTAGAGAGTGATTCGTTTATAGACAGCAAGGTTTGCTCTACTAATGCTGAGTTGAGAGGATATTGCAGTCGTCGAAGTTGTTCTAGGTGAGATGGCAAAAGTGACATTGTCGGGTCGGATGCGCTTACCACCACGGATCTGGACCTGTTCGTCTGGAACTTGATCTGATTGAGAGCGTTCCCCACCGAAAGTGCCGCTTCAGCGGCGCTATGGCTGAGGAACTCAGGCTGCATGCCTTTGCTTACTCGCGCTGTTCTGTCGTGCGCCCCTTGGACATCATCACCTTGAATGTAAAAATCCTCCTTCCCAGCCATGGGAAGCTTCCCATAGAGTATCCATGACGATAACGATCGCATCCAAGCCTTCTGGGCGATCACTAGCAGATCAGTCGCCATACCCTCGATGTCTGAATATCCTGTATGTGTTTCTCGTTCCAGGTAGTCCATGATCTCAGCGCCTGTACAATGCTTGTTGCCATGCTGCAAGGCCTGCCGACCATCTGCCATAGTTTGCACAGCTGCCTGTAGCCATTCCAGCCTCCTTGTCCAAGGTGCAAAGTCTGCGACAACAGTGCTCAGAGGGACTATGTCATAACCTCCCACGTAGCCAGAGTCCTTGCTTAGTATGGAAGACTCAACCTCTATTACTCTTGCACGAAAGCTTGCGAGGTGCCTTGAGGCAATTGTTGCACTGACGGCTCGGCATATGGTGGAACAATGCGTGGAGGAGATCTTTGCGACGCGCTCCTTGAGATCGATATGTAGCGCACTGAGATGGGATAGTGTTGCTAGCATAGCCCTTTCCGGTGGGGATATGAAATCGTGAAGCCCTCCATCTTCAATTTTCTCTGTCTTCGCTACTTCGGCCCAGATCGGGGAAGGGAGGCCGGACAGGGACAAGAGGATTTCCTGAAGCATGGTTGGGGAATTGGTCGCGGACGTGGAAGGATGATACGCTTTTCGTAAGCAAGGTAGGGCTCAGGAGCAGTCTGGATAGAGGAAGGAGGTTGACACGCCAATATAACCCATCCTAGTAGCTCATACCGACACATTGGGAGAGCATGTCAGTAGGAGGGGTGTATGCCTAGTAACGAAGAATCCACGAAGCGGGACGCGAATAGCTTGGAGTCAAGCAGAACCTACCGTGTTCATGTGCTTGCATTCTCGCTTCAGTACGCGGCGATAGGGATCGCAGTGTCGAAGGAACACCTGCACCGAAGCCTTGACATAAGATATCCCAACCTCTTTATCTCGAAAGTATTAGCGTCGTAAGGCAGGCACATGCAGAGGTGCGATGCATCTGAAGCGCGCACCTTGGTCAACATGCTCCTCCGTACTTGCCGCGCATTGCATCACTGGCCGCTTCTACTTCGCGAATGTTCCTTTACTAAGACACTTGTAACCAGAAGCGCCCTGTTGCCTTACACACATCCCGTAAGACATTGTTTGAGCAAGTTGTCTTGTCGTTCTTTTTCAACCCTGTTATCTCCCTTCCGAACCTCCTTCAACTCTCCTACCTACTGTGACGCCATCTCCTGACTCTACATCACCACCCGGCAATCACTTCCAGGTTCGGTTGAGGTCTTGCTTGAGGCAAGGCCACCGTCACAATTTCGCCTCACGCAGACACTTCCGATTCTATAAGGGCTGGCAGTAAGCGCAAAGCTTCTACATCGGAAGGACACGCACCGCCAGCAAAGAAAAACATGACGGACAGTGTAATGGAGGTCGACAACCCGGGCGCTGCCATTGAGCAATTCAAGAATGGCGAGATCGACGAATCCTTGTATAGCAGACAGCTTTACGTGCTTGGTCATGAAGCCATGAAGCGTATGGGCTCGTCCAACGTCCTTGTCGTAGGTATGAAAGGATTGGGTGTGGAGATCGCAAAGAACATTGCTCTGGCTGGTGTCAAGTCACTTACACTATTCGATCCTCAACCTGTCGCTATCGCAGACCTCTCTTCACAATTCTTCCTACATCCTGAAGACGTGGGAAAACCAAGAGCCGAAGTCACCGCCCCACGCGTTGCTGAGCTCAACAACTACACTCCCGTCTCTGTCCACCAATCCGATACGTTAACCGGAGATCTACCTCAACTCAACAAATACCAAGTCGTCGTCCTAACAAGCACAACGCTAGAAGATCAGCTCAAGATTGCAGACTACTGCCACAAGAACAACATATACCTGGTCATAACGGACACCTTTGGTCTATTCGGTTACATCTTCACAGACTTTGGCAAGAACTTCACAATCGGAGATGCTACTGGAGAGAACCCGATCAGTGGGATAGTTGCAGCCATCGACGAAACTGGGTTGGTTTCTGCGCTTGATGAGACACGACACGGGATGGAGGACGGCGACTTTGTGGAATTTGCGGAAATTCGTGGGATGGAAGGTCTAAACGGTGCAGCACCACGTAAGATTACCGTCAAGGGCCCATATTCTTTCTCCATTGGCGATGTGTCAGGTCTAGGCAAATACGAGGGTGGTGGGCTGTTTTCGCAGGTCAAGATGCCCAAGTTCATTGACTTTCAACCTCTTGATGAGCAATTGAAGAAGCCAGAGTTGATGGTCTCGGACTTCGCGAAATTCGATCGCCCACAACAGCTGCATATTGGCATTCAAGCTTTGCATGCATTCGCAAAAAGCAACGGTGGTGAATACCCTAGATCACATAACGACGAGGATGCCAAGAAGGTTTTCGAGATCGCTACCAAACTTGCGAAAGAGAATGGAGAGGAGGTTGAGCTGGACAGCAAACTCATTACAGAGCTCAGCTACCAGGCTAGGGGCGACATCAGCCCAATGGCTGCCTTCTTCGGTGGCATGGCCGCACAGGAAGTTCTCAAGTCCGTGTCTGGGAAGTTCAATCCTGTCGTCCAGTGGTTATATCTGGACTCGCTTGAGTCGCTGCCTACGTCCGTTGCGCGGTCCGAGGAATTGTGCCAGCCAACAGGTTCACGATATGATGGACAAATTGCAGTTTTTGGCAAAGAGTTTCAAGAGAAGATCTCCAATGTCACGAACTTCTTGGTTGGTTCCGGTGCTATTGGCTGCGAAATGTTAAAAAACTATGCCATGATTGGTCTGGGTACAGGTCCAAACGGCCACATCACTGTCACTGACAATGACTCCATCGAAAAGAGCAATTTGAACCGACAATTCCTATTCCGGGCGAAGGATGTTGGCAAGCAGAAGAGTGACTGTGCTGCCGCAGCTGTCCAAGCTATGAACCCAGATCTGGAGGGCAAATTCACCACTATGAATGACAGAATCGGACCTGACAGCGAAGACATCTTCGACGAGAATTTTTGGGGTGGTCTCGACATTGTCACCAATGCGCTTGACAACGTCGAAGCCAGGACGTACGTCGACAGAAGGTGTGTGTTCTTCATGAAGCCATTGCTGGAGAGCGGAACTCTTGGAACCAAAGGCAATACTCAGGTCGTCCTGCCGAGGATTACAGAGTCCTACTCCAGCTCTCAGGATCCTCCAGAGCAGTCCTTCCCTATGTGTACGTTGCGCAGTTTTCCCAACAAAATTGAACATACCATTGCTTGGGCTAGGGACTTGTTCCAGTCGTACTTTGTGGGACCTCCGGAGACTGTTAATCTGTACTTAACCCAGCCTGACTACATCAATACCACTCTCAAGCAACAAGGCAATGAGAAGCAGATTCTCGATAGCTTGAAGGAATTTCTGGTTACTGAAAAGCCTAAAGACTACAATGACTGCATTGCCTGGGCACGTATGCGATTCGAACAGAACTACCACAATGCGATCGAGCAACTTCTGTACAACTTCCCCAAAGACTCGACGACTTCCAGTGGAGCGCAGTTTTGGTCAGGTCCTAAGCGTGCTCCGACTGCACTGAAGTTCAATCCTAAGGACGAGACACATATGGGCTTCGTCATTCATGGTGCAGCCCTTCATGCTTACAATTTTGATATTGAAGTACCCAAACTGGGCAAGGAAGATTACATCAAGGTCATGGATGATATGATGATTCCAGAATTCAAGCCCGATGCCAATGTCAGGATCCAAGCTGACGAGAAAGAGCCTGATCCGAATGCGTCTGCTCCAACTCACACCGATGACAATGACGAGCTCAACCAAATTATCAAAGACTTGCCTGAACCAAAGTCGATGCTTGGCTTCCGCTTGAACGTTGTTGAGTTTGAAAAGGACGATGACACAAATCACCATATCGACTTCATAGCGGCCGCTAGCAACCTCCGTGCCATGAACTACAACATCCCAACTGCGGATCGGCACAAGACCAAGTTCATCGCGGGAAAGATCATCCCAGCTATCGCTACCACTACGGCATTGGTTACTGGTCTCGTCATTCTTGAGTTGTATAAGATTATTGACGGCAAGACGGATGTTGAACAATATAAGAATGGTTTCGTCAACTTGGCTTTGCCGTTTTTTGGTTTCAGCGAACCTGTTACCAGTCCGAAAGGCACATACCAGGGTAAGAATGGCGAGGTCACTATTGACAAGCTCTGGGATCGATTTGAGGTCGACGACATCACTTTGACAGAATTTTTGCGGCACTTCGACGATCAAGGTCTGACGGTCACCATGGTCAGCTCCGGTGTTAGTCTACTATATGCTAGCTTCTATCCACAGAGCAAGCTCAAGGACCGCATGCCACTCAAGATGAGCAAGCTCGTGGAGACGATCAGCAAGAAATCGATACCAGAGCACCAGAAGAACATTATCTTCGAGATCACTGCGGAAGACCAGACCGAGGAGGATGTCGAGGTCCCGTATGTGATGGTCAAATACCGGACATAGGTGTACAACAGCGCTATGGAGTTGGGGACAGGGGCTCCTCGACAGACAATGGGAGCTGGAGCATGTAGCACACGGCAACTTCCGTTGTACTCAATTCACAACACAGTGCATTACTAGGTAGTTTCGGGCCAGGTCAAGATAGAGGTAGTATGCTCATAGATTGAAGCCAAACCATGGCAACCGGTTCATACCTAGGTACTTGGCCACATCCTCTTCTTCACCTACGGAGCTCGCGCCTCGTCTCCTCTGATTGGTTGATCTTGCATGCTATGCTAGCTTAGTCATGGATGGTGGGGTTGCAGTGGTTTTGTCATGCGAATGTCATGCGATCGTCATCATCTCCAATCAATTACCTATCCGTTAGCAGATGCACGATGCGACAAGCCTAGCCCTGTTCCGCAGAGATGGCGCGCAACGACCATAAGTATATCTACAGCAGCACTCTGACTTCGGCTATATGACTACATGTCCTACATTTCAGCACGAGCCCATCCAGTCTTGAAGTACAACACCCCCCGAGTTCCATTCAAAAGTCTTTCTAGGTTGAGTTTTGTAAACATGTCGGTACGCCGTATTCTACTTTCTGGCCTTGCCCTTGTTGCGGCCGCAATATTTGCACAATACGTACTAAAGCAACGGCAGGACGGTGGAGCAACAATCACAGACTGGGTCAAACCAGACGACAAGTCCGGCGAGTTCAAGAGGCAACAGTCGATTTTCCGAAATTCCATTTCTAAAGAATCAGGCGCAGACTTCCCTGCAGAGAAAGGCCGATACCATCTTTATATTAGCCATGCGTGCCCTTGGGGTCCGTGAAATGTATTTGTCTCAGGAGATTGCGCTGACTTGATCACAGCTCACAGAACAATGATTGTACGAAAGTTGAAAGGTCTAGAGGACATCATACCATTCACTTCCGTGCATTGGCACATGGGCGAGAAAGGTATGCACACGTCACGTCCACCCTGGACTAGACTTACACAAGAGTAGGATGGCGTTTTGCAGAAAAAGGCGAAGATGTGGGCGGCCCGAATACCACACCAGACCCTCTACACCCTGATTTCACCCACCTTCGAGACCTATACTTTCATGCCATGAAGGACTACGAAGGCCGCTTTACCGTCCCAACACTATGGGACAAGAAGCAGAACACCATCGTCAGCAACGAGTCGTCGGAAATCATTCGCATGTTCTACACTGAGTTCGACGATCTGGTGGAGGACAAGTACAAGAACGTTCACCTTTTCCCCAAAGACCTACACAAACAGATCGAGGAGACAAACGACTGGACATACAACGACATTAACAATGGAGTCTACAAGTCCGGCTTCGCCACGACGCAAGAGGCTTATGAGAAGAATGTCAACACGCTGTTCAAGTCCCTCGATCGAGCCGAGTCCGACCTCGCAAAGTCCGAAGGCCCATACTACTTCGGCAAGAATATTACAGAGGCAGATATCAGATTGTACACCACCATCATCCGCTTCGACGTGGTATACGTTCAGCACTTTAAGTGTAATATCCGTGACATCCGGAGCGGCTATCCTCACCTGCACAAGTGGGTAAGGAACCTGTACTGGAACATACCAGCATTCGGCGAGACGACCGACTTCGAGCATATCAAGAGGCACTATACAAGGAGTCATAAGCAGATCAACCCACCTTCCATCACGCCAGTGGGCCCTTTGCCAGATATCCTGCCTTTGAAAGAGGAGGTCGCGGCTGTAAGGGCCAAGGCGTAAACTCCGTCATGCGTTTACTTCCTCCTCACCCTCAGAGCTTTGTAAAACTTATCGGCACTCAAAGCCAGGTAGATAGACAGACATCGATTATTACATCCCGAATCAGAAGTAGTGGGTTGAATCCGAATGTCACAAGCTTATCATAGACCATCTCGGCATGTTGATCCTTCGGTACTCAAGTTCCCTTTGAATGTTTTTCGGTGATACTTCACTGAGACTGAAATTCCCTTCTAGTATGATCACTGGTTTCATGGCAAGGGACGTGGTGACAAATGGGCTTGAGTGTCAACAGAGAGATCATAATCCAACAGCCGGCTTGCCAACATGGGACTATCCACATCCCGCACCATCAGCTCCGCCCTTAAGTAAGTGTTTAAAGCAAGACTTCGGCATGGTGTAGTTAATTCCATTTCGGAAACTTTGTCACGTGATCAGCGGCCGAACGTGGGATACGCCTTGACGCGTCGTGGAACACATTTCGTGCGCGTCGTGGGGTCATGTCCGGGTTTTTAGATCCATACCTAGGTACTTCTGAATCCATGTTTGAGAAGAATATCTACCGAGAGCGCAATACCCGTGATGAGGCGGCCCTTGACAATGCTTGATTTCATTCAAAATGCCACACGAAATCGCCGACTCGGACGGCGAATCTGATTTCGAAAAGAGGGATCCGCTCCAGGCTACCACGCCACATGATGTCGCGCCTGCAAGCACTACCGATACCAATGATCCCATCAACACCAACTTCTCCCAATTCCTGAGCCCAACTCAACGTCTGTCTGATTTCTCTCCCAGCCAGCATGCTATCACTACAGATCGTAGTACCGGAAGTACGGAGAAGCTCCTGCGCGGCATGGAAGCTGCTCAACAAGCATTAGCTGGCAGCAGCTCAACCAAGCAACAAAGCAGCAACCCTGGGAGCTCGGCGGTGGCCAATATGTCGCCCGACCAGACTCGCAGCAAGAGAAGCCACACTACCATGGTCGGCAGTTCGGGACGCGGTATGCTCGATATTGAAGAGACGGGAAGTCGAAAGAAACGTGCAAAGACATATGGACAGCAGCGCACTCGTCTTGGTTCAAGTCAAGAAGCGACAGCCGTGTCGCACAGTTCACATGCCTTGTCTGCTGCCGGGACCGACGAAACGCCTGTAGAGGCCTCCTTCGATGATGCAAACCTAGACTCGCAGGAGCAATCTGCAAATGCGATTGATGGATTACAGCAGGGCCTAGAGCAACACGACCACGACGAGCAAGTGGCACTTCGCGAGCGGGACAGGCCAAGGAGAGTCCGGAGTCTCCTAGAGGCGACGACGGCTCATAACTCTTACACAATGTCAACGGCGCGCAGTTCGATGGGAAGTTATGAGTCGATCAACATCTCAGGTCGTGGAGGGATGGATATTGGAAATCCCTTTGGTAGTGCCACACAGGTTCTGCGCGAGGAGGAAGCCAACCAAGAAGAAGAGCCGCTAGCTAATCTGATGCATCGACCAGATAATGCTGCAAGGCCTGCCGAGGACGATTTGGGCGTAACAGTTGAGGATGATTTCATGGCGGAGTGCGCTACATCTCCAGATCCTTCTTCTCGCAATGCACATTCTACCAATTTCGATGTACTTGACGATGACGAGGAAGAAGTTCGTCCAAACAAACGAAGGAAATCAAACATAGCCGAGGAAGAAGAGACAGCGACGGGCGGTAATAATGGGACACAGCCTGTCCTTCTAGAGGACGCACAGGCTCCAGAACCCTTAACTGTCGGACCGCCGCCGAAAAAACGTGGAAGGAAGCCCAAAAACGCTGCAGTCGCTGCTTCATCAAATGTGACTGCTGACGACCATGACGAGCTTAATTCAGAGGGTGCTTTCATAGGTATGCCAAAAGATCAATACATCCCTCGGCCAAGCCGTAGTCGGGCTGGGACGGCGGATCCGGCCTCTCAGACCTCTCAAGCTTCTCAACTCAGCGACATAAATGGGCCTAGCATGCGAAAACGCGAAAAGTCGGCACCTGTGGGCCCGCAGAAAGGTGGCACCAAGACGGATCAAGCCGCAGAAAGCTCGCCTGTGAAACTGCCGACGAGTGAACTCAATCTGAGTGATGAAGTTGCAATCGGCTTGCCAAAAGAAAATTACAAGCCTCGACCAAGTCGATCTCGGACGAAAATAGTCGCCGATGACGAGGACGAACTAAGTTTCAAGACGCCGAGGAAGCCTGAAGTCGAACCACCGGACGAAACTCCAAAGCCAACCAATACATCGACCAAGGCTGGAAGGAAGGGCAAGAAGAGCAAGGTCAAGCGTGCAAAGACATCTGCCGCCGCTCTTCTGAAGAAGGCCGAACCGATGCTCAGCGATGGAGAGGAAGATGTGGTATGGATGGACACAAAGCCTGCCAAGATCAAACTTGACCTGCCTCCCGAAATCAGTCCTAGCAAGGTGAAGGACGAGCTGGCTGAGGAGGACAAGCCTGAAGCCGAGTTCGAAGACCATAAGGGCAAGAAATCGAGTTCCAGCAAATCAACCACTTCCAAACAGACACCAAGCAAGATCACCATTGAAATTCCCTCGGCGCCGCCTCTCGAACTAGAAGCAGAAGCAGAAGCAGAACCTCAAATTACG
>Ga0210040_10011256_pt1 | contig 10154 bp, 8 predicted proteins | sample CryGeyCG12114_NA_FD_185462 | JGI IMG/M metagenome (GOLD analysis project Ga0210040, IMG submission 185462) | Groundwater microbial communities from aquifer - Crystal Geyser CG19_WC_8/21/14_NA (SPAdes) (version 2) | ecosystem: Environmental > Aquatic > Deep subsurface > Groundwater | place: USA...
TCCCATATCCATACAGGTATAGTGCCAAGTAGTTTTGATACCGTGAGAGGCGTGAAATTGGTGAAAAAAAGTTCGTTCATTCGAGCTTCACCATCAATTTTTCAGATATGTCAGAAGTCCTTTATAGGTACATTTTGTGCACATGGACATTTTTAAATTATTCTTGTGTAACGCAGGTTGGCACGTACAGGCTAATCAAGGCACTCGTTTTTCCTATCATTAGCATCCGGAGTGTAAAGTGAGATATGCCTTCTGTACAACAGGCATTGAGAAACGTGATAAGCCCATTTTGTCCATGTATAGGACGACTATAATGATGACAAGACAAACGGGAGGCGGATACCAGGGCAAAGAACATATGACGCGTGCCATAAAGTGCATACTTGCATTCCAAACAAGTTGTTCTCAAGAATACAATTCTCAAAGCATGCATAAGAAAGGAAATAGGAGGTCAGTAGACAAAAAGTGGAAAATGTATGTGACATAAATAATTATCACCTCAACGTTTTCACCAACAGTCAATAACTCGGAAATCTCAAAATGTCCGACATGCATGGCCAAATCGGCAGCAGTCAAGTACTTTTCTTGGAACGGAATTTTACATTGAGTAGCAGCATTTGCTCCATGTTCCAAGAGATTTGTCACGCAATCTTTCATGCCTTTCACGGATGCAGCCATCAGCATAGTGATAGAATTGCGGCTATGTTGATGGTCCACAGGAATTGATCCGTCCTTGACCAAAGTCATAAAATCACGAAAAGCTTGCTCACTGGACCCTGTCCAAACTTTTCCAATGAGTTCATCTGCATTTCGAGACGACTGATGTGCCGTCGAGTTCTGATCCGACCCCGGGTTTGAAGCCGATGAGCAGTTGACTCCGATTTCTTGTGAATGGAAGAAGGCATTGATCATGTTTTCTTTGTTGACCACATTATGGTCCGTAGAATCGCCAAGGAATTCAAATACGTCTTCTAAAAACAGGATGGAACAATTTGGAGAGCTCGAACAAAGCCGTATGGTGGGTATTTGCTGAAAATAATACAACAAGGTGTATAATAGTATGAATCTAGTTTATCTATTACCTGTAAATAGTCTAAAGTCCCAAAAAAAATACAACAAGGAGGAAGGAAAGAATTAGTGTAGTGTAGTTAGTAGTTACTATCTATCATATATGTGAATTCATTGGCGTGTTCGCATTAGTTGCGCACTCATGCTGTGAGCAGTAGCAAAGGAAAAAGCTACAGAAAATACATTACGTTATCTATTCACATGAATTCAATCTACAGCCACGATGACAATTTTATAGGCTTACGCTTACTGGAACATTGCTGCTTTCACATGCAAAGTAGTCTTCAAGTTTCTCACAGTCCAGTTGAGCCCCCATGAGCACCAAATTCAGATTTGGGAACAGAAATAGGATGTCGCGAAGACAGGCCATGAGGACGTCCATTGTTTTGTGACGCTCATGAATTTCGTCCAGAATTATATGGGTGACAGACGACAGGATCAGGTACTCGGGTGGATTCAGAGAGTGGAGCAGTAAATCCGGTGTACAGTATGTCAAAATTGTGTCACATGGAGAAATCATACTTTCTAAATAGATTTGGTAACCTGAAGTGATGCCAGGTCGTTCTCCACGTTCTTTAGCCACCCGATCACACAGGCAAATAGCTGCTAGACGCTGCGTAACGCAACAAATAATACGCACTGGGATATTTGAGCTTCGGCTAGCGTCCAGTATAAACTGTGGAACTTGAGTAGCCTTCTCAGAACCCGCATCTGCAATTTGTCATGACAGTGATGACATGCTTATTTATCTTTTGTGAAAAATGTACAGATTTTAGGTGTCTTACCTCCTTGAATGATAGTCAGCCGGCTTCCAAAGACAGATTCGACGATTTTATTCCGATACTTGTTGATAGGTAGAGTTTCACGTCGGGTGTACAATTCATTAACCAGAATCGGTTTTGGGATCCGGGGGTTTGGACCTGCAGAGATTCTATTCCTGGAGGAGGTTTTGAACCCTACAGTAAAAAAATCTGTATTAGTTACAATTAGTACTATTATACTCCCATCCGTTCTAAAAATCTCTTTTTTGTCTGATCATTCATACTAATCAATACAGATTGCTTGTTGTTCTTTGAACTATTCAGAACAGATTTGAGTGAATTTTTTTTGGGAAACGCGTGCATGAGAGCAAGCATTCCTTGGAGAGTTTTTTGTGAAAGCTCCAGGGTTGCCCCTCGATCAGGTCCAGTGAATACATTTGAATCCCGAGAAAGAACCACATAAGAACTACCTTTATTCCTGAAATAATGAAGTAAATAAGATTTTGACGTAATTACTTGCGAATGGGTGCCACCTTCATTATTTACATGGACAATGTACCAAGCATTAAGTGCGGAAAGGAAGCAGGACTTAAAACTACTATGAGTCCAGCTAAGCTATTACTTATAATTAAAGGCAACCTCACAGAGGGCCAAAACTTTGGGACCTTACAGTATTATCGTTTTGTACTCTTGCAAAAGACTCACTTATTAATGATGGCAGTGACCCCAAACCTTCTAGCATGGGTGTAAATGTATGAACAGTCTTGACTGCTTAGGTTGGCTCTCAGAGTTAGCGTCATTTCTGAAAATAAATATATTTAGTAATTTCATTTTCTATTTACTTCCTAAAGTATATTTTCTCCAGTATCACAAGATCATGCAGGTTGATGAATGATTTATGTTCATGGCTTTGTGTGCAAACGCGTTAAACTATTTTCAATCCATAGGTTCGGCACAATGGTATAGATAGATAGTAAAGTTCAATCCTTTGCCATGATTTGGCATCATTTGATGCCATTCCTTTAAATAACTCTCTCTTGACTTGGCATCGTACGATTGCCACTTTTTAATATGATTCCAAAGACCTAAAGCTGTGTTAAAAAATTTGCAATGATTTTTGTACATGTTAACTTTTCAGAATTTTACAAAATTAAATAGACAATTTTCAGGTCTTCAATCTTGTTTGTTCATAGGAAGTTTAAATGAGGAATTTAAATTACTTGGAGAAAAAATGATAGATATTTTGACTGCACTATGAGTTATTTAACATAGCAACAAACAAAACATTTAAGAATTCTAGACCCCAAGAAAAGGGATAGACTTATTTTCGAAATTTTTGTTTAAAAATTGACTAGTTTTTGTTTCAAAATTGAAAATAAGAATAAACAGTTGAAAGAACAAGTCCAAAACTCCTGAGCAGTCGCTGAATTGTCAAACAACAAGGAAATAATTGTCGACCAAAACCAAGGTTGCTGTAAAATTGGAAAATATTGAGCAACTATTCGAACCGAAAAATCTACTAACAAACCGTTCGTGTCTGCATTTTTCAAAAGTTTGCCAATCTCATTGGTCAAAGTATTCTTCAAATCAGGGCGTACTTCCGGGGTTGGGTATAGTGACGCCGGCCGGGTTCGATAAATAACTGCTACGAAAAGCAGGAACAAACACAAACAACAAAAACACAATTAGATATAACCTGATTGTTCTTACTAACTTATACTGGCTATCTTACTTTTATAATAAGAAATCCTCAATCAATAAAGTTTAAAATTGATAACTTACTATTATTACCGCCTAGGTATTGCTGCTTTTTCATCTTGCTAGATCAAGACCAAGTAAACAGTCCCACACTTTGATTAATTCGCTTCGAGCTTAAAATTGGTAAGATACATGAATTCCGTCCTTTGCTCCGATATACATGACTCACAAGATTTATGTCACATTCATCAATTCAAGTAAAAAAACTTACCAAGCCGACAAACCCAGAAATTGAAATACCAAACTAAACAACAGATATTCGACTGGACCTACTGGACAAAATCTTCTTTTTAGCTAAAGTGGACCTTGATTGAACACCAAAAATGATTGCTAATAAGCTGTCACTTTTTTACAAAGCTCCTAAAGATTCAGTTCTTGCTGACACCATGAAGCTAACTGCGTCACATTCTAGGCGAGAAAAACACAGTAACATAGCTGCAAAAGTAATGATTCTAAGACGTAACGAGAACAAGAACTATTAATCAGTATATTTTGAATTGAACGTAACATGTGTATTCGTGTCTATTCGTGCATGAATGAAAATAAATGAAAAGAATGAATGAACACGACAGCAACATAACCACATTGAACGGTTTGTAGAGTGTAGTTCTATTAGGGTAGATACTGTAGCATGTAACGCCCGAACAAAGAAAACGTTTTTTTCAAGTTTCGCGATCCACCACACAACGACTAACGACTGCACATTTTACACTACAGTAGTAAACATACTGTCCGATTTTTAAATTTGGAATGTACCATACACTAATTATTACCAATTTATATTCAGACTTTTATTTTATGAGCAACGACATTGAACAATTGAACTAAACAACGATGATTACAAATATATTAAGCGGCATTTTGCTTTGTAAAAACTTGAGAATTTTTTTGAATTGTTTATTTCCTATCTAAATTAAAATAACAAAGATCTATAGTTAACATTTAAAAATATCACACATAGATATGAAACAAAAGTTGATCAGGAAGAAACAATAGATTATTTAATTCCTGTTTATTCTAGATTTAAGAAGATATCTGAGTGCATAATTGTATTGATGATCCTATTGTTATTATTATCAAGTCTTTTCCATGATAAAAAATTGCCTTGCGCCTGGAAGCACTAAAAGTGGAAACATTTGCTGAGACTATTTCTGTCATAATGTCCATATTTTTTAGAAGCGGCACGAAGGAAGTTATTTTGCGGCACTTTAACTTTGCGAATCATGCGCCTCACGACTCTGTACACAAGGTGTGCTCCGTCGTGCTACATCGTCGTCAACACGGTTTTTTTTGACAACTTTTTCCGCCGCCCCCGTCGGATACTTTAATTGCAGTGTTTACACGTCGAAAAAGTTTCCAAATCATAGATGCCTAATTGCACAAAAACAGCTCAAAATTGATAGTTTCTCTCAGGAAATTAAATTTTTCAAACTATTGACCCTGAAAAATTTTTCAAACAAATTTTTTTTCAAATTTCAGGTGATTTAAAATAAAAATTCCATCTTATGTTTAAAAAAAAGTTTGTGCTCCTGTTAAGTCGCCGTACCATCAACCTTCACGCCGTCGTCGTCGTTTTTCTGTCGATGCGCACCTTGAATCTGTATCGAGTATGCAATGAGTTACTGTAATGGTTCTATCAAAAGAGAGTAACCGGGACAGTGTATCAGTTTCTGTTTCATAAGCAGTTTGTAGTTCTGCTGTCTCCTACGTTGAAAAATTTCCATTTTAAACTATTGTTCGGGCTCCGCTGCGTTTCAAATCGTGTAAACGGTGTGTGTGTAGAGCGGATAAGCTAACTTTCATCATTGTTTCAGGTATTTTTTATTGTAATTTTATTAGCTTATGAATCGGTGCCGAAAACACAAATAGTTGCCATTATATTCTACGATTGATTTGTGAGAGTTGAAAAGATTGATAGCTAAGTCGAATCTCCAAAAATTGGTCTAAGAAAAAATTGAACGTCAGATTACTTCGTTCGAATATTTTCTTCCTGAGGAATTGAATTTCTGCTCGTGAATAAACTTTTTTCTGTTTTTTAATTACAATAATTATATTATTTTCGTATCGTAGACAAGTAAACTTTCAAATTTTTGAAAACTCAGGATTCTGCCCCAATATGGCACCTTCTGGGCCCACTGTGGTGTCAGTAATTAGTTCTGAATCTGAGGTGAGATTTCCGAAGCAGTAACATAGTATAAATTGCAAGTTCAAATAAATTGCAAATTGGAATACGCTTATCATTTCTAATTCCCTAATAGACCCGATTGCATCGAGTTATTTATAACTGGGAAATCAAAAACTTCAATCGGATTTGCTTACGGGGAAGCAGTGAGTTTGACCCCATTGTATCGAATCCTTTCACTGCTGGTGAAGAGATTGGCCGTGAATCGGAATGGTAAGATTTTAAATATTCTAATACTTATATACAACAATCCAACTAAATTAAACAATTCCGAAATTCTTTACGTTCAGGGAATTGACTGTCAAAGGCGATGATGGCCACATGCAAATTTGGTTGAGATTGAGGAAAACACTATATGACCGCAATGTCAACAAGAATATTTTAGTGAATCTTCATGTCTCTTTTATAAATAAGCGAGATGGAACTCACGTACACAGAATAGGTTATCATCAAATATTCCTATATTTTTAATCTTTTCCACTTATGGACATCATCTAATATGAAAAAAATTAATTGCTTAAAGGTTGCTCGGAACTTTTAAATTTTAAAGAAGAAAAAACTTGGGGAATCAAAGATCTAATAAGAATTGGTAAAATAATCGGGCTTCTGCATTTTTTTATTCTTTCATTTGTAATAAATAATATTTATCTGTGTGCAGAATCACTGTGGAGTGAAAGAGAAGTTTATGTACAAGACAACACATTGCGACTACTGTTTGAACTTGACTTCTTGGGTGACTTGGCTTGCAGTTCCAAAAACAAGGTGCGTAGAAATCCGCTAAGGAAAAAACGAACACGTGATGACCTCAACGATTTAACTGATAACGAAAGTGAGTGCGAAGCTGTGATGAAAGAAGATATGAAAAGACTGTTTGAATCGCATAATCAGTCAGATGTTATTATTGAGTGTGGCGCTCAACAATTCCCTGTCCACAAAATCATCATATGTGGTAAAGTATTTATGTGGCTCCATTCATAAATTTTTTACTCCTGCAATCTTGAAGCTAGAAATTCTTTTGAATTTTTTTTAGCTCGAAGCAGATTTTTTGCTGCTATGTTTGAGCATGATACGATCGAGACACGATCCAAAAAAGTTAAAATTGAGGACATGTCTCCAAATACTGTTCAGAATATTTTGGAGTATTTGTATACCGGTCAGGTAAAACTACCACAAGATATTGACGACCAACTGAGCTTGCTTGAAGCTGCAGATCGATACCAATTGGACGCTTTGAAGACAAAATGTTTCAAAAATTTATTTAACAATATCTCATTTGATAATGCCGGCAAATTGTGTGTTGCAGCCTATCTTCATAATGCTGAATTGGAAATAATGGAGAAAATTCGAGCGTTTTGTACTGAGTAAGTTTATTTCCTACTTTTTTGCTACCTAAATGTTTGATGTTTGCACGTTGTTAGCTATGGAAATCTAATTAACATGATGAATGGTTGATTTGGTATTTTTTACTGTAACAGTAATTGGAAATCTCTTCAGAGGAATCCAATTTTTAAAGAATGCGTGATAGCGACACCTCGCGCATTTTTGGACAAATTGAAGCCTACAGGAGTATGAACCAGTCTGAATTCTTAATTGAAATAGCAAAATTGTAGAGTTGTCATGGACTTTTTTTGCACCTATGATTCTGGTTTGCGGTCATATGTATCTGTCACAAAAACCATGCTCCGACTATGCCTTTTAAAAGGATTTTGATATGTGCTGCTGAAGAAACTAATTTCTTATCCACATAGTAATTATTTATTATATGTTGTCCCATTTTTAAAATTGAAAGCATAGATGAAATAGACTGATACTTTACCCAATGGATTTCTTTGCTCGATTTAGATTCACTTATTGAAATTTCAACTTTTTATTGACTCTTTTCGACTATGTTCCATCGATTTAGCTATGCCTAAATTGTTCTCGTGAATTTGCAATATAGAATAGATTCATACAACATCACAAGTCACATCAGTTGCAATGTAGTTAAAAATTGTGAAATAAATAAAAATCTGTTTTGTAATCATAGTTTGCGCTAGTCCAGAGTTACAGTGTACAGCGGAGTAGCACATGTGAGCATTGTGTGAGTTATCACTTTATGCGTAAAACGATGAATTTTTAAGAATAAAGTTTTTTCATTGATTTGTATTCTGTAGTATCTATACATTGCCATAATAATAAAGTCATGGAAAAAAGTGAAAATTTTTATTATCTAATTAATATCAGACTATAATTATATCTGACACGACACTGACACGAAACGCTCATCATATCAATTAAGGACTTAAACCATTAATCAATCCCAAGTGGAAGAAAAAAATGAGGTGCGAATGCTATTGGCCAGTGTCGTGGCTCGTGAGCAGAATGAGGGTATTTGAGTTACATTGCTACAAAATTTTTGAATTGAAACCAATTTTTGTGAAGCTTAAAAATTTTTATACAATGATTATTTTATTTTTGAACCCTGAGTTAGGGGAGGGCAATCCAAATTGTTATGTATCGAAAAGAACGGGAAATGACTATTTTAAAAATGAAGGTTTCGGAATAATGTATCATTGATTTTTCACTTAAAATTAGAATCAGTGGAAGATAAAGATGCAGAGCATACAGTATTTATTACCTCGTTATTTACAAAGTGAATACCCAAGGCTTCATTCCCTATCCAAAGACGTCATAAGGTTTCGAAAAAAGATTAATTTTTTTTCTGTGGCTTATTCATTTAATTGAATAATAAAAATGAAATAACATCTTTTCAGTCGGTTTCAAAGCTCATGCAACCAAGCACCACAATATGTACAAATGGAATGCAGCAGGTAAGAGTTCACCTCAGGAAACAGCTCCGAAACAATCAGGAGAAGAGCATCCAAAACCAAAGAAAATTACTTCTCGTACGAATTGGCTGAGCCTGGTACAGGTGTTAACATGCAAACCCCACCCCAAGTTGCTTAACAGCTAACATGCAGTTTGGAACAGTTTTGGAATCATGCAGTTTGGAATGGGAATGTATTCTTTAAATTGGTGGAAAAAATTTTCAACGCTTGGATTTGGGTGTTTGGTTGCTCAAACTAATGCTTGTTGTGTTTAACATTACTACCGAGACTGGTAGACATAAATCTTTAGTAGTTATGTGACCAAGGGCACTTGCATATCCTTACAGCTAGTAGGTCTTCTTAACATGCAAGCTCGGAATGTGATATTCAAACTTGTGTGAAAAAATTTCCAACGCTAGGATTTTGGTGTTTGTAATTTGAACTGATGCTTGTTCTGTTTAACATTACAATTGAAAGTTTTAACCATGGATATCCAGTAGTTGAGTGGCTATGGGCACTCCAATATCCTTACTGCTACCAAATAAATATGCAAGCTCGGAATATACTCATTAAATTAAAGTAAAAAAATTTCAACGCTGGGATTGGATGTTCATTGATTCAAAATAACTTGCGTTTTCATTTAAACTAATTTATTTTTTTGTTGATTCTCCTAAGAAAATCAAAATTAAGTTACCAAGATTGCGGCAATATGAACAGTGAAGTTAGTCGCTCAAGGCGGATTCATTATAAAACCCCTACCTATTACTATTAGTGCTGTCAGGATTATCAGTATCGATATGGGATATTAGTGGCACAAAACATGATGCAGAAGATGTGGTGCTGCCGGTTTCAATGTAAGGAACCGCACAATACAGAGTGCAATAGCGTCAGTTTCTGGAAGCCTTGAATCATGGATTTTCTGAATTGCTTGTAAAAAGCAGAATCGGATGAGTTTGGAATTGGTATGAATATGGATGCGAGGTTGTTTTATAGGTTAGGCTTTACTAACGCTCCCTTTGCAAAGCAACCACTACTTCTTATTTTTGTAGAGTTATATATTAATAATGAGACGTTATATTTCATAACTCTAATTCAGAGAATTTAAGCAGAGAAGCTTTTTGTTGAAATATGCGAATCTGAGCAACAAAGCAGTGCATTTTGTGTCCCAATTACGTTTATCATTTAATCCATTTAATATGTTTCTGTGATTAGCAAAGCGGTTAAACATAATTATTCATAATCATAATCATAAACATAGCTTTAATCAAACCAGAGGACACATTTACCTATACATGAAATAAACATTATATTAACATGCTTGTGTGACTGCTACCATACAGAATATTGTGGCGCTAAAATTTTCGCTTTCCATATATAATGAATCCCTTCAAATTAGTTGATAGATATACTGCTAGCTGGGTACCTGAAGAAAGGTTTATAAAAGTTAAAGTAAAAAAAGAATTTTTTTTGAAGTTGGACAACATAAGAAATAAAATCCGGTTCAAAAAATCCTTCTTAGGAGAACAAGTGAATGACAGTACTGGTTTAAAAATTTTGCAAAGAAAAAGTTGGAGTTAG
>Ga0210040_10011257_pt1 | contig 10153 bp, 5 predicted proteins | sample CryGeyCG12114_NA_FD_185462 | JGI IMG/M metagenome (GOLD analysis project Ga0210040, IMG submission 185462) | Groundwater microbial communities from aquifer - Crystal Geyser CG19_WC_8/21/14_NA (SPAdes) (version 2) | ecosystem: Environmental > Aquatic > Deep subsurface > Groundwater | place: USA...
CGCCGCCGCTCCGGCCCGGAAAACACCGTTACCTGACCCATCGGCCACTCCTAAGCGCACTCGTAAGAGCACGCTTAAGACCGCTCGCTCACCTGCGGGACAAGGCGGCCCCCACCGGATGGGTACCCCGAAAGCGCCGGCCGGTGGCAAGCTGGTCGTGCACGAAGTCCAGGCTCCAGCGCTGGTTGGGGAGCGCCAGCACCGGCGCAGGTGCCCGCGCGCCAACGGCGCGCCTTCTTCCCCGCCGACGCCTGACCGTTAGGCCTTCCTCGCGATACAGACGCTGGGTCTTCTTGCGGTTAATGGTGACGCCGTCACGCCGGAGCAGGATGTGCAGGCGCCGATAGCCGAACCGGCGACGCTGCTGCGCTAGGTCGCACAACCGCTGCCTCAGTTCGGCATCGTCACCCCGCTGCGAGCGGTAGCGCATGCTCTTCCGATCCGCCGAGATCACCCGGCACGCCCGCCGCTCGCTCATCCCGAACGCCGCTTGCAGGCGCTCGACCGCTTCGCGTTGCGCGGCAGGCGTCACCACTTTTTTGACAGCAGGTCTTTCAACCCCGCGTTGTCCAGCATGGCGTCCGCCAGCAACCGCTTCAGCTTGGCGTTCTCATCCTCTAGCACCCGCAGCCGCTTCGCCTCGGACACCTCCAGGCCGCCGTACTTGGCCTTCCAGGCGTAGTAGGTGGCGCTCGACATGCCGTGCTTGCGACACAGCTCCGTCACCACCGCGCCCGCCTCGGCCTCCTTCAGGATGCCAATGATATGCTCTTCCGAAAACTGCTTCCGCTTCATTCCGTCCGTCCCCTCGAGAGGCCGGACTCTAGCTCCAAGTGGAGGAAAAAATGGGGGTCACGTCACTGGCGGCATGCCCCCGGCTACGGTGCCAACGCCTCAACCAACCATCACGAAGGAGCGAGGCCTTACCTCTGATTGGTAACAATCAGGGGAGAACGTCAACCGCCCATCCGCGAAGCTGGTGTCGCAATAAATGGTCGATCTTCGCGCCCGGTTAACCGGCGGCTGATACGAGGATCGAAGCGAACGCCAGCAGAGCATGGCGAACACAAAAGGTTTGAAGGCGATGGATCATCTCGGCGCCAGCTCGCCGTTTCTTGAGCAAGAGTCAGGCGAGGCAGAAATGCTCTCGTTGCCAGTGCCGCTAGCTACTAGAAGCGATCGGCCTGGGTGCTACAAAACTTCTGTTGGTTCGCCGCAAGCCCGGCTCGACGAACTCGTCGAACTCGCGGCCGATATCGTCAATGTGCCCATCGCGGCTCTGGCCGTCAGGGATCGCGGTCGGCAGCGCTTTGAAGCGCTTTTCGGGCTCCAAATCGATGATGCTCCACTTATCGGATCCGCATTCGAGAGGTCTCTCGGCACACCCGGCGTGATCGTGATCGGAGAACCTGACGGCGCGGTCTTGCTGCCCGGGGTGGATGGTCTTTCCTTCTTCGCCGGGATCAGATTGGAAGATTGGCGCGGGGAGCCGCTCGGCACTCTGTGCCTCTACGATCGTAAGCGGCGCCCTGCGGAACTCCCGCCGCGCGAACGCCGCATGCTGGAATCCATCGCTCGCCAGCTTGCCGGCTGGCTGGAGCTTCGCCTTGAGACGGGCGAAAGGCAGCGGCGGGACGAGGCCAGGCGGATCGCCCTTGAAGCAGCCAACATTGGTACATTTGTAAGCGAGTCCAGCGGCGTTGCTGATTGCTCTGCTGAGTTTTACCGCCAACTCGGGGTGCGCGAAGACACGCCGTCCATCGGTCGTAAATGGTTGGAGCTGGTGCATCCCCTAGATCGCCCTCGTGTAGATTGCGCGCTTGCCGCCGCTCTGGAGAGCGACGAGCACTTTGACTGTGATTTCCGCATCCTTCGTGCCGACACGGGGGAGTTGCGCTGGATCGCGAGCCGCAGCAAGATCGAGCGTGCAGAGGATGGCACGCCGCTCCGGGCGATCGGCGCCAACATCGACATTACCGACTTGAAGCGGGCTCAGTTCGAAGCGGAGGAGAACCATAACCTGCTGCGCAGCGTGATCGACCAGAGTTCGGACACGATCTTCGTGAAGGACCTCGAACATCGGTACCTGCTGGCGAGCAGCAATTGCGAAAAGACCACGGGTTTGCGGGCGGACCAGATGATCGGGAGAACCACGCGCGATTTATTCCCCTCCGAGATGGCCAGCAACATCGAACGGATGGACGAAACCATCCTCAACAGCGGGAAGCCTGCGCTGTTCGAGCGTGAGGTGATGCTGCTGGGCGCGCGACGTATCCTGCAGACGGGGGTGATGCCATGGCGGCGGGATGGAGAGATGCGCGGCCTCGTCGCAGTCTCCCGTGATGTCACGGAGCACAAAGCGGTTGAGATTGCACTGCGCGAGAGTGAGGAGCATTTCCGCCTGGCGGCTCAGGCTGCTGGCCTGGGCATCTGGGACACCGATCTGATGACCGGCGTTCGTCGCTGGTCTGACGAATTATTGACGATCTTTGGTCTGCCGCCGGGTTCACCAGCAGATCCGAAGCTGGCTCGTTCCCTGATTTGCACCGATGATCAGCCAACATTCGATCAGTTCGGCTTCGCTATTCATGGCCGCGACGCCGATTTCTCTTTTGACGCCACAATGCGGGTGTTCCGCGCGGACACCGGCGAAGAGCATTGGATCAAGACGAAGGGCTGGAAGACACTCAGCGCGTCGGGAGTGCTTACGCGCGTCATCATCACCATACGCGATGTGACCGAGGAAAAGACGGTCGAAAAGCGTATCCGCTGGGCTGCGACGCACGATACACTCACCGGATTGCCGAACAGACTTTACTTTCAGGAAGAAATCGCGGCAGCCTTGACCGATAACCATCATCCCATGCGCGTTGGTTTACTGCTGCTGGATCTCGACAACTTCAAACAAGTGAACGACACGCTCGGGCACGATGCCGGCGACGCACTTCTTCGATCTTTGGGCGAACGCTTGCGCAACGAACTCGGAGGGCAGAACTTGGTTGCCCGCTTGGGCGGCGACGAATTTGCGGTCATCCTGCGCGATATAGATGGCGAGCAAAAGCTAAAGGAGAGCGCAGACCGCCTCATGATGCGGCTGCGGGAACCCTTTAACCATGCGGGGCAGAGTCTTGACTGCCGGGCCAGCATTGGGGCTGTTCTCTATCCTGACCACGGCGGCACAGTGAACGAGTTGTTCAAGAATGCGGACATCGCCCTTTACGCGGCAAAGGGCGCCGGCCGCGGGAAGGCAAAGCTGTTCCAGCCCAGAATGCTCGCCGAACTAGAGCGACGGTCCACCATGCTCAGAAGGGCGCGTGCCGCGCTCGAAAGTGACCGTATACTGCCATACTACCAACCCAAGGTGGAACTGGCAACGAGGCGACTGGTCGGGTTCGAAGCGTTGCTGCGCTGGGAGAAACCGGGCGAAGGCCTGCAGACGCCGGGCGGCATAGAAGCAGCGTTCGAGGATCTCGATCTCGCCACCGACATCAGCGACCGCATCCTTGAACAAACGACAGCTGACATTCGGCGCTGGCTGGATCAGGGCGTGCCCTTCGGTCATGTCGCGATCAATGCTTCGGCGGCTGAATTTCGCAGGGATACCTTCGCCGAGCGCCTCCTGGCGCATCTCCATCGCGCTGGGGTGCCGGGCAGCTTCCTTGAGGTTGAGATCACTGAAAATGTGATTCTTGGCCGTGACGGCGAATATGTACAGCGCGCATTGCAGGAGCTTAAGTCAGCAGGCGTGCGGATCTCCCTCGACGACTTCGGTACGGGATTCGCTTCGCTTTCGCACCTGAAGCAGTTCCCTGTCGATTTTATCAAGATCGATCGATCTTTCGTGCGCGACATCGCGAATGACGCGAGTGACGCTGCAATCGTTCGCGCGGTTCTGAATCTCGGTAGGACCTTGGGCATCGGCGTGATCGCTGAAGGCGTGGAAACCGCAGCTCAAGCCGAATATCTGATGCAGCAAGGCTGCAAGTTCGCGCAAGGCTATCTCTTTGGCCGCCCGCAATCAGCGGCCCGGGCACAGGAATTGATCCAATAGACGGAGAGCGGCGGCTCGCTGATCCGTCCTGTTCTCTCAGAATGGTCCCGTAACGAGGAGTAACGCGGCCTCTCTTCCCGAGGGTTCTGCTTTGATCCCGAGGTAAGAGGTTATCGGGACCAAGCTGTGCTCGCGGGCAAGCAGAAGTCGGTCCTGCCGTGCGGCCGTTCTCACGGCCCGGACTGGGCCTCGAGTTTAATATCCAGTTTGCAGTAACGAAGGTCGAGAAGCTGTCGCTCTGCCGCGGCCTCACCTCAGGTAATTCGCCAGCTTGCGGGTGAACGTCTGCTGCTCCCCCGACCCCTGCAATTCGATAGCGCGGCTTCAAACGCCTGGTGCGCGTCAGCAGATGTCGGGACAGGTCCTGGCTCCAAAGTCCCGGTCATCCGGGTTCGCCGTCGTGAAAGCGATCATCGCTCCTCTTCCACGCTCGCCTCCCTGCTGATGATTGCCTGACACGCCTCTGTTGGCACACGTTGGCAGTCATGCGTTGATCGCAGGATTACCACGGGTTAGCTCATGACTGTGATCAATCGCGGGCCCAATGCAACGCGCACCATCGCCTCGTACGAGAAGGCCGGCACGCGCTCTGACACGGCCCAGCCGGCGCTTCTCGATGCTGCGCGACGCTGGCTGCGCGTTCGCGATCAGACGGCCGAGCTGCTCCCGAAGGACCTGAGGCGCGATGCGCCGTGGGGCATGCTGCTGGAGCTCTTCGTCAACGAGGAGGAAGGCGGCATCGTCTTCGTCAAGCAGCTGATGATCACCTCTGGCGAAAGCGCCGCCGCGGCCATGCGGCTGATCGACCGGATGGAGATCGCCGCCCTCGTCACCCGCACGCCTGACGCGCTCGATCATCGCCGCGTGATCGTCCAGCTTACCGCGCAGGGGCGCGCGCTCATGCTCGAATGCCTTCACCTCCTGTTCGGCGAGGAGGAGGAGGCCGCGGCCGAGCGGCCCGCCCCGCCCAAAGCGTACAAGCCGCGCCGAAAGCGGTAGAACGTCGTGCGCGAGCGGCTGGAAGAGCCCCCATCAGCCTGCTGATGGGCGCACGCCCAATGGCCTAAACACTTGCAACACAATGGTAAAGACCGAGTTGATTTGTTCCGCAAGCGGAATGAATGTCGGTTTTCGTGTTGCCCCAGCCGCCTGACCGGCCATAATGTCCACATACATTGATGTTGCAGAGCAGCATAGCGCTGTCGATACTTCGTGCCTTTTGGGTCGCACCTTCAATGCATCAAAAATGATTAAAGTAGATCGACTTCACTATTTGGCGTCGAGAATATGCTCAAATATCGGGTGCAAGTTACTGTCTTGCCCACGGGGCGGCGAGTCCCGTTCCTGGTCTCGGGCGACAAAAAGAAACAGCTTGGGAGTTTGTTAGATGGCCGAAGCAACGTTGATCGATCGGGTCACCGGCGTTCAAGAGGTCGTTTCGTTCGACTCTGTCGCCCTCAACGATGCCACTGTCGTGGTCCTGCCGGTCGAGCGGGCCGACATCGCGGCCTTCAGCCGGCAAGGCGAGAATTTGGTCATCCAGCTGACCTCCGGCGAGACGATCACGGTGGAAGACTTCTACGCCACCTGGCCCGATGGCGAGGTCAGCGAGCTGGTGCTGCGCGAACTGGATGGCTCCTCGTGGTGGCTACGGGACGAGAGCGGGCTGGACCTACCGCAATATTCCGAGCTCAAATCCGTCGACCAGCTCCTCGCCGCCGACGTTGCCTCCAGCGGTGCGCTGGGCGGCATCGGCGCCACGGGCGGCGGGCTGCTCGGCGCCGCGGCGCTGGTCGGCGGTCTGGCGGCGGCGGCGGCGGAGGCGGTGGCGATGAAACGCCCGCCCCTCCCCCCTCCCCTCCGCCCGGTGATACCAGCGCCCCCTCGGCCGCCACAAACCTGCAGGTCGTCAATGCCGGACAGGCCGTCACGGGCCGCGGCGAGGCTGGGGCCACCGTGCGCATTACCGGTCCTGATGGCCAGGTCCTGGGCAATGGCACGGTGGGTGCCGACGGCGCCTTCAGCGTCGCGCTGACCACACCCCAGATCGACAGCCAGCAGCTGACCGTCCGGCTGACCGACGCGGCCGGAAACACCTCCGCCCCCGCCAGCCTCACCGCGCCGGACCTGACCGCCCCTGTCGCGCCCGATGCCGCGCTGGAGAACGATGCCGGCGTGCCGGGCGACGGCCTGACGCAGGACGGGACCGTGCTGGTGACCGGCATCGAGGCCGGAGCCACCTTCGAATACAGCCTGGACGCCGGCCTCACCTGGATCGCCGGCTCCGGCGACCGGTTCGAGCTTCCGGAAGGTACCTACGATGATGGCGAGGTGCTCGTCCGCCAGACGGACGCCGCAGGAAACGACAGCAGTGTCGAAGCGCTCGGCCCGGTCACAATCGACGACACCGACTCCGATGCAGATGCCGATGCTGATGCGGACGCCGACGCGGACGCCGATCTCGGTCAGGAGGATGATGCCGGCTTCGTGACCGTGCAGAGCCTCTACGCCGAGTGGACCTCCACCGCTTCCGACAGCGGCTCCAGCCTTGCCGCGGTTGACGCGCTAGGCTTCGGCGTCGAACTGGAAACCGACGTCCCCGTTCTCGACTTCACCGTGCAGGACGGCGAGAGCGTCGATATTCTTGCGCGCCTTTCAACCGATGGCCTCGCCTCGGTCGGCCTGCTGGGCGACGTTCAGCTGGTCCTGCAGGAGTTCAACGCCACCACCGCGGCCTGGGAGAACGTGACCAGCCACGGCAACGGCGGCGTGCTCGATGTCGCCCTGTTGGGCCCGGACCATGTGGGCGAGGTCATCATCGATGATCTGGAGGCGGGACAATACCGGCTGATCGCTGCCAGCGATGTCCCGGTCATCGTCGGCCTCGCCTCATCGGTGAGCATGTCGGCGGAAATGACCACCTCCACCTACCAGGTCGAGGGTTCGGCGGCCGGTGACATTCACCACAATGACGAACTGACGAGCACGTGGGTCGTCACGGCCGCCAGCACGGTCGAGACCGAGACCCTCGGCGACGACGGCACGGCCTTCGTCACGGGTGAGTTCGGCACGCTCCAGATGAACTCGGACGGGAGCTACACCTATTCCGTCCATCCCGAGGCGGAGATCACCTCTCCTCAGGAAGACGTGTTCACCGTCAGCATGACCGAAGGCTCGAACATCGCCACGTCCAGGCTCCGCTTCGCCGTCTTCCATGACACCGAAGCGCCCGAGCCGCCCGCTGCCGTGCTCTCGGCGGACGGAACGATCGTGTCCGGCCTGCCCGGCGCTGCCCATGCTGGCGCTACCGTCACCGTCTACGACGCCGGCCGCGGGGTGATCGGCACCGCGGTGGCCGCAGGAGACGGGAGCTACGAGGTCACGCTCAGCTCCCCGCAGGTGGATGGCGGAACGATCGCCGTCACCGCCACCGATTTCCCGGGCAACGAGTCCGGCGATACCATCGTCCCGGTGGGCGACCTGTTCGCCCCGCCCGCGCCGACCGCCGAGGTGTCGCAGGCCGATGGCACCAGCGTGAGCGGCACGGCGGAGCCCGGCTCGGCGATCACGATCTACGCCGCCGGCACCGCCACCGTGCTGGCCACCGGCAGCGCCGACGATCTCGGCAACTACTCCATCGCGCTCACCCCGGCGCTGGTCGACGGTGAGACCGTGGAGGTCACCGCCAGCGACGACGGCGGCGAATCCCCGCGCACCGCCAACACCGCTCCCGATCTGTTCGCCCCGACCCTCCCCACGGCGGAGGTGTCGCCGGACGGCATGCTCGTGACCGGCACGGCCGAAGCCGGGTCGACCGTCACCATCTACGCGGCCGACGGCGTCACCCCGCTGAACAGTGGCACGGCCGGAATCGACGGCACCTACTCGATCGCGCTCCCCGCCCCGCTGGTGAATGGCGAGATCGTGCAGGTCGAGGCCAGTGATCCGGGCGGCACCTCCGCCCAGACCCCCGCGACCGCGCCCGACTTCGACGCTCCGCTCGCCCCCTCCGCCACCGTCACGCCCACGGGTGACGCCGTGTTCGGCATCGCCAAGCCCAACACGCTGGTGACGGTTTACGCGGCCGACGGCACCACCGCGCTCGGAGCCGTCCCCGCCGACGGCGCCGGCGCCTACACCATTCCCCTCATCCCGGCGCTGGTCGACGGGGAGACGGTGCAGGTGGAGGCGGGCGACATCACCGGCATCTCGCCGCCGCAATCGGCCACCGCGCCGGATCTGTTCGCTCCGCCCGCACCGACTGCGGACATTTCGCCGGTCGATGGCGCCAGCGTCACCGGCACCGCGGAGCCCGGCTCCACCATCACGATCTACGCCGCTGGCACCGCGCCGGTGCTGGCCAGCGGCACCGCTGACGATCTGGGCAACTACACGGTCGAGCTCACTCCGGCCCTGGTCGACGGAGAAGGGGTGGAGGTCACCGCCAGCGATGGCGGCGGCGAGTCCCCCCGCACCGCCGACACTGCGCCCGACCTGCTGGCCCCGCCAGCCCCGACTGCAGACGTCTCGCCGACCGATGGCGCCAGCGTGAGCGGCACGGCGGAGCCCGGCTCGACGATCACCGTCTACGCCGCCGGCACCGCCACCGTGCTGGCCAGCGGAACGGCGGATGGCTTGGGCAACTACGCCATCCCGCTCACCCCCGCGCTGGTCGACGGACAGATCGTTGAGGTCACCGCCAGCGGTGCCGGCGGCGAGTCCGCCCGCACCGCCGACAATGCGCCCGATCTGCTGGCCCCGCTCGCACCGACTGCGGACGTCTCGCCAGTAGATGGCGCCAGCGTGAGCGGCACGGCAGAGCCCGGCTCGACCATCACCATCTACGCCGCGGGCACCGCCACCGTGCTGGCCAGCGGAACGGCGGATGGCCTCGGCAATTACGCCATCCCGCTCAGCCCGGCGCTGGTGGATGGCGAAATCGTGGAGGTCACCGCAAGTGATGCCGGCGGGGAATCCGCCCGCGTCGCCGACACCGCGCCGGACCTACTGCCGGCGGACATTCCTGTCGCTAGCATCTCGGCAGACGGCACCAGCGTCACCGGCACCGGCGACTCGGGGGACACGATCACCGTCTTTGCGGCGGATGGCACCACCGTGCTGAGCAGCTGCACCGTCGCCGCGGATGGCACTTACACGATCGCCCTGCCAAGCCCGCTGTTCGATGGCGAGACCGTGCAGGTTGCCGCCAGCGACCCCGGCGGCACCTCCCCGCTCGTGTCGGCCATCGCGCCGGACCTGTACACCGCGCTCGACAACAACGAGACGCTCAACCTGACGGTAACCCCCACGACCGTCACCAACCAGGGCTCCTCCGCCAGTGTCAGCGGCGTGCTCGGGCTCGGGCTGCTCGGTGGGCTGGTCAATCTCAGCCTCCTGCAGACCAATGCCGCCTTCACCTTCACCGTGCCCGAAGACACGACCCGCCAGGTCACCCTCGATGGCGGCGGGGTGGCGCTCGCCTCCGTCAACCTCGGCGATCCGAACCTTGATCTGCTGGTGTTCGAGAACCGTGGCGGCGTGATCACCGAAGTCTACCGTCAGGTGGACTGGCTGGAGTTCAATCCGGGCGTACTCGGCATCGTCCTGCCGACCTGGAGTGCGGACCCGGCCGTTCTTCCGCGGTTCGAAGGCGGCGCCACCTACTACGTCGTGGCCGCCAACTCCGTCGGCATCGCCAATCTGACGCTGCTGGGCAACGTGTCGGTGCAGACCGTTTCGGACGTGACGACGGACTACACCAACCCCGTCTCCGTCACCGGCACGATCTCGGGCGGTGTCCTGGTCGACGATGCCGTCGCACCGGGGGCGCTGGTCTCCGCGGTGGACGGCACTGCAATCACCGGGCCCGCCACGCAGGTCGCCGGGGATTTCGGCACGCTGACGATCAATCCGGACGGAAGCTACAGCTACGCGGCGGATCCGGCGTTTGACGGGCCGTTCGGCAGCCAGGATGTCTTCACCTACACCTGGACGGCACCCGGCGGCGCGATCGAGACGGCGAACCTCACGATCACGCTCGATTTCGCCGGGCCCCCCGCGCCGGCGACTCCGCTCGCGGCGATGTCGTACGATTTCGACCTG
>Ga0210040_10011258_pt1 | contig 10153 bp, 5 predicted proteins | sample CryGeyCG12114_NA_FD_185462 | JGI IMG/M metagenome (GOLD analysis project Ga0210040, IMG submission 185462) | Groundwater microbial communities from aquifer - Crystal Geyser CG19_WC_8/21/14_NA (SPAdes) (version 2) | ecosystem: Environmental > Aquatic > Deep subsurface > Groundwater | place: USA...
CCATGCTCTTGCATATTTTTACTGCGACTACAAAGACCCAAAAACTCACGACATCGCAAACGTCCTAGGTTCGCTGGCAGCGCAAATTGCTGTACACAACGAAGAAGCCATGAAGTGTCTACTACATCACTATCAGAAGTTCTGTCAGCCAGGCCGACCACCTCTATCTGAGGAGACGCCAGAACTAGCCGATCTGATTCGAGAGATGACCAAGCGTTTTGACCGAGTGGTCGTGATTGTCGACGGCCTCGACGAGTGTGGCAATAATGTCCCGGAAGTCACAAGGGAGCTTAATAACCTGGTTCTTCAGAATCCGACCAACATCAGTATGCTTCTGTTGAGCAGACATGAGCACGAAATCGAACATGTATTGGCAAGCGACTATATCCACGTTCCAATCTCCGCGAAATCACCCGATCTCCAGTTGTACGTGTATGCGCAGATGGAAAGAAGCACAGCGGAGGGTCGACTGATCATCGATGACGCTGACATCAAGTCCAAGATCATACAGAAGTTGGTGAACAGTGCAGATGGCATGTGAGTTCTCCTATCCCTAATGCAAACATTACCCATGGGCTGTATCGGTTGCTGTTAAACATCACGCTTGTCGAAACTTCCAGCAGCTCCGGTTGGGGATACATGGCCTTCTACCTGCTTACATAATCTACGTCCTAACCCCATTTCATCCTGCTAGGTTCCGATGGGTTGCGTGTCAAATGGATTACCTTTGTGACCTCGCCACGGACAGCGAGCGCGAAGCAGCGCTGAATGACCTGCCACCGGATTTGTACTCTAGCTACGAGAGAATCCTTGATCGAGTCAACCAGAAGGGCCCTTCGATTCAACGACTTGTACAGCGTACCTTGAAGTGGGTCATCCTTTCGAGAGAACGCCTCTCCGTTCCTGCTCTGCGTGAAGCACTTGCAGTAGAGCAGGGGGATACCATCTTAGAAAAGGGAAGATTACCCGGCGAGAGTGCTATACTGAGGCACTGCAGCTCTCTCATTCGCAAGTCCGCGAACGGACTATATATTGAACCAGCCCATTTCACCGTGAAAGAATACTTGGAAAGGATTCCATTAGGCAACAAGGAACTTAGCCGCTACCGAATCGAGAGAACGGATACAAATCTCTATCTGGCAGTGGTGTGTGTGACATACCTCAGTCTTGATGACTTCGGGCATTTCGAGACCCTTCTATATGTCCAGCACCGCTTGGATAATCACCCGTTTCGACGCCATGCTGTGGAGTCTTGGATGTACTATGCACGAGGACACTTTGGGAACGTTGACTTGATGCAACTCATACGGAAGTTGATGAAGCCAGAAAAGAGCAACAAATTCCTTACTTGGCTTCATGACTATATCTGGACAGAACCATATCTTAGAAGCTCGGAGTTCGTTCTAGAAGACAACTGGATGCAGTTTACTGAGAGTGTTACGCCACTACATTGTGCGGCCTTCCTACGAATACCGAGCCTGATTGAATGGCTAGTAAGCGAAGGCGTAGCGACTAATGGTATGAGTGTCGTCGGTTCCCCTTTGCACTGCGCGATCCTTGGCATTGATGTGTTCACCTCAGCGATGGATGAGGCATCAAATAACGACCTTTTCGATTCCCTCGACGCACCAGGGACACCGCTTACGCGGCTATAGAAGCCTTGATCCGTTGTCAGGCCGATGTAAACCAAGTATATTGGAGGCGAAAGGGCAAAACTTACGTTTCGACCTTGTACCTCTTGTTACGTGGCTGGGAATCAGACAAAGAAGCCCTCTGCCGGTGTATCAAGCTGCTGTTGAACGCAGGAGCGACGCTTGATGGACGTGCCGGGGAGGTCGCAAACTTCATCGAACGAGATGTGTCTGTGGTTGAATGCTTCGGTGCTGATCACATTGAAAAGACGTATCGAGCCGAGTTTCTTGACACTCTATGCTCGTGTAAAGACTCAGCGTGTGCTGATGATCAGATGGCTGAGTTCTCGGTCGTGGACAACACTTCGAAGCAGCAGAACGTGGACCTTCTTCAGTCCACCCTCAGATTTGCTGCACGTTTTCAACAGATGCCCAGCCTGGAGAAGTTGTTGGCCATTGACAAAGTTGACGTTAACGCTGTAGATGATGTGGAGGGGTTGAATGCCTTGCACATTGCAGCGAGATATGGGAACATCGATGTGGCAAGCATACTCTTAGCGCACGGTGCCGACGTCAACGCAATTTCTTCTTTTGGCAACACACCACTGCATGAATGTGCATGGCGCAGAGACGCTACCATGGTGTCTCTGCTTCTTTCGAAGGGCGCTAAAACGGACATCCAGAACGAGATACACAACACCGCCTGGAGCACAGCGGCTATTCACGATAACATTGCTATGCTCAAAATGTTCGAGGCTACCTACGAGGGTCAAGAGAACACAATCTGCGAGCTTCTGGCCTTGAGGCACGGACCACTTTTTCAAGCAGCAGAAAGTGGTAGAGCCGAAGAAGCTACTGTCTTCCTAGCATCGAACACCCGCCGGGCCAATTTAGTTGATGAGGATGGCTACACCCTTTCGCACCGGGTGAGATACATGAGCTTTGGACTCCTCAAAACCCTAACGCAACAGGGTCTTAACGTCAAAGCCATCGATAAGCTTGGGCGCACCGCCTTGCATGTGATAGCCGAGTCAGAGCTACCACAAACTGTTTTGAAAGAGAACATTCGCCTGCTACTTGCGCAAGGCTGCGACCCTGGCCACATATCTCATCCGCATGGCACTGCATTACATGCACTGTTGGCAAACAAGTCTTTCATGAACGAGACCGATGTCATCAAAAAGGTTGATTACATCCAATTGTTTTTCTCGGAATCAGTGAAGACCGCAGTGGATGGTGGTGGTATGACGGTGCTGGATGCCTGTACTACGAAGGCGTGGCACACCTCTGGCTTCATCGAGGTCTTCAATTGCTTGTTGCTGTATGGCATGCAATCTGGAACTGATCGAGATCTTTTCGCCGATCTAGTCAATCAATTGCTAGGGGTCCCAAATCCTGCATGGACCCCAGAACACTTTTTCCTTCCACGGGCCTCCAATATCCTGCGCAAACTGTTGACAATCCACCCTGATCCATCTGTGATTGTACATGGCTTGAAGGGTCGCAGAGCGGCTGTGTGGGCAGCTCGGCACTCCTTGTCTGACCTGCTGTTAGACCTTGTGGATAAAGGCGTCAGCTTAACATATAAGGTCAAAGAGCTTGAATCCGAGTGTGTGCTTCAAGCCATGATGCGTGGCCACCATGAAGACGCTGTACTGAGAAGTGTCTTGGATCTGAGCAGTGACCATGATTTGAAGACGAAGTCTAAGACATCTGGAAGTCTGCTGCACTTACTCTGTGCCAAGGACAGCAGCGCTCGAGCAGTCGCTGTGTCTATGCTCTTAGACAGAGGCTTGGATGTTGATGCAGCATGTGACAATGGCCGTACTCCCTTGATGATGGCTGCGTCTAGTGGACGGCTTGAACATCTACGTTGCCTCCTCGCGAGAGGTGGGAGCGTACAGAGACGTGATCTCTACGGATGGAATGTCTTTCACCATGCGTGCCTTGGAGGTAACCCGGAGATAGTTGAATACCTGGTAACCAACGCTGGTTCGTGCCTTCAATGGGATGTCCGTGTCAATCTTGAGTGGAAGCTGGGCGGGACCACACCATGGATGCTGCAGGACTGCACAGTGCTTCGTATGGGCACGATGGAGACGAGCACTCTTGCACTACTACTCGACAACCACCCATGCTTGAACATAGATATCACGACCATGACATTGGAGACGCCTGTGCATACCGCAGTACTCACTGGATCTTGCGAGACCTTGAATCTACTTATAGATCGCGGCGCAGCAGTTGATTCTCAAAATAGAGATGGTCAGACCCCACTTCATTTAGCTGTTGTGCATTACCGTCTTGATATCGTCCAGACGCTTTCGAAGAAGGGTGCGAACATCAACGCCAAAACAAAAATAGGTTTGACAGCATTACACTATGCTGCTCTGAATGGCTTCGACCAACTGACTCGCTTCCTGCTTAGCACCGGCGCCACGTCGACTCGAGACGTCCAGGGATTGACGCCAGAGTTGGCGGCACGATCGAAAGGCTACCTGGGAATCGCAAATCTCTTGAAGCAGCACTTTGACGAAGAAACAGGTTTGTAAACATGTATCCTCTGACTGAATTAACAATTGACTGAAACCAGGCCAAGAGACAACCAAATTGCCGCACGAAGCCCGCCCCGCCACGAGGCGCAACATCTTCACAGCCTTACTAAAGGCCATAGAGATGGGCGATAGCATAGTTGTCCGCGAACTGGCGACGGTAGATACGGAGAAGGAAAACCCTGCGTGCTCTGGATGTTCGCCGGTGCAGGTAGCCGTCGAGTGTGGACAGTGGGATATTCTCAAAGTGCTGCTCGAGACAGGCTACCCTGCACGTTCTGTTGGCTGCTCACACGGTAATACTCTGGGCCTTTCGCCTATACATCTAGCATTGGCTGCCGACGCGCCTAAGCAAATTCTGGAGCTACTGCTTTCACAAACGGACAGAAACGACATGTATGCACGCTTTGCTCTGCACCCTGTGCATCTTGCAGCAGCACATGGCAATACTAAGGCTATGGAGGTTCTCCTGCGTCACTACACGAGTAGCAAGACAGAGCCATCATTCAAACTCGACCGGCTCATTGTACGCGAGGAAGACCTTTCACAATGCGTGCAGCACATATTTAAGGGCGACGCTGCGGATTTCTTTGTTGGCACTCCGCTCCACCTAGCAGCTGTTGCGAACAACTCCAAGCTCGCGAAAGTGCTTCTAGACCACGGCGCGGGATTGGAGATCTGTACACCCGACGACCTGTGCACACCACTGCATTTCGCTGCTGGAACTGGATCTCTTGAGGTACTCGACTTGCTCCTTGACCGTGGAGCTGATATTGAGGCCCGTACGGATCGAGGTTTTACGCCAGTGTTCTTTGCTGCGTGGTACAGGAAGTTGGCAGCTGTGGAGCTATTGCTCAGTCGAGGAGCCTGTCTGACGATAGGCGAGGTACAGCTCGATTGTCACAGGGCGCTGCTTGAAGACCCTCGCTTTGCTGTCTTACTTCTTAAGAAGAAATTGTCTTCAGTCCTATTCGTGCAAGCGGGATTGAGGGATGAGGGGCTTTGGGCTTCCGGGTCTGCACAGCTTCTTTTTCATTCGAACGATCCTGCGCCTGCCAACTTCAATCTCCCTGAAGACAGTTTGAGTCGCCAAGTCTATCACGAAGGTATTTCTCGACTCAAGATGGTCCTTAGATGGCTCGACAAGCAAGATCTACTCTCGGCACAGATCCGGTTCAACCGTCCGTCGCCTCTGTGCATTGCGGCGCAGAAAGGCGATACAGTGATCGTCCACACACTCCTCGATGCTGGTGCTAACATCGATGATACAGGCTGCGAAGAAGGACCTCCACTCATGCTAGCATGCGCCATCAACCGACTTGACATCGTCAAAACCCTTGTCCGACGTGGCGCCAGCCTCACCACAACTTCTGACGGCAAGCTGAGTCATGCGCTAGCCCACGCTCCAAAATACAAACGCATCCAACGCTGGCTGTTGGTTGGCAGATGGACCGAGCAACGACGCATTTCTGCGTCACCTCACGATGGCAACGATAGAGAGCAAAGCGTCAAAAGCTGGTCGGGTCTTCGAGAGGTCAGTGAGCCGTTGGGGCTCGAGTACAAGCAACGTCGGGATGAGACGCTCCTGATGTGGAATATTCGCAAAAGACGGATGCTGAAGTGGTTCGAGGGGAGGGTGTTACATTATGGGCCTGGAGTAAAGTATGTCTTTGCAAATTTTGACTGAAAGGATGTTTCTACCAGGATAGGGCTCCGTTGCTTGCTTCGCTCTTGTGGACCTTTGTCGGCGTGGTTTTGAGGTTGTGTGTGAGAAAGGACGCGGCAAGGCAACGTTCAAAGTAAGCGACCGTCACAACTCCACGCACTCAGATTCGTGAATTTTTCTCAAAACGTCTTGGGTCCCAGAATTTCTTGTTAATCCTTTTAAGCCCTTGATCTCTACACCCTAGCGCTACCGTCGGATGTTAAGCGGACCGAAGACGGATGAATTGACACGCCTTTCATCCATTGAGGGCGCCGATGACGGTGGACTAGGCGTCTCTTCTTGACAGTGCCCTAAAGGTCATCTTTGGTGTCAACTAGAGTTAATTCTGATCCCTTGCAGGTCTGTCTCGCTTTGACCTTGGTCTTGGAGTCGAGGAGTAGCGTAAAAATCCCAACAGTTGTAGTATTGCAGATTTCACTATAGTTTACTATTAAGTGGGATCGCCTCCGGTATACCAAACCTCGAAATATCGTCACTAGTCCGACCATCTATTGCCAACTCCGCCAGAACCCGACCAATCGCTGGAGCAAGCTTGAAAGCATGGGCAGCGCCTAGGCCCACAATAATATCGCAGTGCCTTTTCAGAGGACTAATAACGAATTGACGGTCTGGTGTGATAGTATATTGGCAACTCACCGTACGAAGCGGCTGACGACCCTTATCTGGTATCATGTTGTCCATGAAGGATGTTAGTTGCTGAAGTAACTTTGACGAATGAACATAGGTACGCTGCTCAGGTGTCATAAAGTTCTGCGCGTTGTCGCGGCCTGCCTTGATGGTTGGCTCACCGAACGTTGGAAATCCGTAAAACCATAGCTCGCCCTCATATATCCAGACTGGGAAGCTGGTGCCAGTAAAAGCTGCTGGATCTGTTGGCTTGTAGTATGTCACCTGTTCTTGCGATATAGACAAAGGTATCTCCGCATTAAGAGGAGCAAGAAGCTTATTGGTCCAGGCGTCGGCTGTGAGAATGACTTTGGCTGCGCGAACCTGACCTTTCGAAGTATCGATTATTACACCTGTACTTCCTTTTTGTGGTGTCAGACGTTCCACGCACGTGTTTTCTCGTAAAACAGCACCGTGGACGCGTGCCAGGTGCTGCATAGCTGATACTGAGCGTGAAGCATGGACAATTCCTGAGTCCGCCGTATACACGCTGTCCACGTTGGCTGGTATGTTGAATTGCGGCCATCGCTTATTCACCTCCGCGGCGCAGAGAAGCTCGTAGGGGATATCGTTCGCGGCCAAACTCCTGGCGAAGTTGATGGCCGGCTGCGGTCCATCCTGGGGAAGGAATATCAGACCACCAGTTATAGTTAAAAGGCTTAGTCCTGTGGCTTTTTCGATATCGGCCCAGTCCTTGTACGCAGCTTTAGCAAGTGCTACATACTCAGGCGATTCGTACGAGGTTCTGACGATGCGCGACGTATCATGAGAGGCTCCACGGACATGTCCCAACTCGAATTGCTCGAAAGCGACCACCTTGGCACCCTTTAGAGCTGCGTGGTATGCCGCCGCGCTGCCAAGAGCACCAAGTCCAACGATAGCCACATCAAAATGTTCCATAATCTCTGGATATAAAGTTGGGGAGGAGTTTTCAGTAGAGTTGAAGAACCTGTTTTAGCGATATACGTGTCAGAGTGTTAGCATAAGAGTGCATGTCGAATGCTTCGGTCCTTTATAGGCATAGACCGCCGGCCACGTAACCGGCTCAGAGCGTGCGCTGCATAGGAAGCTATTCAACAACTTTGCCGTATCCCGAACGGGGACCTGCTTACACCGCGGTAAGAAATATATCTCCCGGCCCGCGGGAGTATATCTCCCAGCCCGGAAATCACAGATGCCTGACTATGAGATAAATTAGGCGTATATACTATACAAAATATCTTAGGTATCAACTGTCGGACTTTACGGATTTAAACGCTAATACTAAGACTAATCGATAATACCTAATAACACTATAACTTTTAACTATACGTACTTCCTCTAGGTTATTAACTACTTCCGAACGTAGAATTAGTAAATACGAAGACGCGTTATATATTAGAATAACGAAGAATTTATTTATAATACGAGTACGTACAAGATTAAAAAATTACGACTTAGACCTCGTATATATAAGCTAGGTATATAGTACTAGAGTTAATATAGTAGCGAACTATTAGCTAAACGTCGAATAGCGCGTTATAATATTATATTAAACTTAATAGTACGGAAGATCTAGATAAGGGATTAGACCTCCGACGAGTAGACTTACTAGTAGGGATACTATAGAATTTAGAGTCGAAGCTAATATATATATAGCTTAAGAGTTAGAGTAGAGGTAAGCGAGATTAAGTTAGGGTCACTACGGTAATACAACGTAAGACTAAATATAGATACGCTACGGAACACGTAGCGTAATACGACGAACGCTAAATTAGGTACGAACGCGTGCTAATACACGTTCCGACGCGTGTCCGATACGTGTCCGACGCGTATTCGATATTTGAATCTGTATTAGCACGCTACTGACACCGTGCTAAAACCGTATCAACACATTAGCACGGGGCAAGGTAGTAAATGGCGTAGGAAAGAAAATACCGCGGTATTTCGGTGACTAAGACCATCGTTTGTATGCTCTAGAAGCTATCTGCAGGTAAATCTCGTCGGCGTAGTCGAAACGTACATGTATCACACGAGAAATATCGACACTTGAACCATCAGGAACCAGCCATAATTAACGATTAGTATCTCGTGACGGTGGGCAACTGACTGGTGGTACATAACGGTCAACTACAGTTATGTTCCCCCGCTGGCCTGGGGATTATTGATGCCTGAACGCTAGGTAATTTGTACGTACACACCAGACGAAATTATTCAGGCATCAAACAATCAGACTTAACAGACTTAACAGCCAATGCCATCGGTGTCGATCAGAGGCTTTGCGATATCAAGCTGCATACAGAGTACTACTAAGACGACGATTCCACAGAGTTTCAGTGATGCTATGCTTGAATCGTTATTGGAGCTCTAACCGAAGCCGCCCAATGTGATTTGCGTGATGCATCCGCAGAACGCCATCCGTCATGCCGTCCGATGCTGATTTGTGCATCACCAATCCCACCAGATGCGGTGACTGCTTGGCGAGGATGGGTTTCGAGCTTTTGTCGTATCAGACATGCTTCACCTGTTCGGCTTGAATCATGACTGGTTTCGGAGTCTGAATAGGTAGCAAGCGAGCAGCATTCGTGCTGCAAGTTCTCGGCACTGTCCGCCAATCTGAAGTGCCATCTGTGATTAATGCCATTGCTGTTTGCATGGGCCGGTTGTGGTGGCATGCTAGTGTGCTGTCAGAGGACGTACCTTGTATCAAAAGGTACTGAGGCGAAAGAGATCGTCCTTGATAACCTATAGGATGGCGCTGCTGGGGATAGATGGAGAACAAGGCCTTATGCAGACGTGAAACGTGCTTTGTTACGCGGTGCAAATCCACAAATGAAGTGAAAGCGATAAGCTATTGGCTGAGTGTCTGCTGTTAGCAGAAGTCCATTGCGATCTCTAGGTGGCTCAAGCTACTTACCGAGTACGAAGCTGGGCTGGGCGGTTTTCTTGCTAAGCACGAACTTTGCGGGGAAATGGTTCGGGGGTGGCGCCCAATGTCCCACTTGGCAGACCTCATATCAGGGGACAGGCTCCGCACTTGGGATAACGTCTGCTTGGGCCAAGCCTGTGATGTAGATCAACCAGACCCTCGATGTCTCGTGGATCGGGGAATCCTCATACAACTCCCCGTGCCGCATGCCATTTGTCCTGCAAGAGTACCATTTGCTTCAAGGATGATGGGGCTACGTAAAATGATATATGAAGAACAATTTTCACCACAGTTGGCCGTCGTTACGAAGGCATACAGTTGATGGTCTTATTTGCCTCTCACATTTTGCACTGAAATTATCTGCGGAACCTTCAACACCTTAGTACGAGGTGTGGAGCCCCCTCATCATGCCTAAGCTGTTCAACATGATCACTCCGAAGAAGGACTCGACTCTTGCCGGAGCTCGTCTGAGAGGGTCCATAGCAGTTACCTGTGGTGCTGCGTTTCTTGTAAGTGCAATGTCGAAATGATATGTGGGATCATAACTGACTTCACCTCCAGCTCTTCGGATACGACCAGGGAGTGTTCGGGGCTGTTGTATCCCTCCCATCGTTTCGGCTTCAGTTCAATGACCCGAGCCCTAACCTAGAAGGTATCTTCGCCGCGATAT
>Ga0210040_10011259_pt1 | contig 10153 bp, 5 predicted proteins | sample CryGeyCG12114_NA_FD_185462 | JGI IMG/M metagenome (GOLD analysis project Ga0210040, IMG submission 185462) | Groundwater microbial communities from aquifer - Crystal Geyser CG19_WC_8/21/14_NA (SPAdes) (version 2) | ecosystem: Environmental > Aquatic > Deep subsurface > Groundwater | place: USA...
TGATAAAAGTATGCTGAAGGCCATTGTGTTGCCACATTTGGTACAGTGTTTGACTTGATATTCATCTTGGCGTTCATTCCCTATTGTTTGCCCACAGTATATGTTTTTTTACTCTTTTGTGTCGTCCTACTGTGCGTTTCATATTTTATGCTTTCATGAATGCTAGGGAGAAAGAAAGCTTCCTTTTCTCATATTTTCCATGTGTCTAACATCCATTGCCAGTGAAAACGTGTGAGTAAATGCTTGATCTATTTACTTTGACAGATAATGCAAAGTATACAATAGAGATTTTTGAACTGCTTGCTTGTTATATATTTTATCAAAAAGTTTTCATATTGTATTTGCGTCACCTGGTGAAAACTCAAGTATCAAAGGGAGGATTATCTGTTCAAATAAAAAGTTTTTGCCTATTCTACGAATACGGACTCTGAATGCAAAGCACTTTTCAGGATTCTTCCATGTAACGGAGCAAAGGATAGCTAAATATCTAACTAACTATGTATAAAATTTTAAGACCCGTTTTAATGATAAATATCATTTTTCATTTTCAAGATAACTACAGAGACACGAGCTCATGTGATGAATGGAACAATAGCTCAAAATCGTTAAGCACAAAAGCTGTTGTCTCCTAATGATGTACAAAAGGACATGAATGAAGAAAATAAGAAGCTTGGCGTGGAGACTAGAACAAATCTTGTTTCCTGAATACAAAGGCATGGAAAAATTACAGCTCTCAGTTTTTCAATAATAGCTAGTCAAAGCTTTCTCTTCAAAAGGCTTCAGGATTACTGCAATCTATTTATCAAAATACTTTTGAAAAGACAAAGTTTTCTCCCGTTTACTGATGATAGTTTTTTTCGCCAGAAATAGATACAATTTCTGTTGCGTGCCAATTGAATGAAAAAGTTTAAATATTTTCAGAACTAACTAACTAACTATCTTCTACGCATGTAACAATGTTTAACTTTCTCTTGCAGTGTAGCTAAACCAAAATAAAAAATTGCCTCAGATAACTATCATAAACGCACCAAAAAAACACATTGACTTCACCAAACTATCCCATGTCAAACTTTTTACATCAGCGTGCTGTACAGTTATGACTTGATTTGCATTATAGGACAGCAAGCTTTGAGTTTTTTTCGTCGAAATTCTCTTGGGAGTATTTCTGCACCTTTTTTCTTATCTAATGTCACCCACGCATCATGTACTACTACTACTACTCGTATTGGCCAACAAAGAAAAAAATGCATTATGACACAAAAATATAAGTGACTCTTTCTTCACCAGTCGTCATTTCGACATTCCCAAACATGTACTACGTACATACATATAAGTGGCAGTGAAAGCATGCAATCAGTCAGTTCTTTCTCTATTTAATGGGTCTTTCTGCTTCATTATTTCAAAAGCGATGTTATTTTTTCATTAACATTTTCCACTGTTAAAAGGAGGCAGTGAAAAATATCCGTATTTAATTTACTTACTTGGTCAACCCAACTATATAACATATCTTCATTACACCTCAAACCAAATTCCACGTAAAATTTATTGTTTCACTCTCAACATTCCCAATTTTGTCTTTGATCCTGGATCCTGTAATACACCATAGAGAGTTTAACTACCCAAACTTAATTGAATTATTGTCGTTTTGCCAAACTCGACTCTTTCAGTCTTTCACAATTCCATAAATATGAAGATGATAGATGTGTCTATACTTGCATGCACACTACCACCATGCATAAAAGTGGACCGTGGCCGACCATGTAGTATGTTGTATATAAATACTACGGCTTGCATGTGCTACTTCCATTCTCATTAGTTTGATGAACGAAGAAATATATTAAATTGTAGACAAAACCACAGCATGAGCTCGCAGCTGGTGTATTCAAAGCCCTCTACACACAAGGAGACAAAAAAAATGCGTCAAGCGGTCTGCACAACATAAATATAACTTTGATCTGTTGGTTCACGGTCAGTACGCCGAGATGCGAGACGCCGATGCCGAGTCCTTAAGGGCGTGGAAATCACGCCGAAACATCCAAAAACCTAACCTAACTAAGCGTAGTCCATTAGGGTTTCGGCGTTTTTTTTTCGGCGTAAAAGTTTTCGGCGAACGGTGCGGACACGGATCTGTTCTTTTGTCCATACCAGGGTTTAGTTCCAAACCAAATCACACACAACAAAATGTGGCATAAAAAGTGCAAAGTAAATATACTATAGTTAGTTAGTCATGTAGCATACTACAAAGGCGAGTTTGAAAAAAACAAGACAAGATATTGGTTTCCAAGTTATTACTTACCAAGCAAACCTCACAAGATAAATAAAAATGTACCAATATGTGAGTGACTAGAAAATCGAGATTATTATCAACAAGAAGTTTGTCCCTGGTGTGTGCAAGAATACAAGAGATGTAGACAACATCAATCAAACGATGAATACACACACCCGCAAGAAAAGACAGACATTTTTCTCCGGTAGGTAAGTTAGTAAGTGAGTGAGTGAAAACAATATATGATATGAGTTTTTGGCTAACTTGGCATACTACGGCCCTTTGTCTCTGACTGACTGAGATTTTGCTTCCTTTGAGCAGCAACAATATTACGCCACGAATCACTCACTTGACTGTACTTGATGAAAAAGGATATGATACAGTTAGTTGTAAGTAAGCAAATAACACACACTAACCAAGTTTTCTCATAACTAACTAGTATGATCGTGTGTCTATAGGTAGGTAGGTACTTGAGCAGAATTTTCCCCAATTTTGTGTTTGCTGGCACATTGTTGGCCAACAGCAAGAATAATACGTGGATAAAGAGTGAGATTACTTTTTTCTTACCTTTGATGAAAAGAAGGAAGAAAATTAGTTTTTGGCAAGAGCTTGACAGGTGTTTCATTTTTAATAATAACAGGGGCGAGCTGTAATTTCTTGTAGTGCACAGATATTTCTTGCAAGTGTCACCCAGTCAGTACAGTAGTATTTACTAAGTAAGCTACCAACTTCACTTTATTAATATTTTATTTGTTTTCTCCTTATATGAGTGAGTGCACAGAACTTTGTTCGATAAATCCTTACATTTTTTTCACCACACCACCATATGTCAGTTAGTTAGTTAGTTACCCCGAAAAAACTTTCCTCTTTTTTCAACTAATGAGTTTCACAATTTTTGCTCCTCTAAATTAACTGTGTAATGTAAAGTTCACAAGACTACCAGTCCCCACTAACTATAAAGTTTCTATCTTACAAAAAAATCGTTTGCTGAATTGCAACTCTTACATTGACCCAGTACAGTAGTAGTAGTGATAGTAGAATTTATCGGCACACTATAAAACTCTGATTTTTTCTTACTTCCTACATCATTATTTCTATCTTTTTTGTGGACTATCAATCTACCCCAAATGGTAGAACAGACGTTGCATTTGTCAGTTAGTTAGTTAGCATCAGTGGACAGTAGTTAAGACAAATCTAATACTTTTCCTATCATTTCTTCATGGTATGTAACCAACAACTTTGGTATGCTGCAGTAGTAAGTAATGAGAAAGTGAAAAAAGAAGATTTCGATTTTAGTTACAACTTGAAAAGAGAAGATTTCTGCTGTATTTGGGGAAGCACCCGATGTGAAGCTCACAATGTCTGGAACCCAACTGACTGGGTTGGGTACACCTCTGCCGGAGAAATAAGCTGTGATAACGGAAAGAGATGTATGCTGAGACATGCAGTTGGCTGCGTGCGCGTGTGTCCTCCAGGGATCTTTTTCACAGACTTTCACGCTCATTCATTCTTTAATGCATTCAGGTTTGCTAACTAACCAGGCAAGAAAGTAACTTACACAGCTTAGTTAGTTAGATGGGTACAGTATTGAAAAACGGAGGTTTAGATCTGCCTTGAAAAAATTGAGTTATCAAGTGGATTTATCATGCATCTGTGATGTTGATGTAGTTTAATTTGTTTTGTTACCAAAAAGGATGATTTTTTCGGTGGAGTAACATACAGTTAGTTATATATCTTTAGAGGAAATGAGAGCATGTAGTGGAGTACGGTAGCTTAGTAAATAATGCATACATGTATAAACGAAGGATTTATTTACAGATTAAACGGTACAGAGATTATGGTGGTTGGTTTATGAAGCAACTTTAGGCTCTCCTAGTTTATTAAAGTTTTACACAGCTGTACCCACTGATTAAGCAGTTTATAGACTCAAATGTAGTACTGTATTTGAATTATGCAGTGCAAGTTTTACAATAGGGTTAGTTGGTAAGTTATGGCCAGTGCTTCGTGCACATGTGTGTTAAAATGCATTAGTGTGGCTAGTTTGGTCTACTGTGGTTTATAATTGGTTATCCATTCTGGCCATTGAGTTTTAATTTTAGGATCTTATGTAAATAAAAGTTTGGAGTGTGACTGCCACTGCAGTTTTGTGTGCAAACATTGAGTAAAAATTCTAAAAAATGTTGGTTGATGGGCTTACCAACATCATATTTAAGTTGCTGACCAGGATTTCAGACAATCATATTTAGGAGCTATCACCATAAATTGGGAGCATATTGTTTTTTTTTTGCATCCAAATTAAACTTACAACCTGAATCTTTAACACACAAGTAGTAGTAGTAAGAAATTGCAGTATACAATCCAGTTATTTAGTTGGACATGATAGTTTTAACAATGCACACAAAATGCCACTAACTAACTATGCATGCACAAATGTAAACAAATAGTGCATCAGGTAAACCAGCAACAACGTGGAATGCGTGAAACCAGTTTGATGCATAAAAAGTAGTTGCAGTTTGCAGTTAGTAAGTTGCTGCAAAGCCAAATTATTTGGTGTCACTCACTCGCCAGCCTAATCAAAGTTGCCTTATTGCATTCAGCTCGAATTACTACTTAATACTGACTAAAAAACGAACCAAGAACTAGTGTAAGATCAGGTAATAAGTAATAGAAGAATCTCTTTTATCTCACAATTATGTAGGTAGTTCATACTTGTATTTTTCCATCGTTTAAAACATGAATGACTACTAAAAGTAACGTTTTTTATTGCAGTGCTGTAATGCACATAATGCAAAAGTGCAATATCTTTATTCTACATTTATTTGTGTCATAACTTCAACGGTGTAAAGTTGGAATTTTAAATCTTTTGGCCAAAGTTGGACGACATTCTGAAATTTCGGCAGAAAATATGCTTGCCAAACAGCTTGATGATAGAACCGGCATTATGAGACAGACTTCTATTGCTTTATTACACTAACATACTCGCTTCACTGTTGTCTAATCTTACATTTTCGTTTCTAAAACATCCAAAATCCATTCCAACTTCCATGGCCATCATCCCAAACCCAATGGACAATGGGGAATTAAAAAGCTCGCAAAAAGTTGAGAACTGAAACTCACACATCATTACATGCACGAATTTGGGTTGAAGGATCACATCATAATTTCATCATTATCAATTTAACACTCGAATGACATAAAACCTACTTACCTAGAGAGAGAAAAAGATGCAGTACTGACTCGTACTGACTGACTGACTGCCTAAACTCGAAGCCAAATTGAATGACCCTGTTACCTATTGAAACAGGCTTTTATGAACAAGTTTGGTTGGACCAATAATTGGACTCATCTAGTCCCCTGTAATAATAATAGGAGAACAAAGCCCATCAATGAGTCTCATGGGCTTCATTTTCTCATCAGCAGTCAGCAGTGTCTAGCTCTAGGTGTGTGGAGTGTGAGTATATCCAAAATGGAAAATCGTAATAGAATTTCCACAATTTTAGCCATCCTTTCAATTCTAGTCCTTGGTTTTGGCATTTTAGCACAGGAGACCAAAAAGAAGGAATTATATTTAAACGATGGAGTGGAATTTGTGTTCCCCACTGGAGTACACTACATTTTAGCCAATGTGTATGCCAGACTTTGGCCTGTGGAGACCACAAATATTGAACATGTGTTAGAGAGTGATGATAAAAAGCTGGTCGTGAACTTTGCCACTGTACTGAATACTTTGAAATTGGTAAGGTTCAATGCAATGCTTTAAATTGGGATCAGATAAAATCGCGGTTTTCAAATAATTGAAATGATTACTTGGCTGTGTGTATTGTCTGATGAATTTTGCGTTACAACTACCTAGGCCAACTTCACAATTCACAGTACAATCTACACAGATGAGCAGAAGAAAGCCAACATTCCTATGTCCATTTTGGGAACCGATGTAAAAAAGAGTTCAGAAGCTGACCGAGATATCGAGAAAATCACAAATGGCAATATTAAAAGTTTCATGTCAAGTAAGAAAGAATAGAATGAGTCACTTTAATAAGATATTTAAGTTAGCTATACTTCGAGAACAATCAAGTTTTAAATTATTAAAATTTATATTAAATCTAATCTAATTGCATGCATGTTCAACACCAAGGTTCCTTGTACGGAGATGCGAAAACAGCTTATACAGTTGGCTCCATAGTAAACAGCATAAATTATGAAAATGAATGGGCTTGGCCTTGGAAATCTGCAGGAGAGCGACAATTCTCGGATTCCCAAAAAGCTCCATTTTTGGAGGCTGAAGGACTCATGCCTTACTACGAGAATGAGGCTTTTGCTGCTGTAGCTGCATTGTTCAAGGTGACTAAATTATGGATGGAGGATATTACTAACATTCTGAAGATTAGACTAACTTTATTTCTGTTCACAATGCACAGGGCGGAACTGGTAGCGTTGTATTCTTGAAGCCAAAACAGAACGTCACAATTTTGGAACTTATGTTGAACCCAACTGTACTGACGAGAATCTTTGATGAACATTTCCCAGGATGGGGAGTGAAAAAAATGACACTTCGTGTCCCACAAACCAAAGTTCAAACTAGTTCCCAACATTTCGAGTCTTTAGTGAAGGTAAAATTTTAATTTTTAAAAACAATGCAAGTTGAGTAAACGTTACTGCGCATGCGCACTACTCAAACAAAGAAACTGTTTTTGAGTTGGGCACATGCGCAGTGCGTGAACTTTGGCACCATTGTTTGCGCAAGTTAAGTTCCAACAAGCAAAATATTATATTTGCTTATTATTCTCATTTCCACTTTATACGCATTTGTTTTAATTACTAAAGTTAATGATTATTTTGTAGTGTATAAAAACTCCATTACGCAATTCCTTTGTATTCTTTGTGAACAGAGGGGAGTGTCAGATTCATTTTGTAACTACGATGTTCTACAGAAGAAGAGATCAGAATATCCTTATTTTCTCAACCCTGTCGTCCAAACCAATCACATCAGCATTGATAGTAAAAAGTTTGCTCTACACTCTGTCACAGGTAAGTCCGACCAAGTTCACTAGTTAGTACATCAGTCCATGTGTCAACTACTGTCAGTGAGTCAGTCAGTCATATTCCTTCCCGAAAAATCACCGTTGTTAAATTACCTTTTAGGCGCAACTGTCAACTCTGAAAACGAGTATCAAAGCTGGGTCAAATCAGGTGGTCAACACGATGACGTTGACCTCGACGAACTACTAGAAACCACTACCACTGCTGGCAACACTGATGATGAAGAATCTGTCACAGTGGCTACCGAAGAGGAAGTGAAACTGACTGATGAGCCGACCAAAGAGGAATCTCCATCAAATGAGCAAAAATTGCGCAACGGTGCGGACAAAAGTGAAACTGTTGAAGAAGAATCGGGAAACAAATCTGAAAGTAAGGACGAGAGCACAACGGAGCCTAACACTACTAAGGATGAACAAGATGACTCGGAAAGTGCAACCACTGCAGCTGCTTCTGAGGACAAAGAGACAAATGAAGATGACAAGAAAAGTGAGAAATCTGATATCAAAGATGCAGACAAATCCGGTGACGAATCAATTGAAACTAGTGGTTCCCTGGAAAAAGGCGGAAAGCAAGGGAAAGTTTCAGAGTACAACTTTGACGGTCCATTCCTTTGGTTCTTGCATGCCACAAATGATGAGCCTTTGTTCATGGGAGTTGTCGAGTCTTTTGAAACATACAAAGAAGTTCCTAGGTGGCTAAGGGATACTACTAGAGGACTTTTATGGCGTTGTCCAGCTTTTGAATAGTCTGCTCGTGGGAAACTAAATTATTTATTGTGGGATTTAGTTAGTTATACATATATTGTGATGGTGGTCTGGTTTGTATCGGTTTTTGTAAATAAAATCGGCCCTTATTTTTATAGAATACATAGTTTGCTTTGTTTTTCATACAAACTACTAACCATAAGTTTGCAATGATACAAATACTGTACAGTAGTTTTTGCATACGAAAGCAGCAGTTGTACGACATTGTTGGGCAATTTTACATGTGGAGAACAAATGGAGTTTGCACAGATTTTGGTCAGGGACATTCTTTAGAGTGGAAATGGGACGAGCTAGATAGGATTTCATTTCATACATGAGTAAATAAGTGAGCACGAGTTGGGACTGGGATTGAAGATGGCCACTTACCCAGCCAGGTGGAAATTTAACATGGAGCTCAAGTCTACATATGCAAGCTGCTTGTTGGGCTCATCGTAAGTACTATTAAGCTATCAATGTCAACTACAGGGTAGAAAGGGAGTGCCAGTTGCCGTGTTTGGGCATTTGTACAACAACAGAAGTTACAACAAACAGTCAGCGATTGTCTTGAGAGTTGATCCGTTGGAATCCAAAATGTTGTGTCAAGGAGTAGTTTTTCTAATCATTTGTAGTAGTTAGTTAGTTGGTTGGTAAAATTTTGTCGAACCATAAATATTTTGGAATTTGTATTGCCTGGTTGGTTACTATTGAGGGTATAGTTAGGAACCAGTATGAAAAGTCAACTTCCGAAAAAAAGGAATTATTTTTGTAGCTCAGCTAGTCTGGAACTGAAAGAGGTCAATGCTTACATTTCATCTCCATGATCTAGATCCAACTTATTTGCATTGCGGAACTAGCCACATAAAATTCCATGCATAATTTAATTAAAATAAATTGCAAAAAAAAGTTATAATTGAATTAAACTTTCTTCATTCTGAATTAATGAGGGTTCTGGTTATGACATGAACATATAGTCTGTTAACGCAGCAGTGAGATTTGCGCTCAAATTGGATGATTTTCATTTCTGGGTAAAAAATGTGGTACAAAATGTAGGCAGCAAAAGTTTGGCTACAAGTTAATCTTAAGGTACTTCGTTTCGTCTGCAGATGAAAAAGTATTAATCTTTTCAATGAAATAAGGCGCATCAAGTTTCTGTTCTTAACTGTGTAGAGCACTACCAGTAAACAGAGAGTATATTTATTTCGGTTTACTGATTCAGTTTAACTCAAACAAATAATTTAATTTCCGTGATATTGGAAAAGGATTGCAAAAAGTTCGCATATCGTGCATTTTATTTTATTGCGAGTCACATAGTAGCTTTTTAAATACTTATATTCAGGTCCCATTATTTCGCAATTTGACATTAACAATTACTTAACATTAGTGAGGCTAACTTTATTCAGCCAGCCTTGATAAAATAAGCAGCGTTAAACGATTTTTTTAAATAACAGTTTGTATTTAACTTTAATGCTAAAAATCCTTCCGCAGAAAACATCCGAATATTACTTGGAGTAATTTCGCACCTAACAGGGCAAACTTCAAACGAATACATTTTATTGGACTGGTATACTGGTATCAAAATACGCTAATCAGAATCAAAGTGTGTAGAATGCTATTTGTGTATAATGTAGCAATGAGAAGTACATAAAAATTCACAAATGCGCATTTTTCGGTCAATTATAACAATGGTTACGGCACAAGTGTGATAAAAATGCATATAGTATCAAAGATCACGGTTATTTGTTGATAATATTTTTGATATCCAGGACAAGAGGTCGGAGGTAGGCCGACAGACATACAGACATACCATGTCCATAAAGTGGCGGATAACAACAACTCTTCCTACTTGATTATTGGAATAACTAACTCCACACGCTGCCTTTTTAAAATCCAAGATCAATTCAATCTGTTTATATCATCAAATACATTGGGTCAGAACAAACTAACTGAAAGTGAAACACTTTAATCTGCTCTAGCTAACTATTCAATAATTTATTTCAGTGTATCTGTTTATATTTGGGAGCAAGCACCAGCATCCATACTTGTAAGTTTATCGTTCTAATACCATGATGATGATGGATGATCACGCATCAGTTCCAAAAGAGCA
>Ga0210040_10011260_pt1 | contig 10152 bp, 10 predicted proteins | sample CryGeyCG12114_NA_FD_185462 | JGI IMG/M metagenome (GOLD analysis project Ga0210040, IMG submission 185462) | Groundwater microbial communities from aquifer - Crystal Geyser CG19_WC_8/21/14_NA (SPAdes) (version 2) | ecosystem: Environmental > Aquatic > Deep subsurface > Groundwater | place: USA...
GCGGGTCGGCGGACGTCCGGGCCCGGTGCACCTCAACGTGCAGATGGAGGAGCCGCTGGTCCCCGGCACGTCCGACGGGTGGGGGATAGCGCTCGACGGCCGCGTCGCCCACGAGCCGTGGATGCTGCCCGGCCGCCCCGCCGCGCCGGTGCCCGAGGAGCTCGACCCGGCCCCGCGCACCGTCGTGGTGGCCGGGGAGGACGCCGGGCCGCCCGCGCGGGTGCTCGCCGAGCGCGCCGGCTGGCCGCTGCTGGCCGAGCCCACCAGCGGCTCGCGCACCGGGGACGCGGTGATCCGGACCTACCGGCTGCTGCTGGCCGACGACGACCTCGCCGCCCGCGTCCAGCGCGTGGTCGTGCACGGCCACCCGACGCTGTCGCGCCCGGTCAACCGGCTGCTGGCCCGCGACGACGTCGAGGTCGTCGCGGTCACCGGCCCGTTCGGCTGGGCCGATCCTGGCCTGCACGTGAGCCGCGTCGTGGAGGCGGTGACCACGGTGCCCGGCCCCCCCGACGCGTGGACCGAGGAGTGGCGGGCCCGCGACGCCGACGTCTCCCGGCGGCTCGACGCGCTGCTCGCGCAGCGCCCGGGCCTGACGCCGCACGAGGTCGCCGGTGCGGTCAGCGCGGCGGTCCCGCCGGGCGGCCTGCTGTTCGTGGGCGCCTCCAACCCGGTGCGCGACCTGGACCTCGTGGTCGCGCCGTACGCCGTGGGCGACCGCCGCATGGTGGTCGGCAACCGTGGCCTGGCCGGCATCGACGGGTCGGTCTCGGCCGCGGTCGGGGCCGCACTGGGTCGTCCGCACAGCACCCGCTCGCTGGCGCTGCTCGGCGACGTGACGTTCCTGCACGATGCGGGCGGGCTGGTGCTCGGGCCGCAGGAGGCGCGCCCGGACCTGACGGTGGTGGTGGTCAACGACGACGGCGGGTCGATCTTCGCCTCGCTCGAGCAGGGCGGCGAGGAGCTGGCGGCGTCGTACGACCGGCTCTTCGGCACCCCGCACGGCGTCGACCTGGCCAGCCTGTGCGCGGCCACCCGGACCCCGCACTGGTGGGTCGGCTCGCTCGCGGAGCTGCGGCACGCGCTCGACAACCCGGCGGGCGGCATCGAGGTCGTGGAGGCCGTGGTGGGTCGCACGGACCGGCGGGCGCTCGATTCCGCGATCCGGGCGCTGGTCGCCGGCTGACGTCGGACGACCGTCGACCCCGCAGAATGGTGGGGTGCACGTCGCTCTGCTCCTGGCCGCCCTGGCTGCCGTCGTCATCGTGGTGGTGGGCTTCTCGCGACGCTACGACCTGCCGTCCCCGCTCCTGCTGGTTGCGATCGGGGCGGGGGCCTCGTTCCTGCCGTTCGTGCCCGAGGTGCGCCTGACCGCGGAGGTGGTGCTGGTCGGGCTGCTGCCGCCGCTGCTGTACTCCGCGGCGCTGCAGACCTCGCTGGTCGACTTCAACGCCAACCGGCGCGCCATCCTGCTGCTGTCGATCGGGCTGGTCGCGTTCACCACTTGCGGCGTCGCGGTCGTCGCGCACTCCGTCATCGACGACGTCAGCTGGCCGGCCGCCTTCGCCCTCGGCGCGGTCGTCGCGCCCCCCGACGCGGTCTCGGCCACCGCGATCGCCCGCCGGATCGGCATCCCGCGCCGGATCGTCACCATCCTCGAGGGCGAGTCGCTGCTCAACGACGCGACCGCGCTGGTGGCCCTGCGCACCGCGGTCGGCGTCGGTGGCTCGGTGACGGTCCTCGGCGTCGGCCTGGACTTCGTCGTCGCCGCTGCCGGGGGTACGGCGGTCGGGGTGCTGCTCTACCTGCTGGTCGGCACCGTGAGGAAGCGGGTCGAGGACCCGGTCATCGACACCAGCCTGTCCCTGCTCGTGCCCTTCGTGGCCTACGTCGCCGCGGAGCAGATCCACGGCTCCGGCGTGCTGGCGGTCGTGGTCGCGGGACTGCTGCTGGGACACCGGGCACCGGTGCTGCAGACCGCCTCCTCGAGGATCGCCGAGCGGCTGAACTGGCGGACCATCTCGTTCCTGCTCGAGAACGCGGTGTTCCTGCTGATCGGGCTGCAGGCCCGGTGGATCATCCGCGACGTCGACGCGAGCGGCGTCCCCGTCTCGGACGTGGTCAAGCTGTGCGCCTCCACCTTCGTGGCGGTCGTCGTGCTCCGGCTGGTGTGGATGTTCCCGGCACGGTGGCTGCTGGTCCGGCCGGGGCCCGACCGGGACACCGGCCAGCACCCGTCGTGGCGCAGCACCACGGTCCTCGGCTGGTCCGGGATGCGCGGGGTGGTGACCCTGGCAGCGGCGTTCGCGATCCCGGACACCCCGGAGTTCGCCTACCAGAACACGCTGATCCTCACCGCCCTGGTGGTCGCTGCCGGGACGCTGTTCGTGCAGGGGTCGACGCTGCCGTGGCTGGTCCGCCGGCTGCAGCTGCCGGCCCCCGACCCGCGCGAGGACGCCCTGGCCCGCGCGGCCCTGTTCGAGAAGGCGGCCGCCGCGGGGCTGGAGCGGCTCGACGAGCACACCGGCGACGACGACCCGTTCGGCACCGTCGACGCGCTCAAGCAGCGCTCCGCCCAGCGCAACACCTCGGCCTGGGAGCGGCTGGGCAACAGCGGTGCGGAGGAGGAGACCCCGAGCGAGGCCTACTCCCGGCTGCGGCTGGAGATGCTCGAGGCCGAGCGCGACAAGGTGCTGCAGGTGCGCAGCACCGGCACCATCCCGCACGAGGTGGTCGAGGACGTGCTGACGGCGCTGGACATCGAGGAGTCGATGCTCGACTTCCGCAGCGAGCGGCTCGCCGAGTACGAGGACGGCGACGTGGTGGTCCGAGGGGTGACCGGCACGATCGCGGCCTGCGAGCACCTGGAGGAGGCGCCGCGCGACGTGCAGGCCGACGCCAGGGACGGCGAGTGCGAGGACTGCGTCCGCGACGGGTTCACCAGCTGGGTGCACCTGCGCAAGTGCCTGTCCTGCGGTCACCTCGGCTGCTGCGACTCCTCCCCGCGCCGGCACGCCTCGGCGCACTTCGAGGAGGTCGAGCACCCGGTGATGCGGTCCGCGGAGCCCGGCGAGGAGTGGCGCTGGTGCTTCGTCGACTCCCGGCTGGGGTGACGTCGCGGCCCGTGGGTAGTTTCGGGCCATGACGATCACCAAGCTGGGGCACGCCTGCGTCCGCATCGAGCACGACGGCCAGGTCGTGATCGTGGACCCGGGCGGCTTCACCGCCGCCGGCGCCACCGAGGGCGCGACCGCGGTGCTGGTCACCCACGAGCACGCCGACCACCTCGACCTCGGCCAGCTGCGCGCCACCGACGCCCCGATCTGGACCATCGAGGCGGTGCGGGCGCAGATCGCCGAGGGCGACCCCGCGGTCGCGGAGCGGGTCAGCGTGGTCGGCCCCGGTGACGCCTTCGACGTGGGGCTGCCGGTGACCGCGGTCGGCTCGCAGCACGCGGTGATCCATCCCGACATCCCGGGCGTCACGAACTCGGGCTTCCTCCTCGACGTCGGCGGCACGGCGGTCTACCACCCCGGAGACGCGTTCACCGTGCCCGACGGCGGCGTCGACCTGCTGCTCCTGCCGGTGCACGCACCCTGGAGCAAGGTGTCCGAGGTCGCCGACTTCGCGCGCGCCGTCGGCGCTCCCCGTGCGGTGGCCGTGCACGACGCCCTCTTGTCCGAGACCGGTCTCGCCGTGGTCGGACGGGTCCTCGGCGGGTTGCTGGCCGACCAGGACTACGAGCGGGTCGAGCCCGGCACCGACCTGTCGCTGTGACCGTCGGGGTCTCAGTCGTCGAGGAGGGTGCGGAGCGCGTCGCGGTGCCGCTGGTAGGCACGGCGGCCCGCCCTGGTGGCCTTGTACGCCGTCACGGCGCCGCGGCCCCGACCGCTCTTCGTGATGGTCACGTACCCCGCCGCGCGGAGGGCCGTGGCCTGCTTGGACAGGTCGGAGTCGCTGACCTCGAGGTGGTCGCGCAGGAACGAGAAGTCGGTGGACGTCGACCGGGCCAGCACCGCCATGATGGCCAGCCGCTTGGGGGCGGTGAGGACGGGATCCAGCCCGGCGAGGGCTCCTGAGGACGCCTCGATCACGTCAGCCGCTGACGGATGCGCGCCGCCACGACGGCGTACTCGTGCTCGTACCACGCCACGACGGCCCAGGAGCCGACGCCGGCGAGCGGGGCGGCCACCCACACGCCGACCTGCTCACCGACCAGCCACGCCGCACCGGCCACGGCGACGGCTCCGAGCAGCATCCGCCAGATCGCCCCGACGAGCTCGCGGGGCGGACGCCCACTCGGGTAGGTCCCGCGGCGTCGTCTGTCCCACGCGATCACCACGAGCATGACCGCGATCGAGGCCAGCTCCGCGAGCGCCAGCGCCAGGCCGCCGAGCAGGCCGATCGCCAGGGCGAGGAGCGCCGCCCAGGCGCCGAAGCCCACGGCCCACCAGGCAGGCGTGGGCGGGTACACCACCCACGAGACCACCTCCCCTCGCTCGGCCTCGTGGAGCTGTTCCCGGACGGCGTCGCGGTTCCCATCGCTTTCCATGATGGAAACTGTAGGGAGTGCTTTCCGGATCTGCAAGCGATCTGGCGTCGGGGTCAGCCGCAGAGCGTGTCCCGCACGGGGATGAACTTGGCCTGTGCCTCGGCCAGCTCGGCCTCCGGGTCGGAGTCGGCGACGATCCCGCAGCCGGCGAACAGCCGCACCCGGTCGCCCGACACCTCCGCGGAGCGCAGCGCGATGCCCCACTCGCCGTCGCCGGTGGCGTCCATCCAGCCGACCGGACCGGCGTAGCGGCCGCGGTCCATGCCCTCGATCTCGGTGATCAGCGCGGTCGCGTCCGCGGTCGGCGTTCCCCCCACGGCGGCCGACGGGTGCAGCGCCTCCGCCAGGTCCAGCGAGGTGCCGGCCGGGTGGGCCGCGTCGAGCACCACGCCGTTCACGTCGGTGGCCAGGTGCATCACGTTGGGCAGGTGCAGCACGAACGGCGCCTCGGGCACGTTCATCGACGAGCAGTGCGGGGCGAGGGCGTCGGCGACCGAGCGCACGGCGTACTCGTGCTCCTCGAGGTCCTTCGACGACCGCGCCAGGGCGCCGGCGAGCGCGAGGTCGCGCGCGTCGTCGCCGGTACGCCGGATCGTGCCGGCCAGCACCCGTGAGGTGACCAGCCCGCGCTCGCGGCGCACCAGCATCTCCGGGGTGGCGCCGACCAGGCCGTCGACGTGGAAGGTCCAGCAGGTCGGGTAGCTCTCCGCGAGTCGGCGCAGCGGCCACCGCACGTCGAGGTCGGTGCCCGTGGTGGCGACGAGGTCACGCGCCAGCACCACCTTCTCCAGGTCGCCGTCGGTGATCCGGCGGACCGCCTCGGCGACCACCGAGACCCACTCGGTGCCGCTGAGGGCGCCGTCGGCGAACACCACCTCGCCGGGCGCGCGCGGCTCCTCGGCGGGTGCCAGGGACGGCGTCGACGCGATCGCCCCGACCCCGATCGTGGTCAGCCAGGTCGTCTGGCCCCGTCGGCCCACCACGACCTCGGGGACCACCAGGACGGACTCGCCCGGCTGGTCGGCGAACGCGAAGGAGCCGAAGCAGACCAGGCCGGTGCCGGGCAGTCCCACCTCGTCACGGACCACGGCGGTGCGCACGTGCTCGGACCACCAGTCCCGGGCGTCGGCGAAGCGGTCCGGGCCGTCCGTGCGGCAGACCGCCGCCGCGCCCCACCCGACCAGGCCCTCGCCACGGCGTACCCAGGCGGAGGTGGCGGCGCCGTCGCCGTCGACCGCAGCGGGTAGGAGTGCCAGCAGGGGACCGGGGTCGTCGACCTGGACGCTCCGCACGACCAGCGGGGCCGCTGCGGGGTGCCTGACGCCGGACGGCTCGCTCACGAGGTCAGCCTACGGCGGCGCCCGGCGCGGGCTGGTCCACCCCGGCAGGGCTTTCCTCGTTCCCGTGCCCCTGCCCGGAGCCCCTGTTAGGTTCGCCTCTAGGGCCATCGGCCACACCAGGTGAGAAGAAGTGACCAGCGTGTCCACACCACCATCTGTCCTGTTGCCCCCGCCCCCGACGGTCCCCGGTCCTCCACGACCGCGACCCAGCGGCCTGCGCAAGTCGCCGACCGGCATCAGCGGCCTCGACGAGGTGACCGGTGGTGGGCTGCCGTTGGGCCGGCCGACCCTCGTGTGCGGCCCGGCCGGCTGCGGCAAGACCCTGCTGGCGATGGAGTTCCTGGTCCGGGGCATCACCGAGTTCGGGGAGCCGGGCGTGTTCGTGGCCTTCGAGGAGACCGTGGACGAGCTGGTGGAGAACGTCGCCTCCATGGGTTTCGACCTGCAGCAGCTCCAGGACGACGGCCTGCTGGTGATGGACCACATCCACCTTGCGCCCGGTGACCTGGAGGAGACCGGGTCCTGGGACCTGTCCGGCCTCTTCGTCCGGCTGGGGGCCGCGATCGACGAGGTCGGTGCCAAGCGGGTGGTGCTGGACACCATCGAGACCCTCTTCGGTGCCTTCGACAGCGTGGCCACCCTGCGCTCGGAGCTGCGTCGGCTGTTCATGTGGCTCAAGGAGCGTGGCGTCACCGCGGTCGTCACCGGTGAGCGGGGTGACGGCAGCCTGACCCGCTACGGGATCGAGGAGTACGTCTCCGACTGCGTGATCGTGCTCGACCACCGGGTCTCGGAGCAGACCTCCACCCGCAGGCTGCGGGTGCTGAAGTACCGCGGGTCACTGCACGGCACGAACGAGTACCCGTTCCTGATCGGCAGCCGCGGCGTCTCGGTGCTGCCGATCACCTCGATCGGGCTGCAGCACGCTGTCTCGGACGAGCGGATCTCGACCGGCATCGACAGCCTGGACTCGATGCTCGGCGGCGAGGGCCTCTACCGCGGCAGCTCGGTGCTGATCAGCGGGACCGCCGGCACCGGCAAGTCCACGATGGCGGCGCAGTTCTGCGCCGCGGCGTGCGGACGCGGCGAGCGCGCCGTCTACTTCGCCTTCGAGGAGTCGGCGGCCCAGATCGTGCGCAACATGGCGTCGGTCGGCATCGACCTCGCGCGCTGGGTGGACGAGGGGCTGCTGGAGTTCCGGTGCGTGCGACCGAGCCTGCTGGGGCTGGAGGCGCATCTGGCCAGCATGATGGACCTGGTCTCGGACTTCCGCCCGGACGTGGTGGTGATGGACCCCGTCTCGGACCTCATGCACTCCGGGGTGGGCGACGAGGTCTACGAGATGCTCACCCGGCAGGTGGACTACCTCAAGAGCGCCGGCGTCACCGCGGTGTTCACCAGCTTGAACGCAGTCGGGGATCCCGAGAGCAGCGAGCAGCTGATCGGCTCGCTCATCGACACCTGGGTGATGGTGAAGCTGGAGGAGGGGCACGGGGGCCGACACCGCGTCATCTACATCCTCAAGTCCCGTGGCATGGCGCACTCCCACGAGACCCGGGAGTTCGTCGTGAGCGAGAGCGGCCTCCGGGTCGCCGACGTCTACCGGCCGGGGGTGCGCTCGTGAGCTCCACCGACCCGGGTGCCACCGAGGTGGCTGTCACCGCAGGCGCGGTGGACGAGGCCGAGACCTGGCACCTCCGGCTGTACGTCGCCGGGGAGTCGCCCAAGTCGCTGGCGGCGTTCGCGAACCTCAAGAGGCTGTGCGCCGAGCACATGGAGCACTCCTACGAGATCGAGATCGTCGACCTGCTCCAGAACCCCCGGCTGGCCCGGGGTGACGAGATCCTCGCCATCCCGACACTCGTGCGGCGGCTGCCCTCACCGATGCGCAAGATCATCGGTGACCTGTCCGACACCGACCGCGTCCTGGTGGGGCTGCAGCTGCGACCGAGGCAGGTCTCGTGACCACCGCGTCGGAGGAGAGCACGAGGAGGTTCGAGGCGAGGCTCGCCGAGCAGGCCGCTGCCGCCTACGTGCTGACCCTCTTCGTCACCGGGGCGTCGGAGATGTCCGCACGCGCGATCGCCAACGTGCGGACCCTCTGCGAGGAGCACCTGGTGGGCCGCTACACGCTCGACGTGGTCGACGTGCACCGCGACGCCTCCTTGATGACGGTGCACGACGTGGTCGCCGCCCCGACGTTGATCAAGGAGTCCCCGCTGCCCAAGCGGATGCTGGTCGGCGACCTGTCCGACAGCGCACGCGTGCTGGTGGCCCTGGACATCGTCCCCCTTCCGTCGCCTCCTCGGTCACCCTGATGGCGCTGCCCTCGATCGACGACTGGGACGTCGACACGCTTCGGTCCCGGCTGGCCGACTCGGAGGAGACGTTGCGGGCGATCCGGCACGGCGAGGTCGACGCGCTCGTGGTGGGCGCGGTCGTGGGCGAGGAGCGCCTGTTCACCCTCAGCGGCGCCGACCGGACCTACCGCTGGTTCGTGGAGGGGATGTCGGACGGCGCCGCCACGGTGTCGGCCGACGGCGTCGTGCTCTACGCGAACCAGGCGCTCGCCGACCTGCTGTCGACGAGCTGCTCGAGGATCGTCGGCCGCCCGGTGCTGGGGCACGTCGCGGAGTCGAGCCGGTCCCGGCTCTCCGCCGTGCTGGCGCCGGGAAGCCCCACCGCGTCGGTGGAGGCGGTGCTGACCACGGCGGAGGGTCGACTGGTCCCCGTGCTGGTCGGTGCCTCAGCGCTCAGCGTGGCCGAGGGCAGCGTCACCTGCCTGACCGTCACCGACCTGACCAGCGAGCGCCGGGCCGAGGCGGCCCTCGCGCACGCGGCCCAGCACGACGCGCTGACCGGCCTGCCCAACCGCACGCTGCTCACCGACCGCATCGACCACGCCCTCGCGCGACGGACCGACGGCCGTCGGCTCCTCGCGCTGTACTTCTGCGACGTCGACGGGTTCAAGAACGTCAACGACGCGCACGGCCACCAGGTCGGCGACGCGGTGCTGCGTGCCGTCGCCGACCGGCTCTCGGCCGCCGTGCGTCCGGAGGACACGGTCGCCCGCATCGGTGGTGACGAGTTCGTCGTCCTGTGCGAGGAACTGGAGGGCGCGGAGGCCGCCACGGTGCTCGCGGCCCGGCTGCGGGACGCGGTCGCGCCGGCGGTCCGGACCCCTGGCGGCCTGGTCGAGGTGACGGTCAGCATCGGGGTCGCGGTGGCCTCACCTGCGGAGGACGCCAGCTTCGACTCCCTGCTGCGCGACGCCGACGAGGCGATGTACAAGGCCAAGCGCCAGGGCCCCAACGTCATCGAGCTCTTCGACGAGGGCCTGCGGACCGACGCCGCCCACCGGTTGCAGCTGCTCTCCGACCTCAAGCACGCCCCGGGACGCGGTGAGCTGAGGCTGGTCTACCAGCCCGTCATCGACCTGGACGACGAGGCGGTGGTCGGGGTGGAGGCGCTGGTCCGGTGGCAGCACCCCACCCGGGGCCTGGTCCCGCCCGACGCCTTCATCCCCTTCGCGGAGCGCAGCGGGCTCGTCACGCAGATCGGTGCCTGGGTGGTGCAGGAGGCGTGCCGTCAGGGCGCGGACTGGCTGCGCGGCAGGGCACCGGGCACACCGTTCACGATGTCGGTCAACGTGTCGGGCCGCTAGCTCAGCCAGTCGGCGCACTTCGTGGACACCGTCACCGAGGCGATCGAGGCATCCGGGTTCGAGCCGACGTCGCTCGTCCTGGAGGTCACCGAGAGTGCGCTGGTCGTCGACGCCGAGGCCGCGCTGAGGTCGATGACCGCGCTCAAGGAGCTCGGCATCCGGATCGCCATCGACGACTTCGGCACCGGCTACTCCTCGCTGCTCTACCTCAAGCGCTTCCCGGTCGACCTGCTGAAGATCGACAGGTCGTTCATCCGTGACCTCGGGGACAGCGCCGAGGACCGGGCGATCGTGCGCAGCGTGATCGACCTGGCGAATGCCTTCGAGATCAAGACCGTCGCCGAAGGGGTGGAGACGTCCGAGCAGCTGCGCTGGCTGCAGGAGTCCGGCTGCCACCTCGCCCAGGGCTACCTGTGGAGCCCGGGGCGGTACGCCGCCGACCTCGGGTCACCCGTCGGTGCCAGGATGGCGACCGCCTCCCTAGGCTGACCAGGTGACCCGCGCCCAGCTCGACAAACAGCCCGCCGAGGTCGCCGCGATGTTCGACGCGGTGGCCCGACGCTACGACCTGACCAACGACGTGCTGTCCCTGGGCC
>Ga0210040_10011261_pt1 | contig 10152 bp, 5 predicted proteins | sample CryGeyCG12114_NA_FD_185462 | JGI IMG/M metagenome (GOLD analysis project Ga0210040, IMG submission 185462) | Groundwater microbial communities from aquifer - Crystal Geyser CG19_WC_8/21/14_NA (SPAdes) (version 2) | ecosystem: Environmental > Aquatic > Deep subsurface > Groundwater | place: USA...
TGGTGATCGATGCCGGCGGGCCGCCGATGTCGATCCCCCATGCCTACAAGATCGACGCGCGCGCCCACGCGCTGGAGCCGACGCTCGACGATCCGCATCTGCTCGACCGCTTCTCGCGTTATCTGCGCAACATGGACCAGGTGATCGTCAACTGCCCGCAGGAAGAGCGCGCCGCCTGGGCGATGGTGCTCAAGGGCTCCGGCGTGCATGGTGAGGTGACAAGCGGCCTGGCGCGGGAGATCGGCGCGCTGGGCGTGATCCACCGCGAGGAGGCCGGCGTCTCCTCGCTGCTGGTCTCGACCGGGCCTTTGGGGATCCGCGCCCGCATGTCCAAGCGCGCCTTCGACATCGTCGTCTCCGGGCTTGCGCTGGTCCTGCTCTCCCCGGTGCTGCTGGCCGCGGCCGCTCTGATCAAGCTGGAGGATGGCGGGCCGGTGTTCTTCCGCCAGCGCCGACTGGGCCAGGGCAACCGCTTCTTCAGCATCTACAAGCTGCGCAGCATGAAGGTGGAGCAGAGCGATGCGGACGGCAATCGCTCCGCCAGCAAGGATGACGATCGCATCACCCGCATCGGCGGCTTCCTGCGCAAGACGAGCATGGACGAGCTTCCGCAGCTGATCAACGTGCTGATGGGGGACATGAGCATCGTCGGCCCGCGCCCTCACGCGCTGGGTTCGCAGGCCGGCAACAAGCTGTTCTGGCAGGTCGACCACCGGTACTGGCAGCGGCACTGCCTGCGCCCCGGCATCACTGGGCTCGCGCAGGTGCGCGGCTTCCGCGGCGCGACGGAGACCGAGAACGACCTCACGGGCCGGCTTAAGGCGGATCTCGAATATCTCGCCGGCTGGAACATCTGGCGCGATATCCAGATCATCCTCGCCACTGCCAAGGTGGTGGTGCACGACCGCGCCTTCTGAGCTGACCTCCGCGTCGGAGCATTTCCGGGACAGGTGACTTCACCTGCTGACGGGGACAGTCCCGGCAGGCCAGGCTAGCGGTGGCGGTCACGATGCCGAGCAGGGCGTAGGACTTGCCCCAGGCATCCCGTACCTCCATCTGCGGGCGATGGCCGAACCCTGCTTCCACACCCTCACGGACGGGCGCCGCCTCGCTTATCGGCTGATCCCCGGCAGCAGCCCCGCGCTCGTGTTCCTGCCGGGCTACATGTCCGACATGACCGGCAGCAAGGCGACCGCGCTGGCGGACTGGGCGGCCGCGAACGGCCGCTGCTGTCTGCTGCTCGACTATTCGGGCTGCGGCGCCAGCGACGGCAGCTTCGCGGACGGCTCCCTATCCCGCTGGACAGAAGAGGTGCTGGCGCTGGTCGAGGCGCATGTCACCGGCCAGGTAGTGCTCGTCGGATCCTCCATGGGCGGCTGGCTGATGCTGCTGGCCGGCCTCGCGCTTGGCTCTCGCCTCGCTGGGCTCGTCGGCATCGCCGCCGCGCCGGACTTCACCGATTGGGGCTACAGCGCCGAGGAGAAGGCCCGGCTGTTGGCGGGCGAACCGGTCCTGCAGGACAATCCCTACGGCCCGGAGCCAACGCCGACCCATGCAGCGTTCTGGCAGAACGGGCAGCGCAACCGGATGCTGAAAGGGCGCGTCACCCTCGCCTGCCCGGTGCGGCTGCTGCACGGGCTTGAGGATGCCGAGGTGCCGTTTGCAACCGCGTTGCGCCTGGCTTCCGCCCTCGATTCAACCGACGTGCAGGTGACGCTGGCCAAGGGCGGCGACCACCGGCTGTCGCGCCCCGAAGACATCGCCCTGCTGCTGCGCACCGCCGCCTCCATCGCCTGAACGGACCCGCCCGCATGATCCTCTCCCTCACCGCTGCCCTGCTAATCGCCCAGGCTGCCGCTTCGACAGCGGGCGGCGCCACGCTGGAGGAGGACCGGCTGGCGGTATGCCGGCAGGAGGCGCGCAGCGATCCGGCAACGGCGATGGTGACCGCCTCCCGCTGGCTGGCCGACGCGCAGGGCCCGGGGCGCAGCGCGCCGCAGCAATGCCTCGGCTTCGCCTATACCAGCCTGCTGCGCTGGGACGCAGCCGAGAGCGCCTTTCTCGCCGCGCGCGATGCGCTGCTTGCCGCGGAACACGCTGGCCGCGCCCGTCTCGCCGCGATGGCCGGGAACGCCGCGCTGGCCGGCGATCGCCCGGACGCCGCACTCGCCGCCTTCGGCCTTGCCCAGGCCGATGCGCAGGAGGCCGCAATGCCCGAGCTTGCCGGGTCCGTCGGGGCGGACCGGGCCCGTGCCCTCGTCGCGCTGGGCCGTCTAAACGACGCCGCCGAGGCGCTGGCCAGCGCGCGCAGCAATGCCCCGCAGGACGCTTCGGTCTGGCTCCTCTCGGCGACGCTCTCCCGGCGACAGGATCGGCTGGAGGAGGCGCTCGGCCAGATCCGCACGGCCGCCGCGCTCGCGCCTCAGGATCCGGCGATCGGGCTCGAGGCCGGGCTGATCGCCGCGCTTGCCGGGCAGGACGAGGCGGCGCAGACGAGCTGGCGCGCCGTGCTCGCCAGCGCGCCCGACTCGGCGGAGGCCAAATTGGCGCGGGATTATCTCGCCCAGCTGAGCCCCCCGGCGGAGATCGGCCGATGATCCCGCTGTCCGTGCTCGACCTTGTCCCGATCCGCGAGGGGCAGGGCGTCAGCGAAGCGCTGGCCGATGCCGGCAAGCTCGCGGCTGCGGCGGAGGCGGCGGGCTACAAGCGCTTCTGGGTGGCCGAGCACCATGCGACCGCGGGGATCGCCGGCGGCGCGACTTCTGTCGTGCTGGCGCATATCGGCCATTGCACCTCCACCATCCGCATCGGCGCGGGCGGCATCATGCTGCCCAACCACAACCCCTTCGTGATCGCCGAGCAGTTCGGCACGCTGGACGGGCTGTTCCCCGGCCGGGTCGATCTCGGCCTCGGCCGCGCACCGGGGGCGGCCGGGATCGTCGCCCGCGCGCTGCGCAAGGACCTGCACCGCTCGGCAGAGGCCTTCCCGCAGGATGTGGTGGAGCTGCGCGCGCTGCTGACCGGCGACCTCGACCTGCCGATCACCGCAACGCCGGGCCTCGGCGCGCAGATCGAGCTGTGGATGCTCGGCTCCAGCCTGTTCGGCGCGCAACTCGCCGCGCGTCTCGGCCTGCCATACGCCTTCGCCAGCCATTTCGCGCCCGACCATCTCGATGCGGCGCTGGAAACCTATCGCGCGCAGTTCCGGCCCTCGGCCGCGCTCAAATACCCGCATGTGATGGCGGCGATGACCGTAATCGCGGCGGAGACCGACCAGGAGGCGGAGCTCATCGCCTCCAGCCAGGACCAATCCTTCGTCCGCCTACGCAGCGGCGACCCGGGCAAACTGCCGCCGCCGGTGGCCAATTACCGGGCGAGCCTGCCGGTCAGCGCGCAGGCGATGCTGGAGCATCTCGGCACCGCTCGCGCGGTCGGCTCCCCGGCGACGGTGCGCGCCCGCATCGGCCGCTTCATCGAACGCACGCGCGCGGACGAGATCATCCTTTCCGGCGCCACCTACGATCCGCAGGCGCGCCATCGCTCGCTCGAGCTGACGATGGAAGCGCTCGCCTGACGCAGCGAGCGGGGCGGGGTTGGAACGACCCTGTGCTCCGGTCCATTGTTGCGGCAGAGGGATTGGATGGGAGCGGGTAGAATGGCAACGGCCGGACGACAGGGCAGCAATGAGTTGGCGGAGCTCTCCTCCGCCGAGCAGGCGCTGGTGCGCACGCTGCACGATCACCTGTCGGGCTCGGTGCTCCCGGGCGACGTCCCGCTGTCGGATGACCGGCTGGCCGAAGCCGCCACCTTCGTGTTTGAAGCCGCGCGGGAGCGGCGGCCGGACGAGCCGGCGCTGCTGATCCGTTCGGCGCATGACGGGCGTCGCTTCACGCGCTTTGCCATCATCAACACCGACATGCCCTTCCTGGTCGATTCGGTCGCTGCCCTGCTGGCGGCCGAGGGATTGGCGATCGACCTGCTGGTCCATCCCATCCTGCCCGTGCGGCGCGATGCCGAGGGGCGGCTTGTGGCAATCCCGGAAGACAGCGCCGCAGGCGAAAAGCGCGAGTCGATGATCTACCTCGAGACAATTCGGCTGGACGCGAAGGTGCGCCGCTCGCTCGAGCAGCAGCTGCGCGCCACCCTGGCGGACGTGCGCGCCGCGGTGGCGGACTGGCCGAAGATGCAGGCGCTGCTGCTGGAGGATGCGGACCGGCTGGCCGACGCGGAGGGCGCCGCGCTGCTGCGCTGGCTCGGCTCCGGCATGACGACGCAGCTCGGCCACATGACCCGCAAGCGGGACGCCAAGGGAGCCGTGGGCGGTCGCGGGCAGCTGCTCGGCATCTGCCGCAAGGGCGAGCGCGAGCTGCTGGCGGACGAGACGATCGAGCGGGCCTTCGCGTGGTTCGAGGGCAGCAGCGGGCGAACCGGAGGGCAACCGGGCCGCCCGCCGCTGATCATCAAGGCCAACCGCCTGTCGCGCGTACACCGCCGTATCCCGTTCGACCTGTTCATCGTGCCGCTGTTCGAAGAGGGGCGTATCAATGCCCTGTCCATCCATGCCGGCATCTGGACCAGCGCCGCGCTGGCGACGCCGCCGGGCGAGGTGCCGGTCCTGCGACGCCAGCTCGCCACGATCATGGAGCGGCTCGACTTTCCGTCGGGCAGTCATGACGCCAAGACGCTGGTCCATGCGCTGACCGTCCTGCCCTACGATCTGATCATCGGCTTCTCGGACGAGGACATCGCCCGCGTCGCCACGACCATGATGACGGTGGCGAACCGGCCCCGGCCCCGGGTGGCGACGGTGGTGGCGCCGTTGCAGCGCCACGTCTTCGCCTTCGTCTGGCTGCCGCGTGACGCGCTGTCCACCAGCGTGCGGCTGCAGATCCAGGAGCTGCTCGAGAGCACGACCGGCGCGCAGACGCTGGACTGGAGCCTGCTGGTCGAGGGCGGCACGCTCGCCATGCTGCGCTTCGTGCTCGACTTCCGCGGCCGCCACCGGGAGCCGGACATCGCCGCGATCGACCAGCGCCTGCAGGCCCTGCTGCGCGGGTGGGCCGATGCGGTGGAAGAGGCACTGGCCGCCAGCGAGGAGCCAGGCCGCGCCGCCGCTCTGGCGACCCGCTACGCCGAGGCATTCCCCGCCGGCTACCGTGCGGCCTACGGCCCGATCGAGGCGGCGCAGGATATCGAGCGGATGCGCCATCTTGCCGTGGAGGATGAGGAGCGCCCGCTCCGCCGCGACGCGCGCCTCTACCGGCACGAGAGCGATCCGGCAGACCAGCTGCGGCTGAAGATTTACCAGCTCGGCGGCTCCATGCCGCTGTCGGACGCGGTGCCCGCGCTGGAGAATTTCGGCTTCCGGGTTCTGGCAGAGATGCCGACCGAGCTCACCGGCGCCGACAGCGGCACGATCCACGACTTCGAGCTCAGCCTGCCCCGGGGCCAGGATGCCGGCCAGCTACTGGATCGCGCCGGGCCGATCGAGCTGGCGATCAATGCCGTGATCAACGGCCTGGCGGAAGACGATGTCTTCAATCGCCTCGTCACCGGCACCGAGCTTTCGGCGCGCGAGGCGGACTGGCTGCGCGCCTTCTATCGCTACCTGCGCCAGACCACCATCGCCTTCACCATCTACACTGTCGTCGATGCCCTGCGCGCCGCGCCCGGCGTGACAGCCGCGCTGGCCGAGCTGTTCCGCGTGCGGCACGATCCGGGCTTCACCGGCGATCGCGCCGCAGCCGCGGCCCAGGCGGAGGAGCGGATCGGAGAAGGCTTGTCCCAGGTCGCCGCGATCAACGACGACCGGCTGCTCAGGCTGTACTGGTCGACCATCGCCGCGGTGCTCAGGACCAACGCCTTCGCTCCTTCCAGCGTTGAGGCGTTGGCGTTCAAGTTCGATTCCGCGCTCGTACCGAACCTGCCCCGCCCCGTGCCGTGGCGCGAGATCTTCGTCTATTCGCGCCGGGTGGAAGGCATCCACCTGCGCGCCGGCCCGGTCGCCCGCGGCGGCCTCAGATGGTCCGACCGGCGGGACGATTTCCGCACCGAGGTCCTCGGCCTGATGAAGGCGCAGCGGGTGAAGAACGCCGTGATCGTGCCGACCGGCGCGAAGGGCGGCTTCTATCCCAAGCGCCTCCCCAACCCCGCCGTCGACCGCGACGCGTGGTTCGCGGAAGGGACGGAGAGCTACAAGCTGTTCATCCGCACCCTGCTGTCGGTGACGGACAACATCGTCGATGGCGCGGTGGTGCATCCCGAACAGGTCGTGATCCATGACGGGCCGGACCCCTACTTTGTCGTCGCGGCGGACAAGGGCACCGCCACCTTCTCCGACACCGCCAACGCCATCGCGCAAAGCCAAGGCTTCTGGCTGGGCGACGCCTTCGCCAGCGGCGGCTCCAACGGCTACGACCACAAGGCGATGGGCATCACCGCGCGCGGCGCGTGGATCTCCGTCCAGCGCCACTTTCTCGAACTGGGCGTGGACGTGCAAAGCCAGCCGGTGCGCGTGGTCGGCTGCGGCGACATGTCGGGCGACGTGTTCGGCAACGGCATGCTGCTGTCGAAGACGATCCGGCTGGTCGCGGCGTTCGACCACCGGCACATCATCATCGACCCCGATCCCGACCCGGCCGCCAGCTGGGAAGAGCGCCAGCGCCTGTTCGCCCTGCCCCGCTCCAGCTGGGCCGATTACTCCGAAGCGCTGCTGTCGAAGGGTGGCGGGATCTATCCCCGCACCCTGAAGCGCATCGCTCTATCGCCAGAAGCGCGCGCGGCACTCGGCATCGAGCAGGAGGAGCTCGACCCGGACTCGCTGATCAGCGCCATCCTCAGGGCCCCGGCGGACCTGCTCTGGTTCGGCGGGATCGGCACCTACATTAAGGCGGCGCGCGAATCGCATGCCGATGTCGGCGATCCGGCCAACGATTCGCTGCGGGTGAATGCCGGGGAGGTGCGCGCCCGGGTGATCGGCGAGGGTGCCAACCTCGCGGTGACCCAGGCGGGCCGCATCGAGTTCGGCCTCGCCGGCGGGCGGAGCAACACGGACTTCATCGACAATTCCGCCGGCGTCGATTGCTCGGACAACGAGGTCAACATCAAGATCGCCCTCGCCGCCGCCATCCGCGCCGGGCAGCTGTCGGAGGACCAGCGCAACCAGCTGCTGGTGGAGATGACGGAGGAGGTCGCCGCCCTGGTGCTGGAGGACAATCGCCTGCAGGCTCTGGCGCTTTCGATCGCGGAGCGAGGCGGTTCCAAGGCCGTTGCATCGCAGATGCGGTTGATCGAGACGCTGGAGGATCTCGGCCAACTCGACCGCCGCACCGAGGGGCTTGCCACCGGCGAGGAGCTCGCCCGCCGCGCCGCCGACGGCCACGGCCTGACCCGTCCTGAGCTCGCCGTGCTGCTGTCGACCACGAAGCTGGTGCTGCAGGAGGCGGTGGAGCAGAGCGATTTGCCGCAGGACGAGGCCGCGGAACCGCTGCTGCTGAGCGACTTCCCGCAGAAGATGCAGCAGGAGTTCCGCCCGGCGATCCTCCAGCACCAGCTGCGCCCGCAGATTGTCGCCACCGTCGTTGCCAATCGCATCGTCAACCGCATGGGGCTGGTGCATCCGTTCGAGCTGGCGGAGGAGGAAGGCGCAGGCCTGGCGCAGGTCGCCGCCGCCTTCGTCTCCGCCTGCGAGCTGCTGGGAATGGAAGCGATCTGGCAGGCGATCGACGCCGCCGAAATGCCGGAGGAAGCGCGACTGGCGCTGTTCGAGCAAGCGGCTCTGGCCCTGCGCAGCCACATGGCGGACCTTCTGCGGGCAGGCGGTGCGGTGCTCCAGCCGTCAGGCCTCATCAGCGACGTGGCCGATGGCGTCGTCGACCTGATCGATCATGTCGACGACCTGCTGGCGGCGGAGGCGCGCGGCCATTCGCAAGCGATTGCGCAGGGGCTTGTCCAGACCGGCGCGCCGACGGAACTGGCCAGCAAGGTCGCGTGCCTGTTCGCGCTGGACGGAGCAATCGGCCTCTCCCGCCTCGCGCGCGACACCGGAATTGCTCCGGTGACGCTGACCAACGCCTTCATCATGCTGGGCGAGCGGCTCGGGCTCGACTGGGCGCAGTCGCGGGCGGCGGTGATGAACCCCTCCGATCCGTGGGAACGGCTGCTGGTCGCCGGCCTCGCCCGCGACTTCCAGCAGATGCGCTTCGAGTTCCTTCGCCAGCTGGCGCCCCGTACGGGCAAAGGCACGGCCACGGGCACGGAAACCGAGGCGGATCCGCTGGCGCTGATCGACGAATGGACGCAGCGCCATGAGGGCGCGATCCGCCATTTCCGCACGATGATCGGCAGGGCGCAGGCTGCCACGCCGCTCTCACCCATCATGCTTGCGCAGATCGCCAGCCAGGCGCGCAATCTGCTGCGGCGATGAGGACGAGCGGCACGGACCGAAACGGGGGACGCGGTAGATGAGCGGGGCGGACGTCGTCATCGTGGGAACCGGCCATGGCGGCGCGCAAGCGGCGATCGCGCTGCGGCAGCAAGGCTTCGCCGGCTCCATCCTGATGGTCGGGCGCGACCAGATGCCGCCGTATGAGCGGCCGCCGCTGTCTAAGGATTACCTCGCGGGCAAGAAGCCGTTCGAGCGCATCCTGATCCGCCCGCCCGCCTTCTGGGCCGAGCGCGACATCCGCCTGCAGCTGGGCGCCACGGTGACGCGGATCGATCCCGCCGCGCAGTCGCTCGGTATCGCGCGCGGCGAGCCGGTTCGCTACGGCACGCTGATCTGGGCGGCCGGCGGCGATCCGCGGCGGCTGTCCTGCTCCGGCGCTCAGCTTTCGGGCATCCACACGCTGCGGGACAAGGCCGACGCCGATCGGCTGATGGCCGAGTTGGGGCGCGGCCTGCGGCGGGTGGTGGTGGTCGGCGGGGGCTATGTCGGGCTCGAGGCCGCAGCGGCGCTGACCGATGCCGGCTGTACGGTGACGCTAGTGGAAACGCGCGAACGGCTGCTGTCCCGCGTCGCCGGCGAGGACCTGTCCCGCTTCTTCGAGGCCGAGCACGGCGCGCGCGGCGTCGAGATCCGGCTGGAAACGGAGATCGAGTGCATCCTCGGCGACGACGCGGTGCGCGCGGTGCGCCTTTCCGGCGGGCAGGAGATCGCTTGTGACATCGTCATCGTCGGCATCGGCATCGTCCCGGCCGTGGGGCCGCTGATCGCTGCCGGGGCGGCAGGTGCGAACGGCGTGGACGTGGACGAGTTCTGCCGCACCAGCCTGCCGAACGTCTTCGCCCTCGGCGACTGTGCAGCACATGCCAATCGCTATGCTGATGGCGCGGTGATCCGGCTCGAGAGCGTGCAGAACGCGCATGACATGGCCAAGGTCGTCGCCGGAGCGATCGTCGGCGATCCGCAGCCCTATGAGGCGGTGCCGTGGTTCTGGTCCAACCAGTACGACCTGCGACTACAGACGGCGGGCCTCAGCCTCGATCACGATACGACGGTGCTGCGGGGCCGGCCGGATGATCGCAGCTTCTCGGTCGTCTATCTGAAGGGCGGGCAGATCATCGCGATCGATTGCGTCAACGCGGTGAAGGACTACGTGCAGGGTCGCAAGCTGATCGAGGCGCGGGCACTGGTCGATCCGCAGCGCCTGCTCGACCCTGCTATTCCGCTGCTGTGAGCCGGCCGAGCGCCCAGCCCGCTGCCTCCGCCACCACCGGGTCGGGATCGTCGATCAAGCCGGCAACCGCCGGCTGAAGCTGTGGATCTCCGCTGTTTCCCGCGGCGATCAGGCAATTGCGCACGAAGCGATTGCGCCCGATCCGCTTGATCGGGGAGCCGGAGAACAGCTGGCGGAACCCTGCATCGTCCAGCGCGAGCAACTCGGCCAGCCGCGGTGCCACCAGCTCGGCGCGGGGGAGGAAAGCCTTGTGGCGTGCGGCGGCGCTGGCGAAGCTGTTCCACGGGCAGACCGCCAGGCAATCATCGCAGCCATAGATGCGATTGCCGATCGCCTCGCGGAACTCGTGCGGAATGGAACCCGCATGCTCGATGGTCAGATACGAGATGCAACGCCTTGCATCGAGCTTGTAAGGCGCCGGAAACGCGGCGGTCGGGCAGGCGATCTGGCATGCATTGCACGACCCGCAACGATT
>Ga0210040_10011262_pt1 | contig 10152 bp, 13 predicted proteins | sample CryGeyCG12114_NA_FD_185462 | JGI IMG/M metagenome (GOLD analysis project Ga0210040, IMG submission 185462) | Groundwater microbial communities from aquifer - Crystal Geyser CG19_WC_8/21/14_NA (SPAdes) (version 2) | ecosystem: Environmental > Aquatic > Deep subsurface > Groundwater | place: USA...
TATCATCGTAAATTCAGGAGCAAATAAAAAATTCATTTAAGGACGCATGGGCTTGAAAATCCTCCTAATCAGTTTGTGTTCATACTCCTCTCTCTTGAAAACGTGATTTATGAGTTTTTAAATGCTTCATGCAATCCATCCATCAACCATACTAATTCATAAAGTAATGCAGTTCACTATGAACTCACCTAACCCAATACGGTTGTTTTCATTTGCAGCACTAAAATGATTGAAAACTTTTTAACCAAAACAAAATTCTTTACCTTTGGCTTTGAAAGATTCAGAAAAATAAAGACAACCTGATTTATTGTAATACTTGTATTAAGAAACCACGAGAGAAAATGAATAACAAATCCTACAATGCTTAAGGGCTCCTTTAATGTACAATCTACTTATTATCCCCAAACCTGCCATTCATTTTCGGCAATGGATCTTTAAATTTGTGACCGGAAATTTTCATAGGCTTATACATTGGACATTTTTTGACAGGATTCATCCAGGAACCCACCGGACATCCCCAAATTTTACCGAAACTCATAGAATTCCGGAGTGCTCCATTTATACGCACGTCTTGTATGGGTGGGCCCGCATTCATTAAATTGAATAGAATAGACTTTGGATAGCTCCCACATACTTGCTACAATACAAATACACACATACCAAATTGAAGTGACACAAACTATCAGAAACTGTAAATATTAACAGACATTAAGTTTAAAAGCGAAATATTTCACCCTAGCTAGTGCCATAAAAAATAGCTGCGGCTCTGTATATTTTTCCATACGATACAATACTTGATAATTCGGGAACTCTTTTGGGTAGGGCAAAATTGACGAACGCAAATTCAATGCTTCGACTAAAAGTTCCATTGCTTGCACACTAAAAGTATCGGTTAAGATCACTCGGTGTGAATATGGGCCCACTGGGTTGAACTGATAAAAGATACATATAGATCAAGTGCGAATTTTCAAACATCCATTTGCACACTATAAGGAATAAATTTACAGTGAATATGTGTGTAAACACTTACATTGATATCATCTATGGTAATTTCTCCATAAAGGTCCAGTATGCAACTTATTGATTCGGCTAAGCTAATCATAGCTTCTCGTTCCGTTATATGTTCTTCGAGTTCGAATTTGGATCTTCGAAATGAGTTGACTCGGGCGATACCTGAATTATTGTTTTTTAGCGATTGATAACGCAGTGGCAATTATTTCACTATATGTTCGTTTTACCTTGCTCCACAATGCTCATCATTAGCTTGGTAGCCACGAGCCAATATCCGAATCCTGCATAATTCAGCACTCTAGAAAGGTGAAATAGTGTTGCATGAAGTTTCGAAAATAGTTGTAGAACAGTAATGGAAGGAGATATGAGTAAATTTTTAAGTACGGTAAATCATTGCTCATGTACGGCTCTTGCAAGGCACCAAAAGGTACATCTAAGGATTAAAATGCAGATTATTGTATTAAGTGTAAGAGCCTGCGGTAAATTAAAAGTTCAAAGTAAGTATTACCAACTTACGAACATATCGAAATTCTGTATTTTCATGAATCACTATATCTTCTGTAATCACACTTAAATCGTAGTGTCCTTTCGGCCTTAAAAAATTTTAATATAAGTTTACAAAAATATCCAATTTATGTGCAAGTGATCTGGTTGAAATGTAGATGAATACGGACCATTTGTCAAACGGTGGTATTTTCAAAAAATTCCGAATTCCATTTCTAGCGTTCACAGTTAAAGTTTGAAGAACGTTGTCAAAATTATTTTGGGGGGAAAGATCCATCTGCAAAAATTCGTATTTGAATGAGAGAGGAAAACTAGAAATTTGAACAAAATAGAAGAAATTTACCCCTTCATAAAACTGATCAAAAAATCCTTCAACAACTGCAATCGGCTCTTCTATGAAATGCATACGAGAGACCGTATCATTTAAAATCCCATGCAATTTAGATTTGGCAGGAATATAGAATTCGGTAGAGGATATTATTTTTTCCACATTTTTTACTATCCTAGATGCCTGCAAATTTTAAAAACTTTTAGCTAAAGCCTGAAATATATATTAAACTACACAATCATTTAATAAATTAAATTCCTACTTGTGCATACAATGTCCTAGAATTCATATTTTGAACAATATAACGATGTGCAGCAATAACATGCATATTATGGAATAAGGATCGAAAACACATTTCGACTCTTCTGAAAAAAAAAAAAAACATTTAACTTTACAAATCGTATACGCTTTGGCATTGCAATACACTACACTTACGAAGTAGGCGGCACATTCAAAATAGGATGCATGAGCTCTCCCAGTTCGCTAGTCAAATCGAACGAAAACAGCTTTATCAACTCCCATTGCAAGTACCGGACTGGAATTGAAAACCAGTTTTTACTCCTTACTTTCATCTCGTATACAATGGACATGCATTTTTCATTTTTCCCATTATTATTTTATTTTGTACTTACTAATAGTGTATGCTGGTGTCCGGTTGATAAGTGACGTCAAAAGTCTCACATTGTACTGATCAGAGGCCAGCTTTATAGAATAATACGAGTTAAAAATGACTGGATAGCGCCCTTTTGGATCCGGCGGGAAATCCAGTAAACTTTGAAGAAAATCTTCCCACATGAAAATCCCACGCTACTAATACATTTATACTCATTGTGAAAGTTGCTTCGAATCATGATAAGGAGTTCCATTGCCAGCAACTCACCTTGATATCAAAATTCGGATGATTTTTCTTCCCTAGCGGGGGAATATTCAGTCTTGGATCTTCGGAAATTAATGTCGGATACCCCAAGGGAAAAATCCCCTTCATATTTGTCAATATCGTGTTCAACTCCGTTTCAAAAACTGACACAGTTTTTACTATCGTGGGAATTTCAGTTGGGTCTATCTCTAAAGACTTGTGCATAATTTCAAACGCTTTGATCATTGCACCGACATATTCATATCCTGAACGTTGCAAGACGGCTAGTTGAGGTTCCGCTGATTTTATCTGCCCATTTACAAAGTGACAAACAAATAAGATCGCATAGAATTTTGTAAACTAACTATTGCATTGACAACTAACAAATTCTCACATAAATGAAATTAGCATTAATTCCCACAATATCGAAAAAGAATATTTTGTTTGTAGACCGGTACAATCGTCCTAAAACTCGACCAATGTTGAATGGAGATCCATCTACTTCTGTTGCTTTCACATGCAACAGTTGAAGTCCCGCTAAAAAAGAGGCAAATGGCTGATAGCCAACTTCATCTCTTTGTTCTGGAGCAAAAAAGATATTTTTTCACACGCTTTAGTTTTCAATGGGTTTTCTGTAATCTGTTGTATATACTTTACCCATGAACAAACAAGCTTGATAATAAGGCAAAATTTGATTGGCTGGGAAGTCGTCTACTCTTTTTAGAAAAGCTCCTGTAAAGGAATTTAAAAACGGGAATTTTAAAAACGTGAGTTTTTTTTTTAATTGAAAAATTCGGATAGCTTTTTTGCAATTTTTGGTTGCCTACCAAGCCTTTGATTTTCCAAATAGTCAATATTGATTCCTCGATTTCTCTGCTTACTGAAGAACGCAGCACTGCTGATTGTCTCTTGCGACTCATGTTTATATTTTCCACACATGAAGTCGTAAAAGTTATCACAGGGATGCACAGATTCATTCATTGAACTTGTGAGCCAACTTACTGTACAGAAAATGGAAAATATGCTCTTGAAGTTAACAGTACATTACAAAATCAAAAACATGATTTCCTTGAGACAGGAATTTTCGCATCCAAAATGTTACCTGTGTGCGCACAGTTTGCAGAATGGCAGGCATATGGGTGTTCATATTTTTCTTCAGCAACTGAAAACAATATTACCAGCAATCCAAAACTCACAATATAGGTCAGTGTGTGAATTTTCGTGAAAATCAATGCGCAACTTACAAGTTAAAAATATGATTGCAAGAATATTTAGGGTGGCTAAAATAATCCCATAAATAGCCACAATTCGTACAGCCAATCGCCATGATGGAGCGGTGAGAATCTTTCTTTAAAAAAATTAAAAAATTTATGGCATGGCATGCTAATAGCTAATCATTTAAAAACTATAATACCATATACTGTTTAGCTAACTTACTTTGTATTTTCCTCATCCCGCATATTTCGCTCAATTTTACTCGTCTCACAAGAATAATGCATTGTATTAAGCAGATGAAAAATATTCTCTATGTGAAGCTTTCTGCTGCTTTTTCGAATCATCATTGTACTGACACTCCAATCCTCATTATCAAATTCTGTCCAATCTGCATCTTCTCCGGAATCCAGCTCTATTTCTGATTCCTGGTTTAATTTATCTGGACAACAAAAAAACTCAATAAACTTTACCATACCGCGTATATGATTGGAATTGGAAACTACTTTTAGTGTTACCTTCATCAATAAAAAGTGAAGCCATCAGCTGATTATCATCTTGGGTCAAAGGGTCAACCAAAGTGCTCTTGGATGCATTATTCAGTGAGCTCATGTCCACAGGCCGAAATAATGAAAATCTTCGAACATGCGCTGCTCGTTCAGGAATTACCAATGTGATGCCCTTGACCGACTTTTTCTCACGTGGTCGACCCCGCGACCTTTTTTTATGTCGAACTGTAAAAAACAAGAAATGAGTTGATTGAAATTTATAATAATTAGAAGATTTTAAGTAAATTTTTAACCTGGAGGTTGATGAATTCCAGGGATTATGGACATAGCTCTGGTTAAAAAATGCGGATGTTCTTCCGCTTCTGAAATTCGAGATTCTTCATCTTCCTCTGAATTTTGGGGCTGTTCGTCTCCTGAAAATTTACAAAACGGAACAAAAGGTTGAAAAATTTAAATACTTTTTTAGGTATTATATAGGTATTATACTGATTATATTATTACCAGGAGTTTGGGAAGCAATAGACTGTCTGGCTTGATTTTCTGGGAATTGTTGTCCCCTATTGTTATGTATTTCGTTTTCACTGCCACTCCCAGTATCCCCCATTTTCTACACAATTGTAGTTCTTAGTTTTTTTAGTTAATGCATGGATTATGACTAAAATTCAGGGAAATTCTGCAAAATTACTTCAAAAATTGAATCCACTATTCAGTCAATACAAAACGTGTATCCTTTAACACGGTCGCTATGGCATTCATTTGGATTTGCTTGTATTCCTCTGATGCATAAAATTTTTACGGACTTGCGGTTAAATTCAATCAAATAACAATAGGGTAACATTGTTACTGTCAAAATCAAATAATGCACAGTTTATTTAATTTAAAAAACTAATGCTTTTACAACCGAAGCATAGTTTTACATCGTCGAGAAATCTATCGGTTAAAAAGTTAATTAATTCTTAAAAATCTCTAAAAAGCACTTTTTATCATTTGGTATTTTGATATTAAATTTCGAACTACATTTTTATTCCAGTTAGAAAAAAATGGCGAGCCACCTGAGTGATGATGAAAAACCTCCGCGAACGTTTAAAGGGCGGAAAGACTATTTCCACCATCGTATAAAGGAAGAAAAAGTAGTACATCAGATATACCCGGGTTCACCAAATCGTCCGGCTCCAGCAGGTTCCAAATCTTCCACTGCATTTTTCGGGGGGATTAGTAATCCAAATACTACCGCAAGAAGCGGAGGGAACGTTTTTCAAAAAGTCCCCAAAAGGAATAAAGATAAAGCTCCACAAATTGAAGCAAAGCCTACTGTTACTAGTTTATTGCGTCAAAAACAACTTTACGCTAAAAAAGTAAGTCTTGGTTTTTCCTGCTACTACACACTATACGGAGTTAGTTGCTTTACAAATAATTGTTACATTTAGGAAGATGAAGAAAAAGAGAAGATGACTCGACTTCTTGAGCGCGGGAATGCTACAACCCTTGAGCATGAGCGACGCGCGCGCGAAAAAGAGGCGCGTGAAGAAGCACGTGTGCGTGCAGAAGAAGCCAAGCGACTACTGAAAGCTAAATTGGCATATGAGAAAGCTATAGCGGCATCTAGAGGAATTATTTCCAAAAAACATGTTCAAGCCCAAGACACCAGAAATGAGGTGTGATTTTATATTTCATACTTAACGAAAGAAATCATTCTTATTTATAGACTAAAATGATGTAAAAAAAGTCCGTGGTTTTAATAATCGATCAGTACAGTACAAGTTTTAAAATCTAGAACCGAACTGTTTACCTATACTCCATACAATTTGTAATCAACCTAATACAACATTTTAAACTAACGGTGACACTTTATTTTTGACGGATAGGTGGAAAAATTGAAACTAGACCTAAGGACTCAACGAAAACAAGAAATGGAGCGACGGAAAGCATTAGCGTCAAACATAGCTGCAGAAGCGCAAGATTGGAAGCGCGCGGTGAAGGAAGTTCGGGAAGAGAAAGCGCGAACTGCTCAGCAATTAAAAGCAGAAGTTCAAAGGCTAGAATTAGAAGCGAGAAAACGAGAGGAAATAGAAAAGCTTGAAAGACATCAGCGGATTCAAGAAATTCAGGCGGCAAAAATTATTTTGAAAAAGATGTCACAGTCTGAAATTCCCAGAAATATTCGAACGGCTAATAGTCAAAAGTTGGAAAATAAAGAATTGATTCAGGTACGGGAAATGAAATTGCAGCATACGCAAAAGTTTTTCTTAATAGTTCACTATTTTAATGCCCAAAATAATTTAACGCAGCAAAGAAAGTTAGCCCAGGAAGCCGATGTGGAAGCCACACGACGTAGAATTCATGCAATGAAGCAGGAAAAAATGGATAAACTACATCACGCACGACTGGAAATTGAGCGCCATAAAAATGACATGTTTCGAGCCAAAGTTCGGGAAAAAACAGAAAAAGCGAGATCGGAAATCTTCCCTGATTATGTTTCCCAGAATTCTGCTGATGTTGCACTCATGGCAAATAATGATACAGAGATTGATAATCTAATGAGTGAGCTGAAAAAGTGGAAAACTGAGAATGCGCTGGCACGAAAACCTTCTCATATATCTATCAATAATGATTTCAATAATCATGATCATCATTAGGAAATTAATGTTATTTAGATATTACATTGCCACTGCCTACGAAAACTGACTATTGTATTTATGTACACATGTAGAGATAGAGCTCGTTTGTTTGTTTTATTTTTAAGCATGATGAATTTTCATACTAATTTTTGTGATTCTTAGTAAGGAGGAAAAATCTGAAATATTTTCCTAATAATATTATCACCACTTAATTAAGTTGTCCTTAGCATAAATTCGCAGGCTTAAATCATAATTTCTGTAATAAAGTCATCCCAGATTGGCCAAATAATTGTTGCAATATGAATGCAGATTCTATGACATAAGTGAATACTGAAGCCTTTCTACTTGCATATATTTAAATATTTAAATTAAAACTATTTAAATTGTGTCACTGTACTACTAGTGTAAAGTGTATTGATCTAGTTAACAATAAATGTTGAATGCTCATATACGGTTTTTTGGTTGCCTGAAAGTGGAACATAGCATCAGAATTTGCGGACAGGAAATTCCTAATTGAACTAATGAAAACTGAAGCCATGTGTACTTCAAATCATGTACACAAGCCAATTGAGCATCTCTTATGCTTTAGGAATGCTCAATCCTATAGTTAACATTGGAACAGGAAACTTTTTTGCAGTAAGTTTCAATCCTGTTTGTTTCTAATTCGTTGCAATGTCAAGAAAGTACAAACATTTCGAATATGAGACCTAAAAATGAATTTCAAACAGAATTTTCCCTTTCTTCTCCTTCTTTTATGGACTTTGCCTACACCAGGAGGATTAGGGGTAACCCTTCGGAATTACGGAGATCCATGTGCTTGTGATAGTGACTGCGATTTTGGCAAGTGGCTCACATGTCAAAATTCTCTTTGCACTTGCACGAATCCTTTAGCTCTAATATTTGATCATAGTAAGGACACCTGTGTAGTTCGACTGAGACATAAATGTTTCGATATTGCGGAGACTTATCCGCCTCCAGCTGATTCCATACATGAGGATTTGCCACCTTTTATTCGGTGTATTGACGGTGCATTTTGCTCAATAAGTGCCGGGGGACTATGCGTTTGCAATAGCTATGGATTTTTTGAGGTCAGTTTATTTTTTGCTCACCAAAATACATAATATTTCATTCTTTTTTTGCAAAAATTCTTTTATTTAATGTTTTGCAGAAAACCGAAAATGGATTCTCCTCATGTGTTCCAAAACGACCGTATGGAGAGTCTTGCATGAACTCTATAGAATGCTCTTCAGATATTTGTTCCTCCCAAGGAATTTGTCAATGTAAACCTGGAGAATATTTTGAGTCCCTGAGCTCCAAATGTGTTTCATACGTGGATTCATTTTGTTTCACAAATGAAGATTGCACAGCACATGCAGTATGTGATGATAATACTGCTAAATGCGAATGCAATAGAGTGGCTGGATTTCGGAAAACAGAGAATAATAAATGTGAACTTCGGCTAACTCATGGGGCTTCATGCAATTCTACATTTCATTGCAATCATCCAGATTTGAGTTGTGTGGATAGTGTCTGTGTTTGCAAGCATTCCAAATATAGTGTGAGATAAATAATGGAAACATATATCTAGCACGGTCCAAAGTTTAAAAGATTGATTTTAGCAAAAAAATTATTTTAGTACTTGCTTTGAATTACTCACCCTACTATATTATTAATTTACAGGTCTGGGAGGGAAATGCATGCAAGAGTTTATACATAGGGGGTCCATGTTCCAGTGACGAAAACTGTGACCATCACTCCAAATGCTCAGAGAACAAATCATGCCAATGTGAGAAAAGTTACTTATCATTTGCAGGGGAGACAAAATGTGAGCGTTTAAAAACATTCGGAGAAGCATGTACGTCTTCTAAAGAATGCGATCATGTGGTCCCCTTAGTTTGCTCGGATTTCCAATGCCAATGTGAAGACCCATTGCTAGTGTATGAACCGTTGTATCGACTTTGCGTAGCCCAGTTGGGTCAAATTTGTAAAGACAAAGAGAGACAATTGAGTTTGCATTGTGTTCAAGGTGCCATTTGTGTTCAACGGAATTTGAATGTGCCCGCCAAATGTGCTTGTGATGGAGCTCACCGAATCAGTGGGGATAATAAAAGTTGTGTTCCAAATGTTCGACATTAAGTATTCAAAAACCAGGTGGAATGTAAAGTGAATAGAATTTGAGAACTGGCACAACGATGTGTTCAAAGCTCATGTACCTGCCATAGCCGTTATACTAAATGTGCCTGCTTTCAGAAATTCTGATTTATGTGAATTAGTGAATTTCAATCAGAACAGTAAGGTTGGATGTTTAAACGATTAGGAAAATCAAGAGTTTACAATAAAAATAGCCAAATATGTCAAAGGATTTCGAAAAACTACTGAGTATCCGACTTTGTTGCACTCATAGACTTGAATTCTTTATTTTAAAAGCATAACACAGTTTTATATTAATTAGCATTAGCCGCATTAGCATTGCTATGCATTGCTGTATTCATCTTTGCTAGCTACACAACACGCATGAAATGAATATGGATGTTGTTCTGGTCGTGTGTTGCACGAAATGTTATATGCACTGACCCAGTGTGGTGGCGATGAAGAATACGAATGAGCGATTAGCAGGCAAATTATTATTTTAGCAACCGAATATTATCTCTTTCGACTATTTGGGTTTTAGGATTTGTAATGCTAGCAAAAATTATGATGTGGCGGAGATGGAGCGTAGATCAAGGGACATGAGAGTTACAGCTAATATGTTGCATGCAAGGTTCAGTAAAGCAAGTGAGTACGTCCATCTGCATCTTTTTCGAACGTTTTTCAATCAAGTGTATTGTCTTGGACTGTGGGTAGTAGGGACAAAAAAATATGAGCAGAAAGCAAAAGTTACTCTTAATAACTGTTTTCGAAGAGTTTTTAATAAATGGGGAATCTTTAGTGTGTCACATGAGTTTGTTATTAGAGGACTACAAACCTGGAATGAGCTTAGAAGGAGTGCTTCGTATTCTTTGTATACTCGTATTGTACAGTCTGACAATGAAATCGTTTCAGCTATTTGTAATTGTGCTACTTTTACTAATAATCCTATCATATGTGAAATGAGGAGAATTCTGATGTAAAATA
>Ga0210040_10011263_pt1 | contig 10149 bp, 6 predicted proteins | sample CryGeyCG12114_NA_FD_185462 | JGI IMG/M metagenome (GOLD analysis project Ga0210040, IMG submission 185462) | Groundwater microbial communities from aquifer - Crystal Geyser CG19_WC_8/21/14_NA (SPAdes) (version 2) | ecosystem: Environmental > Aquatic > Deep subsurface > Groundwater | place: USA...
TAGAAAAACTGAGTTTTTATGCAACACGTAGCTATGACAATTGTCAAAATACACCTGTAGAATTGAAGAATTCTCCTGTCATTGTCAACTCTTGACAACGGTTTTATGCCACACAAAATTGTCGAAATCAGTTGACAAGACGACAAAATTGTCGAAATGTCAACTGTAAAACTTTTATGCCATAGGCCCCTGATTGTTTATAATTTACAATTTATTGTCCTCAATATACAAGTAGATTTTTCAATTGAAATGTTCCCAAGAATGTTTAACCCTTACGCTACCATATACTTGATACGAAGTATTTTTTTCATCACCCTTGGCTCCCAAATACTTCATATGAAGTACAAAATTTTTTGTTCATAAAATACCAAATACTTGATATGAAGTATTTTAATTTATTTCCCATGACTCCCGAATACTTCATATCAAGTAGTAAACAAATAATCCCATGAAGACAAAATACTTTATATGAATGGGTGTGCAAAAGAAGTGCCCTAACGTTTTCTGAAAAACAAATTTTGAAACAGTATAATATTGAAAACTGTTAACGTTTTTGCTGTTGTCACGGATATTCACTTTTTTGAAATTCGGGGGGCACTTCTTTTACTCGACCATTCATATGAAGTATTTTTAAAATCTGCTAATTTTCATTTAGTTTTTTGTTTTGATTGATCCAAAATCAATTAAAAGTAGTGGCAAAATTTTGAAAAATTTTTTTTGGGAGTTGCGGTACATAGAAAGGCACAACACAGTGGTGATAGTGGGCTAAAAATTTCCATCAGTATGCGGTTCCAATGGGACTAAAAAATTTCAAAGTTTTTGGTCTCCAAGGGCATTATTTTTTCAACGATAAAGGTAGCCTAAGGGTTAATATATTTATAAAAAATCACTTTATCAAAATTATGTTTGCATGCACGAAAAATATTCAAAAACTGACCTCACCCTGGCAATACTTTTGAATGCTGATGCTTTGAATTGTTGAACAGTTGAACCTAAATCATTTGGAATTAGACTTTCATAGACTCTTCCTATGTAAAATTTTACGTCAGCTTTTTCCTAATATGATAAATGTATTCATTCTAAGCTGTCCAACTTTACTGACATGAACGAAATTTGAAACAATTCCTCTCTAAGTTTCCAATTCCCAATAATTCCACTTAACTCATGAGCTTGAGCAGATGAAAGAATATATAACTATACAACGCAAACGTTGTAAATCTCTTGAACGTTCCATCATCCATGGATACAAGCGCATAATTTAAATATTTGTGATGATTGTCAGGCACAGACAAATCCTTTAATTTCCGGTGGCAATCAACCAAACATGCATGAAATCTCAATCATTGTGCCATTCTAATACTAATAGCTTTGAGGTCAAAGGACAGTAATTTAAGAACATGCAAAGTAGGATTCCGTATTAACGTGACTTTTCCCTTATGTTTATATTCGTGTCCCTACACATGCAGCCCTTCTCACTTTGGGTCTCCGCACTGCAGAGGTGAATCTCAGAACATGCTCTTTAATCAGCCTTAATTATTGTAAACAAGATTCCAGATATAAATTTGTGCATACAAGTATTATTGAGTTGACCTCTCTAGCTATGAAAATGCGCACCAAGGTCTTTCTATAGTAACCAATCAACACATTTACCAGGTCAGCCCATACTTGTCAAAATTTTATTTTCGAAACCAGATTCTGGATTTTGTGCTCACCTTTGTTTCTGCCTCGTACACACTGCATGTAACTATGGTTATTTTAGTTGTTTTCGATAATGTGAGCTCAAAGTGAGCACAAAATCCAGAATTTGGGTTTTAAAATTTCAATTTTGACAAGTATGGGCTGACCTGGTAAATGTGTTGATTGGTTACTATAGAAAGACCTTGATGCGCACCTTACTACTCACGCAATAAGACCACAACAGACTATTGAATATTGAATCGCTAAAGAAGGTGCAGGCATACAGCCCACTGGACTCAAGAAGCCACATAAAATAATGCAGACAAATGCGGATAAAAAAGAATAGGGTGTGTCCCCCTCTGCAGGGAAAAAAATCATTGCGAGCCAAAATAAGAAACATATGCACAAATATACATCTAACTGGAATGTGTATCTTCCCTGCTCAGTTGCAACTTTGCCATGCATACTTTTATATCCGGGAATAATTCAATAACTCGTTTAATAAACTGCTATATCTGACTCTTATCCTGTCCTATACCATTTTAGGTTTGGCAGTATACTGGTGTATAATGAGTGCATGTTTTATTCATTTTGCATGTAGTGAATCAAATTGTACAGCTAATCTGCCAAATACAAATTACAGTATGTGGCAACGTTCTCTGTATTGTGTTGGTAAATCGTGGTCACTCACGTGAGCTTTCAGTCTGACTCTCAGTGTATTAGTTTTACTGCGGATGAAAGACTACAATGCAAATAATTACTAAAATTTCGCAAAATATTAGACTTTCGTATTCCATGAAAAATATGCAATACTACAAGTAAATCCATACACTGCAAAAATTTGCGCCTGTAGAACACAGAGAAAACATCATTTTCATTCCCCAATAATTATTCACAATTATTGTTAATTCCAATCTCGATAGTTGATCAGAGATACACAGCGTCCAGCTGCTAAATCTGCAGAAAGACTGCTCTCCTAACTCTGCATGACTCCGGACACACCAAAGGGCAGTAACTAACTAACTATTTCAGAGGAACTAACTAAAAAGTAAAATTGACAGTAACGCTGGACTACAGGCAGTTCTGACAGTTGTCTATTATTACATGCTTTATGTTTTACTGTAAGCTTTGATGATAACTTCATAGTTAGCTAGTTAACTAAATGAAAGGCAGCTGACAATTCCCTGTAAGTGCTACCATTCGGAGAGTTGTCCACCATTACTACATAGGATTTGTCTGTGAATATGTGTGCTTCACACGGCCACCGTGCATACCAACGTACCTACGACTGGAATGGTTCTATGTTGCTCATTCCTGTGTACATTCATTTAGATGTGTCGAGGGAGAAAGGAGTGTCCGCTGAGCTTCCTTATTCCTATTATATCCCTCAGAAATACAAGTAAGGCTGTGTGTACCAGCTTTCCCACATGTTTGTGATTAAACTTTTTGTGTTTGATTTTCACTCGGCCTGCCTGGACATTCGTGCGTAGTTAGTGAGCTGAGTGAGTTGCCGTCCTGCAGTATATAGTTGGACGACAAATCTTCATTTTTCGTTATCTCTTCCTGCTCGAGGGGATCTCTAGAGATGAGAATAATAATTGAGATGCGATTTTTTTATTATGGCTTTTCCATGCTTAAAGAAGGCAGATTGGACGGTGAGTAGTACAAGGTTTACGATTATTACCAAGTTTAAAAAGAATCAGCACCAAACCAACCAACAGTCATGCAGCATAAATAAACGGAACAGACAGCATTCTATTATCTCTAGTCAGTGCAAAAACTACACTTTTGTATTGTTTAGTCTGATTCATGATTCAAAAACGTTGCGGGCTACCTATCTTTGGTCGTCTTTTACGATTTTTTTCCCGTATGTGTCCCCTTTTACAGGACGAGGGTTAAAATAAAGTGAACACCAGACTATGAAGACATAGAAGAAAGAAAAATTTCTTTCTATTTTTCATGAAGGACGGTATTCCACATTGTGCATGAGTTAAGACACCACGTGCATTTTTATTTTGCCCGATAAGATGAAAAATGAATGTTCGTTTCTTTTTTGTCTGTATTAGTAGATTTTTTCACTCTGCATGGTGTCGTGCTAAGCAATATAATAGTACTACACGCTACACATTTCTGAAATTTTTTCTCAATGCTTTCTTCCATCGGCTTTCAACGCCATTGTATTCAATGGTCCATGGAATAAATCTGGAAACAGGATGGCATCATGGAAATACTGAGACACTATTAATGTACGAAGAAAACCCTGGTGTTCCTTGATCCTTTGAAACAACCATTTTGCTGGTGGATGAGACTTTATGTACCCTGACTTGAGTCGGGACTTGGTGGACAGAATTACCCTTCCTCTTCCAGGATGAGCATGCACATGATGCTCATTGATGCATGAATGGCGTTTTCCGCTTTTGGCACTCGCCTACTTCATAGATATAAATATGTATGACTTGATGCTTCTGCTTAATGTGCAAACATAAATTCCAGCATATGGCTTTACACTACACATCACGTTGGTGAGTCCGCATACCATTTTTCCGTATTTACTAAAAGATATGAGAAGCTAAAGCTAGTTAAAAAATAGAAAGCGTGTAGAAGCGTGTAGTTTTAATAAGCAAATGTGGTTTAGTTTGCTTCATTTACTCACGCAATTCGTAAATAAGTGCAATACAATGCAATATGTACAATGGTCAGAGTTTGAGTTTGTTTGGTGTACACGATTTGCATAGAGCACAAAAGCTCATGTGTGCATGTAGACTGCTTCACGGAATTCAATCTTTCACTTTATTCTAGGGAATAAATAAATAGCTACCGGGAGAAGCTTCAAATATGGCGGAGAATAACAATAAGTGAAATGGGAAAGTGGAGTACACACGCAAACTGAAGTTATTTGTTGACCTCGTATGGTTGTATCAGTCGTGATATGTGGTTGTAGTGTCTAGTGTGAGGGTTGGCAATGCGTTGGAAACACATGATGTGTGTACATAACATTTTTGTTCGCTGCTTGATTTAGCCAATGTAAATCGTGGTGGCGCAGAAGTTATTTGAAAAGGCGACGTCACATGCATTTCATTATAGAAGAGATTATGAACTAGAAAAACAGTTGAACGGACCTCACAAATGGGAGCTATTCAGGGTCGTGAGAAATTGCCCGGCTGGTTCCCTATTTGATGGCATGTCAGTCAACTATATACAACAAGCTGCTATATGAGTTCCCGTTATGCCCAAATTGCGTGCGAAAATTCAGGTCGTATATGTAAGAGCTAGGAGTCTCCAAAAATAAATTCAAATTAATTGATTATCAAGCTTCATGTCCGATTTATTTCATAGGAAATGAAGACAAAAAATAATTCCATAATATTCGTAAAACCCTCTCGGTAAAATAAAAATATTAGCCACAACAACATATATGGATACATATATGGACTATATGTAAATCCTTGCTCAACAAAATATTAGTGTTGGGAACGTTTTATTAATGCAAACAGCATTACAATATAATCACTGCAATACCAGTTGGAGCAGTATCCTGTCTCATAATGTCATAATATAAAACAGTATAGAAATAAGAGCATATCACTGTATCCCGTAATTTACGGAAGTACATACTATACCATACGATGTCTCCGAGAACACATCTAGTTCAATAAACAATAAAATATTAGTGAGCATCATTTAAGCCATGCTTAAGTATGCTCAGTTTGACAGCTACCTACTATCTAAAAAATTTCCTAAACAATGCTACACTAACTAACCAACTACAAATAAGTTCATATTTAAACTATTACGCACGCAGAACGTAGAAAAAGCAATTAAACTAAAGATTCTAAAATCAACTGGGCGGCGGTGGGGGTTGAAATGGTCGAGATGGCGGAGGAGGTAATGGAGGTTGCTGCGGTAGAGGAGCAGTTTGAAAAAATTGCGCTCCTCCTGGGAACCCAGAATTTGGTAAAGGTGGATTTGGGTTTGAATACGGCGTAGTTGGAAGGGGAGCGGGTGCACCTGAATGGCCTACATAGGGTTGCACATTTGGTGGGGGGTAGCTAAATGGTGCAGCAGGTGGTGGTGCTGAAAAGTTGCCAGCGTGCTGTTGTACCGGGTGGTTGAAAACTGGTACTGGGGTTGACGATTTAGAATTCGAATGGACAATATGTTGACCTGACGAGAGGAAGAAAAAAAATGCAAATACACAAAAGTTTAATCCGAATAAAAATATTTGGTCAATATTTAAAAAAATACCAACCTGCAATTTGAGCAATTGGTGGGCTGCCTACATGCTGCTGGTGAGAATGGGGCGGTCCATGGTATTGAGTAGTCGAATTGTGATGACCAATAGATTGTGATAAAGGTGGAGATTCAGTTGGAGACGGTTTCTGAATTTGGGAATACAAGTCTAAGACTTGATGACAGATATCTTCTAAAAGTTCGATGGTGATATTTTCAACAAACATATCCCACCATCGTAAATGATCAGATGTTCTCCCATTCCAGTCCACCACATCAAATTTGCTTAACTTCCCAGCTAAGTACATCAGTGCAATAGCAATAACTTCTGGTTCCCATTGAAGGCATAAAGTAGTACACAGACTGCAAGTGGTTCAAGAGATGCATTAAATTATGAGTTACAATGAACATGTGGTCGTTTGCGGCCAGATTAATCTTGATGAGGTTTAAAAAAACAGCATAAATATCTATATCCAAGAATCTAAAATCCCAATGCTGAGGTTAAAGCGTTTTATACAGAGAATACAGACTGAAAAGAGTGTATCGGAATAAAATTGCCAAAACAAAAAATGAGTTCTTAAAATTCTGTATCGAATGGTTATTTTAGTTGTTGAAAAAATCGAACAATGTAAGTCCGAAATGTGCTCGCGAGCAATTTTCTTGAAAACAGACTTGAAGTCTTCCTCATACCTTCTAGTATATGCCTACAAAATATTGTAATCCGATGCGGTCGTTGAGCTTCACAATAACAAAATTCGTAAAAAAAATTTAACATGGAGTTAAATGGGAGAAAAAAAGTAGTAAGGGTCTGTCTTCCCTGAATTTTTACATGTTATTTTCCGTATGAAAAATCGAAAAATGAACTTCGATTTTGGGCCCAATTTTTCCGGATTCTTTGTTCGAGTGTTACTGACAAACGAAAGAGCATCGGATTGGAATATTTCAGGTGCATATATTAGAGGGTCTAAGGAAGACTTAGAAAGTGTTTTTAAGAGAATTCCTTACGAACATACTTCGGACTTACATTGTAAGTTAACCAAAAGGGGAGGAAATTAAAAAAAACTTTAATACAATAGGAGAAAAGGAAATAACTAATTTTCAGGTGAGATTTTTGGAATATGTTCCATCGATTCGCAAATTCAAACTAGTATTAATGGAAAGAGAAGGATCCAGAGAATATTTAAAAGTTTGCAAGTGTTTCAGCCCCCACCCTTTTAAGGAGTTATGGAGTTTTGAAAGAAGGGGAAATTTTTCTCGTTTTGATTGGTAATTAAGCTCGCTAAAAAATTCAGTCTGCGTAAAACGGTCTAGTATTGGGATCTAATATGTTAGATTCTTTAATAAAGATTTTATGGGAATTTTTTAAGCTACAAAGAATGGTTTCCCATTCATTGATATAATACAGATAGTTAACGAAAACAAATTTTAAAACTTATAGCTAAAAAATCAGCTAACCTGTCATTAACAAATGTCCACGCCATTTGGACCATTTTTTGAAGTCGGTTTTTATCTCCTTTCAAGCACTTGGCATATTTTAATACAAATGTGTACGGATGTTCCAGCTGAATATCAAATTTAATAGTTTGAAGTAGGATTCTTTCAAGGGTCATAATTTCTTCCTGTATGAAACCAGCAAAACGAATAATATGCACTGCACTGTAGTGAATATTAATTTTTTCAATAAAAGATGCATCTCGTATTTATTTACTTACCAATGAATTCCCAAAATTTTCCCCAAATTGTACATGCTTTTCTGGAGCTAAAATTTCTTTAGCTGTTTTAAGGATATCTTTGCATTTTTTTGGTGTCTCTTCTACTTTCCCGGCAAGGAACAAACAGGCACAAGAAGTTGGCTGGAATTAAAAAAATAATTGACCATTAACCACTGTAATTGGAACAAAATCCAATGAATAGATTGTTGGTACTATCTGGCCCTGTACTTACATATCTTGGGAAATCCTGAAAAGTGTGGAACATATAAAATCTATGAAAGTAGACAACGCCAGTGGCCATTGTTGTCAATGTAAGTCTCATTGCGGAACCCAGATCCATTATAAACCGGGTACCCTCTCGTCTGTAACGGCTTTCTAGTTCAGGATCCATTCCTGCGACAACGGATGACGTCTGCCGCAGGTCTTTCTTTTCGTAATACCATCTCGGCATTTTAAAAACCTCTTCCTTCATGAATTCACAGAAAGTTGACACAAAAGTTAATTAGCTTATTATTTAACAGTGATGACGCCTCAGTGTTGTGAAATAAAATATTCTTTTTGAAAATAAAAGTGAATGCGAATGAAGGAAAGGAATAGATGCTTTGCTCAGCTCTGCTCAAGCTTCTTTCTGCCGAACGAAAAATAGTACGGTCTTCACTTCTTAACCGACCGCCGTATGAATAAGAAGCTAATGTAATTGATGCAATGCAAATTAGAAAACTGATACGTTTTAATAAATAATGCTCATTCATGCAATTGAGCTTACCAAACTACTGACCAGTTTTACGGTTCTGAAGTTAAGTTTCCAAAATTAGAAGATCAAATTACTTGAAGTTGAAGTTGTTGCTGGCGAGCGAATACATACAGATCTTGTCGTGTGACTGCAGCGATGTCTATCATTGGTCTAAATGAAACCGCGGGAATCAAAATGCATTCTGAATTACCATCCAAATCCAAATCAGATTGTCGAAGTTGATTGCCCTACGCCTACATCTTAAACACTACATGACAGACAGAACTTTAAAAAATTTAAAAAAAATCATTTTTGGAAAACAGCAAACTTATGCTGTCACTTTCATCGACTGGTTTTAACAATTCAGCCCAATTTATTAGTCAGTTCTTCTGAACTCTGTGGCTGACTCACTCACTCACTGTATGTCTGAATGATGATTTCAAGGCATTTTTCAAAAACGGTCGCTGCCGGCCGGTTCATTGGAATTTTATTACAAATAACTAACGTGAGTAACATAATTTGATCTTATTTTGTATTGAGTGAACCATTTATATTTTAACCCTCAAGCAATGCGCAACTATATTTAAGCGAATAAACGATGTTAGTGTAAATTTAAGCTATTTTTATCATATTCATTGCTTTTGTGTGTCACTAAAATGAAAGCAAGTATAGTGAAGCGTAGCTTGACTATTATTTTTATTTTGGAGCGGAGCGGTGAAAACAAAATTTTACTGAAAACATAGCCCCAGCTCTAATGTGCGTGTGTCTCGAGTGGTCCGGAACGGACCTCCCACATGTTTGAGAGAAGTGGAGCTGAGCTCCATCGGGCTTTAAGACAACTGGAGAGGAGCTCCAATGTTTTTTAATTTAGTAGCCTGGCCTGGAACGGAGCAGAGCCAGAACCATACTACTTTTATCTCTGTATGACATGCATGCTGCAACGCTGCATTCTGCATTTGCATATATGATTCGTAGATGCAAGATGCAATTCAATTCAATTCAATTCAAAATCTTTATTAACGTGTCAAAACCAAATCAACAAAATCTGCTGGTCTTCCTTTGGGGACACAAATGATTGTTGTACAAAGTCAGTATAATGTTAAATAGACAAAATATCAGTTACATCTTTTAGATTTAATTAGCTCTTTAGCACAACGTAAAAAATAAGCATATGATATGTCCAAATTATCCTTAATTAAGTCAGTACAAAAATTCCGTGGCAAATTGTTCCATGTTGTGATAGCTCTTAGTTGAGGAGAATTGTTACTGCAACGTGATAGCTTAGAAGGAACGACTAAAAGAGGAACAAATCTTGTATTCCTAGGTGACACGTGGAACCAGTCATTCAAATCTACTACATTACTTCCAACATAAATTACTTTAGCTACCAATTTTAACAGTGACAGCGTGTACAATTCAGGAACAGTAAAGAAATTATACTTTAGGAGTAAGGGCGACACTGGCGTTGTCAAGGAACTACTTTTTGCTCTACTGTGTGCCGGAAAAAAGTAAGAGAGTAGTAGTTTATCTACTCTGCAATAACCTTAATGTCGTTAGATTTCGTTTTGGTTTCGGTACTGCTTTGGGAGCGTTGCGTATCGCGACGTCGTTCTCTTTAGGTCGTCTTACTCTACGTCGCCGTTTTTAGGTCGCCGACTCTTTAGGTCGCCAACTCTTTAGGTCGCGGTTCTTTACGTCGCCCCGAAGGAAATGAGCATGCTAGAGTAAAGTAAACAAACAGATAAAAATTATTATAAATAGATGTTTATGCTTTAATTACAATTAAGAATTATTAAA
>Ga0210040_10011264_pt1 | contig 10148 bp, 6 predicted proteins | sample CryGeyCG12114_NA_FD_185462 | JGI IMG/M metagenome (GOLD analysis project Ga0210040, IMG submission 185462) | Groundwater microbial communities from aquifer - Crystal Geyser CG19_WC_8/21/14_NA (SPAdes) (version 2) | ecosystem: Environmental > Aquatic > Deep subsurface > Groundwater | place: USA...
CGTAGTCCTCTATAAACTCACGATACCATCCACAAGTCCCTATAAATCTGTGGAGGTCGCTTTTGGATCTGGGTACAGGCCAATCTCGGATTGCCTTGACTTTTTCTTCCTGCATCGTCACTCCTTTAATTTATTGAATTAATATGTGAACAACTGATATTTAAGAAATACAAGAAATATTACAATACAAATTAACTGAGCAATTCTCAGAACACCGCTTGGTTCCCTTCTACTCTATTGCTCTGATGCGACTCGCTTTGTCGTCGTGCTCGCTGGCACTTTTATAACTTATCTATTCTTCATTGCATGTAGATTAACATAATGCATTTCATGTTTTTATGACTAATTTAAATAATATAATTTTAACAATAGTAACAAACATCAATAGTTTATTTGTTTAATAAGTGAGGCAGTGCAGTGTATGACTGCACTCCTACAGTAAGTAATACTAAAAGTATAACGATTGCATTAGTTTTTTTTTTTTGGGTGCTCCTGGCGCCCATTTGATGACAGTGAAATGATGTACCACGGTTTTAAAAATTATTTTGCTTGTAAACATTTTGACACGGGGGGGCTTGTTTTTTTTACGGGCAGAATGATTCTACGTGCACTTGTGTGTATGCAGTTTTTTACGGCATAGCAACAGTTTCACTCTCAGCTCAACTCCCGTCATGTTAGTTCAGGTTCGTTGAGTTGAGAAGGGAGTCGAGACGCTTGGGAGGAAAGTGATATGGGAAATAGGACAGCCTGGACGTCATATCTTGGCGAGATACGGAATTGACACCATTCCATATTGTCATTAATTATTTATTGTTGGCAAAATGCTTGCATGGTGTGTCTATTTCAGTCAAGTTGTGGTATTTAGTTTGACAATTTCAGGCAGCTTTAGGTTGAACTGTAATGAAAGTTTGGTAGCAAGTTCTAGTTCAGGTTTCCGTAATTTTCCATTATCTCTGCTGATATGCGATTGAAATTCGTAATTAGTTTGTCTTTGATGAACAGTTTGGTTAGATTAAACTTGTTAATAACAACCGGCGGACTTAAATTACTTGTTGCTGACGTCTCTAGTTAGTTATTAGTCGAAGAATATGAAAATAGAATGGTTAGAGACAGTAAGCTGTAATTGAATTACGTAACTTTGCTGGTTATAGATGCTTACTTTCTTTGTCAGGGAGATTGCATAAATGAGTTGAATTTGATCGTGCTGTGAATGCGAATTGGCGTTGATGTCACTCATTGGACCTATTAAATTTCTTCTTCACTGCTTTGTTGCTGTATTTTCAACACGTGGTTAGTTGGTTACTTAAGTTTCGAAAATGTGTCAAGGAGTAATATGGATAGCTTAATTGGACTTGAAAGGGATATGAGAAAGATTGATTATAATGGTGTTAGTAGTAGTAGTGAGTGAGCAAGTCATGTGATAGATTTTGAATTGAGTTTTGTAAGTAAGTTAAGCGACGTGTTTTTCCTTGGAGTGATGCGAAAAAAGCGATAGGTGAGTGAAGCGAACAATTTTCGGTCTAAGTAGACCAGAAAAAAATCAAACAACGGTATGTATTGACAGCTAAATTAAAAATTTAAGTTTTCATCTCATCCTAAAAATCACGGCATTTAATGATTGGCCGTTGTTGCAGTTCCAGAAACCGCGGCGCGCGTAGGCAAGCAATAGCGCGATTTGAGTCACGTGGCATTTCTACAAACCGGTAGACTTTTATTTCGGTCTTGTTGGGTGCGAAATTACTCCAAGGAATTTTCAGATTTTTCGGTTGAAGGATTATAAATTCTAGCCTTCACCTTGGCCTACAAGTGGAAACTACGGGCTATACACCTGTTAATTTCTTCCAGGCTGAAAGAATAGTAGATTTCTTAATTTAAAAGTGCACGGGTTGACTGACCATGATTATTGATAGTTAGTTAGCACGAGGGATTGAATTTTGCAATTACAATGTGTGAAAAGTTGAGAGACAAGACAAGGATAAAAGTTGGATACTGTCTACAATATTTATTGTGTATGAACTGCAATGATACGGTATGCAGTTAGTTAGTTAGTTAGTACATTTTGTGTTGGATTTGCACTTTGTGAAGGACAAGTGAATTCTTTTAGCTATTTTAGAGATATAGAGTTAGTTAGCAGTGAGTAACATTTATTGACGTCGTCATCACATATTTGCACTGTGGCCAAAAGTTTTCGTCATCTTTGCATCTAGTTAAGCTCGTTGTAGTTGGTTAATTTTATTTTTTACTGGTTTAAATGCGGATTGGAAATAGGATTTTTCTTGTCTTGTAGCTGGCAATAATATAGAAAATGAACTTGAAATGAAGCTCAGCTAATGTAGTAGATATTTTAAGTGTATGAGTTTTGTGATTTATTTTTAAAGAAGATGATACGAGCCTAAATGGTGTAAACATTGAGTTTACAATGACTGAGAGTACTGTGTTAGATTTTTTATGGGATTACTGCATGGTAAATATTTTGTTGACAATATGTTTTATACAACAAGGAAGGTTGGGATTTTTCACAGTTTTGGTTTGGTTGTATTTTTATGGACATTTTGATTCGACTAGGCCCCAAGTGAAGTTATGTATTATTCATTCATGGCTATAGGACCCACTACTTATTATGAGGGAACTCCATTTTGAGCCAGAGAGTAGAGAGAAATGGACTTGTTTTTTTCTCTTTTGTGAACAAGTGAAAGAGTTAGGGACATGTAATGTGAGTTTATAAAGTATCTCATAAAATAGAAAGAGAAGCTCTAGAGAGATTGCATAGTTAGTATAGTTAAGAGAGTCTTGGTCTGTGTTGGATGGCTTTTTCTGCACTTGACCTTTAGGAGAATTGCAGGCAGGCAGACTGTGACATTGAATTTTTTGTCTGTCTTTTTTACGAGTTATTTTTCCGTTGCTGCTGGAGTTGGTTTGTTGGAATCAACCAGAAGAGATTCCTTTCATGGGGACTTGCTTTAATTAGTAATTTGGGGACTATAAATTGATTGATAGGTTGGGAATATGAGCATGGACTGTGTGGTTTAGTTTCTATGCGGATAGCGTTAGTAAGTTAGATTGTGTCCAGATTTTATATTGAGATATAATTTGTTTGGTTTTTTATGTGGTTAACTTTGTGTTTAATTTTATGAAATAATGTTTTCATTGTGTTGTAGGATTTGCTATTTGATATTTGAAGCATGGAACTAACCATAGTAGCGAGGAAAAGTTTTAGACTGATCGGTTTATGCAATTTTTGCGTGCTAATTGATTCCTAGAAAGTTGAGAATTTTTAGTGAGTATTAGATGACTTAAATAGCCTTGTTGAAAGTAGGAATGGTCACGATGTGAAGGCGTGACAATCTACGAAATTGTGGATTTGGTTTACAAATGAGGGGTCCAGTGTACGTAGTACTTTGGAATGTATGAGATTAGCGAGTTTAAAAATGGAACCTTGTGACTATGATTATGTTAAAAGTTTAGCTAGTATAAAAATTGATTGTAAGTTATACAAGAAACATATTTTGAAGAGCAATTGGAAGTCACCTCAGATTTTAAAATCTTCCATGGATCGTTAGCTTTTATCAATAGGTTGTTTATTCCTGCCAAAGAGCCGTTGATTTATTGGAAACTTGTTTTTCTCTTTGAGCATTTGGGAATTCAGCAACTACGTATATGTTGTTAATTGCATTTTTAAAATAATGCATTTTCCTGGATTGTTCATACGTTTGCGTAAATGATCATAGGATTGTACTACTGCAGTAGAGCATAGTCAGTGTTCATTAATTTTTTTGTTGGAGGGTAAGAAAAAAATCGTCCAGTTGTGTTTATTGTTGCAGGAGATACCATCTTGCATAATAAATAAATATACTGTGCAGTTATATATTGCTTGGTGTGCACATTTTTGTTGCCCCCTTCCAGAAACTAATGGTTTGTATCATGTATGTATACTGTGGAAGACCATAGTTAGTTAGTGTGTAAGTTATTGTTATTCTGTAGCGCAGTTAGTTATGAGCGATAAACTTTTTTGCATCTCCCTTTTTATCACATGTTGATAAACACAAAGAGATATTTATTGCACTACCCACGATGACTGGATTTGGTGTAAAAAATGAGCAGTTTAAACCTTGAAAAATCGTATCAAGTTCAAATCTGCTGCATCCATCTGTATATTTAGTTAGTTAGTTAGTTAGTCAGTTGGTGGATGGAATGGGAAACTTTGTTAATATAGACAAGACTAGACAGGAGGAAGAAAAAATTTGCATGCTTTTCTTATGCTGTCGTAGTAAGTATATTAGCTATATGATTTTTGCATAACCTCACACTCACACTATACATGTTTTATATTCATTGAACTTATCTAATCTGGCTAATGGCTGTCCATATAGTCTTCCTTTTTTGCTCAATAAGAGCAGCATTATTACATTTTTACGAGCGTGTTGTTGAGGAATAGTAGCAACTTACTCACTATAGACTAGTACGACTTGATAACATGCATGATGTGCGTGAAAATCGTGTTTGTTGCAATAGATATTATGATGAACAGTAGTAGCAATAGTAAGTAAGGAACAGTAGTTAAGCTGGTTAGTTAGTTTGTGGGTAGATAGACAGGCAGGATTTGCCAATATATTTGCTATATCTCAATATCTATCTCTGTATGTGGAAAAAGAGGAGCTCTAGTTGCATACAAAAGCAGGTAGCTTTATCCAGTTCCATTTAGTTCCAGTCTGATCGGAGAAGCAGTCACATCTTGACAACGAAAAATATTAAAAAGTGAATTCACTTGCGTACTAAATACTCATTGAGTTTGGTATCAGTAACTAACTAACTAAAGATAAGAGAAGTTGCAATTAGCTCGGTTGATTGACAAGTTGATTGTTGATCGGATTAACAAAGAGTTGAGTGATATAAATGTGAGATTCACAGCTGTGGAATAATTTTCGCTCGAGTTTGTAAATCGTTGACTTTTGTGAGAATGAGCTGTGCTATTGAAGTTGTTAACAATACATCCGTAGGTGGTGTTTCAAATATGGTTTCTTCTTATAAGGAGACATTTTCTTCAGTGTCGGTCAAAGATATTGACCAGTATACTCATCAGAATGATAGTAATAACAATATTAGCATGTCACCCCCAGCTAATTGTGAGAGCACTCCTCAGCGGCGGCAGAGGCGTGTGTCTTCAGCTTTGTATGAAGTGCGTCGAAAAGATTTGGATGATGTCCTGTACTTATTTGTACCGGATGAATATGTGAGTTTTTTTGGGCATTTTTGGGGGTTATGTAATATGGGTTTGTTATTGGTATCTGGGGAGAGATTTTGCTGAATTCGAATTAGTTTGGTAGTAAGTTAGTTAGTGTCAAGGGTGTCGTTATGGGGGATTTAGAGATTGGTTATTGTTGTAGGGATTAAAATTTTCCTGGTATTGCTCAAGGTACACTGTGGAGGATTTGAATTTGTAGGCAGTAGGGATTACATATATATTATTATGAAGGTTTTTAATTTCTGGGTTGTTCAATAATGGTGTTTAAGACTTGCGTAATTGATTGCATGGCATATCCTGGTTTTTCACACGTGTGGTTGAAACAAGCTCACAGTGGGAAATGGAGGTCAAGGTGATATGGTTTAGCTTGGTCTGTCAGTTCGTGAGATTGGAGGATTTTTGGGTGACTGGCATGGACTGAGAATTTTCCATTGGTAATGATGTTTTCTCCACGTGTAGGGTGTAGACCAAAAATTGGATGCTGTTGTCAAGATTTGAAGGTCACTGGAATCCTCAGTAGAGAAGGGAATGCGACCTAGAAATGCAACGCTATAGTTTTGTGTACGCACAATTGCGCGTAGGGAAAGTTTTGAACACACACATGCGTACATTTTGTGGATAGTTAGTCAGTAAGTGGAGAATGTGCGTTTATAGGAAGCAAGAATTTGTGTGCGAAAGCAGCAGCCTGAAATGATAAGGTTGGAAATTTAGGTCAGCCGTTCTTTGCAGGATTTGTGGAATGTGAAATAAGGGATGGAATAGTTAGCTTGGATTGTAAAATTTATTTTTGCGAAGCATTTTGCGTAGTTACACATATTGTAGTTAGTTTGGTGATACAAATGTTTTGCTGGAAGTATTTTTGTGTGCTACTGAATGGTTTGTATTTTTTGCATTGTTTGTATATCTGCCTGCTATTGCTACTATTTACAATTGTGCTGTACTGGCACTATGTTGGGGTTTAATGGATCTGTTTTTTTATGATTTTTATTATGTTTGTGCGTGTTGAAGTAGTGAATCTGACTTTGTGTGTGAATTTGTATTATTGCTTGCTCTACGTGAGCAATTATGGGACATGTTTTTGGTTCCTTGTTTTAATGAGCTGTTGAGTTTGCATTGCGATGGAATTGAGAATAGCATTCCCTTCCGTGTTGATTGGGCTTCTTGGAACAATGGATTGATTTTGTGGTGCTACTGGTGTTTTGTCCACGTGTTGGAATGGTTATGATATTATTAAGGGAAATAGAGTTAGTTCAAGTTGAATGTGTCTTCTGATTTGTGAGAGTTTCATTTGATAGGGATGATTGATGAAAATGGGTTTTTTTCTGGTAGTTAACTAATGACATTAAGATTATTTGTCGACCTGCGATACTGTTGACATTGTGATGAGTAGATTATGTATATGTATGCAGTATGTAGCAATGGCTAGACTTATTTACAGTCCTTCCTGCATTTTTTTAAGAAGTGTTGAAAATATTTACATGAATTTTCTTTGCGCTGTGGTTTTTTCTTACCAAGCCTTATTTTTGTTTACAAGTTAATGGCTTAAAATGGGAGTAATATCGTCATAATGGGTTTGTGTCCAAAGTTCAATGAGTTTGTTATGAAATCCAATGAATGATTCATATGATTCTTTATGTCTGTTAATCTGCTATAAATAGAGGACGTGTGAATTGTAGCAAGCAAGGAGTGTATATTTATAACTTGCTAAAATTTGTCCACGTTCAACGAAACTTGTGAGATCAAACTGGTTCTGGTGTACGTATCTAAAATCCTTGGTTGAAATGTAAATGGTTTCCTTGTTTGTTGGTTAGTTTGTAATTTTATGGTAATAGCTTGTATATGGATTTATTCTTTTCCTTGGACTGATTGCTATATCTTATGTATGGTGAATTGGATGGTTGGCTGAAAAATGATATTTGCCGATTGTGTTAGTCAACTAGTGAGATTTATTGCACCGGAAAAATATGGTGTAAACATGATTTTGCTTGATTTGATTAGTCATTTGTTGTGCATAGCATTGTTTCATGGACTTTGTGTTTGATTCTGCTGCGCATTTTCGTTTGATTACATGTTTTTTTTAAATATGAGGATTAATCCGACTGCATGAGATTAGCAATGCTATTGATAAGTGTAGCTCAGGATTATTATTGTTGAGTTGATGAAGGAGAATAGTGAAAATGTGTCATAAAATGTAAATATATGCTGATAGGCGTAAGTAAGGTGCACCACTTAGGGGTTGAAAGATTTATCTGGGATGATGATGACAATGGCTGAGTTAGAAAATGCTTTAATGTATGATTATGATGATGGATGATTGTATGCGACTTTAAAGTTGATTTTTAACTTTGTGTACACAGGATCTGGTCAAAAGCCATTTGATGTTTGCTGTGCGGGAGGAAGTAGAAGTGCTCAAAGAGAAGATTGCTGAGCTCATGGAGCGAATTAACCAACTGGAGTATGAGAATACTATCCTGAGGGCGAGTGCCACTCCAGACACACTGAATCAGTTGCAGCAATCAAAACCTGGACAAACTCAGGGGTCTCAGCAGCAGCAGCAGATGCAACCTCCTTCATCGAATAATCCTGGATCAAACGTTCCAACTTCAACAACGCCCTCTTCGTAGAAAATTTTCTCCTCTTCTTGTAGTTATTCTCGCATTTTTTATACAAAGGGATTTGTATATGCGCAAAAACAGGGGGAATTCCTGTGATGAGAAATTTCCTGTGAAAATGCCGTATTATTTTAGTTTCGTTTTGTACGATGCTATATACCTTAAGCTGCCGTTCTTAGTTTCGGTTGGAGTTGTTGAGTTTTTGTAGAACTTTTGTTGCACGATTTGGATTTATTATAGCTATAGTTAGCGCTGAGGAGATGGATGATATGTTGTGTATGTGTAAAGTCCAGTCCAATCCAAGGACTATCTGGAGGAAATTGGTTTTCTGCAGAATGATTTGAACTTTTTTGTCAATTTAAAGAGTTGAGAAATATACAGCCATGTGGGTTTTTTGTTGTTAAAATTGATGCTAGTCGAAAAAGTCAATATTTTCTGTAGTTTGATTATGGAATGAAAGTTTGCAAGTCTTCGGATTCAATAGGGTATTATAATGCATGAGTGTGGTAAAAAAATTCGAGGCAGTGGTTCCCTATATAATGAATTTTACTTGGTGATTTGTATTACACACTGGGCACACTTAAAGTAATAATTTAGTTAGGGTGAAAAATATCTTTGTGCAAACGCTGCATAGCCCTGTGTAACTACAGGTCTTCTTTGATACAGATATTGAGTAAATTGAGTTGTGAGGAATGTATTGCGGTGTGTGGCTGACATATTTAGTTTGACAAGAAGTGGACGATTTTGCTTATAAAATATCAGATTCCTTTTGTGATACACTGAATGGAGAAGGAATGAGCGTAAAATTATTTTGTGGACGAGCCTGCCTGAGGCAGGTGCAAGTTTGTATAAGACCAGTTTGAATTGGATGGTTTCCTCTGAATATTTTGTTATATATAACAACCCGAATGTACATTAATGTTGTAAAAAATGCCTCGCTGCGATCTTTTAAAGATATAATGTAGTAGTTTTGTGTTGTGCGAGTAAAAAATGTGGGAAAAAATTTGGATCTAATCCTTGATGGATCATTGAAATGACTGCGGTGTAGTAAGAATTCCCTAGTTAACGGATTTTTTTATTTGTCGCTTATTTATCGATGTACATAATTTGATATATAGATTTCGCATGCTATGTCAATATGTTGGGGAGTAAGCATTTATTAGTACCTTATGATGTGTAGGAAACAATATGAAGAGTGAGTGTATGATATGACGACGCAATGCAAACTGATTTGTTTTGTGACATGAGCATGTAATGCGCTGTAAACACTAATTATTTGTAAGTAAGTAACTGCTACTATTGATCTGTGATCTATTTAATAAGTTAGTTTGTATACTCCGGCGGCCCTGTAGCAAGTTTTAATGCTGTTGATGAAAAATATTTGCCGATGTTTGCGTTCGGTATTGATTAATAATTGAGTTAGTAGTTCGGTTATTTATTATTCATGTATGCCCAAGTACTAAATGTTTTAACGATTCGTGTTTATCAGTCAGTCAGTGGCAAGTCATTTAGTCGTGCATTTTACTTATATACGTACTAACAAACTACTAGGGGGGATGAAAATTTTAAATCATTTTTCATGCTATTTAGTCAATGGGCTGAGCCAACTAATCAAGTTTTATTTGCTACACAAAATCAAAATGGTAGGATTTAAAATTTTGTTTTGTAGCTGTTACTACGTATCCTTATTCAATATTGAAATAATTGTGTATGTGTGGAGGAAAAAAATGTGACAGGGATTAAGTTTCTAACGATTTTGTGATGATTAGTTTCTAAGACGGGGATTGTAAAAGCCAAAAAAACAAGAGTAGAATATTATTAACTTTCTTTGGTTGTATAATTTATTATTTGGGGAAACTACTGATTGGTCAGTGGATAATGAATAATTATGATTCTAGACTGCTGGTCACCACGCTATGTACTAATTTTGATCACTAGTTGTATTTTTTGCGATGATAATAATAGCGTGTAAAAAAGAGGGCGGAATGACTACAATAGGGAGTTTTTGAGAATCGACTCTGCCCGATTGAAAAGACTGTTTACTTAATTATGATTACTATTATTATTGTCTCTGCTATATACAGAAAGAAACGGTGAATAAAGTTTTTGCTATGCTACAGAAAGCTATAAAAACGAATGTGTTTGTGTATTTTTATTTGGGTTTTGTGTTATTACGAAGCCGAAGGCTGAGTCAGGTAATTACCAACGGGAGCGCCCTATGCTGCACATGTTAAAGCTAAAATCACCTGAAAACGCAAGATGAAATTTGTGTTAGTAAACTCTGTTTGGAACGG
>Ga0210040_10011265_pt1 | contig 10148 bp, 9 predicted proteins | sample CryGeyCG12114_NA_FD_185462 | JGI IMG/M metagenome (GOLD analysis project Ga0210040, IMG submission 185462) | Groundwater microbial communities from aquifer - Crystal Geyser CG19_WC_8/21/14_NA (SPAdes) (version 2) | ecosystem: Environmental > Aquatic > Deep subsurface > Groundwater | place: USA...
CCGGTCCCGAGCCCGCTGACGAGGCCCCTGGCGCGGGTGGTCGGCTGGGACCCGTGACGGTCCTGGGTGAGGTGGTCGGCGGCGTGTTCGGGCTGGTCTCGCGGGTGCGTCGCGCCGCCAGGCCGCTGCACCCGATCGGCTCGGTCGGCACCGGGGTGCTCACCCGCCACGGCAGCACGCCGCGGTGCGGGATCGACTGGATCGACGAGCCGGGGGACGACGAGGTGCTGCTCCGGGTCTCCCGCTCCGTCGGGGTCCCCGCGCCGGGGCCGGACGTCTTCGGGCTGGCGCTGCGGGTGCCCGTCGGTGACGAGGGGAGCTACGGGGACGTGCTGTTCAGCGGCTCCGGCACCGGGCGGCTGTCGCGGTTCGTGCTCCTGCCCGGCTGGGCACCGTCGGACCGGGCGATGGGTACGCTGCTGCCCTACCTGAGCCCCGGCGGTCCGCTGCTGCTGCTGGCCGATCCGACCGGGGAGACCACCTTCGCCCTGCGCTGGGCGGTCGGCCGCGGCCCGTGGACCCGGTTCGCCACCCTCGAGGTCGAGCCCGGGGCCGCGGTGGCCGACGACGCGCCGATCTCCTTCGACCCGGTGCGCCACACCCTGCCCGGGCTCACCCCGTACCCGTGGGTGCGGCGGCTGCGCGAACCGTCGTACCGGACGGCGCGGCAGCACCGCGGCCTGCCGGACTGACCCGCTCACCCGAGTTGTCAGAGGTGGAGGGGGTCAGGGCCCTGCCCACCTCTGACAACTCCGGTCCTGGTCAGCTCGCTGCGGACGCTCGCTCCTCGGCCAACCGGTCCTTGCTGCGCAGCAGGCGGAGCAGGGTGACCAGGACCAGACCGCCGACGACGTTCCCGACGACGGTGTAGGTGAACCAGCCCAGCCAGTCGAGGTAGCCGAAGGGCGCGTCGCCGGTCATGATCGCGCCGAAGGCCAGCAACGAGTCCAGGATCGAGTGGAACATCTGCAGGCCGGCGAGCAGGAAGGCCCCGGCGACCGCCGCGGCGATCTTGGCCGGCATGGAGTCGGTGCCGTGCTGCATGCGGGTCATCAGCGTGATGGCCATGCCGCCGAGGACCGCCAGCGACACGGTCTCGACCGACAACGGTGCCTCGACGTAGTGGCTGGCCGATTCCACGGCCTGGGCGTGCAGAGCGGGGAACCCCTGCACGATCAGCCACATCAGCACCCAGCCGCCGGCCAGGTTGGCCGCGAGCGTCCCCGACCACAGCCGCAGCAGCTGGCCGACGCCGGCGCGGCCGGCCACCACCGTGGTCACCGGCACCAGGAAGCCCTCGGTGAACAGCTCGCTGCGCCCGAGCAGCAGCGCGAGGAAGCCGATGGAGAAGGCCAGGCCCGCCAGCAGCGGGCTGTGCGTGGCGTCGCGGACGGCGAGGTAGGCCAGCACGCCCATGGCGACCTCGGTGCCGCCGAAGAAGCCGGTGACCAGGACCTCGCGCCAGGAGCGGTGCAACCGCTGGGTGCCCTCGTCGACCATCCGGCTGAAGGCGTCCTCGAGCTCGTCCTCGATGGGGCTGTCGGAGCTGCCGAGCTCGCGCTGGCTGGTCCGGCTCACAGGTGGGTGCGGTGCACGAAGGGCCTCACGATCGGTGGACCGTGCGCGTACCCGGGGGCCCGGTGCTCATGCCCGGTGCTGATGCCCGGTGCTCGGGTCGGGTGCTCGGGTCGGGTGCTCAGACCTCGACCACCGGCTCCCCGTCCAGCACCCGGGAGACCAGCGGACCCGGCTCGTCGCCGAGCAGGGTGGCGCGCGCGAAGTCGGCGGCGGCGCGGTCGAAGACGGTGCCGTGGCGGAGCATCGCGTGCTTGCCGCCGGCGACCCGGATGTAGCCGACGTCCGAGGACCGCCGCAGCCGGTCGGCGACCACCGCCGAGCGCTCCGGGCTGGCGACCCGGTCGTCGTCGCCGTGCACGAACAGGAACCGGCGGCCCGGCGGCGGCGGGCTGTCGCCGTCGGAGGTGTAGACCCACGGGGCCAGCGCGACGACGCTCCGCACGTCGGTCTGGCCCGCCGCCAGGATCGCGGCCCGGCCGCCGAGGGAGTGCCCCACCAGGCACGTCGGCAGGTCGGCCTCGAAGCGCTGGTGCAGCTCGCCGAGCGCCCAGGCGACGTCGTCGACGGGCGTGTGGGAGGTGTCCCACCCACGGGTGGAGTTCAGCAGCCGGAACACCGCCAGCCGCCCTCGGCCGGCGTGCGCGACCCGGGCGGCGATCGGGACCATCCGCAGCACCGACAGCTGGGTCGGGCTGACCGCCATCTGGTCACGGCGGCTCGCTCCGCCGTGGAGCAGCAGCACGACGCCCTGCGGTCGGTCGGGGACACGGGTCTCGACGAGGCGGGCGCGGTTCGGCATGCCTCCAGGATGCCCAGGGGTCGGTCGCCCGATGCGGGCTGGACGGGGCAGGCGACTGACCTCACACCGCGCGGGGACCACCAGGGGTGCCCGACCTGCCAGCGGGACCCGGGCCGGAGGCGGACCGGGTGGAGCCGCCCAGGTGACCTGCCTCACCTCGGGGAAGGGGTGGGCGCCGGCGCGGTGTTGAGCCGGACATGCGAGCAATCGGAGTCCACGAGTTCGGCGGTCCGGAGAAGCTGGAGATCCTCGATCTCCCGGAGCCGCACCCCGGCGCCGGCGAGGTACGGGTGCGGGTGCAGGCCGCCACGGTCAACCCGACCGACACGGGGCTCCGCTCCGGGGGCTACGGCGACCGCCCGGGTGACCGGTCCGGTCCCTACGTGCCCGGCATGGACGCCGCCGGGATCGTGGACGAGGTCGGTCCCGACGTCGACCGCGTCGAGGTCGGGGACCGCGTCGCGGCGATCGTGCTGCCCACCGGCCCGCACGGCGGCGCCTACGCCGACCAGGTGGTGGTGCCCGCGGCCTCGGTCGTGCGGCTGCCTGACGCCATCGGCCCCGTGCCCGGCTCGACGCTGCTGATGAACGCGCTGACCGCCCGCCTGGCCCTGGACGAGATGGCCCTGTCCCCGGGTCGGACCGTGGCGGTGACCGGTGCGGCCGGGGCCTTCGGCGGCTACGTCGTCCAGCTCGCCGTCGCCGACGGCCTGCGCGTGGTGGCCGACGCCTCCGAGGCCGACGAGGAGCTCGTGCGCGGGCTCGGCGCCCACGAGGTCGTCCGCCGCGGCGACGACGTCGCCCAGCGGATCCGTCAGCTCGCACCGGAGGGCGTGGACGGCCTCGCCGACGGCTCGGTGCAGACCGACCAGCTGCTCGCGGCGATCAAGGACGGCGGCGCGATGGCGACCATCCGCGGCTGGTCCGGGCCGAGCGAGCGCGGCATCAGCGTGCACCCGATCATGGTCTTCGGCGCTGCCGGGCGCACCGACCTGCTCGAGCGGCTCCGGGACCAGGCCGCCGACGGCACCCTCACGCTGCGGGTGGCCACCGTGCTCCCCGCCGAGCAGGCTCCCGAGGCCCACCGCAGGCTCGAGGCGGGTGGCGTCCGAGGGCGCATCGTCCTCGACTTCAGCTGACCCCTCACCACCACGCAGGAGCAGACATGAGCACCAAGACCTGGTTCATCACCGGCGCGTCCAAGGGTTTCGGCCGGGAGTGGGCCGAGGCCGCGCTCGAGCGCGGCGACAGCGTCGCCGGCACGGCCCGCGACACCAGCACGCTCGACGCGCTGGTCGAGACCTACGGCGACCGCTTCCTCCCGCTGCAGCTCGACGTGACCGACCACGACGCCGACGTGGCCGCCGTGCAGCGGGCCGCGCAGCACTTCGGCCGGCTCGACGTGGTGGTGAACAACGCCGGCTACGGCCACTTCGGGATGGTCGAGGAGCTCACCGAGGCGGAGGCGCGCGCCCAGATCGAGACGAACCTGTTCGGCGCCCTGTGGGTCACCCAGGCCGCGCTGCCGATCCTGCGCGAGCAGGGCTCGGGCCACATCGTCCAGGTCTCCAGCATCGGCGGCATCAGCGCGTTCCCGACCGTGGGGATCTACCACGCGTCCAAGTGGGGTCTCGAGGGCTTCTCCCAGGCGCTGGCCCAGGAGGTCGCCGGCTTCGGCATCCACGTCACGCTGGTCGAGCCCGGTGGCTTCAGCACCGACTGGAGCGGTCCGTCGGCGAGCCGCAGCGAGGAGCTCGAAGCGTACGCCGCGGTCCGCGAGGCAGCCTCGAAGCGTCCCTCCGCGAACGACCCCGGTGACCCACACGCCACCCGCAGCGCGATCCTCAAGGTCGTCGACGCCGAGGAGCCGCCGCTGCGCGTCTTCTTCGGCCGCGCGCCGCTCGAGATCGCCCGCAAGGACTACGAGTCCCGGCTCGCGACCTGGGAGCAGTGGCAGCCGGTGGCCCTCGAGGCGCACGGCGGCCAGGACTCCTAGGCCGCTCCTGACGGCGGGGCGCCGGCCTCGACCAGGCGCACCGCGGCCGCGAGGTCCTCGGTGAGGGAGCGGTCGGCGCGCTCGTCGCGGAGCACGGCCGCTGCCGCGTCGTACACCTCGCGGAGCGGGGAGCGCGGGATCCGCTCGGGATCCATCCGCAGCGCCCGGACCGCCGCGACCAGCTCGCAGCCCAGCACGACCGGCGCCAGCTCGACGACCTGCTCGCAGGCCCACACGGCCTGGGTGGAGAAGCTGGCGTGCTCCTCCAGGCCGAGGGAGACCGAGGCGTGGCCCGTCGAGACCGGGCTGGTGAGGATGCGGGCGCGGGCGAGTGCGTCCTGGGCGAGGTACTCCAGGATCATCACCCCCGAGCTGCCGGGCGGCCCCGAGGCGAGGAACGCCGGCAGCCCGGACAGTGCGGGGTCGATCAGCGCCGACAGCCGCGCGGCCGACAGCGCGATGACCGGGTAGGTCGCCTGCCGCAGCGCGTCGAGGGTCGCCGACAGGCGGGCGGTGACGAAGCCGCCGTGGTGCAGCGGCGTGCCGTCGGCGACCACCAGCGGGTTCTCCGAGGAGTCGTCGACCTCGACCAGCACCGCCTGCTCGGTGGTCACCAGGGCGTCGATGAACGGGGCGTGCACCTGCGGCACGGTGCGCAGCGCGAAGGGGTCCTGCAGCCGCGCCGGCACCCAGTCGGCGGGCTCCAGCAGCGTCATCAGCCGCCGCGCCACCCCCTGCTGCGAGGCGTCCGGCCGGCCGGCGTGCACCCGCGGGTCGTAGGCCTGCAGCGAGGCGCGCAGCGCGACCGCCGACAGCGCGGTCACCCGCTCGGCGGCGTCCGACAGTCGGGCCAGCCGCCGGTGCACCAGTGCGGCGGTGGCGAGAGTCAGCGCGTTGCTGGACATGAACGGGAGCGCGTCGCCGTCGTCGACGTGCGCCACCGGGGCGCCGCCGGAGCGCCACGGCCGCTCCCCGACCAGGGTCAGGCCGAGCTCGGCCAGCGGCACCAGGTCGCCGGTGCCGATCGAGCCGAACCGGTGCAGGTCGGGCACCGCTCCGGTGGCGACGGCCGCCCCGAGGGACGCGGCCAGCTCCGAGCTCACCCCCGAGCGCCCCGAGGTGATCTGGTGCAGCCGGATCGCCATCGCGGCGCGCGCGGTCGGGTCGTCGTACGTCGGGCCGTGGCCGGTCGCGTGGCTGCGCCACAGCCGCAGCGCCGGGGAGGTGCCGTCCCCGGGAGTGAGGTCCGTGGGCACTGAGCGCAGCGCGCCCACGCCGGTGGTGAGCCCGTAGACCGCGCCCGAGCGGCCGGCGGTGCGCAGGTGCTGGAAGGAGGTGGCGATCTTCTCGACCGAGGCGGCGCTGAGGCTGACCGGTGCGGGGCCGCCCTGCAGCGCCCAGCTGACCAGGTGGTCCAGCGACATCCCGTCCGGCGGCATCTGGCTCCTTCTCCCTCGACGGCCGGAGAGGGCTCCCCGGCCGGTCGGCTCCAGCATGGACCTCCGGCCGGCGCCTCGGCCGCCCGATCTCGTGCATCGGCTGCCGAGCGGGGCGAAACCGGGCATTCTGGACACGTGACAGCCACCTCGAGAGCCGTCGTGGTCGGCTTGTCCCTCGCCGTGCTCGGCTACCCCCTCGTGCCGTCCGGCGCGTCCCGCGACCTCGTCTACGACGTGCTGGCCTGCCTGTGCCTCGGGATGGCGACCTGGGGGCTGGCCCGCCAGCAGCCGGGCCGACGCGGGGGGTGGGCACTGCTCCTGGGTGGGTTCGCCGCCTGGGTCGTCGGTGACCTGCAGTTCGACGTGGAGCAGGACCTCTGGCACCTGGCGACGTACCCCGCTCCCTCCGACGCGGTCTACCTGGTCGGCTACGCGCTGGTCGCCGCGGGGCTGCTGCGCATCGTGCGCACCCGCGGAGGGCGGGCCAATCTCGCGTTGCTTCTCGACGCGGCCATCGTGGCCACCGGCACCGCCGTGGTCGTCGGGGTCTTCGTCATCGTGCCCATCTCGCAGGACTCCAGCCTCGACCTCGGGGGCAAGCTGGTGAGCTCCTTCTACCCGGTCGCCGACGTGCTGCTCCTGGGCATCCTGGTCCGCATGTGGGCATCCCCGGGTGGCCGCACGAGCGCGTTCCGCCTGCTGACCGCCGGTCTGGCCACGACGCTGGTCGCCGACGGTGCCTGGAACGTCACCGTGGTGGTGACCGGCGACGCCGGCGACGGTGCCTGGCTCGACGTGATCTGGCTGGTCAGCTACCTGCTGATCGCGTGCGCCGCCTGCTCCGGTTCCGTGGGACAGATGTCCGAGCCGGGCCCCGCGGCCCAGGTGTCGGCCGACCCGCGCCGACGGATGGTCGCGCTCACCGCGAGCCTGCTGCTGCCCGCCGTGACCCTCCTGGTGGCCGGGTGGACGACCGGGCTCAGCGGATGGCCGGTGGTCGCCGTCGGCTCGCTGCTGCTGTCCGGGCTCGTGGTGGCCCGGATGTTCGGGCTGCTGGGTGTCGTCCGTGCCCAGGCGGTGCAGCTGTCGGCACTGGCCCGCAGCGACTCGCTGACGGGGGCGCCGAACCGACGGACGTGGGACCACGAGCTCTCCCGTGCCTGCCAGGCCGCCCGCGACAGTGGCGAGCCGCTCGCGGTGGCCCTGATCGACCTCGACCACTTCAAGCGCTACAACGACACGCACGGACACCTGGCCGGGGACCTGGTCCTGCGCGAGGCCACCGCCGCGTGGACCGAGCTGCTCTCCGACGGGGAGGTGCTGGCCCGCTTCGGCGGGGAGGAGTTCGCGGTGCTGCTGCCGGGCACCGACCTGCACGAGGCCCGGCGCCTGCTGCAGGCCATGCTGCTGCGGACGCCCAGTGGCCAGACGTTCTCCGCAGGGGTGGCGCTGTGGAGCCCCGCCTGCGACCCCGCCTCCGCGGTCGCGGCGGCCGACGACGCGCTCTACGCGGCCAAGCGAGCCGGCCGCAACCGGGTCCACCTGGCGGCCGGCACCTCGGCCGGTCCGCTGCTGCCGGAGCTGTCGATCGTCCTGCAGCCCATCGTCGACCTCGCCACCGCCGTCCCGGTCGCCGTCGAGGCTCTCAGCCGGTTCGTCGGCTCCGACCCCGTGACGGTGTTCCGCGAGGCGCACGAGGCGGGTCTCGGTCCCGACCTGGAGGCCGCTGCGATCACCGCGGCCCTGGCGCAGCGGCCCGCGACCGGGCTGCTGTCGGTCAACGTCGGCATGGTCGCCCTCACCAGTCCGCAGGTGCGTGAGGCCCTCGCCGGGGACCTCACCGGGGTCATGGTGGAGATCACCGAGCACCACGACACCGTGCCGGGCGCCGACGTCGCCCGGGTGGTCCGGGGGCTGCGTCGGCGCGGAGCAGTCATCGCGGTCGACGACTGGGGCCAGGGCTGGTCGAACCTCGACCGGGTCCTGCAGCTGCGTCCCGAGGTGGTCAAGCTCGACCTCTCGCTCGTGCAGGCGCTGGACTCGCCGTACCAGCGCGCGATGGTGGCGTCGCTGACCGCCTGGGCCGACGAGGTGGGCGCCAGGATCTGCGCCGAGGGCATCGAGACCGACCAGCAGTGGCACGCGCTCCAGGCCCTCGGGGTGCACCTGGGCCAGGGCTATCTGTTCGGCCGGCCCGAGCGGGTCGCGGATCCGGTCGACGCCGTCGAGGTCTGAACGGGCCCGGGAACCCGGCCGGGTCAGGCGCCGGGGGGTGCTGGACGGGGTCGACGCGCGTCGGCGGGAAGGCCGAACTCGGTGTGCACGCCGTCGCTGAACGCGACGTGGTCCGGCTCCCGTCCCGCGAGCTCACCGAGACCGACGGAGCCGAGCAGGCCGTCGTCGAGGGCGACCACCTCGGCGTCGCGCAGCGGCCACGCGCCGTGGGCGTTGGGGACGTACCAGGTGCGGCCGAACCAGCGCACGTGCAGGCCCCAGCGTGCGGACAGGAACGTGTCCACCTCCGTGCTCGCGCGCAGCGCCCCGGCGCGGACGGCGACGTGGCTGCCGGCCCGGGTGCCGGGCCACCGCAGCCGGGACCGGTAGTCGTGGACGTCGCCGGGCAGCACCGCGTGACGCATCCGCGACCAGCGGTAGGGCAGCCCGAACGCCGCCCGTGCGCCGGCCACCACCACCGACCGGTCGGTGTCCAGGGACAGGAACACGATGCCGCGGCGGCCGGTGTCGTCGACGGAGTACAGCCGCACGTTGGTCTCCAGGAACGTGCCCGCCCATGGCACACCCGGCCCGCGCGACACACCGGCGTCGACCATCCGGAACGGCACCAGACCGACGTACGTCGTGCCGTCCAGGACGTCGGGGCGCACGCCCGGCGGCATCACCGCCGCGACCCGCTCGGGCTCGACCGCCCAGTGCAGGAAGGTCAGGTCGCGCCAGTCCTGGTTCATCATCACCGGGCCGGTCAGCGCCGGGGCCTCGGGGAGGACGGGCTCGACGTCGGAGGACGCCACAGCGGTCAACCTACGCCGGTCCTTCCACCCCCGGCCGGGCTACGCCGCGACCGGCTCCGTGGCGCGCGGGTGCCGCTGCCGGTGCCGGTTGCCCAGCGTCGAGGCGGTGAACAGCGCCAGCGCCAGCCAGATCAGCCCGAAGCCGACCCAGCGCATCGGTGGCATCGACTCGCCGAACACGGTCAGGCCGAGCACGAACTGCACCGTCGGGGTGAGGTACTGCATCAGCCCGAGGGTGCTCAGCGGGATCCGGGTGGCGGCAGCGCCGAAGCACAGCAGCGGCAGGACGGTGATCAGGCCGGTGCCGGCGAGCAGCACGGCGTGGCCCAGGCCGTGGCTGCCGAAGCTGGCGTGGCCGGTGGCGCCGAGGCCGACCAGGAACACCAGCGCGAACGGGGCGAGCACCAGGGTCTCGACGCCCAGGCTCTCCACCGCCCCGGCGTCGGCCTTCTTCTTCACCAGGCCGTAGGAGCCGAAGGAGAACGCCAGCACCAGCGCGATCCACGGCGGCCGGCCGTACTCGACGGTGAGGGCCACCACGCCGGTGCCCGCGACGCCCAGCGCCACCCACTGCAGGCGGCGCAGCCGCTCACCCAGGACGATGACGCCCAGCAGGACGCTGACCAACGGGTTCGTGAAGTAGCCCAGCGACGCCTCGACCACGTGGTCCTGGTTCACCGCCCAGATGTAGGTGCCCCAGTTCACGGTGATCAGCACCGCGGCGACGGCCAGCAGCCACCGGGTGCGCCGGTCGGCCAGCGTGGCCAGCAGGCTCGTGCGCTTGCCCATCGCCAGGACGACGGCGACCACCACCACCAGCGACCACACGATCCGGTGCCCGAGGATCTCGCCTGCGCCGGCGGGCTCGAGCAGCGGGAAGTAGAGCGGGAAGAACCCCCACATCACCCACGCCGCCAAGCCCAGCAGCACCCCGCGGCGCGTCTCGTCCATGCGCGCGAGCCTACGCCTGGGTCACGAGTGAAGGCGTACTTGGCCAGTGACCGGACTCAGTCCCCGAGGACCGCCTGCAGGTAGTCGTTGCCGAACCGCCGGTCCGGGTCCAGCCGGTCGCGCACGGCGACGAAGTCACCGAGGCGGGGGTACACGCGGGCGAGTGAACCGGCGTCCTGGAAGTGCAGCTTGCCCCAGTGCGGACGCCCCTCGAAGGACCGCATCAGGGCGTCGACCTCGCGGAAGTAGGGCACGTGGTCCTCGCGCCAGAACCGGTGCACCGCGACGCGTCCCTGGCTGCGTCGCGCTGCCCGCCGAGGGCAGGAAGGGACGCCTCGGCGGTTAGACGACGGGCC
>Ga0210040_10011266_pt1 | contig 10148 bp, 11 predicted proteins | sample CryGeyCG12114_NA_FD_185462 | JGI IMG/M metagenome (GOLD analysis project Ga0210040, IMG submission 185462) | Groundwater microbial communities from aquifer - Crystal Geyser CG19_WC_8/21/14_NA (SPAdes) (version 2) | ecosystem: Environmental > Aquatic > Deep subsurface > Groundwater | place: USA...
GGAGACCCTCGAGCTGCCCGCCGACACCAGCGACGAGGACCAGCTGCAGCAGGCCTGGACGACCTTGCGGCAGACCTGGGGCGATCCCACCGACCTGGTGCTCTCCGCCGGCCTCAACCACCCGCGTCGCTACTGGCGCGACCAGAGCATGACCGACTTCCGGGCCGTCGTCGACACCAACCTGACGGCCGCCGCCCTCGTGGTGGACCTGGCCCTGCCGGCCCTGCGCGCCGCCGGCGGCGGCGTGGTCGTCTTCGTCTCCTCGGTCTCGGGCTGGCAGTTCTCCCCCGACGCCGGCGTGGCCTACAGCGCCAGCAAGACCGCCGTCGGCTCGCTCGCCGCGCACCTCAACGCGCAGGAGAACCGGAACGGCATCCGGGCCTGCTCGGTCTGCCCGGGCGACATCGACAGCGACTTCCTCAGCCTGCGGCCGGTGGTGCCGGGCGAGGACGACCGGGTGGCGATGCTCAGCCCCGAGGACGTCGCCCGGACCGTGCAGTTCGTGCTCGACAGCCCGCCGCACGTCTGCGTGAACGAGCTGGTCGTCACCCCGACCAAGCGCGACCCGGCCGCCACGCCGCGGCGGTGACCCGGGCGTGAGCAGGGGACCGTCCGGCCCGTGACGGAGGCGGTGCCGCGGGCCTACCCTGGCCCCGTCCCCTCCGGAAGGAGCCCCGTGGCCCTGCGTCTGCTCACCCGGGCCCTGGTCACCGCCGTCGTCACCGTCGCGATGTTCGCGCTCAAAGCCGTCACCATCGCCAGCGGGCGCCACCCCCTCGACGACCCCGTCGTCAACCTCTTCTTCTTCGCCGGCATCGCGGCGCTCCTGGTCACGTTCGTGCTGACCGGGGCTGCGCTGGCCCGCCGCCCGGGTCGCGGCGGTCGAGCGCTGGCCGCCGCCGTCGGGCTGGCCGTCGGGGTGGTCGGCAGTGCCCTGGTGGCCGTCGTGGCGACCACCGTGCTCCCGGCCGAGGGCTCCTGGGTGTGGGACGAGGTGAACCTCTGGGTGATCGCCCTGCTCACCCTGGCCGCCGTGCTGGTGCTGCGGACCCGGCCGGACGTGCGGCTCCGCCCGACCTGACCGTGCCCCTGCATAAGCATTGACTTATACAGGCGTCCCTGCTGCACTCGTCCTGTGCACGCACTCGACGTCCTCGGTGATCCCGTCCGCCGACGCCTGGTCGAGCTGCTGCGCGAGGGCGAGCAGCCGGCAGGAGGCCTGGGCGAGCGGGTGACCGCCGAGTTCGGCATCTCCCAGCCCGCGGTCTCCCAGCACCTCCGGGTGCTCCGCGACGCCGGGTTCGCCCGGGTCCGGGCGGTCGGGAACCGTCGCCTCTACGCGCTGGAGCCGGCCCCGCTGCAGGAGGTCGACGCGTGGCTGGAGCCCTACCGGGCGTCCTGGGCACACCGCCTGGACGCCCTCGACACCGAGATCCGGCGAGGACGCCGGGACAGGAGCACCCCATGAGCGACACCACCACGGCAGCCAGCCCCGACTCCGCGCTCGGCCGGCTGGGAGCCGTCGTCCGCGAGGACGGCGAGGTGCTGCTCCGCTTCGAGCGGCACTACGACGTCCCGGCCGCCGACGTGTGGTCGGCGCTCACCGACCCCGACCGGACGGCACGCTGGCTGGGCCGCTGGACCGGCGACCCGGCGAGCGGGCAGGTGCTGCTGACGATGGCCGACGAGGAGGGCACTCCCACCGAGCCCGTGACCGTGGACCGGTGCGAGCCACCCACCCGGCTCGACGTCACGATGACCACCGGGGACGGCCCCTGGCCGCTGACGGTGCTGCTGACCGAGGAGTCAGGCGGCACCCGGCTGCTGTTCACCCACCGGCTCGCCGAGCCCTACGACGCCAGCGCCGTCGGGCCGGGTTGGCACTACTACCTGGACCGGCTGGGCGCCGTCGTCGCCGGCACCCCGGTGCCGGCCGACTTCACGGTCTACCACCCGCGGCTGGCCGAGGCCTACCCCGTCCCGACGGCGTAGCGGGAGCAGCGCTCAGGCCTTGACCGCCAGCACGGGGTGGTGCACGGTCAGCAGGATGCGGCTGGCGGCGCTGCCCAGGATCAGCTTGCCGACCGGGGTCCGGCGGCGGAGCCCGATCACCACGAGCTCGGCGTCCACCTCTCCCGCGATCCGGTCGAGGTCCTCGGCCACGTCCTCACCGTTGCTGTCCTGGCGCAGCTCGGCCTCGACGTCGAGCGCGGCCAGCTCGGCCTGCAGCTCGGCGACCGCGCCGCCGGCCAGGTACCGCTCGTCGACCAGGGCGTCGCCGCGGGTGGTGTTGACCACCACCAGCCGCGCCCCCCGGAACCGCGCCTCCTCGACCCCCTTGGCCAGTGCCGCCCGGCCCTCCGGGCTGGGCACGTAGCCCACCACCACCGCACTCATCGTGGCTGCTCCCTCCCCCTCATCGACGGACCCCCCGACCAGCTCATCCCACGGCCTCCTTGCGTCGACGCGTCAGCTTCAGCAGCGGGGGCAGGGCGACCGCGAGCAGCGCCACCAGCAGCACCACGCGGCTGAACCAGGAGTCGACCAGCGTGGTCAGGTCTCCCTCGCTGATCGCCAGCGCCCGGCGCAGGTTCGTCTCGGCGATCGGGCCCAGGATCAGCCCGATCACCGCCGGCGCCACTGGCCAGCCGAAGCGCCGCATGACGAAACCGAGCAGGCCGAGGACCAGCAGGATCACCAGGTCCAGCGGCTGCGCGTTCACCGCGTACGACCCCAGCGAGGCGAACAGCAGGATGCCGGCGTACAGGTAGGGCCGCGGGATCTTCAGCAGCTTCACCCAGATGCCGACCAGCGGCAGGTTGAGCACCAGCAGCATGACGTTGCCGATGAACAGCGACGCGATCAGCGTCCAGACCAGCGTCGACTCCGTCGTCAGCAGGGTCGGACCAGGCTGGATCCCGTAGCCCTGGAAGGCGGCCAGCAGGATGGCCGCGGTCGCCGAGGTCGGCAGACCCAGGGTCAGCAGGGGCACCAGCACGCCGGCCGCCGCCGCGTTGTTGGCGGCCTCCGGCCCGGCGACGCCCTCGATGGCCCCGTGGCCGAACTCCTCGGGGTGCTTGGTCAGCCGTCGCTCGGTGGCGTAGGAGAGGAAGGTCGGGATCTCCGCACCGCCGGCGGGCAGCGCGCCGAACGGGAACCCGAACGCGGTCCCGCGCAGCCACGGCTTCCACGAGCGGCGGAAGTCCTGCCCGGTCATGAACGAGCCCTTGGAGCTCATCACCTGCACCGGGCCGTGCCGCAGCCGGGAGGCGACGTGCAGGGCCTCGCCGACCGCGAACAGGGCCACCGCGACGATCACGACGTCGATGCCGTCGGCGAGCTGCGGCAGCCCGAAGGTGAACCGCTGCTGCCCGGTGAGCAGGTCGGTGCCCACCAGCCCGAGGAACAGTCCCACGCACAGCGAGGCGAGCCCGCGCAGCGGCGAGGACCCCAGCACGGTGGCCACGGCCAGGAAGGCCAGCAGGGCCAGCGCGAAGTAGTCGGCCGGCCCGATCGAGATCGCCAGCTCCACCACCGTCGGGGCCACGAGGGCCAGCAGCAGGGTGGCGATGGTGCCGGCGACGAAGGAGCCGATCGCCGCCGTGCCCAGGGCGGCCGCCCCCCGGCCGGCCTTGGCCATCTTGTTGCCCTCGAGCGCGGTCATGATCGAGCTGGACTCGCCGGGGGTGTTGAGCAGGATGGAGGTGGTGGAGCCGCCGTACATGCCGCCGTAGTAGATGCCGGCGAACATGATGAAGGCGGCGGTCGGCTCGAGCACGTAGGTGATCGGCAGCAGCAGCGCCACCGTCATGGCCGGACCGATGCCGGGCAGCACGCCCACCGCCGTGCCGAGCAGCACCCCGAGCAGCGCGAAGAGCAGGTTGATCGGGGTCAGGGCCTCGTTGAAGCCCTCGAGCAGCTGGACGAACGCCTCCATCAGCGCGTCCCCCCCGTCCCGGTCACAGCCGTCGCCGTCACAGCCACGCCGTCGCCAGCTCGAGCAGGATCCCGCCGGGCAGCACCACACCGAGCGCCTTGACGAACAGCAGCCAGATCACCACGGAGGTGATGCCGCCGGCGACCAGCGGCCGGACGATGCCGCGGGCCCCCAGGGCCCAGGCGACCACCCCGAACATCGAGGTGACAGCCAGCGGCCAGCCCACCACGTTGATCAGCAGGGCGTGGGCCAGGAACGCGACCGCGATGATGCCGACCGCTCGCCAGGAGGTCGGGGCGTCGGGGTCGATGTCCTCGCCGTCCTCCTCCGGTCCGCGGTCGCCCCGCAGGATGCGGATGGCCAGCACGGCGCCGACCAGGACGGTCGCCCCGCCCACCAGGTAGGGGAAGAACCGCGGGCCGACCGTGTTCGAGGAACCCGGCACGGCGATGCCGCGGGCGTCCAGCACCAGGTAGGTGCCCAGCGCGACGAGCAGCAGGCTGAGCACCAGCTCGCCGCGCCGCGGACCGCGTTCGGTGGTCGGCTCGGCGGGCAGCGCCCGCGCCCGCTCGCTGGCCGGCGGGGCGGTCACGTCAGCCCGATGTCGGACAGGATCGCTTGCACGCGGGTCTCCTCCTCGGTCAGGAAGGTGGCGAACTCCTCGCCGGCGAGGAAGACGTCGTCGAAGCCGTTCTTGCTCAGCACGTCCCTCCACTCCTGGGTGTCGTGCGCCTGGGTGACCAGGTCGGTCAGGGCGGTGCGGGCGTCCGGGGTGAGCCGCGGGTGCGACATCAGCCCGCGCCAGTTGGAGAGCACGACGTCGTAGCCGGCCTCGGCGATGGTGGGCACGTCGGGCACCTGGCCGGAGCGCTGCTCGCTGGACACCGCGAGCCCCTTGAGGTCGCCGGACAGCACCTGGGGGCCGTACTCGCCCACCCCGGAGATGCCGGCCGCGACCTTGCCGCCGAGCAGGGCGGCCAGCGACTCGCCCCCGCCGGAGTAGGCGATGTAGTTGATCTTCCGCGGGTCCACCCCGCCCGCGCCGGCGAGCAGCCCGGCGAGGATCTGGTCGGTCCCGCCCGCGGAGCCGCCCGCGACCGGCAGCCCGCCGGTGTCGTCCTTCCAGGCGGCGACGAAGTCCTCGAGGGTGTCGTAGGGCGAGTCGCCGGGGACGACGACGATCTCGGCCTCGCCCACCAGCCGGGCGATGGGGGTCACGTCGGTGAGCTTGACCGCCGACTTGTTCGTCTCGACGGCGCCCACCATGACCAGGCCCATCATCATCAGCAGCGCGTCGTCGGACTCCCGGCTGAGCTGGCCGAGGCCGATGGTGCCGCCGGCACCCTCGACGTTGAACACCTGGACGTTCCGGGCCAGGCCGGTGGAGCGGATCACCCGCTGCAGCAGCCGCGCGGTGGTGTCCCAGCCGCCCCCCGGACTGGCCGGGGCCATGATCCGCAACCGGGAGAGGTCGCCGGGGCGGGCGATGGTCCCGGCGCAGCCGGTGAGGGCCAGCGCCGGCAGGCCAAGCGCGCCGGCCAGCACGGTCCTGCGCGTCAGCGTCATCTCGTCCCCGCTCTCCGACCCCGGTGTCGTCCCGGACGCTACACCGACCCGCTGACGAGGCGGAACACCACCGCCTCGCACATTTGTGCGCCCTCCCAGCCGTTCCCCGCGCGCCGCCCGGCCGAGCCGCCCTACGCTCGGCCCGCTCCCCTCCACCCGCGCACCCCCCGCGCCGGTGAGGTCCGGGGACGCGACCTCCGAGGAGATTCCTGTGCGCTCGCCCCTGCCCGCCCTGACCGCCGCCGCTGTCGGCCTGGTCCTGGCCGCCTCCGCCGTCTCGCCCGCCTCCGCCGCGGCCCGGACCCTCACCGTCCCCGACGACTTCAACCCGACCCTGTCCGACACCCGGGCCACCGGCAGCTACGGGGTCGAGGGCACCGGGCTCCGGATCACGACCACGGGGAGCGCCAGCACCGACAAGGTGGCCGAGTACGTCACCACCGAGACGCCACTGGCGGCCGTCGGCGAGCCGTCGCTCACGTTCCGCAACACCAGCAGCGGCGGCACGCCCGGCTACCAGCTGGTCGTCGACTTCGACGCCGACGGCTCCTCCGACGGCATCCTCATCGGCGAGCCGGGCGTCTACGGGAACGACTGGTGGGTCAACGACGCCGCGAAGCAGTTCGTGAAGGACGGCGCCCCCTCGCACACCGGGGGCTCCGGCAGCGCCAACCACGGCACCCTCGACCAGTGGCGGGCGGCCTTCCCGAGCGCCACCGTTCAGGCCTTCGGCTTCTCGCTCGGCAGCGGCGTCAAGGGCGACGGCGTGATCGACGCGATCACCTTCGCCGGCGACACCTACACCTTCGCCAAGGCCGTCGTGCTGACCAGCAAGGACCAGTGCAAGAACGGCGGCTGGGCCACCAGCACCAAGCCCGTCTTCGCCAACCAGGGCGCCTGCGTCAGCTCGTTCGCCGTCAAGAAGTAGCCCACCGACCGACCTGTCAGCACCGGTGGTGGCCAGGACCACCACCGGTGCTGACAGCACGGCGAGGAGGCGGGTCTCAGGCGCCGCCGAGCGCCTCCAGCCGGCGGGCCCGGCCCAGCAGTCCGACGCCGACCAGCATCACCACACCGGCCAGCAGCAGGGCGTAGGACCCGCCGAGCTGGCGGGTCACCGCGGCTGCGGCCAGCGCACCGAGCCCCATGGTGACGATCGCGCCGAGGCGGCGCAGCCAGGCCTCGCCGCTGCCGCCGCCGGCCCGGCTGTCGGTCGAGAGGTTGACCATGGTCATCGTCACCACCACCGTGGACAGGTCCCGGATGCCGATCTGCTTGACCCCGGCCGCCTGCGCGCCGAGCAGCAGCGCCAGCAGCCCGGTGATGACCACCATGACCGGGGTGCCGATCGTGCCCAGCAGCGCCCAGAGCGCGCCCAGCGCCAGCACCAGCACGGTGTTGACCAGCAGCATCACCAGGGTGCGCCGGCGCAGCCGCGCCCGGGACCCGCGGCGACCGGCGAGCCGCCCGCCCAGCACCGCGCCGAGCATGAACGCGAGCAGCGCGACCAGGTTGTTCAGCAGCGGGATGTCGGCCGCCCCGATCAGCCCGAACCCGATGAACAGCACGTTGCCGGTCATGTTGCCGGTGAAGACCCGGTCGAGGGCGAGGTAGCTGACACCGTCGATCGCGCCGGTGGCCGCGGTCAGCACCAGCAGCGCCCCCTCGTACGCACGTTCGGGCCAGGGTCGGTCAGGCATGCCGGGGCTCTCCTCGCAGACGGCGGCGGGTCGCGGTCACCCTACGGCCGTCCCCCGGGGGGGCCGGGCCCGGCCGCTCGAGGGGCGTTCCTAGACTCCGGCCATGGACTACCGCCAGCTCGGCCGCTCCGGCCTCCGCGTCTCGACCATCACCCTCGGCACCATGGGCTTCGGCGGCAGCGGCTGGGCCGCTGCCGTGGGCAAGATCGACGTCGAGGGCGCCAAGCGCCAGATCGGCCTCGCCCGCGACGCCGGCGTCAACCTCTTCGACACCGCCGACGTCTACTCCAGCGGGACGTCGGAGGAGATCCTCGGCGCCGCCCTCGGCTCGGCCCGCGACGACGTCCTGGTGGCCACCAAGGTCCGGATGCCGATGGGCGACGGGCCGAACGACGCGGGCCTGTCCCGGCACCACGTCATCCGCGGCGCCGAGGCCAGCCTGCGCCGCCTCGGCACCGACCACATCGACCTCTACCAGGTGCACGAGTGGGACGGGCACACTCCGCTGGAGGAGACGCTGCACGCCCTCGACACCCTCGTGCAGTCGGGCAAGGTGCGCTACGTCGGCTGCTCCAACTACGCCGCCTGGCAGCTGACCAAGGCGCTGTGGACGGCCGACAAGCACGGCTACCAGCCCTTCGTCAGCCAGCAGGTCTACTACTCCCTGCAGGCCCGCGACATCGAGGACGAGCTGGTGCCGCTGGCCGTCGACCAGGGTCTCGGCATCCTGGTCTGGAGCCCGATCGCCGGTGGCCTGCTGTCCGGCAAGTACCGCCGCGGCGTGGACGCGCCCGCCGGCAGCCGGCACCTCGGGGAGTGGAGCGAGCCGCCGGTGCACGACGAGGACAAGCTGTACGACACCATCGAGGAGCTGGTGGCCATCGGCGAGGCGCACGGCGTCTCGGCGGCCCAGGTCGCGCTGGCCTACACGATCGCCAAGCCCGCCATCACCTCCGTCATCGTCGGCGCCCGCACCGAGGAGCAGCTCGCCGACAACCTGGCCGCGGCCGAGCTGAGCCTGACGGCGGAGGAGATGGACCGGCTGGACGCCGTCAGCGCGCAGCCGCTGCGCTACCCCTACTGGCACCAGGCGAACACCTCGAGCGACCGGCTCAGCCCGGCCGACCTGACGCTGCTGCAGCGCCACCTCGGCTGAGGGCGCGCTCCCGTCCCCGCCGCGCCCTCCACTCGCTGCCAGGACGGGGACGTGAGCACCACCGCCACGCCGGGGCTGCGGCCCGCCACCCACCCCACCGTCACCGACGGCGGACTGGAGACCGACCTGGTCTTCCACCACGGCGTCGACCTGCCGGGGTCTGCCGCGTTCCCGCTGCTCGAGCAGGAGCGGGGCCGGTCGCTGCTGCGCGACTACTACGGCGGGTACGCCGAGGTGGCGGTGCGGGCCGGCGCGGGCCTGCTGCTGGAGACGCCGACGTGGCGGGCCAGCGCCGACTGGGGCGCCCGGCTGGGGTTCGACGCCGCCGCCCTCGCCCGGGCCAACCGGGCGGCGGTCGCCTTCCTCTCCGACCTCGGCGGCGGTCACGCCGACCGGCTGCCGGCGGTCACGGTGGCCGGCACGGTCGGCCCGTGGGGCGACGAGCACCGGTCCGGCGGCGAGGTCGACGCGGACGAGGCGGCGGTCTACCACCGTCCGCAGGTGGACTCCTTCGCCGAGGCCGGCGCCGACCTGGTTACCGCCCGCACCCTGGCCACCGCGGGTGAAGCACTGGGCGTCGTCCGGGCGGCCCGGGCGGCCGGACTGCCCGTGGCGGTCTCGTTCATCCTGGACACCGACGGCCGGTTGCCCGACGGCAGCCTGCTGGCCGACGTCGTCGAGCGGGTCGACGCCGAGGGCGGGCCCGACTTCTTCCTGCTCAACTGCGCCCACCCGCGGCACGTGCTGCGGGCCCTCGACGAGCCGGGCGGCTGGCAGGCCCGGATCCGGGGGCTGCGCTGCAACGCCTCGACCGCCAGCCGTGCCGAGCTGGCCGCGGCCGAGCAGCTGGACGAGGGCGACCTGGACGTCTTCGCCGACGGCCACGCCGCCCTCCGGTCGCGGCTGCCGTGGCTCACCGTGCTGGGTGGCTGCTGCGGCACCGACGTCCGCCACGTCGCCCGGATCTGGGGCGTCGAGCCGCCCCGCTGAGCAGGGGCCGGGCGGGAGGCAGGGCTTCATCCTGCGGTCGCCGCTCGGACACCGATCCGTCACCTGACGGGTCCAGGCTTCCAGCCGTCCAGCCCCTCGGCGGCCGCGTGCCGCCGGTGACCGACGGAGACCCATGCAGACCCTGCCCATGCTCGGCCAGACCCACGGGAACCGCAGCGCGGTGACCTGCCACCTCAAGTGCGACAGCGCGTGCGCCCACCCCGCCCCCAACACCTCCGACGCCCCGAGCTTCCGCGACGTGGCCAGCACCCAGCTGAGCCGCCGCACGCTGCTGGCCGGCGCGGGGGCCGGTGCCCTGGCCCTCACCACGACCCTCCCGGCGCTCGCGCCGCAGCAGGCCGCTGCCGCCCCCAGGAGCGCCGCGGCCGCCGCCCGCCGGGCGCCGCGCAGCCCGCTGGCCTTCGACCCCATCGCATCCGTGGCCGACACGGTCGACGCCGTCACCGTGCCGAAGGGCTACCGCTGGAACACCATCCTGCGCTGGGGCGACCCGCTGTTCCACACCTCGCCGGCCTTCGACCCGACGCGTCCGGACGCCGAGGCGCAGGAGGAGCAGTTCGGCTACAACAACGACTACCTCGACATCATCGTCACCGACCGGCGCGGCCGCGAGGCGCTGCTGGTCTGCAACCACGAGTACACCAACCGGGCGATCATGTTCCCGCCGACCGCCGACGACGCGGCCGAGGCCGAGGTGCTGCGCACGCTGATGGCCGCGCACGGCATGAGCGTGGTCGACCTGCGCCGGGGCGGCAAGGGCCGGCCGTGGCGCTACGTC
>Ga0210040_10011267_pt1 | contig 10148 bp, 14 predicted proteins | sample CryGeyCG12114_NA_FD_185462 | JGI IMG/M metagenome (GOLD analysis project Ga0210040, IMG submission 185462) | Groundwater microbial communities from aquifer - Crystal Geyser CG19_WC_8/21/14_NA (SPAdes) (version 2) | ecosystem: Environmental > Aquatic > Deep subsurface > Groundwater | place: USA...
GACCAGCCCCATGTCGTGGTACCACGGCAGCCAGCTGACCACGCGGTCGCCTTCGCCAACCTCCATGCTGGTCGAATGACCATACAGATTGTGCAGCAACGCCCGGTGCGTCACCGCGACGCCGGTGGGAAAGCGGGTCGAGCCGCTGGAATATTGCAGGTAACAGATGTCGTCCGGCTCGGGCGCGGGCAGGTCGATCGCGGGCGCTGGGCGCGCGGCGAAGCTGACCCAGTCGCTCCCCTCGCAGCCTTGTCGCGCCGCAGCCTCGCCACACATGTCGGCCAGCTCCGCCGGGTAGAGCAGCATCACCGGGTCTGCGCTGGCCAGCTGCAGGCCCAGCTGTTCGATGTAGTTCTCGCGCCCGCCGAACGTCGTCGGCAGGGGCAGAGGCACTGGCCAGGCGCCGGCATAGACCGCGCCGCAGAACAGGGCGGCAAAGGGAGCGGCGGTGTCGGCGATCAGCGCAACGCGGTCGCCCTTGCGCACGCCGGCGGCCAGCAATTGCCGTGCCACCGCGATCGCATCGTCGCGCATCCGGCTATAGGGGTATACCTCGGCCAGCTCGCCGCGCATGTCATGAAAGTTCAGGCCCTTTTCGCTGAGGGCGGCATAGTCCACCGCCTCCACGAACGTGGCAAAATCCGCGCGTCGGCGCGGCAACGGGCAATCGTTGGGAGTAGGAACCAAATTCATCATATGCTGCAAGGGCAACCACTCTATAGCGCGCTCTTTCGGGCGCTTCCCCGATACGAACTGCGGCGCCGATCCTGTCACGCGCCGCGCCAAACTTGCCCCTTTGGCAAGGAGTGTGGCAGCAATAAGGCGATACCGTTCTGATGCAAGCCGACGAGCCGGACGATCCACAGCCGTGTAGCGGGCGCGAAGGGCGACGCCGGGCGCCCGTGCCGCTCGATCGAGCGCGGCTGGAGGAGCTGGCGCTGGCCTATGTCGCGCGCTTCGCCACCAGCGCCGGCAAGCTGGAGCGCTATCTCACCCGCAAGCTGCGCGAACGCGGCTGGAGTGGCGAGGGGGAGCCTCCGACCGCCGAGATCGTCGCCCGCCACATCGAGCTTGGCTATATCGATGATGCCGCTTTTGCCCGCAGCAAGGCGGGCGGATTGCTGCGGCGCGGCTATGGCCCCCGACGGGTGGGACAGGCGCTGGGCGCAGCGGGCATTGCGGAGCCGCTGCGCCGGGCGGTCCAGCCGGACGCGGCCGAGCGGCGGCAGGCAGCCATGCGCCTCGCCCGCAAGCGCGGCTTCGGCCCGTTCGGTGCCGCCCCTGGCGACCGGGCGGTGCGCGAGAAACAGATTGCGGCGATGCTGCGCGCAGGCCACATGCTGGCGGAAGCGCGGGCGGTGATCGACGCGCCGGACGAGATCGCGGCAGAGCAGTGGGCCTGCGCGGCGGAGGACGAGAATTGATCCGGTCAGAGCCAGTTCGGAAGGTGTGTTCCATGCGTGCCGTCAAGGCGATCCTGCCCCTCCTGATGCTTTCCGCTGCGCTCGGCGCCTGCGCGCCGCAGCAGGGTGCGGCTGCCGGGCAGGAAGCGCCCGCGGCGGCCAGTTCCACCCACCCGGTCTCCGGTCTCAGGGTCGTTCCGCTGACGGTGCAGGCGGGCGGGCGCACCCACACGTTCCAGGTGGAGGTCGCCGATACGCCCGCGGCACAGGCGCGCGGGCTGATGTTCCGGACCGAACTGGGCCCGGATGAAGGCATGGTGTTCCCCTACGATCCGCCGCGCGTGATGTCCTTCTGGATGCGCAACACCGTGCTGCCGCTGGACCTCATCTTTGTCGGCCCGGATCACAAGGTGATCAACGTCGCCGCAAATGCGACGCCCTATTCGGAGGATCAGATCCTGTCCGACGCTCCGGGTATCGCGGTGCTGGAACTGATTGGCGGGCGCGCGGCGGAGCTAGGCATCGGGCCTGGCGCGGTGGTGCAGTGGTGACGAAGGCCAGCATGGCCTTGCAGAGATGGGGGGCTTGGCGCTAACGCGCCGTGCGATGGGTATTTTCGGCAAGATCTTCACCTGGTGGGATGGCGCGACCATCGGCACCGCCCTGTTTTCTGCCCGCAAGGGTGTGCATGTCGGCACCGACGCGCAGGGCAACAGATATTATCATTCCACCAAGGCGCGCGACACCAACGGGCTGGACCGCCGGTGGGTGATGTATAACGGCGCCAATGATGCCAGCCGCGTGCCGCCCGAATGGCATGGCTGGTTGCACCATTCCTATGACGATCTGCCGGAAAGCCATCTGGCGCCGGCGAAGATCTGGGAAACCGATTACACTCCCAACGCCACCGGCACGCTGGGCGCTCATCGCCCCGCCGGCGCGCTGGAGCGGGGCGGCACGCGCGCCCGCGCGAGCGGTGACTACGAATCCTGGTCGCCTGATTCCTGAATTGCGTGGGGCTGAGGCGATGGTGCGTTCGATCCGCCCCGTGGTGGCTGCCGGCCTGACGGCGCTGCTGCTGGCGGCCTGTTCCGATGGCGCCCCGGCGCCGGAGGCGGAGGAGACCGCCGTGCCGCGGCAATTTGCCAGCCCGGCCGCCCGCCCAAACGCCGTGGGCCGCACGATCGGCACGCCGATGGACCAGCGGGTGGCCACGCTTGGCCTGCTGAACAAGCGCAACAATATCAGCCAGGACCTGCAATTACGCCCGGGCGAGGCGCGGCGCGTGGGCGATGTGGTCGTGCGCCTCGCCGCGTGCGAGCGGACTGCACCGTGGGAGCCGCAGGGGGAGACCGGGGCCTTCGTCCAGGTGCTCGTGCTCGACCGGGCGGCTGCCGGCGCCGAGGAGCAATGGCGCGGGATCTTTTCCGGCTGGCTGTTCAGGAACTCACCCAGCCTGAACGTGGTCGAGCACCCGATCTACGATGTCTGGGTCAAGGATTGCGCGATGAGCTTCCCGGGGGAGGAGGCGACCCCCACGCCCCGCCGCTCGGGCGCGCCAGCCGCTTCTGCGCGACCGGCGCCGCCACCAGCTCCAGCGCCGTCGCCCGTCGCCGCGCCGGCTGCCGAGGAACCCGCCCCCGAAGCCTCCGCCACCAGCGCCGAATAGGCGCAGCGCAGATCGCCAGCCGTGCCGTTGGCGACCGCATCGGCCAGCGCGCGCAGATATTCGTCGCGGCTGATCGCGACCGCGCCCAGCGAGTGCAGGTGCTCGGTCATGAACTGGCAGTCGAGCAGACGGTAGCCCGCCTGGCGCAGCAGCACCACCAGCCAGGCGATCGCGACCTTGCTGGAATCCGTCGCCCGGCTGAACATGCTCTCGCCGCAGAATGCCCGGTCGAAGCCGACGCCATACAGCCCGCCGACCAGTTCCCCATCCAGCCAGCACTCCACCGAATGGCCGTGGCCGGCGGCGAACAGGGCGCGGTAGCTGGCGGCGATGCGCTGGCTGATCCAGGTCTCGGGATGGCCGGGCCGCGGCGCGGCGCACGCTTCGATCACCTCGGCAAAGGCGGTATCCACGGTTACGCGGAACCGATCCTGCCGCAGCACCTTGGCCAGCGAGCGCGAGCAGCGGAACCCGTTCAGCGGGATCACCGCGCGCTCGCGCGGCTCGACCCAGAAGATCTGATCGTCCTCGCGACTGTCGGCCATGGGAAAGATGCCGCTGCGATACGCCTTCAGCAAAAGGTCCACCGGAATCGGCTGCGTGGTCGGCGCGTGCATCGCGCTTCTCCTATCAGATCGGCGGACAAGGGATAGCGCCCAGCGCCGCTTGCAATGCGTCCGGCCCGCGACTAGAGGGCCCGTCTCCTGCAGGAGTGTAGCTCAGTTGGTAGAGCATCGGTCTCCAAAACCGAGGGCCGTGGGTTCGAGTCCCTCCACTCCTGCCATTTCCCCCCGGCACTGATCCACCGCCCCGCCGCCGGGGTGCGACTCGGATGCAACACTCTCCGGCCGGATTCTCCAATCGCGGCCGAAATCGGGCATCTGCGGGAACTGGTGCGACCAGCCGTTCATTAACCGCGGTAGTCAGTCAAAAAGGAGGGAGGTTTACCTATGTCGAGCCTCAGCTATCGCAGCAGCCAGCCGGATCGTTGGACCATGCCCCGCCCGCATCAGGATGCGAGCACGCGTTACCGGATTCACGGACCCATCCTGCCGATGGAAGAACAGCCCGGCCTGTTCGCCCGCCTGTTCCGGTTCTTCTGACCGGACCCACTCACAATTTCAACCCGGGCCCCGCGTGCTGCATCCAGCGCGCGGGGCCTTGTGCATTCGGCCTGGCGGAGCGGGGAAGGGCAGGCGCCTTGCCATCGCGCAAGCCCTACGCTACATGCGCCATCGCTTCCCGACATCGGAGCCCGCTTGCCCCTCCCGGCCCCTCGGCCGGGGCGGCGAAGAGCCCGTGCCGGCGGACGCAGCAAGTGAGCGCGACGCGCGCAAGAACGCCAAGCAAGCGAGTAGGTGAATGGCCAAGACCAGCCCCGGTGAATTCATCCGCCAGGTCCGCTCCGAAGCGGGCAAGGTCGTCTGGCCGTCTCGTCAGGAAACCACCCGGACCGCGATCTTCGTCGCCATCCTGGTCGTGATCCTGTCGGTCTTCTTCCTCGGTGTGGATTCGGTGTTCGGCGTGTTGGTGCGCTGGCTGCTGACGCTGGTCTGATTACACGAATTTCGCGCTAGGAACCGCCCATGCCCGCTCGCTGGTACATCATCCACGCCTATTCCGGCTTCGAGAACAAGGTCCGCGAGTCCATCCTGTCGGAGGCCGAACGCATGGGCCTGGCCGAGGCGGTGGAAGAGGTCCAGGTCCCGACCGAGACCATCAACGAGGTCAAGCGCGGCAAGCGGGTGCAGGTCGAACGCAAGTTCATGCCCGGCTACGTGCTGGCCAAGCTGAACATGACCGACGATGTCTATCACCTGGTCAAGAACACGCCCAAGGTCACCGGCTTCCTGGGCAACAATGGCAAGCCGCAGCCGATTTCGGAGCGCGAGGCGTCCCGCTATTTCGGCGGCATGGAGGCAGCCAAGGCTGCACCCAAGAAGCTGATCACGGTGGATTACGAGATCGGCGATCAGGTCAAGGTCAATGCCGGCCCGTTCACCAGCTTCAACGGCATTGTGGAGGAGCTGGACTTCGACAAGAGCCGCGTGAAGGTCGCGGTCTCCATCTTCGGCCGCGCCACCCAGGTGGAAATGGGCTTCGAGGAAGTCGAGCTGGTCAAGTAAGCGGGCGGCGGGCTGGCGCCTGCCTGCCCATCGCCTCTTGATCGCGAAGGGCCCGGCCGCTATGGGCCGCCTCTTCCGAACCTATCGGGAACCATGCGGCAGGCGCGGCCATCGGGCGCGCCGACACGACCGCTTACCATGAGCCGTTCGGGCAACCGGCGGCGACAGTGAGAAAGGAGGCCAGTGATGGCCAAGAAGATTACCGGCTATATCAAGCTGCAGGTTGCGGCCGGCAGCGCCACCCCGTCCCCGCCGATCGGCCCTGCGCTGGGTCAGCGCGGCGTGAACATCATGGAATTCTGCAAGGCGTTCAACGCCTCCACGCAGGAGCTCGAGAAGGGCATGCCGATCCCGACGGTCATCACCGTCTATGCGGATCGCTCCTTCACCTTCGAGACCAAGACCCCGCCCGCCAGCTTCCTGATCAAGAAGGCCGCCGGTCTCAAGTCCGGCTCCAAGGAGCCCGGCAAGACGGTCGCCGGCCAGATCAGCCGCTCCGCGCTGGCAACGATCGCCGAACAGAAGATGAAGGACCTGAACGCGAACGACATCGCGCAGGCAACGAAGATCATCGAGGGCTCCGCGCGCTCGATGGGCCTCGAAGTGGTGGAGGGCTGACACGATGGCCAAGATGACCAAGCGCCAGAAGATGCTGGCCGAGACGCTCGACGCCGAGAAGCTGTACGGCTTCGACGAGGCGCTGACCAAGCTGCGCGAGCTGTCGAGCAAGAAGTTCGACGAGACGCTGGAAGTCGCCATGAACCTGGGCGTCGATCCGCGCCACGCCGACCAGATGGTCCGCGGCATGGTTTCGCTGCCCGCCGGCACCGGCAAGACCATCCGCGTCGCCGTGTTCGCCCGTGGTGACAAGGCGGCCGAGGCCGAGGCCGCCGGCGCCGACAAGGTGGGTGCCGAGGATCTGATGGAGGATATGCAGAACGGCAACCTCGATTACGATCGCGTCATCGCCTCGCCCGACATGATGGGCGTCGTCGGCCGCCTGGGCAAGCTGCTGGGCCCCAAGGGCCTGATGCCGAACCCGAAGCTGGGCACCGTGACCCCCAACATCGCGCAGGCGGTGAAGGATGCGAAGGGCGGCCAGATCGAGTTCCGCGTCGAAAAGCAGGGCATCATCCATGCTGGCCTGGGCAAGATCAGCTTCAGCGACGGCGATCTGAAGACCAACTTCAAGGCCTTCACCGACGCGATCGTGCGCGCCAAGCCCGCGGGCTCCAAGGGCAAGTACGTCCGCAAGGTCTCGCTGACCTCCTCCATGGGCCCGGGCTTGAAGCTCGACTTGGCGGAGGTGGAGGGCGCCTGACGCTTTCTGGCTTAGCGCTACGCTGAAATAGAGAAAGGCCGGGAGGGGAGACCCTTCCGGCCTTTTTTTGGCAAATTGTGTCACGGTTTGGCGGATTGGGTTGTGCCTGAACGTTGGCAAGCCTCCTGCCGATTAGCTATCATGCATCATGCCGCTTGAACTCACAGGTTTAATGTTTGGAGACGATTTAGAAGCCCTACTTGCTCTGCAAGACGTGCTTCTTCAGGCAGTTGAAGGAGCTCGGGGAGGGGAAATAGATCACGAATATAAAGAGCTTCGGAAAGTGTTGATGGATGACGACACATACAAGGAGGTAGTGCCATCATTTGTTAGACGGCACCGTGATCTTGTAAGCCTTTGGCCGGCTTTAAAAAGCTTTTCTCCGCAATGGGAGCCGCGTCGCGTCGAGGTGCGACGACAATTTGAACAGGCTTTGAATTTAGCTGAAGACTTGCAGGGCATGGGTCGCCTTCAAATCGACTCATCTGCTTGGACCGGGGCTACGACCGGCATTGAACGCGCTAAGGCAGTCAGAACCTTGTTGCCCCTGGCCCACGCCGCTGTGGAAAGATTCATTAGAGACTTGGAAGCTCCGAGTCACAATGGTGGTCCACCGCTGGACGAAGTCTCTCGTGCGCTTGATGCTCTTCGGCAGCTACATAATTGCCTCGGGCGCCTAATTAGTGCCGCCAATGATGACAAACTAGATCAGGCGTATCACGAGGGCCTACCCTTAGAGGCAGCTAAGTATGCTAAACGAGCTGCTAAATTGCTCCGAGATGATCCAATGCCTTACGCTGTATCCGCGTTGGTTCTGGGGGTGATGGCAGCTTGCGGGATACCCGACATAGGCGGCTATCTCGCTGGCGTTGCCCTCAGTGTGAGAAAAAGCAACGAACGTGAATAGCTTCCTGCCCTGACCTCCTCCGCGTCTCGGCGCGAGCCAGAAACCCTCCGCGTCTCTGCCTCTCCCCGTGCCACAAACACACGCGTCATGCCGAACTCGTTTCGGCATCCATTCCACCACTCGCAACTGCGCGATGGATCCTGAAACAAGTTCCGGATGACGGATGTAGGGCATTCCAACGCTGCCCCTGCGCAGGCAGGGGCCCAGCTAAGCTCTCCACTATCGGCGGCGGTTCAGGTGGGGAGCGGGGATGGGTCCCTGCCTGCGCAGGGGCGAGAGGTGATGGCGTCTGACAAAGCAAACCGTCGCGCCGGACTTGATCCGGGGCCCAGCTTGTTCTTCCGGCGCGCCGCCAAGAAGCGGGACCCCGGATCAAGTCCGGGGTGACGGGAAGGGGCAGGGTAGGGCGCGCGCCCTGCAATCCACCAACAACCCGCTCGTAAGCGGGCACAGGGCACTCACCCCCACCGCTGCTCCAGAAAAAACCGCACCATCTCCCGCGATGCCTCCGGCCCGCTCGGGTCCGTATAGGTCCCTCCGCTGTCGCCACCCGACCACGCATGCCCGGCGCCATCCACCGTCCATTGCTCGATCAGCACCTTGCCCTGGCCGTCGCTGCTCACGCTCTGCGTGAAGGCGCGGCCCGACGGGCTGCGGCCTTCCACGGTCCGCACCTCCAGCGCAACGCCCGCGGCGGCCGAGGCGGCGGCAACGATCTCGCGGCTGTTCACTTCGTGCACGGTCGTGTCGCGGTCGCCGTGGAAGGTGATGACGGGCACGAAGCGCTCGCCCGATCGCGCTGCGCTGCCGCCGCCACGTCTCATCGCTGACAGCGCGCTCGGCAGGTCACGCGCGGCGCCGCAGGCGAGGCCCGAATGGATGCCGACCGCGGCAAAGATGTCCGGATATTCGGCCGCCATGATCGCCGCCGCGGCGCCTCCGGCGGACAGGCCGGCGACATAGACGCGGTCGGCATCGATCCCGTGCTGCGCCATCACCTCGCGGGTGACGGCGGCCAGCAGGGCCGGCTCGCCATGGTCGCGGCGCTGGTCGTTCGGCCGGAACCAGTTCCAGCATTTCTGCGGATTGGCCCCGGCGGTCTGCCGGGGGTAGGCGACCAGGAAGCCGAACTCGTCCGCCAGCCGGTTCATGCCGGTGCCGCGGGCGAAGTCCTCCGGCGACTGGGTGCAGCCATGCAGCATCACCACCAGCGGCATGCCGGGGGCGGCATTGGCGGGCTGGTACAGCCGATAGGCCATCGCCCCCTCGCTGCCGCGATACATCTGCTCATCGAAGCGGCCCTGCTCCGTGCCACCATCCGCTTGCTGACCGGAGGGGGCGGGGGTGGGCGATCCCTTCGGCCGCCACACGCCGCCATCGGACACGAGGTCGATCAGGCCCCCCTCCGCCGCATGCGCGGGCGGGGTGGTCACGGGCGCGCCCGCGCCAAGCGCCGCCTGGATGGCGGCCGTGGCCTCCATCAGATTGCCCGATCGGGTGAGGCGCAGCGCCTCCGCCAGGGGAGAGTTCAGTGCCATGTTGGTTCCTGTCTGTGTTAGCCGGTGCGATCGGCAAGCGCGGCCTTGACCGCGGCGCTTGCATGAAAGGCACCAAGGACGGTCAGCGATGCGACCGTCGCGCGGGCGAGTTCGGGGGAGACATCGGCGTCGATCGTCGCCAGCCCCAGAACCCGTATGTCGAGAGCCTCCCCCGCATCGCGCACCGCTTCGAGCTGCGCGCGGGAGAAGTGGGAGATGCCGAGATCGAGCTGCTTGCGCACCACCGACCGTTCGGCCGCGTCGCGATGCCGCTCCAGCTGGTTCCTGATCGCGGTGCGGATGAAATCGGTGCGGTTGGAATAGAACCCCTCGCGCGTCAGCAGATCGATATGGCCCAGGTCGACGAAGCCGAGATTGATCGTGATCTTCTCGCTATCGGCCTTGGGCTTCAGCTCCTGAACGCTTCCCATCTGCATCGCTCCACCATCCATCTGGATGGTATATGGATGTTGGCAGATGCTGGTTCAAGGGCATTGCTCTGGCGTTGGGTCGACTTCCGCAGCCCTGACCGGAAACACCGGCCCGCTCACACGTTCATCAGCCAACAAGCATCAGGATGGAGGCGTGCATGGCGGGCGGATTATGGGGCTTGGCGACAATAGTCGGACCAATTCTGCTGATCGCGGTGATCATCTGGGCGATGATGCGCAATCGCGGCGGGACGAAGCGCGAGGTTGACCGCGCCGAGCAGGGCGCGGTGCAGTTGCGGGAGGAACTGGACCAGGATCGCCGGCCGGACGGCAGCTAGCGCCGCTCAGTCGCCCGGCGGGTTCTCGACCGCTTCAGTGGTGCCCTCGGCATTCAGACCGTGGCGCAGCAGCATGGGCAGTTGCGTGAAGGTGAACAGGAAGCTCAGCGGCATGAACACCCACAGCTTGGCGGCCAGCCAGTCGCCGAAGGACAGTTGCGCGCGCAGCACCTCGTTCAGCACCGCCAGCGCCAGGAAGAACAGGCCCCAGTTGCGGCTCAGCTTCAGCCAGCCTGCATCGTCCAGCCCCTCGAACGCGGCCTCCAGCAGCATCTTCAACAGCGCACGTCCGCGCCACCAGCCCACCAGCAGCGCCACGCCGAACACGACATAGATGATGGTCGGCTTCATCTGCACGAAGACCGGGTCGTTGAAGAACATGGTCAGCGCGCCGAAGCCGACGATCAGCGCGGTG
>Ga0210040_10011268_pt1 | contig 10148 bp, 9 predicted proteins | sample CryGeyCG12114_NA_FD_185462 | JGI IMG/M metagenome (GOLD analysis project Ga0210040, IMG submission 185462) | Groundwater microbial communities from aquifer - Crystal Geyser CG19_WC_8/21/14_NA (SPAdes) (version 2) | ecosystem: Environmental > Aquatic > Deep subsurface > Groundwater | place: USA...
GACGAGGGCGGCTTCGCCCCCAACCTGCCGGCCAACGTGGCCGCGCTCGAGCTCATCTCCACCGCGGTCGAGTCGACCGGTCTGAAGCTCGGCACCGACATCGCCCTGGCCCTCGACGTGGCCAGCAGCGAGTTCTTCGAGGACGGGGTCTACCACTGGGAGGGCGGCACCAAGTCCGCCGACGAGATGACCGCGATCTACGAGCAGTGGATCACCGACTTCCCGATCGTCTCCCTCGAGGACCCGCTGGCCGAGGACGACTGGTCCGGCTGGAGCGCCCTGATGGGCCGGATCGGGGACCGCGTCCAGGTCGTCGGTGACGACCTCTTCGTCACCAACGTGACCCGGCTGCAGCGCGGCATCACCGAGAAGGCGGCCAGCGCGCTGCTGGTCAAGGTCAACCAGATCGGCTCGCTGACCGAGACCCTCGACGCGGTCGACCTCGCGCACCGCGCCGGCTTCCGCTGCATGATGAGCCACCGCTCGGGCGAGACCGAGGACACCACGATCGCGGACCTGGCCGTGGCCACCAACTGCGGCCAGATCAAGTCCGGTGCTCCGGCCCGCACCGACCGGGTGGCCAAGTACAACCAGCTGCTGCGCATCGAGGAGGATCTCGACGACGCCGCCCGCTACGCCGGAGCGGCTGCCTTCCCGAGGTTCCGTGGCTGAGTGGGCCTCGCCTGACGTGGCTGCGGGCGTCGGCCGGGACCGGGAGCGCTGAGGGTGCCCACCGGTCCCCGCCCGCCCGCCCGCCCCGGCGCCGGCCCCGGCCGGGGGAGAGCGCGGGCCCGAGCGGCTGGGCGTCCCGCTCCTGCCGCTACGCCGACGCCTTCGGCCACCCCGGTCGTCGGCGAGCCCGCCCCGCAGCCGGTGGCTCGGGTCCGGCGCTCGATGGTCGGGTCCAGCCTGACCAGCCGTGCCGTCGCCCTGGTGGTGGTGCTGCTGGTCCTGGTCATCTCCTACGCCTCCAGCCTGCGCATCTACTTCTCGCAGGCGCACGAGATCGCCGCGACGAAGACCGAGATCGCGGAGCGGCAGCAGAAGATCGGTACGCTCCAGGACGAGCTGTCCCGCTGGAACGACCCCGACCACGTCCGCACCGAGGCCCGGGCCCGGCTCGGCTGGGTGGTACCGGGCGAGACGGGCTACCAGGTGGTCGGAGCGGACGGCAAGCCGCTCGGCGGCGGTGCGGAGATCCAGGGCTCAGCAGCCCCGGCCGACGCCCCGGCAGACGCCTGGTGGGGTCGGCTCTGGGGCTCGGTGCAGGCGGCGGACCAGCCTGCTCCGGCCAAGAAGAAGGAGAAGACCATCACCGCGAAGACCAAGCCCAACGAAGGCCAGCGCTGAGCCCTCTCGCCCCTGAGCTCGCCGAGCTGGACGATCCCCGGGCTGGTCGAAGGGCGCGGTGACCCAACGACGGTCCCTGAGCTTGTCGAAGGGCCGCTACCCGGAAACGGTCCCTGAGCTTGTCGACGGGCGGCGGACCTCGTAGCCCTTCGCCGAGGAGAGGCTCAACCCACCGGGTCGACCTGCACCTCGGCGGCCAGGCTGCGGGCCAGGTCCGCGTCGAAGTGGCCCTGCCCGGGCACCAGGGCGTTGGCCACGGCGCAGCCGGTTCCGAGGCGGACCGCCTCGCCGAGCTGGGCACCCTGCTCGAGGGCGGCGACCAGGCCGCCGAGGAAGGAGTCGCCGCTGCCCACCGGGTAGGCGCCCCGACGGGTGGGCGGTCCGATCCGGGTGCTGCCGGCTGCGTCGACCGCCACCGAGCCGGCGGTGGCGTCGGTGAGCACCACGGCGGCCCCGCTGCGCCGGTGGATCTCCACCGCCATCTCCGTCAGGTCGCCGTCGGTCGGTTCGCCCAGCAGCTCCGCGGCCTCGGCCCGGTTGACCTTGACCAGGCACGGCCGGGCCGCGACCGCGCCGGGCAGCGCGTCCCCGTGGGTGTCCACGGCCACCGGAGCCCCTCGAGCGGTGCCGAGCTCGACGAGGGAGGCGATCGCGTCGGTCGACCCGGTCGGCCCGCGTCCGGACACCGACAGCCAGCCCGGACGGGCCTGGAGCCGGTCGGCCAGCACGGCCGAGAAGTCCGCCAGCACGGCAGCACCGACAGCGGGGGAGTCCTCGTAGATCTCGGTCAGCTCCCCGGTGTCGGAGTCGGCCACCGAGACACAGGTCCGGGTCTGCGCGTCGGCCTCCACCTCGACCAGCGGCAGCCCCTCGGCCTCCGCGAGCTCGGCGACCCGGCGCCCGGTGGCTCCGCCCAGCAGGGCCACCACCTCCACGTCGGCACCCATGGCCCGGGCGGCTCGGGCCATGTTGAGGGCCTTGCCGCCCGCCACCGCGACCGGCCCGGGCGTCCGGTGCAGCTGGCCGAGGCGGTAGCCGCTGAGCAGGTAGGTGAGGTCGAGCGACGGGCTCAGCGCGGCCACCGTGATCACCCGCCGACCCTAGCGGCCCGGACGCTGCTGCCAGACTGTCCCGGTGCGCGAACCGATGACCGCCGAGGACGAGGAGTCCGTCGCCGCCCAGCTGCAGCGCCCGCCCCGGGGCATCGCCGGGGTGGCTCACCGTTGCCCGTGCGGCAAGCCGGCGGTGGTGGCCACCCAGCCCCGGCTGGCCGACGGCACCCCCTTCCCGACGACGTACTACCTGACCTGCCCCCGGGCCACGGCCGCCTGCTCCACCCTGGAGTCCCGGGGCGTGATGGCCGCGATGACCGCGCGGCTCGGTGAGGACGGCGACCTCGCGGCCGGCTACCGGCGGGCGCACGAGGCCTACCTGCGCGACCGCGCCGAGCTGGGCGAGGTGCCCGAGATCGCCGGGGTCAGCGCGGGCGGCATGCCGGAGCGGGTGAAGTGCCTGCACGTGCTCGTCGCCCACAGCCTGGCCGTCGGGCCCGGCGTGAACCCGCTCGGGGACGAAGCCCTGGCGGACGTGGGGGAGTTCTGGCGCCGACCCTGCCTGACCGACCCCGTCGACCGACGCCGGACCACCGAGCCCACCACCGAGGAGCAGCCGTGACCCGAGTCGCCGCCGTGGACTGCGGCACCAACTCCATCCGGCTGCTGATCGCCGAGCCGGGCCCGGACGGCAGCATGGTCGAGATCGACCGCCGTACCGAGATCGTCCGGCTGGGCCAGGGCGTGGACGCGACCGGTGAGTTCCACCCGGACGCGTTGGGACGGACCTTCGCCGCCACCGACGCGTACGCCGCCCTGCTCCGCGACGCCGGGGTGACCAGCGCCGACCTCCGCTTCGTGGCCACCTCGGCCTCGCGCGACGCCGGCAACCGCGACCTGTTCTTCGCCGGGATCCGCGACCGGCTCGGCGTGACGCCGGAGGTGATCAGCGGCGACACCGAGGCGCAGCTCTCCTTCTCGGGCGCGCTCAGCCGGATCCGCCCGGAAACCGAGCCGGTGCTGGTCATCGACATCGGCGGTGGCTCGACCGAGCTGATCGTGGGCTCCGCCGCCGGCCAGGTGCACTCCTCGGTCTCGTTGGACATCGGCTCGGTCCGGCTGACCGAACGGTTCCTGCGGAGTGGTCCGCCGGCGCCGGACGCCGTCACCGAGGCGTCCGCCCATGTCGACGCCCTGCTCGACGGCACGGGCATCGACTTCGCCGGGATCGGGACCTGGATCGGGGTCGCCGGTACCGCGACCACACTGGCCGGGGTCCACCTGCAGCTGGAGCGCTACGACCGCGAGCGCGTGCACGGCGCGGTGATCCCCGTACCGGCCCTCCGTGCGCTCTTCGACCGGCTGGCCGCCAGCACCGTGGCCGAGATCAGGGCCCTGCCCTCCATGCATCCCGGCCGCGCCGACGTGGTCACGGCCGGCACCTTGATCGCCGTGCGGATCGCCGAGCGGCTCCCGGTCGAGGGTCTGCTGGTCAGCGAGTCCGACATCCTGGACGGCACCGCCCTGGAGCTGCTGCGTCGTCAGGCGGGGTCTGCCGGGAGCTCGATCCGCTGAGGGGCAGCACAGGGCCGGGTAAAGTCAGAGCAACATGAACGGGCCCACGCCTGCGCGACGCCCGTTCCGGTCTGGTGCTGGACAGCGTCGAGCGGCACGTGGGTTGCAGCGTGCCCACGATCTCGAGGCCGGACGGCAGCGCAGCCTCCTGACCGTGCTCGCGCGCCACGCCGCCCGGGTGCCGTCCCGACGTGCCCTGCTGGTCGGGGTCGGACGGGCGCTCGGCACCACGGTGGCGGCGGCGCTGCTCGCAGCGCCCTTCGCTGCCGCCTGGGGCATCGGTCACGCCGAGGTGCAGGACTACCTGGGCCCGCACCAGGTGCGGTTCGCCGCGAACTTCTCCGGCGAGCTCGCCCTCGACCTGGGACCGATCGGCAACGCCTACCTGCCCAGCCCCGCCGCGCCGGTCGGGGTGACGGTGGTCGTGGGCAGCGTCGGGTCCGCCGCGGCCAACCTCGGCTCGCTGTTCTCCACCGAGACCCTCGCGGCCTACACCGGCCTCTACCAGGAGCCGGAGCTCGCCGTGGAGGCCGTCGTGGACCGGCTGGCTCTCGACGCCCTGGAGAAGGCACTGGAAGTCGAGGCGGTGCTGCTGCTCGCCTTCGCCGTCTGGCGGCTGCGCAGCCAGCTGCTCAGTCCCTGGGTGGCGCGGCACGTCACGCGGCGGCGGTCCGCGGCGGTCTACGCCACGGTGACCGCGCTCGTCCTCGGCTCGGTGCTGACCCCGCACGAGCCGGCTGGCGACCGGATCCCGGTGGCGGTCGCCGCCGGCACCCGATACTCAGCCCTCACAGTGGACAGCGCGGTGCTGGCCGACCTGCTGGACCGTGGCGTCACGGGGGTCACCCTGCTGAGCGGGCGGCAGCAGCGGGTGGTGCAGACCTACATCGACACGGCCGTAGCCGGCCTGTCCAGCCAGACCGACGACCTGCCCCGCGCCGAGCCGGGCGAGTCCCTGCTGCTGGGGTTCAGCGACCTGCACTGCAACCAGGCGATGACCGAGCTGATCAGCCGGCTCGCCGTGGTGACCTCACCCCGCTTGGTGATCAGCTCCGGGGACGACACGGTCAACGGCACCGCGGTGGAGAAGACCTGCGTACGGCGAGAGGCCGCCATCGACCGCCGGGTGCCGATGGTGGTCTCCAGCGGCAACCACGACTCCGACGTCACCGAGGCCCAGCAGCGCACCGAGGGGATGGTCGTGCTGGACGGCACCACCGTCGAGGCAGCGGGGCTGCGGGTGCTGGGCGACGACGACCCGGAGCACAACCTCCCCTTCAGCGTCCAACGCACCCGGGACCGGGCGGAGTCGGAGGAGGAGATGGCGGTACGGCTGCTCGGGGCGGCCAGGACGCGCCCCGTCGACGCCCTGCTGGTGCACCAGCCTGCGGCGGCCACGGTGCTGATGGCCGACCCGGCTCCGCCGGCCCGGCTCGTGCTGTGGGGGCACCTCCACCGGGAGCTCGGTCCGAAGGTGGTCACCCACGAGGACGGCTCCTGGACGGTCGGCATGCAGGAGGGGACCGCCGGTGGGGTGCGGCAGCCGACCATCACCTCGTTCAGCACGCCGTTCTCGGCCCCGCTGATCAGCGCGGACGTCTACTTCTACTTCCGTGACGACGCGACGGGCCTGATCACCGGCGTGCAGCCGGTGCACTTCACCCCGGACGCGAAGGTCGTCATCGACGACCGGATCGCCACCGGCGACCTGGACGCGCTGCCGCCGGAGACCCGAGCCAGCCTGAGCGGCACCAGCCCCTCCCCCACCCCGCAGACCTCGCGCTGAGGCCGATCCGGCGGGCGGAGCGGGCATAGGATCGCTGCCGCCGGCGGCCCCCGTAGCCCAACGGCAGAGGCAGGCGGCTTAAACCCGCTGCAGTATGGGTTCGAGTCCCATCGGGGGCACCTGCCGGCGGCGCGGCGGCCCGAGCCGGTGACGGTCCGGACGGCTGAGACGGTCCAAACCCTTCCTTAGCCGATTCATGGCGTCTGATGCACGTCGATGTGGTGCGGCTTCCTAAACTGGACCATGGCGCCGCCCCTGGTGCCCGGCTCAGGAGGACATGTCTATGTTGCGCAGTTCGAACCCGATCCTCTCCAAGCAGGACGCGTTCACACCCGCAGCACCGAAGTACGGCCAGAGCCAGTTCGGCCGCTCGCCCTATCAGCAGTACCCGCCGGAGGCCTACGGCCAGCCCGCACCGGTGCAGCAGGCTCCCGAGGGCCGGATGACCTTTGACGACGTGGTCACCAAGACGGCCCTCACCATGGGTCTGCTGGCCATCGCCGCCGGGGTGGCCTGGAAGCTCGTCCCCGACATGCTCTACTTCCCGGCGATGGTGCTCTCCGGGCTGGTCGGCTTCGTGGTGGTCATGGTCGTCTCGTTCCGTCGCGTGGTCTCGCCGGCCCTGGTCCTGGCGTACGCGGCCATCGAGGGCGTGTTCATCGGCATGATCAGCAAGGTCTTCGAGAGCTTCTACCCGGGGATCGTGGTCCAGGCCGTGATCGCCACGTTCTTCGCGGCCGGGGTGACCCTCGCCGCGTACAAGTTCTTCAACATCCGGGTGACCGCCAAGTTCTCCAAGATCGTCGTCCTCTCCACGATCGCCTTCGCGGCCCTGATGCTGGTCAACTTCATCTTCAGCCTGGTCAGCGGCTCCGGTGGCCTGCGGGGCGGCATCACCGGCCCGGTCGGCCCGCTGGCCGTCGGGATCTCGGCCATCGCGATCGTGCTCGCGGTGCTCAACCTGGTGCTCGACTTCGACTACATCGAGAAGGGTGTCGCCCAGGGCGCCCCGGCCCGTGAGTCCTGGCGCGGTGCCTTCGGCCTGACCGTCACCATGGTCTGGCTCTACGTCGAGATGCTGCGTCTGCTCTCCTACCTGCGCAGGTAGTTCCCGACATCTGGTTCGACAGCCTGGGCCGCACTCCCGTCAGGGAGTGCGGCCCTTGTCGCGTCCTGAGCCTGTCGAAGGGCCTTCGACAGGCTCGGGCAACGGACCCGGATCGCTCAGGCACCCCGGTCGCTGAGCCCGGCCGGGAACCCGTGCCCTGAGCCTGTCGAAGGGCCTTCGGCAGGCTCAGGCGGCGCAGTCCGACTCGCGTCCTGCGGCTGGTGTCGGTGGCGCCCCCTAGGCTCGAGGGCGTGCAGTACGTGAACTCCCTGACCGAGCTGATCGGCAACACCCCGCTGGTCAAGCTGTCCCGGGTGACCGGCGACGCGCGACCGCTGGTGCTGGCCAAGGTCGAGTACCTCAACCCGGGTGGGTCGGTGAAGGACCGGATCGCCGTGCGGATGATCGAGGCCGCCGAGGCCGACGGCTCGCTGAAGCCGGGTGGCACCATCGTGGAGCCCACCAGCGGCAACACCGGCGTGGGGCTGGCCATCGCCGCCCAGGGCCGCGGCTACTCCTGCGTGTTCGTCTGCCCCGACAAGGTCAGCGAGGACAAGCGCAACGTGCTGGCGGCGTACGGGGCCCGCGTGGTGGTCTGCCCGACCGCGGTCGATCCCGACCACCCCGACTCCTACTACTCGGTCTCGGACCGGCTGGTCGGTGAGATCGAGGGCGCCTGGAAGCCGGACCAGTACAGCAACCCGAACAACCCGCTCAGCCACTACGAGACGACCGGCCCCGAGATCTGGGCGCAGACCGAGGGCCGGATCACCCACTTCGTGGCGGGCATGGGCACCGGCGGCACGATCAGCGGTGCCGGGCGCTACCTCAAGGAGGTCTCCGACGGCCGCGTGCAGGTGATCGGCGCCGACCCCAGCGGCTCGGTCTACTCCGGCGGCTCCGGCCGGCCGTACCTGGTCGAGGGGGTGGGCGAGGACTTCTGGCCGAGCACCTACGACCCGGCCATCGCCGACCGCGTGATCGAGGTCAGCGACGGCGACTCCTTCGCCATGACCCGTCGGCTCGCGCGGGAGGAGGCGCTGCTGGTCGGCGGCTCCTGCGGCATGGCGACCGTGGCGGCGGTCCGGCTGGCCGAGGAGCTCGACGACCCGGACGCCGTGGTGGTGGTGCTGCTGCCCGACTCCGGCCGCGGCTACCTGACCAAGATCTTCAGCGACACCTGGCTGTCCCGCTACGGGTTCGCCCCCCGCCCCGAGGAGTCGGTCCGGGTGGTCGGGGACGTGCTGCGCGAGAAGTCCGGGGCGCTCCCCACACTGGTGCACACCCACCCGAACGAGACCGTGGCCCAGGCCGTGTCGATCCTGCGCGAGTACGGGGTCTCCCAGATGCCGGTGGTCCGCGCCGAGCCGCCGGTGATGGCGGCCGAGGTGGTCGGGTCGGTCAGCGAACGGGGCCTGCTCGGCGCCCTGTTCGGCCACCGCGTCGGCCCGGCCGACCCGGTCGCCGCGGCCATGGAGGACCCGCTGCCGAGCCTCGGGGCGACCGAGCCGGTGGCCGAGGCCGTCGGGCTGCTGGTGGACGGGGACGCGTTGCTGGTGCTCGAGGACGGCCGGCCAGTCGGGGTGCTGACCCGGCAGGACCTGCTCGGCGACATCGGCTGAGCCGCCCGGGGAGGCTGGCCGGCTCCGCCGGACGACCGGCTCAGTCGCCGTCCTCGCCGTGGGGGAACAGCTCGTCCAGCAGCTGCTCCCAGTTGTGGGTCCAGGGCAGCGACCGCCAGCTCGGCACGGGCACCCAGCGGGCCGAGGCGGTCGTGCCGCCCTGGTCCAGCACCTCCGGTTCCCTCGGCTCCGGGCAGCGGCCCCGGTAGACCAGGCGCACGGCCTGGAAGTCCTCGAGGGTGTCGCGGGGGCTGCGACCCACCCAGTGCGAGGTCTGCACGGCGAGCAGCTCCCCGATCTCCACCGCCTGGGCGGTCTCCTCCATCACCTCCCGCAGCACGGCCGCCACCGGCTGCTCACCGGGGTCGATCCCGCCGCCCGGCATCCCCCAGCGACCCAGGGCCGCCGTCCGCGCCGAGTACTCGGTGGCCAGCAGCCCGCGCTCCGACGTCACCACCGCGTACGCCGCGAACCGCTGCCGGACCTCCAGCTGCGTGCCGGGGGGCACCACCAGCCCGGCGTCGCGTCCGCGCTGGTCCTGCCGGGGTGCTGGTTCGCCGTCCTGCGGCCGGACCAGCAGCCGCAACACCAGCTCGCCGTCGCTGTCCCGCAGCGCCTCCAGCGGCCGCACGACGACCTGGCCGTGCTGGTGAGCCAGCACCGCGGGATCGACTCCGTGCTCCAGGTGCGCCTGGAAGACCGGCGGCGGCTCGGGCTGCGCGGACCCTCCGGCCCCGGCCCCGGACGCCGCAGGGTCCGTCGCGACCCCGACAACTCTCACGTCCTCCGCCTTCCGGCGCGACTGGTGGTCCCATCCGGGTCCGCGCGTCCCCAGTTTGTCAGGTGGAGCGCGAGGACGGCTCGGGTAGCGTGGGGCCTTGTGCTGATCGTGTCCCGACCCCTGGACCGCCGGTGATCGACGGGTTGGCGTACGCCGTGATCGCCCTGGCCGGCGCGGCCATGGTCTGGGGCCTGCTCACCGCCGCTGTCGACAAGCCGCCGGGTCGGGCCCAGCTGATCTTCGCCGCGTTCGTCTGGCTGGTCACCGTGGTGCAGTCGGTGATCGCGGCGGTGGGGCTGGTGGCCGGCTTCCGTCCGGTCGAGCTCGCCACCACCATCGGCTACCTGATCGGCATCGTGCTGCTGATCCCGCTGGCCTGGTTCTGGGCGAACACCGAACGGACCCGCTGGTCCGGGGTGGTGCTGGCCGTGGCCGCGCTCTCGGTGCTGGCCATGACCCTCCGGCTGCTGACGCTGTGGACCGAGGTGCCGGCGTGAGCTCGGTGCCCTCGGCTCCGCCGAGCACCAGCAGCGGTCCGGGCCGGGTCCTGGTCGCGGTGTACGGGCTGTTCGCCCTGGCGGCGTCGGCCCGGGCCGGCGTCCAGCTGGCCACGCAGTACTCCGAGGCGCCGCTGGCCTACCTGCTCTCGGCCCTGGCCGGGCTGGTCTATCTCGTCGCCACCGTGACCCTGACCCGGGGGACGCCGACCTCGCGCCGGGTGGCCGCGGTGGCCATCGGCGTGGAGCTGGTCGGCGTGCTCGCGGTGGGCACGCTCAGCGTGCTCGACCCGGCCGCCTTCCCGCGGGCCACCGTCTGGTCGACCTACGGCATCGGCTACGGATTCGTGCCACTGGTGCTGCCGGTCCTCGGCCTG
>Ga0210040_10011269_pt1 | contig 10147 bp, 8 predicted proteins | sample CryGeyCG12114_NA_FD_185462 | JGI IMG/M metagenome (GOLD analysis project Ga0210040, IMG submission 185462) | Groundwater microbial communities from aquifer - Crystal Geyser CG19_WC_8/21/14_NA (SPAdes) (version 2) | ecosystem: Environmental > Aquatic > Deep subsurface > Groundwater | place: USA...
AGGCAAGTGCCCGTGCAAGTACCAAACGTCCGGCGGCAAGTGGCATACCCTGACACACGAGACGGAGGGCGAGCTGCCGCCGAAGATCACAAAGTGAACGGCCGACGCTCAGACTCGAGCTCAGCCTCGATCCATCCAAACAACAAGCTTAGATTGGTGGGATCTGACATACACCGGCGGGGCGCAGCCGAGTTGGTGGAATCGCGACGACAACGGCAACGACGAGATAATGCAGTGGCGCTCTTGACCGAAGAGACATTCATCCGCGAGCGTACGAGCAGAGAGCAAATTCAGATATAACATCAAAGAAAACTACCTTGAGCTAACTGATCTGTCCTTCAACTCTCGGCCCGCTCCGTTCCCGTTGTCTCTGGTCGTGCTATGTGAACGCTTCCCTAAGTAACCAAACACTCCCGTACCCAGGTGGGGCATCGAGTGGAACTCATTGATCGCCCGCACTAAAGCCGGCAACACGACAAGTTGCTCTCCATCGTCTCAACGGTAGTAGACGTTCCCAACCCGTTTTCATTTGCTCATCCGAGAAACTGCAGCCGGAGATCTCTTTGCTAGTCAACACCAAGCACGAATGTGATAACGTGAGCCAAGACCTCCTTCGCGCTCGCTAGACATCCATGTCAAGAGGTAATAGCATTCCATTCCCTCTCACGTCGTGTATACTACACACTACACTATGCTCTGCTGGCTCATGGTCGCTGATCCGCTGACTATGCCACAATATTCCAAATGCTGAAACTTGATGCTGCAAACCAAACCACGGGCCCAGACCGCCAGCCATGCTTATGCCCGCTCCTTTTATGCGAGGCCCGGCGCAAGAACTCCAAGCTACACTCCGTATATCGTCGTAGGAAGCATTGAATTTTAATCCATGTCTTCGTCATCGTCATCCATACCATCCTCGTCGTCATCCAGGGACTCCATGGCATCCTTGATGTATTGTGCAGCCTAGAACAAACGTCAGCTTTCATGTCCTTCTTCCAGGAGAAATGTCGACATACCTTTGGGTCAAGATTTAGGGCCATGGTGAAAGCTCGTACAGCCTCAGCCTTCTTGCCCAACATCTTGCATAACCGACCCATCAAGAACCACACGTTAGCCTCCTCGGGCGCGACGTCCTTCAACACCTTCAGTTCTGTTAGAGCCTCTTTTGGTCTCTGCAACGTCATCAAACATCGCGCTTTCTTGAACCTGCTCAAGGCATTTCCTGGAGCCAAGGCGCACGCGCGAGTATACATCTGCAATGCTTGTTCGGGGTCCTTGAGCTTCTCAAGTACCATACCAATACAACATATGAGCACGGCGTTGGTAGGGTTAATCTGCGCGGCCGTGCGATAGTGCTGCTCAGCAATCGACCATTTACCCATTTTCTCATACACTTTGCCTAAACCGTACCATGCATTGTAATGACGGCTGTCCGACGCGATGGCCAAGCGGTATGCATCAAGCGCCTTCTCGAACTCCTCATTGGCGATGTACTCATGGCCTTGCAGGGTGAAGCCATATGCAAAATGGGGATCAAGCTGAGTTGCCCGCCTAAAACATTTCAATGCCTGCTCGTGTTCGCGCTGCAAAGAAAATGAATTGCCTATAGCGCACCATGCTTGAGGCGATAAACGATCAAGCTCATTCAATTCGTGAGATAGATACGCGAGCTCGATCTCTGATTTCAGATGCCAAAGGACGGTCGAGTAGACTTCCATGTCTTCAAGCCTGGACGGAGCCATGTTTCTCACCCTGATGAAAAACTTCTCAGCATCGGCATATGACGCTTGTTCATAGTAGGCCTTGCCAATCTGGGCATAGATATATGGTGTGTCGCGCTGGTTTGGTGGTAGCGAGTTATACGTTCGAATAGCAGCTTGACAATCATAATCAGACAAGGACTGCTGTGCTAGGGCCATCTTCGAAAACAGGTCAAGAAGCGTTCGTAGAGCCTCTAGATCCTTGTCCATTGATGACTCGATTCTGACCTTAGGATTGGGTAGAGGTGGTACTGGCGGTATGTTTTGCTTCTGGTCTTTACCATCCATTTCCATCACATCTGCCGAGCCAATCCGCGTTCTATTACCACTCACAATCCTACCTACTGTTGAGGTAGTCGCTGTACGGCCTTTAACCACAGGTGCTCGTGGCTTTCTGATATCACGTCCTTCTCTTAAGCCAAACGAGCTAGCAATTGAGGAGACTTTGCTGCTAGCTCCAGCTGCACTGGGTGGCCTTGTGGTGTTGAGCAACCTACCACTTCTCCTTACTGGCTCTGCTCCGTTAGGCAGGGTAGTTGGTGCGACTTGACCTGAAATTGTCCTCTTTGTGGGAGGAGCCGGAGGAGCTGGATCTTGCGGCAACGGTGGTTCCTCGGGCTCATTCCTCAGCTTTGTTTTTGACCGCATCGTCCCCGTCTTCCATCGAGGCGGCGGATCTGCAGGCATCTCATTCGCACTCCTTGCTTTCCTCACTGGCGCAGGGGGGGCATCAAATATCGGCTTGACTGGTTCGTCGTCCATAATGGTTGAAGGCGTATTCATAGCTTCTTCATCCAGAATAGTGCTAGCCGTAGTGACGCTGGCTTTGCTCCCATTCAGCTTTTCTCGAAACATCGAGTTCCCAAGACTACCGTTGATCTTCTGGGTGGATGCAAATGGATCAGGAATGTTCTGGTTTATCTGGTTCGTTGCCTGAGCTTGTAATGGTAGGCTTGTTGGAGACCCTCTGTCGTTTGGCATCGTTGCTATGTTCTCTGCCTTTTGTGCCTGCATAGCCGCCATTTGCGCCATAGCCGTCATCTCTGGCGACATCTTGTATATGTTGGTGACACTGACTCGGGCCCCGGATTCAGCAAGTGCCGAGTAAGCATCCCACATGAAAGGATTCAGCTTCAGTGCAGTTGCCCAGCATTCCACTGCCTGATCCATATTCTTGTGAGCCTTCCATAACTTCCCTTTTAAGCATAATACTGCTGCCGCATCTGGCAAATGCTGCCGCCTGGACTCGTTATGCTGATTCCAGGTATTTCTGTTTTGCCACATGTGCCTGCTCTTTTCTAGCGCCGACAGTCCATCCGTAAATCTGCCAAGTTCTAAGGATGCTTGCGCAAAGACATAACAACATCCAAGATGTGTCCCTCGCAGACCTTGTTTTTTGCTCGAATCCCATGCAGCCTTGACAAAGCCGGACTGGTATTGACATAGCGACAACAAGTATGCAGCCTCCGGCGAGTTAGTGTCGTAAGCGATGAGCCTCTGGGCAAGGAACAGGGCGTTTCTGAGCAGGTTATTGTCGAGGTGGTAGTATATTAGTTGACGTAGCTGCGCCTGAATATGTGAAGTCGAAGGTGCCATATTTGCATATGCAATTATGTTGACAGATAAAAGTCCCCAGCAAGGGTTCCAAGGAGCAAGACTCGTGGAGTAGTCTTGGAATGCAGCTCAAATCCAGGAAGTCGCGATTGGTGGCATGGCATGAAACGACGAGGGCGGCCAAAACAAAGAAATGCAGGAGGAAGTCTAGGATCTGTTCGCGACACGTCGCGCCTGGGTCGTAAGGTCGTTAATCGGTAGTAAGGAATGCGCAGGTAGAGCGAAGGCAGCCAAGTGCAGGATAGGAATATAGCGGACGTCGCGTGTAGGAATGGGTGATTGGTGATTGAATGTTTTGTTCCTGGCCGATGATTGCGGCGGCTGCAGATCGGCGGCACGATGACCGTATGCAGATGCGTAGGTAGGTAAGTTATTAGTAGCCACACAACCGCAGCTCACAGTGTGGGGCGACACCGGGACGGCTTTGCTACGAGCCTACGACCGACTGCCACTGACACGCAACACACGACACACAATACACCATCCGATCACGCGGTCCCGTTGCCTCACCTCAAGGAAACCACAACTGCAAGGCCACCCGGGTCGGAACCATCTGCTGCACTGAGCCTCGCGAAGTGCCTACAATCCAAGTTTACGCACCGGCCACTGGAGACTGGCCGCTTGCGGAGCAAGTGCGACACCTCGAACCATACAACACTGTGTGCCACTTCGCTGACTGTAGCCTGCTTTAAATATGGCACAGGTTCGAATGCCAATTGCATCTTCGCGTAATTGTTTCTGACCTCCAACCATAGAAAGCGGCCAAAGGTTTAGCAGTTCGCAATGCTGCTCGGCTCCAGCAAACCCATCTCATCTCCCTCGTCCTCAATCTCCTCTTCCTCCTCCTGAGCTTCACCTTCCGTCGGTCTCTGAGTCTCAAACGATACCTCGTTCTCAACGCTCCTGCCCTTGTCATTGAATTCTACCTGGATCGCCTTGCTCGACCAAGCTACAACGCTGACGGCACCCTCCGACGCGCAGGTGACGACCTCGATGCCAAAGGTCTGACTGAATTCATGTGGGATATGGTCTACTGGACCTGGATCAATATCATTCTGGTCATAGTATTGGGCAACCGAGCCTGGTGGCTATATATCGTTGTGCCAGCATACGCCATTTACGCTGCCGTGACGACGGCTAATGGGGTGAGGGGCATGCTTGGTGGCATGGGAGGCGCCGGTGGTGAGGGAGAAGCAGAGGTGCAAAGTAACAGGCAGAAGAAGATGGAGAAGAGAGGTGGCCAGAAGGTCGCCTATTCTCGGTAAAATACACGGCCAAAACTCATGCAGCTCATCCAACCTCCCTTTGTCGTCCGACTCCGCCTGGCCTTTTGTACGGCATTGACATTGTCCGGACAAAGTGCCACCTGGATGTTAGACAGACCCGAATAGCACAGGGACCACATCTTTGGCTCTAGCTTCATCAGCATTAAAGGTCTGCCGTGTTTGGCTATGCTTACTAGCATGCCGTTCTATGGCCGCATCACAGCCTGTCACGCCAGTAGTGAGTACGACACTTCGTCCAACAGGGTTTCTGGCGTCCCAAACTCGTTGGAGATCATAGTCATGCGTCTTCAAGTCCGTGGCATGGACTTCGCCAAGCAGTTTCCCGAGGTGGTTGGCCTCTTTCTGAAGAGTCTGGCCGATGGGAAGATCAGGGCCGAAGGAGCCGAGCAGCGGGTGCGGCAGCTTTGCGGACATATCGAAGATGTAGTCGAAGTTCTCTGAGCGCGCTAATCGTGGCAGACTTTTGTCGATCCTGGGCTGAATGCAGATGGCTGGACTTTGCCAGACAGAGGTGGTGCCGAGCGTTCTCGTGTCTGGCAAACAGAATTTCTATTAGTACGAGTCCGCCCTTGAACTGCTTTCTCGTCTTTCTTTGTGTTTATCACACGGAAGACCATGGAGAAAGTGGTAAATGTAGGAAATTGTGGCATGACAAGGGCCAGGACCGGAAAGGGCGAGAATGAAATAATTTCTACTGCAGAAAGTATTGCTGGGGAAAAGTCCAATAAAGGGGTTGGATGTTCCGCCTCAGGGAGGTGCCTGTAATTGCAAGCATGAATGCGAACACGACTCCGGGTGCGCATATAGCTGCTGCACTGTCACGACTATCAGTACGGTGACCGGTCTCTCCGGATTAATTATGGTGAGCGCTAAACGGCGTTCAGGTAAGCCTAGTCATAAGCACCATTGTTGTCCATTAAATACATGAGGTCACTTCCTCTCATCAAGCCATTTCGCCAAATCCATTGTATCGTACAAACTCCGCCACTCGCCGTTGTTCTCCTCGACGTATTCTGCCACAAACTCTGCAGTTTCATTCGCTTTCGATTTGACAGCATTCTTAGCTTCCTCAAGTCTCTCGCTGACCCGAGCAATGGACAGATCATAGTATTCAACACTCTGCTGTTTTGTCCTCTCAGCAAGCTTGGAAGCATTCATCTTCTTCTTGTACCGACTGAGGATGATCGACAGGACGTAGTAGGCTTGCACAACAAAGCGTTGGACTGCCTGCTTGATCAACATCGTGATACCGTGACTGAAGAAGCCTTTCATGATTTCAAGAGGAAGACCTTCATAGAGAGCTGTTACACCTTCGGTCTGGGCAATTGCGAGGACTGTGCTGAAGATGGTTGCTTTGACTGCTTTCTTCGTCTTCTCGTCATGAAGGTCTTCCTGCACCACTTCATTCTCTTCCTTGCTGATGGGTTTCGTGCCAGATTGTGCTCTCGTCTTCGCCAAACTAAACGGGTATGTTACGGTACTGGCGCACGCCTTGCTGATAGCAGCGAGAAAAAAGGTGGCCCAGGCGGGCGGATTGTCGCGTTTCGATCTGGGAAGGAGGGTACGTTTGAGGGTCTCGAAAAGGAAGAAGGTTAAGGATGGATTGAGCGTTAGCACTAGAGAAGCAGAGTAACCGGCCCAGAACCCAGTCCACCCTTTCTCTGACATAATACTGCGAGCAATATCTGTACTGCTGGGAGATGCGGCCGTGCCTCCAATGTCTGATCTGGAAGCTGTGAAGGCGGCAGCTTGTTTCCTCGTTACGATGTTGGCGATGGGGGTCGTGAGTAGTTTGGTCAGACTTCCTGAGACGAAGCCTACTGCCAGCTCATCCAATGCTGGTAATGATTTGCCGTTGCCCCTTGCTTGCAGCCTTTTATGTCTGATAAAGTTGTAGGCAAGGAAGAAGAAGAACGAGTCTGCTACTGTCTTGCCAGTATCTTGTATGACGCCCGTGTAGAACCCTGAAAGCCCGCCTTCGTTGTTGTATATTTTTGTTGCAGCATCCCTCAGACCTTTGTACTCGTCCTCACTAGGCTGTGATTGGTCCTTTCGTAACTGGCGTTGTATTTGAAGTCTTGTGATAATCAGGTCGAGGGGATACGTGATGACACTGGAGATGGATGAGCCGACAGCGCCTGAAAAGGCATGTCCTAGCGCGGGCGCGATTGAGGACCTGAACTGCGACGACTGGTCATTTTGAGCTTCTTGAACCCTATGGTAGAGTTCGAAGGCATCCTGTCAAGGCATTAGTTGAGCGCAATTCCACCCAAGCGCGTTGACGGGGGTGACGCACAAGCTGGCTATTGTACACGAAAGCCATCTGAGTAGTTGCCTATTGGCATTGCCCCTGCCACGTGTATCTGAGCACGAGATGGGATAATGTGGACGACTCGCAGAAAGGGGACGAAGCGGATGAATGACGAGGACCTTGAAGCCGAGGCGCTACCCCACAAATCGTCGTAGATCATCAGCAAGGGTTAACAATGATGAAGGAGTGCGCTAACTTAGTATAGCGAGGCTAACACTTGAGGCGCCCTGGACGAGTGATGTAAAGGAATATAGGTCGAATCAGAGTATTTCATCATGTACCACGCTTGCTCTACTATTTCCTCCCTGCTTTGAAACTCTTCAGCGGGTCTACCTTCCCTACTCTCCTCTTCACCTTCCTTCCTTTTCCACGCTTCTGATCCTTTCCTTTTCTTCTCTTGTTCTCTCCTTCCTTCCGGAACCCCACAAACCCTACCTCATCTGCACTCAGCCCTTTCCTTCCCTTGGCCGGCATCAGATAGTCCGGTACATGCTTCAGATGACTCTGTACTCTTGCTGTACCATGCTCAACATCATGCCTCAATTGTTTCAAATCCTCCGGGTTCTCCTCGAAATGCTTCCGCAGTTTCTCGCTCTTCACAAGTTCCTGCTTGATCTCTCTTGCTCTTGCTTCTCGTACGGCGACGCCAGTGACGGCTCTTAGGGCGTCGTTCATGCGATACCGAAACGCGTCGACTTGCGACATGTCGAAGTTGTAGGGCTTGACCTCCTTGCCTTTCTTCGCCTGGCGGGAGATGATCTTTTCGAGGACCTTTTCGTCGGATCTGGCTGAAAGAATGCTGGTCGGTTTGTGCTTGTTGAACAGCACTCGAGGGATAACGAAGGAGAGTGCCATGCCAGACTTCCCGGCGCGAGCGGTACGCCCGATACGATGGGTATAGGATTTTGAACTATGAGGTAGGTCAAAGTTGAGAACGCAAGCCACGTTCTGGAAGTCGATACCACGGGAAACACCGTAGTCCTTAGGATTGCTGGTGAGTTTCTGTTTCTTCGTTGGGGGTGCGATGACCTCCTCGTCGCTGCCTTGTGCTACACTCTCGACTTCGGCCTCGGCATCGGCGTCTGCAATCGCAGTCTTTGTTTTTGCGACCCCGCCAATGACTTCCTGATCGTCTGCTGCGATGAGGATATCGTAAAGCCCCTTATTGAACTCCTGTACAACGTGCAATCTCGAGTTGACTGGTAACTCGGAGTTGAGCACGCACGACTTAATGCCGAACTGCTCCAGATACAACTTGAGCCGGTAACATCTGTCCACATCGTCCACGAAGATGATACATTTCCCTCTTACAAGCTTGAGCTTGAAGATGACGAAGACCAGGAGGAACTTCTCGTCCTCCCCACACTTCACCACATGCTGGGTGACACCATCACCTTTCTCTTCCTTGTCCTCGACCTTGACCACTGCTGGGTCTTTGCAGAACGCCGTCTTCAAGCTCTCGACTTCCGGTGTCAGAGTAGCGCTGACAAGGAACGTCTGGATACCTCGTGGGATTGCTTTTGAAATAGCTTCAATATCATTTTCGTAGCCGTATGATAGAATTAAATCCGCCTCGTCAATGACCAAATGAGTGAGGTCATCAATCCTTAGCATTCCTGATCCCAACAGTTGGTTGGCTCTTCCAGGTGTAGACACTATGACATCCGGCGCATCTTGGAGGACAGCCTGCAATACCGCATCTGACACTCTTTGAGTCAAGTTCAACGACCGCACTTCTTTTGAACAGAAAGAGCACAAAGACACATAGGACTTGTGTACTTGGTCTGCCAGCTCTCGGGTAGGCACTAGAACTAGTACTGAGGTTGTCTTTTCCTTCGGTGATGCCGCTTTCTTTCTCAACACAGACTGCGCTGTCGGGAGTACATAAGCAGCAGTTTTGCCTGAGCCAGTCTTCGACTTCGCAAGTATATCTTTCCCTTCTAATGCGAGAGGTATAGCCTTCGCTTGGACCGGCATAGGTTCGGTATACCCAGCCTTCGCAACGGCTTGGAGCAGGCGAGCATCGAGATTGAAGGACTGAAAAGAGTGGGCTGAGGTGACCTTTGGAGCCGAAACTTCGACTGTTGGTGCATCGTTTGCGTCCAGCTTTCTCTTCATCTTTGCACTTGTTTCGAAAGTTATGGGTGCTTAACAGAGATTGCCGTCGCAAAAGTACCACTCTGTAAGTGCAGGTTCTCATGAAATTTTGGGATGACAAACATGACAAACATGAATCGACGTTGGAGAAAAAAAGTTGTCGATCTCCGCAGATGCAGGTGAAAAGCGACGAGGCTGCGGCAACAGAAAGCAAGCATCACAGCACAGAATGGCACCTACAGCGCCTCTGAAGAGCAAGAGAAGGGTGGCGACCGATGCGCTGGGGAAAGACGAAACGGAATTGAGACTAGAAAAAGCCCTGTTTGGCGACGACGCTGGCTTTCTACAAGCGCTAAAGACACCCACCGCGGCAGCTGGCGAATATGCGCTGCAGCGAATACGGCATGGTTCAAACGAAGAGTCCGTTCTTGACGGAGAAAACGAAGAGCTGGGTGATGTTCCGGACGAGGACTTATTCTTTCTCGATGCTGGCACAGGCGAGTTGCCTGAATCTATCGCACGAGATCTTGCAGCAGACACAGAGAAAGATGTGGTACCACAAAGGGAACCAACGTGGATGGACAGCGACGACGACCGCATCACAGTCTCGCTCGCCAACAATACTCGTCTACGGAAGTTACGAGAAACCGAGGAGGACGATGTCGTAGACGGCAGGGAGTATATCAGAAGACTACGGCGCCAGTATGAACGTCTTCATCCAACTCCCGAATGGGTCGCATATGCCAGGAAGCGGAAGCGAACGTCCACCACCCAAGGAGACGAGGAAGACACGGACTCTGATATCTCGATGGACGACTCCCTGCCTACAGCACAGCCACTGGCAGAACTCCTCCGCACAGCTGGCTCTCTAACCCGTACGGACGCATCATCCTCTGCAAACAAGAGACGCAAACTCCGCCCTGAAGTGCTAGACATCCAGCGAACCAAGGACATTGCTGCACAAGGTCCCTCTTCGATCGACGTCCTCCAATTCCATCCATACTACCCTCTCCTCCTATCCGCCGGACCATCCTCAACGATAAATCTCTATCACATATCTCCCCATCCACCCAACCCCA
>Ga0210040_10011270_pt1 | contig 10146 bp, 9 predicted proteins | sample CryGeyCG12114_NA_FD_185462 | JGI IMG/M metagenome (GOLD analysis project Ga0210040, IMG submission 185462) | Groundwater microbial communities from aquifer - Crystal Geyser CG19_WC_8/21/14_NA (SPAdes) (version 2) | ecosystem: Environmental > Aquatic > Deep subsurface > Groundwater | place: USA...
AAATAGGCACAAACTGTTTTAAAAACTCCTGGCGCACCCGCGATACTTCTTCCCCGGCCGGTACCAGTTGCTCATCTAATATTTGCAGGTAATCCGGATCGAAATACTTGCGGTCGTAAAACTGTTTCAGTAAGGAGTTGCGTTGTTTCAGCAGGTAATTGTATAAAATCAGGGTATTTAGATATTCCTGGTTCAGTTGCGAGAGCAAACTGTCGAAATACTTGCGGCGTTCTTCGCTGCCTTCCCGGATCAGGTCGGTATCGTAAGGCGAAATCAATACCACGGGGTAGCGGCCAATATGTTCGCTTACTTTTTCGTAAGGCGTTTTATTGTGGGTGATAATTTTTTTCTGGCCGGTGCGGAAAGTACACTGGATAACATCTTGGTGGGTAATAACGTTAAATTTACCACGCACCATAAAATAATCTTCGTCCTGCTTCACGTTTTGCAGGTCGGAAGAAGTAAAAGCACTTTTGGTCATGGAGAGGTAATATATGGCGTCGAGCAGGTTGGTTTTACCACTACCATTATCCCCGATAAAGCAATTTATATGCGGCGAGAATGGAAGATTGGCTTCTTCGTAGTTTTTAAAATAAAGTAAACTTATATTTTCAAGGATCATTAATTTCTTCTTACAATTATTTTTAATTAATTTCGCACTCTAAACTGAATACGGAGCACAATATATGGCAATTACGACAGAAAAGGCCCAAACCGAAGTAACATCAGCGTCAGAATTCTCTAAAGAGACTTACCTGCGTTGGTACGAGATGATGCAGTTGATGCGTAAGTTCGAGGAGAAAGCCGGACAATTATACGGACAACAGAAGATAAAAGGCTTTTGCCACTTATATATTGGTCAGGAAGCTTGCGTAGCCGGTGCTGTGAGCGCACTTACCAAAGACGATAAATGGATAACCGCGTACCGCGACCATGCCCATCCTATTGCTTTGGGTACTTCGCCTAACGCCGTAATGGCCGAGTTGTTTGCTAAAGCTACCGGCTGTTCCAAAGGCAAAGGCGGTTCGATGCACATTTTCGATAAGAACGTTAACTTTATGGGCGGCCACGGTATTGTGGGCGGCCAGATACCAATGGGTGCCGGTATTGCTTTTGCCGAGAAATACAACAAAACCGGCAATCTGTGCATTTGCTTTATGGGCGATGGCGCCGTACGGCAAGGTGCTTTCCACGAAGCCTTCAACATGGCCATGTTGTGGAAACTGCCGGTTATTTTTGTGGTAGAAAACAATGGTTATGCCATGGGTACTTCGGTGCAGCGTACGTCTAACGTAACTGAATTATATACCTTAGCCGAAGCTTACGATATGCCGTCGGAGCCGGTAAATGCCATGCGGGTAGAAGATGTGCACCATGCGGTGGCAAATGCGGCCGAGCGCGCCCGGGCTGGCGAAGGTCCTACTTTCCTGGAATTTAAAACTTATCGCTACAAAGGCCACTCCATGTCCGATCCAGCTAAATACCGCACCAAAGAAGAACTGGAAGATTACCGGAGCAAAGACGCTATTGAACACGTGCGCCAGAGTATCCTGGAAAATAATTTTGCTACAGAGCAAGATCTGGAAGCTATCGATAATAAAATTAAGACCCAGGTTAATGAGTCGGTAGAATTTGCCGAAAGTTCGCCTTATCCAACGGCCGACGAGTTGTACAAAGACGTGTACGCACAGCAAGATTATCCTTTTTTAATGGATTAGCATAAAGCTGCACTTTTGATCAGGTAAATTGTTTAATTTTTTTGCAATTAACTGAATGAAAAGCAGCACTTTCTTGTTGGAAGAATTATAAATATTTATTGGAATAAAAGTTATAGTAAAGTTATTAATTCCGATCTTCGGGAGTTGAATCTGAAATAAGAGCAGTAACCAGAGATCAACAATTAAAAGTAATGGCAAAAGATACCATCAAAAGAGAACGCGAATACGAAATTCTGGAAAACCCGGATGTTTTAGCCGATCGTCTAACCCACGGGTCAGAAGATTTCGTGAAGAAGAACAGAAACGTGCTGATTGGGCTTTTAGCCGTAATTGCCGCGGCAATTGCCGGTGGTTTCTTTTACTATAATTATCGCAGTACTCAAAATACCGAGGCGCAGGCCGCTATGTTCCAGGCGGTGTATTACTTCGAAGCCGATTCTTTAAATGCTGCTTTAAAAGGCGATGGTCAGCACAAAGGTCTTACTGCTATTGCGGATCAGTATGGTAGTACCAAAGCAGGTAACTTAGCTAAATTTTATGCCGGGGTAGCCCTCTTAAAACAAGGTAAATACCAGCACGCCCTTAATTACCTGGAAGATTATAAGTCGGATGATTTAATTTTGCAAGGCCGGGCATATGCTTTACAAGGTGATGCCAACTTGGAACTAGGTAAAAAAGCCGAAGCTGCCGATTTATACGTAAAAGCCGCCGATTACAAAAGCAATGAGTTCTTTTCGCCGCAATACCTATTAAAGGCGGGCATGGCTTATGAGTTGAATAACGACTATAAATCGGCTGTTGGCGTATACGACCGGATTATCAACAGCTTTGTAAATGCGCCGGAAGTAAATGACGCTAAAAAATATAAAGCCCGGGCGGAACTATTAGTTGCGGGTAAATAAGCAAAATTTAATTTTTTGGAAACGGCGCTTTTGTCTGAATCAGGCAGAAGCGCCGTTTTTTTATTTAGTAGATATAAAAATTTATACCAATATTACTTACGTTGGGCGCTTTTGAATAAAACCTCATCTTTGGTCAAAATGTGGAATCGTTTTTAGTAGCGGCGTGGCACTGCCACGCCGCTACTAAAAAGGCGCACCATCCATTTCATATTGGTATTAATATTAATGATGTTAATCAGATGTTGACCAACTTGCTTTACAACAAGGCTATTTAGGAGTTGACGATTATAAACTATTAAGTACCAATAAAAGTAATAAAAGTATAGAATGGTAATCTCATCAAATACATTCTTATTCTTCGGCTTTATCCATCAAAGATCAAAATCATTCGTAATATTGCCGGCAAATTCTAATTCATCCTTTCTAATTCATAGTTCCCAATATGGCCACTGCCTTAAAAAACCTGAGCGAATATAATTCTGATAACTTAATTGATATTTCCGGCAAACGTTTTGGCCTGGTAGTAGCCGAATGGAACAAAGCCATTACCGATACGCTATGTAAAGGCGCTTACGACACGCTTCTGAAACACGGGGCTAAACCCGATAGCATCCACCGCAACACCGTACCCGGTTCTTTTGAGTTAACTTTGGGCGCGCAGTTCCTGGCGCAAAGCCCTGACATTGATGCCGTAATTTGTTTGGGCGTGGTAATAAAAGGGGAAACCAAACACGATGATTATATATGTCATGCGGTGGCCAACGGCATTACCAATGTAGCTTTAAAATACAACAAGCCGGTAATATTTGGTTTGGTTACTACCAACGATGAACAGCAAGCCTGGGACCGGGCCGGGGGCAAGCACGGTAACAAAGGCGTAGAAGCCGCCGCTGCCGCTATCCAGATGCTGAGTTTTCACGCATAAAAAAAGCGACTAATTACAGCCGCTTTTCAATTATATTACAGATAAAAGATTACTTTTTATCTGGAAAACTCCTGCCGATTTATTACTTTCCTTAACTAAAGAAAGCGGAAAAGATTGAAAGCTACCTTCTCCGGCTTCCGGTGTTTCCGGTGGCGGTACCAAAGTTTATCTGGAAGCCTAAAGACGGAATTAAAGTAAAGCCTTTGTAACTTTCTTGTTGTAAGCCAAAAATATTGTACGTACCGTAGTTCTGGTAATAAATGCTTAAAGCCGGCAAAAAGTAAATATACCGATACCCGATTTTGGCATTTATAAAGGTGCCGAAAGAAGAAAAGTTTTCTTTCTTCTGTAAAGCCGTAATTTGCCGGGTTTGCGTGCCTCCCAGTTTCTCGTACAGGTTGCCCGGTTCAAAGCCATAGTTTATAAAAGTATGCCCGTACATCACGCCCCAGGAAAGGTTTCCGTATTCTTCTTCTTGCCCGAAAGATTTACTGAAAACCAGCGGTACCAGAATATCTTTCCGTTTTAAATCGTAATTCAGAATAGAACTAAGAGCATTTAAGCCCAGTTTAGAAGGTAAATTAGAATTCTGCCCGGAATACTGCAAACCAATGCTACCGTACAAACCTGCCGGTCCGGGGTTATCGATGGTGCCGGTAGAGCCTAAAAATTGGTACATGGCATCTATAACATGTGCACCAGATGCATATTTATAACCCACATCTACGCGATCGGCTATACCGTACCGGATGTACAAATCAGAAGTAGGTGCCGTCGGGTCCAGCGAATAGCCCAGTAAGCTCCGGGTTAAGCTTTGAATGTTGGCATCGTAATAAATAGAATCGCGGTTTTGAAGCGCATTTACCGCCGATTCGGCAATATTTCCCAGTTCGCTGATTGACGAAGAACTAACATTAAACGAAGCATTGTAGCCCGCTTTAAAAGCCCCTTTAGTGGTAACTTTGCCGGAAGCAATAATGCCGCGCGAAGGCGTACAGCCGGCAGCCAGAGCAACCAGTAAAATAAAGGCAGCCTGCAAAAAGTAAGAGTTATTTTTCATTTGCTATTTTGTAAATCCAGTAACACAAATGTCATAAAAAGAATGCCAAATAAATACACCGCAACTAAAAATAAGAATATGTATGGCTTTGCTGCTAATTAAATGTTTTATTAAGCTGTTCTGCCATAATATTTTAAAAAAAGCCTGTTAGCTATTCAGGTAAAATTTTGTTAATTTTGCGTCAAATTTTAGCGTGATCTTTGCTTTAGTAGAAAGTATATTTAGGTTAGCGATGCTGTTAATTTTAAATTAAACTAAAACGCCGCCTTTTGTGTTACTGAACGAGAAGAATAGATATTTAAATATATAAAGTAAAATTAATTTGTACGACCATGAGTCAAGAATCAATGCGTTATTCCCGCGAGGATTTGTTGGAGTTTCAGGAGATTATTCAGGAAAAGCTTAATAACGCCAGAAAGGAAGTTACTTTCATCAAAGAAACTCTGAGTCGCCGCAACGATACCGGCACGGATAATACCGCTTCCTCGGCTAAAGTGCTGGAAGACGGGGCCGATACCGCTGAAAAAGAAAGTTTAAATCAGTTGGCTTCCCGGCAGTTAAAATTTATTCAGCAGTTAGAAAATGCCTTAATCCGGATAAAGAATGGCTCTTATGGGGTTTGTATTGCTACGGGTAAACTGATTCCGAAAGAGCGGTTACGGGCGGTGCCCCACACCCAGCATTCTATTGAAGCTAAATTGCAACGCCGAGATTAAGTAACTGCTTGAACAACTTACAAAGTCATATTCAGGCGCTTATTTTCTGTGCGCAGGCCCCGGTAGCCATCGAAGATTTGCAGAAGTGCTTAGCCGAGGTGCTACAGCAGGAAATAAGCATCAGCGATGTGCTGGAAAGTATTGAAGAAATAAACCAGCGCCTGGCCAGTGATGCCTTTGCTTTTCAGATTTATGCCATTGGCGGCGGTTACCAGTTTCTTACCAAACCCGATTACCAACAGGCGATCAGCTTATTTCTGAAACAAAAGTCCAAACGTAAATTATCGGCTTCATCCCTGGAAACGCTGGCCATTATTGCTTATAAGCAGCCTATCTCTAAGTCCGGGGTAGAACAAATCCGGGGAGTAAGCTGCGATTACGCTATTCAGAAATTACTCGAAAAAGAGTTAATCCAGATTAAAGGCAAAGCCGATACCATCGGGCGACCCATTATTTATGGAACTACCCAAAAGTTTATGGATTATTTCGGAATAAATCACCTGAAAGACCTGCCTCAATTAAAAGATTTCGTATCAGAAGAAAACGCCATTGGCGATATTTCTGAAAATTAAGTTAAACTCCCGATCCAGTAGCGATACTGCATCCCGATCAATCCAACATGGCTACAGATAACTTTAAACCGGGGTCTGGCAGATTTGCCTCCGGTAATAAATTCAAAGGCCGGGGCGCTGCCACCGGTAATTTTAATTCTGATAAATCTTCCCGCGATTCCCGGCCCGAGCACGGCCCCCGCAATCCAGCGGATCGTCCGGATGGAGACCGAAACGGTACGCGTCCGTTTCGGGATGACCGCACCGCTAAATTCCGCGGCGAAGGTAAAAAAGTATATAACCGCAGCGAACGGTTCAATCGTTCCGGCGAAGAAGGTACTGCCCGTCCGTCTGGCGAACGCGGCCGTTCTTTTGAAAGTAAACGCCCGGCCTTTAAAGGAGGCGCCAAGTTTTCCAAACCCGCACCTTTTCAGGGCCGCAACGGCGATGCTGACCGGCAAAACGATCGTCCTGCTTTTAACCGGGAAAGAGCTGAACGCCCGGAGCGTTCCGATAGATCCGAACGGCGCGACAGACCAAATCGCAGCGAAGATAACGACCGTAACAATGATAACCGTTCTTCGGATCGTCCCCGTTACAGCGACCGGCGCTCCGGAGGAAATGGTTACGCTGCCAGAGAAGACCGGCGTGCGGCACCAGCCGGAGACCGTAAACCTTACGCTCCTAAGCCTTACGGCCAGAAAGCGTCTGGCGCAGATGACCGGCGGGATAAAGCCACTTTTGATAAGCCGCGCTATGATAAAGGCCGAGGCGGTGAAAACGACCGCGGACGTGGGTTTGGTGCCACATCCGACGGAAAATCTGATTTTGATCGCTCCCGTGCCGCTGGCTTTAACCGCAAAAGCGAAGACCGACCGGCGCGCCCATATAACCGGTTTACCGGCGATAAACCTGGTAAAACACCATTTAACGATAAACGAACTTTTGACCGGGACCGCTCAGGTGACGAACAACGCCCGGCAATCAGTAGAGACGCTAAATCATTCGACCGTTCCCGGCCTTATGATGATCGTCGGGCTGAAAGAGGTTCGAAACGTGATTTCCGAAACGGATCTGAAAAGCCCGGCGAAGCGCCTAATTACGATCTGAAACGTTACCAGGCGCGCGAAAGCCGGGGAGCGGACAAGCAAGAAGAAAATGGTTTGGTCCGGTTAAACCGCTATATCGCCAATGCCGGCATTTGTTCCCGCCGCGAAGCTGATAACTTAATTGCCTCCGGCGAAATAAAAGTAAACGGCGAACCCGTAACCGAAATGGGCTACATGGTGCGTCCGGAAGATACCGTTACTTACGGCAAGAAGCGCCTGAACCGCGAAAAAATGGTGTATGTGCTGCTAAACAAGCCCAAAGATTTTATTACCACCACCGAAGATCCGGAAGGCCGCAAAACCGTGATGGATTTGGTGAGCAACGCTTCGAAAGAACGCATTTTTCCGGTGGGCCGTTTAGACCGCAATACTACTGGTTTATTATTGTTTACGAATGATGGCGAACTGGCCCAGAAATTAACGCATCCTTCAAATAATATTTCTAAAATATACCAGGTTGAGTTAAATAAGCCCATTACGGAAGAACATTTTAAAATGATTGCGGCCGGCCTGGAACTGGAAGACGGCAAAGCGGATGTAGATGATCTGGCAATTATTGGTAATGGCAATACCTTCCTGGGTATCCAGATTCATATTGGTAAAAACCGGATTGTGCGCCGTATATTTGAGCATTTGGGTTACGAGGTAGTAGCCCTGGACCGGGTACAGTATGCCGGGCTCACGAAGAAGGATCTGTCGCGCGGCAAATGGCGTTTCCTGGACGAAAAAGAAGTAATCCGGTTAAAGTACTTTTTATAACCGGAAGAGCTAAAAATAACAGGCATGTATAACCTGGCCGTTGATATAGGGAATAGTGCCATTAAGTATGCCCTCTTCGAAGCGGATACTTTTATCCGCTTCGGGCAGGTGCCGGACGAAACAGTGCTATTGCAACTTGCCGAGTTCTCAGCTATTACCAATATTATATTTTCGTCGGTGCGGGCTACCGAAAGTATTTTGCTCAGTCAGAAGCCGGCCGGCAAAAAAGTACTTAAGCTCACTTGGCAATTGCCGGTACCCATTACCAATCACTACGAAACGCCGCAAACCTTGGGTATGGACCGGCTGGCCGCGGTAGTAGGCGCCAACTTTTTATACCCCGACCGGGATATTTTGGTGCTGGATGCGGGCACCTGCATTACCTGCGATTATATAGATAAAAATAAAAATTACCAGGGCGGAAGCATTACCCTGGGCCTGGACATGAAATTCCGGGCCTTGCATACTTTTACCCAGAAGCTGCCGTTAATTGAACAAAAAGCCGCTAATGTGCCGCTAACCGGGCGCAATACGGCCGATGCTATTCGCAGTGGCGTGATGCACGGCACTGTAGCGGAACTAAACGGTATTATTCAGGCTTACACGGTGCTATCGCCGGATTTGGTGGTGGTATTTTGCGGGGGCGATGCCGCTTTTTTTGAAACTAACTTAAAAGCAACCATCTTTGTAGTGCCGGAGTTAGTGCTCATTGGGCTTAATAGAATATTAAATTATAATGAATAAATTTTCCTCACTGCTTTGCAGTATATTGGTACTTACCGGCCTGCAGGTAAGTCAGGCCCAAAACATCGCTAATGCGCCTTATTCAAAGCTGGGTATTGGCGAACTAAACAATAGCACCGGCAACGTGCGCAATTTTGGCATGGGCAACCTGGGGGTTAGTACTCCTAACAGCTATTTCGTAAACGTACAAAATCCGGCTTTGTTGTTTTATAACAGCCGCGTTACGTTTGAAATAGCCGTAGCCGGCCAGGCAAAGAAAATCGAAAGTGTAGATGCTTCCCAAAACACCAGCTATACGGGTTTTGGTTATTTAGCTTTAGCCCTGCCAATTACCAAAAACTGGCGTACTGCCATCGGATTAAGGCCTTATAGTTCGGTAAATTATAATACGTACAGTGTGGGCCCGGTGCCCGGTGCGCCCGAAAACATTAATTATATTAGTGGTAACAACGGCGAAGGTACTGTTTCAGAAGCTTTTTTTGCCAATGGCGTTAAAATATACAAAGGCCTGACGGTGGGCGTTACTGGTTCTTACTTATTTGGCGGCATCGACCGGAATGCCTATACCCAATTACAGGATACTGCCGGTACCTCTAATCCGCAGCGTGTAATTCTGAACGAACGCATCAATTACTCCGATGTGATGTTTCGGGGTGGCCTTTCTTACCGGCAGGCTTTAGGCAAAAAAGCCAACCTTACAGCCGGCCTGGTATACGGCTTACAATCCGATTTAAATGCCACCAGAAGAGTTACACAGCAGCGGGTACGCCTGGCAGATGCCACTACTTTAAGCGCGGTACCCTTAGATAGTCTGGAAAGCCAGGAAACGATTCCGAGTTATATAGAGGCAGGTATAAGTTTCGATAATAATCGTAATTGGGTAATTGGGGCAGAATTCTCTACCCGTGACTGGACTACTTACCGTAACTTAGATGGAAATGTTAATACCAACTTAGCCAATAGTTACCGCGTTGCGCTGGGTGGAGAATTAACCCCGGATGCATCATCGGTGGAAAGCTACCTGAAAAGGGTAACTTACCGGGCGGGCTTTAATTACGCTAATACGCCCATTATAATTGGCGGGGAGCAGCTAACTGATATGTCGGTCCATTTTGGCGCCACTCTGCCCATTGGTTCTGTGCCCCGTCCGCCGGAATACAACCAATCTTTTGTAAACTTAGGCGTAGCACTAGGCCGAAACGGCACTACTTCCGGCGGCTTATTGCGCGAAAATTACATCCGGTTTATGGTAGGCATTTCTTTAAACAGCGTTTGGTTTATAAAACCTAAGTTCGATTAATAGTTTTAGGTTAAAGTTTCGCTTCGCTATAAATTATTACCGCATGTATTCCTATTATAGAAGCTTGAAATTTAGGCTCCATCCGGCTTTGCTTTTTGCAATGATCTTTTCGGTAGCTGCTTGTAAGTCCGCCGATGATGAAGATCTGAAAAAGAAAGTTGTATACAAAGGGCCTATTTCGCAAGCGCGGGATGTAGCTACTTTATACAGCGATTCGGCGCGGCTTCAGATTAAGCTTTCGGCCCCCTTACAGCTGCAATACGAAAACGGCGATGGCATTTATCCCAAGGGCATTAACGTAATTTTTTACGATAAACAGGGAAGGATTGCGAATACGGTACGGGCTAATTACGGCAAATACG
>Ga0210040_10011272_pt1 | contig 10146 bp, 9 predicted proteins | sample CryGeyCG12114_NA_FD_185462 | JGI IMG/M metagenome (GOLD analysis project Ga0210040, IMG submission 185462) | Groundwater microbial communities from aquifer - Crystal Geyser CG19_WC_8/21/14_NA (SPAdes) (version 2) | ecosystem: Environmental > Aquatic > Deep subsurface > Groundwater | place: USA...
TTTCCTACTTTTGCTCAGTCTCAACGTGTGCAAAATTTGAAGTCAATCGATTGATGCGTTCGAAAGTTATCGTGTCCACAACGAAAAATTTACTCGCAATTACATAAGCCCTGTACCGGGCTAAAAACATGAAAAGTTTGTCGATACTTGAACTTGAACCACAAAATACCAGCCACCGGGAGATTTCAAAGGTTTACATGATAGATACACATTGCAATACACTTTGAGAAAACAATTCTATTAATGGAACAGTAAGTCATTATAAGCCAGAGCCAGAAATTAGCAATTTTATTCCGAAACACAAAAATCTCCAACAGAGAAAATATCGTCAAATACTGATACGTTCTATATTTATTGAATTTGTTTTTTAAACATGATAAGGAACTCTGAGATCACATTATGTGGCTTCAGTTTTGTCTCGAAATTTTTTGACTGACTGCACCTCATAAAAAATCAAATAACATAATCTCCCAATTTTATGTTCCCCTAATATACGAAATGCGAGCTATCACATGATGTACAGTCCAAAAAAAATAACTAACTATATAACCATCTAAGCATCGATATTATATTGCACCCAGACCCAATTGATTTATAGCAATGTAACGTAGTAAATTCAGTACTATCTACTTATAGCCTTTTTATAAACTGAGGTTTTGAACTCACAAATTAGACACACCATTTTTCTGTCCACTCGAAGTCTAACCAGCCCATTAACCATACTTGGAACATTTTCAAACCCAAATTCTGAATTTTGTGTATTCAGCACACCATTGTTTTTTCCTCTCGCACATGATGCATGTAACAAGGGCTATCTTTGCTATTGATACTGATGGGAAATTAACTACGGGAAGTTTTAAAGTTTTCAAGAAACCAAGATGAGCCAAAAATCCAGAGTTTGGATTGAAAAATGAAATTTTTAAAAGCATGGTCCAACCTGGTACATGGATGGGTAAATCCATTTGCTTAATAACCAATGATTACGTTACTCTTTGACTTGACGATCAGTACTGCCGTAACTATTATATTTGGTCATAAGTCCTCCATAAAATTCCGAGCTGGAGCCAGTAGGACTAATATCCTCATCTTCCTCTTCATTCCCCGGATATTGATGGTAAGGACTATAATATGGATCCGAGTCAACAGTCAAGAAATTGTTCATATACTTTTTCAAACGACTTAGAGTAAATGTGGCTTCTTCGGTGAACCGGATTGTCATCTTATCATTTGATGGGCCTTCTCCTTCATGCAATGCAAAAATCTTGAGACATTCGTCCAAGATTTTTAAACATGATATCATATCGTTCACAAATTTCTTGCGGGGAGACACGTTTAGTTGCCATTGTCTAGCTGAGACTACGAATTCCGCGTAAAATTTGTAAAACAAAGGGAAACCTGCAGAAAAAAATATTATATTAGAGAATTGTGCCCGTCGTCCCTGCCGAAAAAACATTTCAAAACGCAATAATGTTGAGTTGGTATTCCCTTCTTTCTGTAAGTCTAACAAGCCAAAATGAACTATATTAGTATGACAAAAGAAGACGCAATAAACAGAACTTACCTCTAAAAATATCCACATGTGATCTAACTGTCCTGACATGGCGATCCACTACATCGCCATATTCCCCTAACCTCTGAAAATCCTGAATATTATCCCGAGAATACACTGTAGCCGGATCAGGTTGCCTCACCCCCGCAGAAATGGATCTCAAACAAGTCTCCACTTTATTGTATGCACTGAGCATGAGAAAATGGCCCCTATGTAAATCAGTCAAGGACCTTCGGCGTATAAAGTTCATAAGCTCGTCGGCACTAGCCCTGCCCCTACTAGTGTCAATGGATTCCAACTCCCTCCTACAATCAATGAGCACCTTTTTGATGAAGGAATATGGGAATTCCTCTTGACACGAATTGCATGACCACACAGACTCACTCCAAATGGTTGGTTCTTCTGCAGAAACCAATCCATCTTTACATTGGGAACATTTCAGGTGGTCACTAAAGTCCCCAATTGATGCGGGATTCACACAACGAGCACAAACACAGTTCTCTATACAGAGCACATGGCGAAGAATTCTCTGTCGAATTAGATAAGGATAAAACGCGGTGGGTGAGAAATCTAGAGTGATCACCTCCTTTTTCAGAATTGTTGTACAAGCTCTAGTGACCAGACGAAGTTGAGATGAGTCTTGAGTTAGTTCGTAGTCTAAACTTTGCATTGTGTTTGGAAGACAGGAGTGAGCAAATCTTGGTTGAGTGCCGAACAGAAGTTTATAACTGAAACATATCAAATATTATTAATTTTAACGTTTTGGTTAGATTTAGATTGATTGATGTAGTGGAGTGATTAGTGAGAAAATTGAGACTTACGAGGAATTTTCATTTGGATGATAGCACAAGACAGTGACAATGGCATGGATATCCAAAATGAGATCATAGTTATGATTGCAAACGTTTACACTATATGGGACAATGATATTCACTTGTTCTGAAAAAGCTGCAAATCTTCGCGTTTTCTTGTAGGCTTCAACACGTACATTCTCCCTTAGGGATAGCAGCGTATGCCATTTTTCCGAATTGTACTTTTGGAGTTGTAAAGCTCTCAAGATTTCAATGTCTAGATATAGACTATGAAAACATCGGAAATTTTGTTCTCGGTCGTTTGTTTTCTGTGCAAAACAATAATTATATCATAGCTAGAGTTAGATTTAAATCGTGGATTGCCTCCATTACACAATCTCATCAAAACTTACCAAAGACGAGCACCTAGTAATAGCATCACATTCTCCCAGTCTATGATCCATGCTATCTTCACATGTAGCTGAACACAAGGGGAGTGTACACTTTGAGCACTTGTAATTAAACTCGGAATCCCGTTTCAGACAACCCATGCAACAAGGCAAAGGAGTCGCTTTGGGATCTTTTCTACTCCAAACATCTCGACTGGCATGAAGTCCGAAGCTGTAGGTCAAATCACAAGGTTGGAACCATTCCGAATCCATGCAGGGCAAGTCCATGACATGCAAACTGGGAGCGGACATGAGAGAAGCAGTCAATGGGAATGTGAGTAAAGGCAACTCGGAAAATATCACTTGGCCCTCAGCAATGTTTCTGCGGGCTACTGGAGCCATGATGAATAGTCCTTCAGAATCTTCAAGTCTTTCCAACTTGTATGCTATGCAATTCCCTTTGTGCTCCTTCCAATCCATTTTTTGATGCTTTTCACCACAGTAGTGAGCGGCTTTACAGCCACTACATTTTTTTATACCAAGTAGAACACAGCCTGGAGCTTGACATAGGGGTGTGGAGAATTTAGAGGCAGTGAAGGATTTTTTAGTGATTTCTTTCTTTGGTGATGGTCTGAAAGAAAAATATTAGTTAGTTTTCGAGTAGATAAGGCTCAAGACTATGATTTATTATAGCGAAAAACGAACTTTTGGGTAGAGCATGTGGAATTGCTTGTGTTTGAAAAATGGGCTAATGAAGGCGAGCTAAGATTGGCTAGATTGGGCGCTCTGTGAAGTCGTTGGGTGAAATCTTTTTCTAGCTTTCGGATTTGGGGATCGTCCATGGTTGAGAAAGAACGATTCATACGGTCCCTATCGTCTACTGTGGGATCACTATTCCAATCATTGTCATCATTAGTTTCAGGAAATTGCTCTTCATTTGGCACCAAGACTATATTATTCCCTTCGTAGTGGTATGAGGATGATTTGTATGAGGTAAATAAGGGTTCAGTATCATTTTCATGGTCCTGCATACATAAAATATAAGTATATATTTCGTGGGCCTATCTTTTTGGATCATTTCACGAGAAGAGACCTGATAAATTCAAAAAAGGTATACCTTAGATACTTGAAAAGAATAATGGTCTGGATGAGGGACATTATTGTTATTGTTGTGATATCGATGGTTTCGGGAGCCAATTGTGTCTGAATCGAATTCGAAATTAGGGGTTGGGGTCACGTTCCTCGAGGACGTAGAAGAGCATGTATTTGTAGCTGTACTACAATTTGAAAAGAGAGCTTCATTGTTGACGGTATCCTCGTCTTGCGACCTTCCCCCCGCGAGGCTGACTACTTTTATAATTTGGGGAATCAACTCGGATTCCACTTGTTCTCCCGTTCCATTCATTCCGAAGTAGGGATAGTTATCGGCTCCGCAGTATCAAAATGGAACCAACGCAACAGTCGTGCAATTCAGCGACCTTATAAAAAACACAAACATATATTCTCAATCTCTAACTGTAGATGTGCACCAAAAAACTAAAACGATTAAAACGAAACTAAAAGCCGCTGTAATTGAACCTGTTGATTTCCTTCTGATCAGCCGGCCGGTCAGCTTGATTATGATTATTTAAAAACCACCTTTGCCAATGTCTGGATTCTGTAATCTAATGCAAGCATTTCACATTTGTTAGATAACTTTCTGACCGGTAGTGAAGTTATTTATACCGAGTTAGTCAAAATGGTTCACTTTACCTCAAACCACCAAAACGTGGACACCGATACACCGCCCCATACAAACGTACTTATTAGACCCTGTTAATGTGCACCTAACTGTAAGTTCTTTCTTCTTTCCATTAAATGTCACAAAATTTTCAGTCTTCCAACCCTCCCTACATACTGTAGTTAATAATGGGCTAACAAATTCATTGTACTAAGAAGAGTCCAGTTCAAATAGGTCCACTAAAAAATATCATGTGTCGTAGCCTGAAAGCAATTACAAGAAAGACCTTTGAATTTGCGCGCAAACAGCTGCCCACGGTGTTCTTGTACTACAATGAAAACAAAAAGCAAAAAATTCTAGCCAGCTAATGAACTAAAAGTAAACAAAACTAACACAGAACATAAACTAACTACAATATTTTTTACCTGATTGCATTGGGAATTAGGCCCAACAGTTTTAACTATTGGGAAAAATCAACTATTAAAAAGCCCAACAGATTCAACAAGCTTGTAATCGATTAACATTCACGTGGGAATGTATCAAATGTGACAATATAAAACAACAATCTACAATGAGGAATTAATTAAACTTGGAGGAGAACATTTAATCTCACTCACTCAAAATGGACAGTTTCGAGTTATGTAACAAATCTACAATTATCGTGGACAAATTCAATAAATCTGCAGAAATATTATTGGAGTGGCTTTCAAATTTCACTTTCGAGCGGGGGAGCGAATCAGCGGAGTATCATGATGTGAAATTAGTTGGATCTGACGGTGAACTGTTTTCGCATAGTGTAGTTTTGCAAGCGATTTCCCCAGTTCTCCATGAAATATTGAATTCGCAAGTAAGATATAGTTAGTTCACTTTTATCCAAAGTTAGTTATCGAAATTTTGTAGAAGTCGTATGAGTATTCTCTCATTGCCCCATTTTGAAATCTTTTAGGTCCAGTTTGAAGCGAAGAATATCATTTTGCTCCCAGAGTATACTAAAGCTCAAATACAAGGATTTCTGCAGTTAGTCTATACAGGGTATTCTCCCACTACCGAAACAAATGACCCGCATGGTGTAGCTAAGCTGGCCCAAGACCTTGGACTGGAAAATGTTGTCCATTGTGAAAGACCTTCACCTGAAAAAAACACTCAGGAATGGAAACTTATCACAGAGAAATTTCAACGAGAATCCGAGAAAATTAGTCCAATAGTCACAGATGAGCCTACAATAATTTCAGCTGAAAATGATAAGATTTGTACGACTCCTAAAATTAAGCACATAGAGTTGGTCCATAAACGTCGGAAAATCAAAAGACGGAAAATTTTACCTGGCAAGTCTAAAAAGAAGAAAAAACCTATTATTGCTGAAGAATCCTGTATTCCACAGCCAATTGAAATTCCAAATGCTACAAAAACGACTGAGGCCACTATTGTACCTATATTAGAAATTAGCAGTGGAGACGATTCTGATATTTGCTGTTTGGCTGAAATTTCTCCAAAGCCGAATTCTGGTGAAAAAAAGTCCTTTATCACTATAAATTGACTTTTGGGATTGAGTTTACATGATTTAATTTTTCTTTAGAACTGGAAAACTGGATAGAGCCCGACTACACAAACAAATCCTGGTTCAAACATGAAAGTCTGCGATGCCAATTTTGCGCGACAATGTATGAATCCCCGATTGACGCTTCCTATTGTATCATTGGACACAATAAACTTCGCTGCTACCTTTGTTTCTCCGTGCTATCTAATTCCTTGCAACTCTATTCTCATTACAAAATGCGACATGTACCTGCGCGGTACAAATTCAGTTCGAATAACTTTGTAGCGTGCCCTTATTGTACGGAATTGTGTGCTTTCAAAGATATTTCTACCCATGTAATAAATGCCCATCTGATAGCCACACCACAAGTCGAAAATGATAGCAATACCAGTATGGAAAGCAATTCCCCAGAAAAAATCATGCAATCAGCAAATATGAGTAAAAAACGTAAAAATTCAGACTCTTCTCCAGAAATATTAATTGACGAAGATACAATTCAACATAAATCCCGAAAATTGAGTAATAGTGACGCGGAACCTAATGAGCCACAAATCTTACGTGTGCCTGATTTAGATATTGCTATCTCTCGAAAAAGTATCTCCGGTGCAATAATCATATATGAAATACGAAAAAAACGGACCAACCTGTAATATTTCGCTTTTACAATGGAATGCATATTTATTTTATATTTTCTTCCAATTCATTCGTATACGATAAATTACTCTATTATTGCGATCTTGTAATATACATTAACAAACTATATATGACAAGTATTATATATTTTTTAATCATTATTACGCGGTGACTTGACCGCATGTACAGACATAAGGATTATGTATCCCATCTAACTTTTAAAAATCGTCATTGGCCTTGTATTTTATCCACACTGCTGCTCTCTTGTTTTGTCTGGCACGTACAAAAGGAACTCTTAATTCTTGTATCCATATTTAAACATTGCTGTGCGGAAAGAAATGGTAAACCACAATAATTTACAACACAATGACAATGCTCTTTGTTATGCTTTTAATAAAATACACTCATTTTTTCAATCTCGTATTTGGTATTTACAGTTACCTTCATAATAGCTTTTTTTGCTCAACAGGCGTTCAACAAAGTCTTTATCCCTCGCCTCCTCCATAGACAATTTCCCTCCATATCTTTTAGGGAGCGCCTCCGGTGCTATGAATTTGTGTAGGTCTGCGTAATCGTCTTTATCGTGAATTTGGACCTGTGAACAAATGCTGGTTAGGTATTTAGAAACAAACAATAAATGCAAACTGTACACAAACTCACTCTGTTTTGCAATTTTTGGCTCAAAAATGGCCGAATTAGATGGTACATGGTGTATGGAGAGTTGTGAAGCAAATGAATCCCTTTTATAGAACATGGAATTGGGAGTGATTGGCCCTAATGATAAATACAGTAAATCAGTGACCCCAATTTTTCTCAGTCAGTTTCCATACACGATATATTAAACTTACACAAATCAATGGGACCAATGTAAACGCCGTACGAAACAATGCCCTGTAATGGGCGAATCGAATTCCAGCCCGATCAATCATGAATACGAGTCCATTTTTTTGATTTTTTTCCATATTCATTAGTTCTTCTAGCACCATGATATGAGACAATTGTACATCGGCCAACGGTACTTTACTTGGGTTCCATTTTGCCCCTGCACACATTGCAATAATGTAAGAAAATATGTGGTTAGTCTGGTCAGCGATGGTTATAGTTAGTAAAGATATTGCTATCCTCAAAGCGCAATGTGTCTTGCATGAATATCGTGGGAAAAAAATACCCTCTCCAAAAAACATGACTGTTCTTCCCATCCTATCGGGATGCTTTAGAACCCAGGGCATATCTGTGTCTAACAATGGTTTCACACGGGAGCATGCATCTTCAGAGAATACAATCTGCAGCTTTTGCTTCATTTTGTAGTAGTTTTGGATCTAAAATGAAATAATAAACTCCATTTTCACAAAAATTACTATTTCGTAGTTAGTTAGAATCTATTTCAAACTATCTTTACCAGTTTATAGGCTCTCCCTGGATCACATTTTCGAGCACGTACAAACTTTATTAAAAAGCTGTCATCATCCGGATAAAACAAGTCTTCGTCATCTGAAAATCAAAACAAACACAGATGAAAATGGTTCATTGGGTATTTAAAAAAATAATACTGTATGTTATCTGCATTTACCTTCAAGTAATTCCCTAAACTCCTCAAGACACTTAAGCTCTTCTTTTGAATAACTCATTGTAATAATATCACAGTCACTCACACACGACTTAGGATCAAACTATAGCTGATTGAATCAATAGCCTTGGTCACTGACGACAGGACACACAACTTTGCTCGTCCAACTCTTTTTGGCATGTGCCGAGTTCTCGCAAAAATAACTCAGATTGTTCTGTATAAATTTATTGCGAAATGATGGGATCCACTAGACTGTACGTATCCAAAAATCTGTTCCCAGACCAGCACCAAATTATCTTGCTCGTTTGCAACTAACTATCTACAATATGAAACTCTTACTTTTTTACAACCTGACAGACTAGCTGCACCCGCACTGTGTACTGTTAATGTTGGCTGAAACTTGTGTGCGTGCACTATGCAAGTATAGTGTGCTAGAAGATTTTGCACACAACAAGACTTTATTACTGTCTAGCATACACAGATTATTGAAGAAGTGCCTAAAGGGTTGCCAAAAAATGAGCTATATTCATTCAGTACAGTAAAGTAACTCACTATAATATGTTGGGATTGTTATTATCATCGCATGCGAAGGCCTTTAAATGCTAATCAAACGCTTTCACATTTTGCTCTGTAGTTTTATATCTACCAATGTACAATACATTTTCAATAGAGACCATCAGAAAAAAAAGTTGCTTCAAAGTAGTCATTGTGTATGAAAATCACAGTTAGTTAGCCTTGGAGTTTGCAGAAGATAAATCTTTGTTTTAACGGTAGCTCTAAATCGTAGATATGAATTCATTCTGCTATTAAACTTATTATTGCAGCTCACGAACTGACCAAAACGATTTTTATATTATATCAATATTTACCCACGTACTGTGGGAAAATTGAAAGATTTATCCTGAATGACGCTTGTCTGCTTTATAATTAGATGGGAATAAGCTATCATTCAGATTTAAAGCGAAGTAAATAATCATAGGTTTCTATCCGAATTAACTATGGGGAAATACAATGTTTGCGTATACCGACTAACGCCATTACACGCTGTTGGTGGTTAACATTGTCTAAACAAAAAGACAATGAACGTGTGTATATAGAATGCATAGAATGAACGCGAAGGTAAAAGACGAAAAATTGTATTAGTCATGTTCTAGAGAATCTCATTATTATTTTCATTATCTTGGGAAGACCATGATTCACCAACGCATGTCCCAATGCATCGAGAACTTACGTGACTATATAGTAAGTTTGTGGGGTGACAGTCGTTCCGTGCTGCTAAACTATTCTATAAAGTTAAGAGTTGGTTAGAAAGCGGACGATAATGTGATTACAATGTTGATTTAATTAGATACTGCCCGGGTCATTTCATTTAGTTAGGGTTAGGACAAATGAATTAATTAATCTGGAGGAAATGCTAATTCAATATGGATGTCAATGTCATTAGATTGTTTCAGCTACCGTGTATGCATGCATGCATAAATGGATAGAAAAATTGTGTTTAATTAGCCAGCTTGCACAGTTTAAAATAATATGCACGTACATGAAGAAGGGACTAGCTAAAAAACTAAAATAAGGAAATGGATGTAACTTTTAGTAAGTATAAGTTGATGATAAAGCCAAGGTCCTTCTATAGTAACCAATCAACAAATTTGTTGATTGGTTACTATAGAAGGACCTTGGATAAAACTATGTGGTTCACTCTTATATGTCAGTTATTGGTAAACACCAAGGTATATAGAATAGTATTTGTAGAAGGTACGGCAAATAAAGCCAATTTGCTAAGCAACGATTAAAATTATCGAGTGCAGAAATTCAGTACGTATTTTTTCGGAATAATTTACGTGAATCATAATGTAGAAATGTTATAATTTGCACAATTTCCTGATTTTGACCGAAATTTTGAGCTAAATTTTTCAAAAATAAATTACTAACGACACTTGCAATGTGCCTTGATTTTAAA
>Ga0210040_10011273_pt1 | contig 10145 bp, 17 predicted proteins | sample CryGeyCG12114_NA_FD_185462 | JGI IMG/M metagenome (GOLD analysis project Ga0210040, IMG submission 185462) | Groundwater microbial communities from aquifer - Crystal Geyser CG19_WC_8/21/14_NA (SPAdes) (version 2) | ecosystem: Environmental > Aquatic > Deep subsurface > Groundwater | place: USA...
GGTCCGGTCGGATCAGGTGGTAGAGTTTCAGAACGCCCCCACCGCCCTAGCGATCCGCTCAACAGTGCTGTTAGCGAATGCGGCTATGTGATCGGCCATCCGTCTTCGCCTATTGGTTGGGCCTTGCCTCGCTCTTCCCTCTGCTTCACGCTTGAGTGGCAACGCCAAGGGTCGGCATCACAAAGGGCTTGCCAGTTGCTCGTATCCCAGAACAGCGCGCTGTCGCCTTTGTGCGGGACTATGTGATCCACGACCGTAGCGGGGGTGATGCGTCCTGCCTCCCGGCACTTCACACAAAGAGGGTTGTTCCGAAGGAACGTGGCCCTCGCCTTCTGCCACCGCCATGTGTATCCGCGCTCTCGGGCGCTGCCCCTGTTCTCTCTTGGGCGGGCGAGGAAGTTGATGGGCTTACCCATTCAGGCCAGCTTGAGTTCGCGCCGCATGGCCTGCCAGTTGCCATGATGGAGGATGTAGATCTGCTTCTTCCTCATCTCGGAGAGTTGGAGTTCGGTCTGATTTTCTCTCAGGCTCATGGTGAGGAAGCGGCGAAGGGTGTCCATGGCTACCGAAGCAATCCAAGGCGCTCAGCGATCAGGCTCTCGACATACATGCCGGGGGCTATCTCTACCATGAGGGCTCCATCAAGGGAGCGGGTGTAGGTCTTGCGGGATTTGCGGGGCATTCGGGCATGAAAAAGCCCGCTGGGCAGAGCCTCACAGCGGGTTGTACCAATGCTAACGCAAGACACGCGGTGGCAGAAATGTCACACACGGCCTTGCTCTGTGAATACATAACTAGCGCAAGAGCCGTGTGGTTGCAAGGGTCTCAAGTTGTTATCCCCTAGCAAGGACCATCGGTGAAGCCTGCCGGTCCCCACCCGTCAATCATCACGATATGCGTGTCCCATCCTATGCGTGTGTCGATGCCTCGTCCGTACTTTTCCACCCGAACCGTCTCATCAGCGATGACCGGGCCTTCCTCAAACCCGGAATGGATAGCCTGTAAGTGGGCGATAAGGGCGGCGCGGTCAGGCAACTGCACCGCCTCTTTCATCGCGTCATGCAAACTGCCTCTTTGAGGTCTGAACATCATTCCGCCGCCTCCAATAGATCAACTTCGTCCAGTTTCAGTTTGGCCTTTGTCACGCCTCCGAGGAACTCCAACAACACCTCGATGCGACCTCCCGATTGGACCCGCTGCACAACCGCCTGAAGGCCAGTCATAGGGCCAGTGAGCAGGCTCACACGAGCCCCAGGTCGGCACTTGGCGCGAAGAGCTTTCTTTCGGGCCTTCTCCTCCTCGGCCTTCTTGATGTGGTCGAAGTCGCCGGCAACCTCCCTCTCACGCAGACGAGATAGGGGGCGCGGGAAGCTGGTCTCGCCCTGCTTGGGCTTCGCGGCCTGGACCACCAAAGGCGAGCCGTCATTCCGGACGAGGCTCTCTACCCCGTCGACGCCCCGCAGCTTGTAGAAGTCCTGCCCTTCTTTTTCGCCGTAGCCTTTGAGCCCGACAAAGAGGTAACGAGGCAGGAGCGGGTTCTCGGTCTCGACCAGCTTCCGGGACCGCTCAATGTATTTGCGCTCTACCGGGAGATAGGTCTGGTACCCGGCACGACGGAGGCCGAGCTGCGCCCTCCTCTCGCACTTGGGATTGCAGACGACCACGAACCAAGTGAGGCCCTCGAATGTCTCCGGGGGATCGTGGTTGATGATGGGCGTCCGGGCGGTGTGGTACGTGACCGGAGCCAGATGCGACCGGAGGGACGACTTAGGGGCCGTGGCAGCGGTAGCCCCGAGCCTCGCCCGCGCATAGGATTTCATCATCGGATCGTTCCTTCCACGTCAGCCGCGCGGCGGGCGAGCGAGGCGACATCGGCCTCCAGAGCTTTAAACCGGCTGGTCAGGTCGGATTGGCGGGCGAGGAACGCGGTGAAGTCGTTCCGCAGGCTTTCCAGCATTTTCCCGACATTGCGGGCCTTTTCTAGAAACTCCCGGATTTCCTCGTTCGACCCGGCTTCGCCGAACTTGCCGCGCCTGACATCGGCCACCCATGCACGAGGGCAGTTCAGATCCGCCGCGACCTTGGCATCCGTCATACCGTTGATGTAGCCAGTCTTCTCGTCAAAGACCTCTTCCAGCTTGGCGAGGATGATCAGGGTTTCCGTGATGGTGGGATCTCTGGGCTTCTCGGGTTCGGGCTTGCTCTGCGGGTAAGGCGCGAGGGGGGCAGGTTCGGCGCTCATGGGGTTCACCTCTGTTTCGTTCGTGATCAGCCGCAGCCTGCGGCGCTGCTCCTGCTTGCGGTTGACGCAGGACGGGCAAAGGTCGTCACCATCCCTTTTGCCGACCTCCCATCCCTTGTTTTGGAGGTTCTTGACGATCATTTCGGGCGGGTACGCGCCGTTCTTGGCGGTGCAGACGAGCTTGGGCTGTTGCGAGCCACACTCGCGGCATGTGAGCCGGTACACAGACCGCAGGCGTCCCTCCTCACGTTCCGTCTTGGGGGAGAAGACTCGGCGGGCGCTCATGCTGCGATCCTTGCTCTGGCGTAGTGGACAGGAGTGGGATGGGCGAGGAGACGGGTCATCATTCGGCGGCCTCGAGTTGGGGGCGGATGTCGAGTTGCACGTCGGCGAACATGGGCTGCTCGTTCCTGATCCGGCGCTCAGCCATGGCGGCATAGTCGGGGTTGAGTTCGATCAGGATGGCATTGCGTCCGAGGCGATCAGCCACGAGGCCAGACGTGCCCGCGCCCCCGAAAGGATCGAGAACGGTGCCTCCGTGCGGGCATCCGGCTTTGATGCAGGGCTCTACCAGAGCAGGAGGGAAGGTTGCGAAATGCGCCTCGTTGAAGGGCACAGTCGGCACGCTCCACACGTTCCGGAGGTTGCGCATCTCCGTGACGGCTCGGAACGGCAGCTGGCCAGGGAGAGGCTCGCCCTTCGCCGCGAATGACCCCTTTGGCTTGCTAGGACGCACCTTCTGAGCCCGCCCAAGCTGATGCTCTCCGGTCTTCCCTGTATGGAACTCCGAACCATTCGCCCCGCAGATAGCAGGCTCCTTCACCGCCTCATGGTCATAGAAATACCGTTCGGACTTGGCGAGAAGAAAGATATGCTCATGGGCGCTCGTCGGGCGATCCGTGACGCTCTCCGGCATGGGGTTTGGCTTGTGCCAGATGATGTCGGAGCGGAGATACCAGCCGTCTTCCTGAAGGGCGAAGGCAACGCGCCAGGGGATGCCAATGAGGTCTTTTGGCTTGAGACCGGGAGGCGCCTTGCGAGAGAAAGCCCTCTCATTGAGGGCCAACTCTTGAGCACGGGCCCCATACACAGGGCGCCCATCATTCTTAAGTGTGGACTTAGAGGACGCGCCGCCGCCCCCGCCCTGTGCGTATGAGTCTCCTAAGTTGAGCCAGAACGTGCCATCAGGACGGAGCACACGCCGCACCTCGCGGAACACCTCGACCATCGTCCGCACGAACTCGGCAGGCGTCGGCTCAAGCCCGATCTGACCCGGATGCCCATAGTCCCGCAGCCCGAAGTAAGGCGGGCTCGTCACCACGCAATGCACAGACTCGTCCGGCAGGTCTTTCAGGCGGTCGCGCACGTCGCCGACAAGGATGCGAACACTCATGCGACACCTTCCAGCACTGCGCGGGCTCTGCTCACGCGGCTCTTGATGGTTCCGACTGCAACGCCATGAAACGCCGCAACGTCTTCGTAGCTCTCGCCAGAGGCGGTCAGGAGCAGGGCTTCGGCGTTCTCAGCAGGGGTAGTAGCGAACAGCATCGCCAAAGCCTCCCGTAGGCCGATTGTGGCCTCCTGTGACGGGTTCTGGATCAGGGTTAGGGCGGCCTTGCCGTCGATGTCGGAAACAAGGCGGGCATCCTTGCGGGCCTGCATGAGGTAGGTGTTCCGCATGATGGTGAAGAGCCAGCCGGTCAGGTTGGTGCCCTCGGTGTAGCTGGCGTGGTAGCGGAGGGCCTTCTCGATGGTGTCCTGCACGAGATCGTCGGCCCTGTCCCGGTTGCGGGTGAGCTTGATGGCGTTGGCTCGGAGCTTGGAGGTCAGGGCCATGATGGAGGTGTCGAAGGAGGCGGGGCGGGTCATGCTGCGGCCTTCCATTCCATGCGGGCGAGAGCCTTGTTGATAGCGCTGGACGTGACGCCGAGCCTGCGGGCGATCTCCCGCTGGCTGAGCCCCTGCCCTACGAGGAGCAGGATCTCCTCGCTGCGGTCTTCCAGGAACACCCGCTTGGTCGGCTTGATGTTCCTGGTGAGATGGCGGACCCGGTCGACAGGGACGCCATAGCGTGCGGCGATCTCAGCAGGCATGAGGCCCCTTGAGCGGTCCTGGCGAATGTCCTCGATGAGCTTGATGGTGACCTTGGCGCTCATGCGGCAGCCTTCCCAAAACCATGGGCTGCCAGAACGTGAGCCGGGATCGAGCATCCAGGGAAATCAGGCGGCAGGCTCCACTTGCCGTAGGACCAGAGGCCCGTCCGCTTCCAGCGTTCGATGATCTGGCTCCACGCCTCGTCGGTGAAGCCGTTCTGGTCCTTCCTGTCGGTCGGCCGCTTCTCGCGCTCGACGGCGGCCATGATCTGGGGGGCGACGTTCTCCCACTTGAACAGCTTCCGGCCTCCGGCATGGGCGAGGCGGGCTTCCTCGTGGATCGTGGGGAGGATGTGCTTCTCGAAATCGGCTCCTGCTTCCAGGCACGCGAAGATCGGTCTGAGATCCATCGAGATCCTGATCGGCCAGTCCACGCCAGGAGGCAATTCGGCCAGCATGCGGGCCTGCATGTTCTCGGGCATGCGCATGCCCGTGCGTGTATCTTTCTCTTCTTCTCTTCTCTTCTCTTTTAGGCTTCGATCTTCTTGAAGCGGCGCTTGATCTGCACCGTTGTTTTTCAATGACTTATCAGCGCCAATGTCGTTCTTTTGCGAGTTTTGGCGCTTCTGTCCTGAGATTTGGCCGCCCTTTCCTGCGTTTTCGCGGTTCTTTCTGACGTTTTCGAGCTCCAAAGCGGCCCGCGAGTTCGACAATCTGCCCTCCGAAACAGCCAGTTTCCCGGCGTCGAGGAGCTCCTGCAGATACTTCCGGAAAGCCTTGACCGACTGGTTGCAACGGCCGGCGATCCCGCGCTCGTTGAGCATGATCGGCCCCTCATGCAGATAGATCAGCTGGCAGATGACGTGATAGGCGCGATAGGCGCCATCGCTGAGAGCTTCGGTCCCATCCATCCAATCCGGGATGTCGTGCTTATAGAAGCCGACCATGGCTAATACTCCGTCAGTTCGCTGATGGCGTTGCAATTGATGGCGCAGAAGAGGCGAGCGCGGCCCGTTGGCCCTTGGCGCTGCTTCAGGATCTCGACCTCAAGCACGTTCTCGCTGGCTTCCAGCCGAGCGCACTCTTCTTCGGTGAGCTTAGTTTTGTGCTCGAGATAATAGGCCTCGCGGTAGAGTCCGATCACCATGTCGGCATCCTGCTCGATGGATCCGGAGTCCCTGAGATCCGACAGGACCGGCCGCTTGTCCTCCCGCTTCTCGGACTCGCGGGAGAGCTGCGAGAGCACGACCACGGCAACACCGAGCTCCTTGGCTAGAACCTTGATGGCTCCCGTGATCTCGGTGATTTCCTGCACTCGGTTGCCCGAATACCGCTTCGTGGCTTGGATGAGGCCCAGGTGATCGATGACGATGACCGACAGGTGCTGACCCTTGCGCTCCATCACGGAACGGGTCTGGCGGGCGCGGGCGGCGATCTGCGAGATTGTCAGGCCGGGTTGCTGCTCAATTTCCAGCGGATAGCGGTTAAGGCGCTTCTGAGCCTCATTCAATGCCCAGAAGTCCTCGTCCTTCAGGTCCTTGCCCTTGGCGATGTCGCGGTAGGAAAGAGGCTGCCGGTCGCGGGGCGAGAAAGCCGCGGCGGCCAGTGCCCGCTCAGCGAGCTCCTGCGCCACCATCTCAAGAGAGACGAAGAAGACGCCATGACCTGCCTTCGCGGCATTCAGGGCGATGGCAACACCGAAGGTCGTCTTTCCCATGCCGGGGCGGCCGGCCATGACGATCATCTGACCGGGGCGCATGCCTAAGGTCATTCTGTCGAGGCTCGGGATGCCGTAGGGCGCTCCGCGCTCGACCCGCCCCTCTCGGGCGGCCATAGCGGCCTCGATCGCCTGCAGGGAGGCAGCGCCGAGGCTCACACGCTTGATGCTGTCGGGCATGCCCGAGCTAGCAACTTCGTCCAGTTCCTGGATCATGGCCGAGGCGTACTTGGCCGGGTTGTCCACGGCAGCCGCAGACATGGCTCTGACGGCGTCCTGTGCCGTCGCCAGAACCTTCCGCATCATCGCGGCGTGGCGAATGGCGCGGGCATAGTCGGGGGCACTTGTGATGCTCGTGGCGTGGGCATAGAGCGCAGCGAGGTACTCGCCGACCGTCATGCCCCCCAGATCGGCGTCCCCGATGGCAATACGGACCAAGCGACCGTCGATGGTCTCGCCGGCATCCCGACGCTCGCACATCTTCGCATAGATGGCGGCATTCACATCGACATGGAAATCGGTGGCGTCGACAATGCCGCGAACCTTGTCCAGCACGTCCGCATTGTGGAGGATCGCGCCGAGCAGGCCCTCTTCCGCCGACTGTGCGTGAGGCTGCTCGATGAGATCGGGGGCTGATCCGAAGTGGGCGTTCATCCGATGCGCCTCACCGGAGTGACCACCGAGGCGTTGTCGAGGGATCGGCGCTGCTCAGGGCTCATGAACAGATCAAGCCAGCGGCGCCACGCCTTGCCGGCCGCGATGCCGTCCTCGACCGCTAGTGTGCGCTCGGCTTGCTGGCGAGCCTCGCAGTAGACGGCCCAGGCGGCGTCGACGCGCCTCTCCTTCTCGGCCTCAAGGTCAATCACATTCCGGGTCATGCGACGCTCCGCTGAGAGGAGCCGCCGTAGGTGCTTTCACGGCGGACAGGATCATTCAGGAGGTGAAGGCGATCTACCCGACCGGCCATGTAGCCGAGGCAGGAAGCGATGCGGCGCAGGCGCTTGGCTGTGATCCGGTGGGAGTTTGCCGCCTCGCGGGAGCCGCCCTCCATCTTCTCGATCACGTCCGCAGTCTCTTCGCGCTCGCCGGCGAGGTTCTCCAGGAACAGGGCCTCGGCTTCCATCTGGTCGAAAGCCTGCACGGGATCGGTTGAATAGGGGAAGCGGTTCATCAGAATGCCTCCTCAGACCAGCCACCGCCGTCTTTTTTCGCGTTCGCCTTCAAGGCAATGAAGCGGAAGGGGTATAGGTCGGCCGCAATCTTGATCTTCACGCGGGCATCGTCCTGCCAGAAGCCTTTGACTTCATGGCATTCCAGCGACCCATCCGAGAGCATCACGGCATAATCGGGAGTGTAGAAGGTGTTGTCCGCCAGCCGAAGCTTGATGCCCTCGAACTTGTACCAAGCTATCTCCCCGGCCCGCTTCCGAAGCTCGAGGAAGTCGCCATAGGCTTTCTCAGTTTTGTTCCTCTGGCCGGTCTTCAAGCGGCCGAGAGCAAGAACGCCGGCTCTCATCACTCATCCCCTCGCACGGGCGCATGCGTATGCGAGGGGGCGTTCTCGTAGGCGTCGAGATAGAGGCCGAACATGGTCGACCGCTCGGAGGCTTTTTCAGGATCCTTGGCCTGCTTGCGCAGATGGTTGACCAGATCGCCAAGCGCGGTCTTGTCCAGGCCATTGCTTTTGGCCTCGGCATAGATGTCCTTGATGTCGGCCTTCAGGCCATCCTCCTCCTCTTTGAGACGAAGGATGCGGTCGACGTAGGAGCGGATGAGTTCGGGAACCATATCGCTCATGCTGCGGCCTTTCCGGTCTTGAGGGTGCGGTAGACAGCCGAATGAGCGCAGCCGAGGCGCGCAGCGATCTGGCGATAGTTCAGGCCCTGCTCGTGGAGGGCCTTGCAGACGTTGAAAGCGATCTTCTTTTTGGGGCCGCGCTTGAGAGGGCCGAAGGGAAGCCGGATGCCCTTGGTAAGCGCATGCGCCCGGCCCCGGCTGACCTTTGTCAGAGCGACGACCTCGCTGATGCTGTGGCCCTTGGCTCGAAGGGCTTTAGCCGCGGCAATCTTCTCGTCAGGGAGGCGGCGGCTCATCGCGCACCCGCCTTCGAAGCGCGGGCGGCAATGGCTTCCTGCAGCTCGCAGATCTCAGCGGTGGCCCGCTGGACAGTCGGCAGGAGGTCTTTCGCCTCAGCAGGCGTCACGATGCCGTCGATCATGGCGGCGCCGACCTTCATCAGCGTTTCGCCAAATGCCTGACTGGCTGGCCCGATGGATTGGTCAATCGTCTCGGTGGGCTTCTCAAGAGCCGCCTTGGGAACAGCCACGAAGCCGAGGGCGTCGGCATAGGCCATCAGGAACTCAGGACGACCACCGGCCTCAACGACCGCCTTCTCGATCTCGAACATGATGTCGATGGGCGTGAAGACGCTCTCATGCACCTGGCCGTATCGGGACAGGAGCGAGCCGCTGCCGCGCGTGATCTCGGCGCGCTCTACAGCGGAGACACCACCGAGAGAGTCGAGGAGGAGCCGCCAAGCAGCCTTGAAGCCAGAGAAAGGCAGGATGCGACCGCGATCTTGGGTCATGCGAATGTTCCGTAGGTGTTCGCGTTTCGATTGAAGATGATCTTCCCATCCAGAGCGGCGATAACGGACGCCATGGAGACAGGGCGATGAACGGGAAGGACGGAGGCAAGACGACGGGAGGCGCTACCGATCGGGAGGTGCGCGCTCACATCCTGCGGAAACTGAAAGAGGCGCTGCCGAAGGGGAAAGGCAGCACGAACGGGAAGGGAAAAAGCGCGGGCGACCGATGACGGTTGCACAGGGTCGCCCGCGCAGTGACCATCGGCGCGGGAGGCGGAACCGATGGAAGGGAATGATGAGGGCACCATGTCAGGCCGCCCTCTCCGTTTTAGCCGTGGCCCCGTGCTCGTTGGCGGCTCTATCCTTGCCCCGAGCGGAGGGACGAGAATGGGCAGCTACAAGCACGTCATAGGAGATCCCCTTGATGCCGCGCTTTTTGGCGGCGGCTATCAGCTGCTGCCAATAGCCAACAGGGATGGAGCCACGGGCCTTCATCACCGTCCCGTGGCTCTCTCGTTTGAGACCGAGATCACGGGCCAACTCGGAAGCCGATGGCCACAAGGCGATAATGTCATGAACTGTCTTCATACCTCATTGCTACAGTACGTAGCAGATGAAGTCAACACCCCTGGTAGCAGATCATTTGCTACAGAATGGGAAATGAAAACGCGGGGCGAACGGCTAGCTTGGGCCAGAACACAGGCGGGATATACCTCTAAGAGTGCGGCTGCCCGCGCTCTCGGGGTAGCTATCAGCACCTACAATTCTCATGAGCGGGCGGAGCAGCCTGGCGGCCGGGACTACTCTCCCGAAGAAGCCGAGGCATACGCCCGGGCCTTTCGTGTTGCTCATGGCTGGCTGATCACTGGGAAAGGCGATCCAAAAGCAGGCGGGGATGCTATTCCGCCGCAGCCGAAAGTGATTGACGGACTCATCCGAGAAATGGTTGTGGCTGGCAAGGTCGAAGCAGGATCTTTCCGTGAGGTCGATGAGTTCTTCGACGAGGAGCTCCCGACCATTCACGCGCCGCACGACCCCAAATACCCGAACGCTCGGCAGACGTACTTCCAGATCGAAGGCGACTCCATGAACCGAGCCACACCTCCCCTCCTTCCTGGCGGGTATGTGCTCTGCGTCGACTATGACGATCTTGAGAACACTGTCCCGTTGCGTGATGGCATGAAGGTCGTAATTGAGCGTAGCAAGTTCGACGGCCAAATGCGGGAATGGTCCGTGAAGGAAGTTCAGGTCTTCGAGGATCGGAACGAATTTCACCCCCGATCCGACAACCCCAAACACAAGCCCATCATTGTGCCGAGGAATCACCAGCCTGATGACGGCACCGAGGTTAAGATCCTCGGCATCGTCCGCGGCGTCTTCTATCCAGAAGCTTAGAAAGGCACGTCCAGCCATTCGACTTTGATGGCGGTGATAGCTCCGATGGGGCAATCGCACTTCGGGCACGAGAACTTCTGCTTATCCAGGATGCCGCTTTCCACCAGATCAT